>Ga0068856_100002514_pt1 | contig 18882 bp, 17 predicted proteins | sample KBSCornC62_FD_66595 | JGI IMG/M metagenome (GOLD analysis project Ga0068856, IMG submission 66595) | Corn rhizosphere microbial communities from Kellogg Biological Station, Michigan, USA - KBS Corn C6-2 | ecosystem: Host-associated > Plants > Roots > Rhizosphere > Soil ...
TCGGGATGCCCCGTGAAGACGATGCCGAAGAGATCGAAGATCTCGCGCTCCTGAAACTCAGCCGAGCGCCAAACGGGCGTCAGAGAAGGCAGTTCGATCTGATCGGTGCGGTTCGCCGTGCGCATGCGGATGATAACGGGGCCGTGTTTCTTCGCGATCGAAAAGAGATGGTAGACAGCCTCAAGATACCCGGGCTCGACTCGCTTGCGGGTCTCTTCCACCGTCTCCTCCATCATTTGCTCCACGCCATCACGGGATTTGGGAACTTGACGCGTCACTTTAACTTTCTCAGCGATCTCTTTGTCGAGGTAGTCAACTCCGGTGACATTCGAAAGGAAATCGAGGGCCAGATCCTCGTCATCGCGCAGGAACTCAGCAACGCCGACCGCGTGTTGCGCGTCGATGAGCAATGAGTGCTGCGCGCTGGGTGCAGGGTTCGGAATGACCATAACCGCCGCGCCCGGCACCGCCGCTTCAATCGCCACCTTGATTTCCTCTACGCTCTTCACTGCAGCTTCTAGCTCCTAGCTTTTAGCTCTTAGCCTTTCCACTTGGGCACAGCCTGTTGCGCACTACCCTCTATCCCTGCTTCCTGCATTTCATTGAATGATCTTTGGCACGGTCCACGTACCCGGATTGCTCGGCGGCTCCAGGTCATGATCGCCGAATTCGGGCACTGGAAATTCTCCTGGCGCCTCCTCATCCAAATGCCTCGGACGTTCCTCGCCGGTGAGAGGCTGCGCGTCGATCTTCTTCTGCAATGTCATAAAAGCCTGAATCAATGCTTCTGGCCGCGGGGGACAACCGGGAATGTGCACGTCGACCGGGATGTAGCGGTCGATTCCCTTCAGCACGTTGTAACCCTGTTTGAACGGACCGCCGGAAATCGCACATGCCCCCATTGCGATCACATACCGCGGCTCCGCCATCTGGTTATAGAGCCGCACCACCTGCGGAGCCATCTTCTTGGTCACTGTGCCCGAGATGATCATCAGGTCGGCTTGTCGCGGCGAGGGACGAAACACCTCGGACCCGAATCGAGCAAGGTCATACCGGGCCATGGTCGTCGCGATCATCTCGATGGCGCAGCAGGCAAGGCCAAACTGCATCGGCCAGATCGAGCTGCGGCGGCCCCAGTTGTAGAGTTCCTGGATGGTCGTCACCATGACGCCCTGTTTGCCGAGTTCGATATTCAGTTTCTGATCAACTGCCACGTTGCTATGCTCCCAGCTTTTAGCTACTAGCTGCTAGCTCATAGGTTTCAACTTCCGCCTTCGTTCATCTTCCCAACCCTCTGCAAGCTCGCGGTGAACCCCACTCAACACCATCAGAGACCGGAGCTAGAAGCTAGGAGCTAGAGGCTTGGAGCTTCTTCTTCACGCCCACGTCAATACTCCTTTTGCCCAGGCCCAGGCCAGACCCTCAATCAGCAGCAGCACAAAAACAAGCATCGAGACGCATGCTGCTGCACCCAGTCCTGTAAATGCCACCGCGAACGGCAGCAGAAAAACTGCTTCCACATCGAAGATGAGAAAAATGATCGCGTAAAGATAGTAGGCCGAGCGGAACTGCACCCATGCATCGCCTCTCGATTCAAGGCCGCATTCATAGATATCGTTTTTTATTGCGTTGGGCTTGGCGGGCGAAAACACCTTCTGCCACAGCCAGGCCAACCCCAGTGGAGCGAGCCCGAACCCAAGCGCGACAACGAATAAAACTGCCAATGAAAAGTATGGACTTGAGGCCATCTGCGAGCGAGAGGTCTTTCCTAATAAAGTTAACAGTTTGGCCCTTGATTTGGCTAAATCCGATACTCGCCTCATCGCAATCCAGGGCCGTTTTTAACCCCGTTCATCCCACCCTGTGAACCGCTCGCTGAAAGACAGAAGTCAAGGATCAGAGAGCAGAGATCAGTTTGCCTGCAGACCAGAGATGCTGCATTTGATTGGCTGAATGTCTCAATCTTTTGGTGGTGGACAGTCGAGGCGTTCAGTTTGGTACCGTTCTAATGTTCCCCGAATTGTCTTCCCCTGCCGGAGCGATTCGGGCGTCCGCGTCGCAAGTGAATGCAGTTTCAGGGAGTCCGTTCCGAGATGTTCAAGTTCTCGCCGCGCCGTTTAGCCGCCGTGGGCTGCCTCGTGGTCCTGCCGCTGACGGCCACCTTCGTTGTCCGTGCCTCTTCCGATCCCGCGCCTCCAACTCCTAGGTCCACGGCAGCAGACGCTCCGCCAGCCGCATATACGGCAAGCATCCGGGTATCGGGCCCGACTTCCCAGTTCCACGATTCGGTGACCAGCCGCTACAACTACGCCTTCGGCAAAGAACATCCTTTTCTGCCTTCGAACGCGATGACGGCCAACGGACAATTTGTCAATCCGCGCACCGTTCCCACGGCGGAGTACTGCGGCCACTGCCACCAGGAGGCCTACCACCAGTGGCGGCAATCGGTTCACTCCAACAGCTTCCGTCAGCCCTGGTACTTGAAGAACGTGAATATGCTGATCGCGGAAAAGGGTGTGCAATTCTCCCGTCACTGCGAAGGCTGTCACAATCCCATCGCGCTGTTTTCGGGGGATCTCTCCCAGGGCATGCCGAAGAAGCGGCCGTTTGAGGACGAAGGAATCTCCTGCGCCGTCTGCCATTCCATCCAGTCCAGTGACACAACTGGAACCGGCAGCTACGTGATGAGCACGCCGACAGTTCTGGTGGACGAGAAAGGCGCGCCGGTGACGCGCCCCGTTTCTGACTCTGAGATTCTGGGGCACCTCGATCGTCACAAGCAGGCCGTGATGCGCCCGCTGCTGAAAACGGCGGAATTCTGCGCGGCCTGCCACAAGGCCACCATCCCCCGCGCACTGGACGACTACAAATTCCTTCGCGCCTTCACGGTCTATGACGAGTGGCAGGGCGCGAGCTTCACCAAGCAGTCGCCGCTTCCCTTCTACCGCAAGGACGTCGTCTCGACCTGCCAGACCTGCCACATGCCCCGCGAGCAAATGAATAGCGGCGCACAGGATGCCGGAGCGAAGGACGGAACGCTAGTCTCGCATCGCTGGCTGGGAGGGAACAGCCTCAATGCTGCCTTCTACAAATTCGACGAACAATCGAAGAAGCTCGTGGAGTTTCTGAAGAACGGTCCCGACGGCAAAGGTGTGTTGAACGTCGACATTTTTGCTCTCGAAAAAGAAACGGCATCTTCATCACCTGACGAAGCGCCGACGACGAACCTCATTGCACCTCTCGGCCTCAAGGACTTCTCGCTCACGCCCGGAGAAACTCTCGTTGCAGATGTCGTTATTCAGAACAAAGGCATCGGCCACTCCTTTATCCCCGAACAGCGCGATTTCTACGAGGCGTGGGTCGACTTCAACGTTAAGGACCCGTCTGGGAAGACGCTTGCAGAATCCGGCTTCATCAAACCTGACGGCGATCTCGATCCTTCCGCACACTCTTTCACCAGCCGTCTTGTAAATGTCGAAGGCACGCTCAACGACATCCACCAGATCTGGCATAACCGCGTGCTGGCTTACAACAACGGTCTGCAGTCTGGCCGTTCGCAGCTGGTGCGCTACAGATTCCGCCTGCCTAAATCGATCAATGGTCCCGTCACTATTACGGCGGCGGTCAAATACCGCCGGTTTGATCAACACTTCATCGATTATGCGATGGATCAGCCGGCAGGCAAGCACTATCCCGAGCCGGTGCTTGAAGTGGCCAGCACGACGCGCACACTTCATGTCGGCGACAACCCGGCAACGACGTCTATGCCGGGGGAGAATCCAGCCTGGATGCGCTGGAATAATTACGGGATCGCGCTGCTCGACTCGCTCCAGTATGAAAAATCAGTCGAAGCGTTCAAGCAGGTGGCATCGTTGCGCCCTGACTATGCGGACGCTTATACGAACATGGCAGTCGTAGAAACGGTGTGGGAGCGCTACAACGATGCCAAGCCGCACCTCGCCAAGGCTCTCGAATTGCTGCCCGGCGATCCACGCGCGCTCTATTATCGCGCTCTGGTTGAGCGGAATGCGGGCCAGGTGCAGGAGGCTATCGAAGACCTGAAAGCCATGCTGGCGAAGTATCCGCTGGCTAAGGACGGCCTTCGCGAACTCGGCTTCAGCTACTACCAGGCGCACGATTATCCGCATGCGCGCGAGCAATACGAGAAGCTCCAGGCGATCGACCCGGACGATCTCGCGGCCCATTACCAGCTTGCGATTCTCTATCGCCGTCTCGGCGAGAAGGAAAAGGCCGCGGTTGAGTCCGCCAAGTTTGCGGACCAGAAGGACGATCCCACCGCCAGCACCTACGCGCTCATGTTTCTGCGCAAGCATCCTGAAGTAGCGAGCGAGAGCGTAACCTGGCACACCCACGATCTGACCGGCGACCCGATCAAGGCGCCAGCAAAGATCGAGTACAAGTACATTCCCGGCGCGGGAATGTGAGAACGGGCGATCCCGCGCAGGCTGGAGTCTTCAAAAATCGTGTAGCGCAGGCGACTACATCAGCCGCACGAACAGCGCTGTGAGCCCGCTGTCGTCCTTGGATGCGACGATGCGCACCTTGTCGCCCTTTTGCACCTGGAACTTGTAGCCATCGACCGCGCCCATGTAGCCTTCGCCGATCGTGTCCTGCGAAATCTTGAAGCTTTGCGTGGCGCCTGAGCTGTCGATCACCTGAATGGTGTGCTTACCCTCGAATTTCACGACAGTCCCGGTTGCAGATGTGAATGGGCCTGATCCCAGGTTCTTCAGCGCGACGACCGTCCGGTCGCTATCGCCTCCGTAGTAGAGCACCACAACATATGCGCCTGTCTTCTTGAACACCTCGGCCGCAGTCGTATCGAGAGAGACCTTCTTATCTATGGACAGACGTGTCTTCGAGTCTGTTCCGTCGCTGAATTCGCCCTGAATCCCGTTGTCCTGGAATACAGAGATGGTTTTGTTGGCGCTGTTGATCGAGCTGACGGTTCCGGTCAACGCGTGCACAACCTGCTGCGCTGTAGCTGGAACGGCGAAACCGAGGCAACCGGAGACAGCAATGCTGCAGATGACCGCTTTCAACATGAACGACCTCCCCCATCGATGTTCAATTGTCGATGTATGGCACATGCACCCAGCCCCCTGCGTGCATTGGCGCCAGTATAGTTCGCAAGCCACTGACTCGCAATGGATTTACTTTCCATTGAGTCAACCCCTGAGTCACCAAAGCACGTGACTTCTGCTACAGACCACCAGACTTCTGGGGCCTATAAGGTCCACCGGCAGGGACTTTCATGCCCAGCTTTCCTGAGTTGTGGCGACAATTCCCTGCCCACTTCCAAGGGGGAAAAAATGCAGAAAGCGTCGAACGTGCGCTGTCTTTCGATCATTGCAATGCTGCTCACAGCTCTTCTGGCATCTCCGGCCCTTTCGGCCCAGGAAGCTGCCGGCGGGAGGGCGACCGTGAAGGTTATGACCTACAACCTTTTCCAGGGCACTGATTTCGTTGAGGTACTACAGGCTCAGAATGCCATCGAGTTTCTGGCTGCCGCTCAGCTTACCGTTGATGAGGTAAAGGCGAGCAATCCGCCCGCACGCATGCGAGCCATTGCACATCAAATTGCGATCACAAATCCTGACCTCGTCGGTCTGGAAGAGGTCACGCTCTGGCGCTTCGGTGTCGGGCCCAGTCCTACAGACGTGATGTACGACCCGCTCCAGGAGGTGCTGGATGGTCTGAAAGCAGAAGGAGTCCACTACGCAGCCGTAGTTGTTGCTGACGAGTATGAGTTGCAAGGACCAATGCCCGACCTGGTGCACTATCTGCGCGCGAATGGCCGCAATGTCATTCTCGCGAGAACAGACAAGCCTGAGTTGCATCTCTCCAATCCGCAGACGGCGAGTTTCCACACACTGCTCGAGATCCCGAGCGCCGTGCTCGGTCCGATCACGATCACCCGCAGTTGGGGCTCGGTGGATGTCGAACTGAACGGTCAGGCGTTCCGGTTTATCGACACACATCTTGAGAATCCGATTCCTCAGATTCCCGCGAGCTACCTTCTGCTTCAGGCGCAGGCCAAAGAACTAAGCGATGTGCCGGCAAACACGTCGCTGCCAGTGATTCTTGTCGGAGATTTCAACGCAATTGCCAACAATGTTGTCGACCCCTCGAACGCGACTTATCAGGAGATGCTGAACCTTGGCTTCTCCGACTCGTGGCTCGAACGCGGCCCCGAAAAGCCCGGACTGACCTGGCCGCTGCTCAACGCCAGCAAGGTCGATACCGCGACGCAGAGAATTGACTTTGTTTTCCATCGCGGGCTGGTCAATGCTCGCGTAGCCGACCTGGCTGGCGATAGGAAGCACGACCGGGTCGATAATCAGTGGCCGTCGGACCACGCCGGATTGCGTGCTTTGCTGCAGATCGGCGCTGAGTAGGGCTCACCAGTTCACGAAAGGACTCTCGCCGGGTATCTGCAAGGGTACCCGGCATTCCGTTCCTGCCGATGAACAGATGGTAGAGTGTTTCTTCGCTCGGAAGACGATGCCGATCTCCGTTGTACTTCGCCGATTGCTTTTGATTGCCCTGCTCGTATTGCCACAGGTCTACTGGCTGGGCACCGCCTGGAGCTTAGGCCTTAGGGTCGCGCGAATTCAGCGGTGGCTGATTCGAATTTTCATCGTTGCGGTCGTGGCGGCGATTGTGGCCGTCCTGTACGACGGCATCGCTGTGAAGTCTCTGCCAGCAGCACTCAGCAATCGCATCTCTCCCCCTGTCCAACTCTGGATATTCTCTTCTACGTTCGCGTTCTATCTCACCAAGGGGCTGCACGGTCTTGTCTTCTGCTGGACGAAGGTGGCTGGGCTTCATCGCAGACACGAGCCGATGCCAATACACGACGTCTCCCGAAGGAGAGTATTGCGCCAGACCGCTTCCATCCTCGGCGGAGCGCCTTTCATCGCCGCGTTTTACGGATATGCGCGGGAACGGTTCCAGTTCGCGATCGAAAGGGTCGAGATCGAGATCGCTAACCTTCCGCCGGCGCTGGATGGCCTGCGCATTGCCCAGCTCAGCGATATCCATGCAGGCGACTTGATGCCGATCGATGAGGTCAGCCGTGCTGTCGCCCTGGCAAACGATCTAGAACCGCACCTCTTCGTTATCACCGGCGATTTTCTGACCCGCCGTGGCGATCCTCTTGCTGAATGCATCCGCGAACTAAGCCGCCTGCGGGCTCCGCTCGGCATCTGGGGATGCAACGGCAATCACGAGATCTACGCTGACGCAGAGGACGACGCGGAGACGCTCTTCGCCGCCAATGGCATGCGCCTGCTTCGCCATACGGCAGCTCAAATCGAGTGGAACGGCGCGCCACTAAATCTCATCGGAATTGACTATCAGCGCAATCTCCCTACAGACAGGACGGTCATGCCGACTCTAAATGGCGCTGAACGTCTCGTCAGGCGCGATATGCCCAATATCCTGCTCTCGCACAGCCCGGATACGTTCCCCAGCGCCGCTGCCGCCAGCGTGGAGTTATCGCTCGCAGGCCATACGCACGGCGGCCAGATCAACGTTCAAGTCCTGCACACCGCGATTAATCCGGCTCGCGTCATTACGCACTTCATTTCAGGGCCGTACCGACTGCCTTTGCGCGACGACCGCAAACAGCAGGCATGGCTCTACGTCAATCGAGGGCTTGGCACCCTCGGATTACCCGCACGGATCAACTCGAAGCCGGAGATTACGCTCCTGACTCTCCGGCCAGCCAAACACAGCTAAGCTTGAGATGTGAGCGGGATGTTCTCGTATGCGGCGGCGCTGAGAGCTGAACTGGGGGAACGGAATCGCCTGCACGCGCGCGCTTTTCCCCACGTCGAAAGCTACGGGAGCGATCCGGTGATCGTTTATGCGCCTGAAGATCAACGCCACGGCAATTTCTACCCACCAGCATATGACGCGATTCTGGCGAATCCTGCGTGGTTCCGGCGCTTCGAGAAAATTCACTCGCATGGACGCTCGCTTCCGAAACCCGAGATTGATCCCGCGCGGAAGTGGCGCGAACTCGATTCATCCATGAGTTCCGACGCACTGCTGATGAACGTTTTCTGTACACCGGGCGTGGCAGACTCGCGCGCGCTCCGTTCCATGCTGGGGATTGCAGGCAACACTGGACCAGAGTTCGGCTGGAAGGCCCGCGTTCCGTTGCGCAATGGTCGCGTCGACCGCACCGAAGTGGATATGCGCTGGGGCGATCTGCTGGTCGAGGCGAAGCTGACCGAATCGGACTTCCAATGCCGTGAGGGAAAAATCGTCGAAGCATATCGCGACTTCGATGAAGTCTTCGATCGTGACCTGCTGCCCAAGGTTCAAATCCGGACTCATCGCCGGCGTGCTGCTGTCGAGTTCGCAGAGCAGTTCACGCAAGAATGGGAGCATCCCGTCGAAGGCGCCGATGACATTGCACGCGCATTCCAGGCACAACTGGAATCGCAGGCGGATGCAGAACAACCGTGGGAGCCGGGATACGCCGCCTATCAATTGCTCCGCAACGTCCTCGCAGCGCATGCAATCGGCACAAGCTTCTGCGTGATCCACGATGAACGCAGGCCCGATCTCCGCGAGGCGTGGTTCTCAGTCATGAGCGCTGTGCGAACGGCAGATATGCGGACCCGGTGCAAGGTTTTGACATGGCAGGAGCTGACGCCTTTTCTGCCCGAAGGCCTTCGTCGATTCCTCGATGCGAAATATGGCATCTCATAGCCCGGCTCGGCGCAACCCGCGGAACCAGCAACTTTGGCGCACGCGCCTCGCCGCGCATGAACCTGTTCTCAGATGCTGCTGTGAACCGTTATGCTTTCTAGCGACAATCAAATTGGCTCCCATGAGGTGCTGAGTGATCAGAGCGAGAAGCTCTCTATCTGCCGTCCTTGTAATTCTGTCTTTAGCCGCAACAGCACAAGTCACGATTAACACAGAGGCACAGCAGCGGGCCGGCTCTGTGCGTCTGGAGCGGGTGACCGCTTCGCATCAGCTGCCAAATGGCATTGAGCTTCGTTCGGGAACAGCAATTGTCCAGATCACTGCTCTTCGCGAAGACGTCATTCGCGTGCGCGTAGGACCCACAGGACAATTACCCGAAGACGCATCGTGGGCGGTACTTCCCGCATCTCGCACAGCCAGCGTAAATGTCACGCCCGAATCGGCCGGAGCCGCGGCTGGTTTTAAGACCGCTAAACTTCACGTGGCAGTACATAAGGACCCGTTCGGCCTCACGGTCACTGACAATGCAGGTCACGTAATTGTTCAGGATCTGTCAGGCCGCCCCATCGAGTACCACGGTGCATCGTTCCGCGTGTACATGAACTCGCCCGAGGACGAGCACTACTTCGGGCTTGGCGATAAGCCAGGCCCTCTCGACCGGCGCAACGAGGCCTTCACCGACTGGAATACCGACGCCTACGGTTGGCAGCAGTCGACCGATCCCATCTACAAATCGATCCCGTGGTTTATCACTTTTCACAAAGGCATTTGCGCCGGGATTTTTCTGGATAACACGTGGCGGTCCAGCTTCGACTTCAACAAGGAGTATCACGACGCTTACTCTTTCGGCTCGGAAGGTGGGCCGCTGGATTTTTACGTTGTGTATGGCCCCGAACCGAAACAGGTTGTCCAGACATGGGCGTGGCTGGTGGGCACAACGCCTATGCCGCCCATGTGGGCGCTCGGCTATCAGCAATCGCGATACAGCTACTATCCAGAAGCTGAAGTGAAGCGCATTGCAAGCCGTCTCCGCAGCGAGCGCATTCCCGCAGATGTGATCTGGCTGGACATCGACTACCAGTACAAGAACTGGCCCTTCACTGTGGATCCCGACCGCTTCCCCACTTTCGAACAAATGATCAAGGACCTCCGCGCGGAGCACATTCGCACAGTGGTCATCACCGATCTGCATATTGCCGACCAGCCCCTGGCGCACTACAAGCCTTTTGAGGAAGGCATTAACGGACATCATTTCGTCAGGAATGCCGATGGGTCAATTTACGAAGGAGTCGTTTGGCCCGGAAAGGCCGTCTTTCCTGACTTCACGCGGAAGGCATCGCGCGATTGGTGGGGCACTCTCTACGCGGATTTTGTAAAACAGGGTGTGGCTGGGTTCTGGAACGACATGAATGAGCCCGCGATCTTTCTCGTTCCCTCCAAAACGATGCCCGACAACGTCCAGCACCGGATTGAGGAACCCGGCTTCACGACGCGAACCGCCAATCACCTCGAAGTCCACAATATCTTTGGCATGGAAAACTCGCGGGGCACCTTTGAAGGTCTGCTCAACCTGCAGCCGAACGTGCGTCCATTCGTGATGACTCGTGCAAGCTATGCCGGTGGACATCGATATGCCGTCACATGGACGGGCGACAATTCAAGCAACTGGGATCACCTGCGGCAAACGACACCTCAGATCGTGAATCTAGGCCTGAGCGGCTTCGCGATGTCCGGCGCCGACGTCGGCGGATTCGCGGGATCTCCGCAGCCGGAGTTGCTGACGCGCTGGCTTGAGGTGGCGGCATTCCATCCGATTGACCGCGATCACACGGCTACGGGAACCAACCCGCAAGAACCCTGGGAGAACGGAACCGCGGAAGACTTGAGCCTGCGCCGTCGCTACATTGAAGAGCGCTATCGGCTCATGCCCTATCTCTACACCACTACGGAGGAGATGAGCCGGACGGGAATCCCCATCATGAGGCCCCTCTTCATGGAGTTTCCGCACGGCGCCGCGGATGGAGGGCCACTTGACCTCAGCACAGGAAACGCCTTCCTTGTTGGTCCTGATCTGCTGGTTGCGCAGAGCCCATTCCCTGACGAAGTGGATGACTATGCAGTCGCCCTGCCGCCCGACACATGGTACGACTACTGGACAGGTTCCCGCATCGATCCGACCTCAGGCCGCAAAGGCATCGATAACGCAGCAATCTCTCAACCCGAGGTTCACATACACCGCAACCTCGAAACTCTTCCCGTGTTTGTCCGCGCGGGCTCCATTGTGCCCGAGCAGCCGCTCGTGCAAAGCACGGAGGAGAAGCCTGAGGGTCCGCTGACGCTGCGAATCTACCCGCCCACAACCTTCGGCGCAGATTGCAGCGGATCACTTTATCTGGATGACGGCGTGAGCTACGACTTCAAGAAAGGTGAGTATCTGCGCGTGAAGTTCTCATGCCGTCTCAGCTCTCAAGGTATGTTTGTGACGATTGCACCGCGCGAGGGCACGTTCCAGCCCTGGTGGAAGCTCCTTTCCATCGAGGTGTATGGAGCTAGCAAGCCTTATAGCAGTGCAAACCTCACCGCACTGGATCATCCGGGCAACAACCCTGTCACGACCAACTTCGATGCCGAACACCATCGCGTCACCGCACTCGTAAGTGATGATGCGAAAGGCCTGCAGCTGCAGCTGACATACTGAGCACGTGGCGGAGCAGCCTGAAACACACCTGTTTCCGGTGGTTCCAGCCCCTCTTTCAGGTGAACTCCTTGTGTTACCAACTGATAACCTAGAAACATGAAATTTGGCGTTCTCGTCTTCCCGGGATCCAATTGCGATCACGATACCTACAATGTGATCGCCGAAATCGCCCACCAGCCCGTCACATTTCTCTGGCATGATTCTGATGATCTACAGGGCGTAGACGCCATCCTGGTCCCCGGCGGATTCGCCTATGGGGACTACCTGCGCACGGGCGCCATCGCACGGTTCTCCCCTGTGATGGGCGCCGTCCAGAAGTTCGCAGCTGGCGGAGGCCTTGTCCTCGGTATTTGCAACGGCTTCCAGATTCTTGCTGAGTCAGGCCTGCTTCCGGGAGCGCTGATGCGCAATGCCGGCTTGAAGTACATCTGCAAGCAGGTCCACCTGCGGACCGAGACGACTGACAGCCCCTTCACGAACAAACTGACGAAAGGCAAAGTCCTGCAGATTCCCATCGGACATATGGAAGGCAACTACTTCTGCACTCCCGAAGAGCTGAAACGCCTCGAGTCGGAAGACAGGATTGCATTCCGCTACTCCACGCCAAAGGGCGAGATCACGCCTGAAGCGAATCCTAATGGGTCTCTCGCAAACATCGCCGGCATTCTCAACGAAGGACGCAACGTGCTGGGCATGATGCCGCACCCCGACCGTTCAAGCGAAAACCTGCTGGGCTCGAGCGATGGTTGGAAAATCTTCGAATCGATGATTGAAGCTCTTGCAAATCGTTAGGCCCATGAAAGAGAGGGCGCGGTTTTCATGATCGACATCCACACACACCTCATCTATGGGGTCGACGACGGTGCTCCTGATCTGAAAACTGCAATGGAGCTGACGCAAATGGCAATCGACGAGGGGGTGAGCCATCTGGTCTGCAGCCCGCACTCCAGCGACAGATATCGATTTCAGCCCGAGGTGAATGAGTCCCGCATGGAGGAATTGCGAGCGGCGTTCGACGGGCAAATCGGATTCAGCCTTGCCTGCGATTTCCATATGAACGCCGCCAACATCGAGGACGCGCTCGCGAATCCGCTGCGCTACTCGATCGACGGCAAGGGCTACTTGCTGATTGAGTTCCCAGACCTGCTGATTCCTCCTCAACTGGTCGATGCGATGCTCCGCCTGCGCAAAGCTGGATATACGCTCATCATCACGCATCCTGAACGGAATCCTTACCTTCAGCAAAATCCGGATCGCCTGGCCGACTTCATGCGCGATGGGTGCCTCGTGCAGGTTACATCCGCCTCAATCTATGGACGATTCGGCAAGGTCGCCAAAGCGTTTGCGGACGCGCTCCTCGAACGGAACTGGATTCATTTCATGGCGAGCGATGCGCATCATCCACAGTGGCGCCCTCTCCATATGAAGAAGGGATACACCTACGTGGCAGAAAAGGCCGGCGAAGAAACCGCCCGAAGGCTGTATGTCACGAACCCTCGAGCCGCAGTCGATGGGGCGAAATGGCCGGAGCAGCCCGAACCAGCAGGCCTGTGGCAGGAAGTTCCTCTTGCGTTTGAATCGCCGTCTGGCAGTCGCAAGGGCTCGAGTGGCAGCAGCTTCTGGGGCCGCTTGTTCGGACGATAATCCGGTATCGAGAAACTACAGCCCGAGTCCTCCATCGACCGCGAGGATCTGCCCAGTGACGAAGCTGGTGGCAGACGCGAAGAAAACCACCGCATCGGCAATGTCGCGCGCCGTTCCATTGCGCTTCATGGGCGTTTTCGAAGCAAAGCGTTCCGCATCGGATCGCGATTCTTCTTCGCCCAGATCGATCCAGCCAGGAGCAACGCAATTCACGGCTACTTCAGGCGCGAAAGCCTTAGCCATGGCCTGGGTCAGCATGTGAAGCGCCGCCTTCGAGGAACAATAGTGCGCGTGGCCCGCCCATGGGCGAAGTCCTCCAAGAGAGCCGATATTGATGATGCGCCCCTGAGACTTTCGCAGATATTCGATCGCCTGACGCGCCATTAGGAATGGTCCACGGGCATTCGTCTCGAAAACGGTATCCCATTGTTCGAGCGTCAACTGATCGAGGGGAACGGACTGGAAAACAGCCGCATTGTTGACGAGAACGTCCAGATGTCCGTGGAAGTTCACAGCGGCGACAACCGCGTCACGCACGGAATCTTCTGACCGCACGTCGCACTCGACTGCGATGGCCAGCCGGCCCAGATCCTTGATGGCCTTGATGGTTTCTTCGGCTTCCTGCCGCGAGGTGCGATAGGTGACGGTGACTTCCGCGCCGGCAGTCGCAAGTTGAAGAGCAATCTCCCGCCCGATCCGGCGGGCGCCCCCGGTTACCAGCGCCGCCTTGCCTAGAAGTGGTTCGCTGGTCATCCGCGTAATCCCTCAGGTGAAATCTTCCTGCCGAGGTTGGATGCAGACTATCTTGATTGCGGTTTGGACTCCGGCGCAGGCTGGGGTGCTGGCTTGTCCTTCGGCTCGTCCTTCAAGTCCTTGTCCTTGGTGTCCTCGTCCGGCTCCGTCTGGGAGTTTCCATCTTTGCCGTCGTGGTCCTTGTAGATGGAGTACTGCTCGGTAGGGCGCCTCATTTTTACATCAAAGGCCATCTCCGGCTTGTCGATCTTGTAGTCCTGGCCGTAGGTTTGAAACCCCTTGGCAATGATTTGGAGACGCATCGTCGATCCGATGGGTAGGACGTCGATCATCGACTTTCCATCCTCGTTCGTCTTCTGCTCCATATTGCCCTTGTCACCATCCATGTCCACATGGAAGATGACGGCCGCGTTCTCGATCGGCTTGGAGTCCGAAGCCCGCACCACCGTGACCTCAATCTTGGCCGTTGGCGGCGGCGGCTTGTACTTGCGGCCGCGACGGGTCTTTTCCTGTGCAGAGAAGCTGACCCCGGCCATGACCAGCAGGGCAACCGTGATCGTCAGATAGCGAAGAAAGCGACTGGACAACATGCCTGCATTGTATCCGTTGGAAAGGTCGGCAGGCGAGAGGCAGGCAGGACCTGGATTGGATATTGCGAGTTTCACAAATGGTTGATCGTGCTTCATCCCTATTTGACGGAACTCCAGTATATTGAGCAGCTAGGGACCGCCATGGAACCAAAGCAACGGCGACCGGCCATGAAGCCCACCAGCGAGGCAGCACAGCGCTGGGCCGAAACAGTGCGAGGGGAACTGGAGCAATGGCCAGGCGTCACCGTAAAGCGGGCGTTCGGAATGGTGATGGTCTACCGGAAGGGCATCGTCTTCGCCGCCCTTCCCGGGACGCGTGCCCTCTTCGAAGAGGACGCCATCCTGATCAAGTTCTGCCGGGAAACCTCTGCCCTGCTCAAAAAGATTGCAGTTGAAAAGCGCTTTGCCGCGGGCACCATGCAGCAGCGCGGTAAGAAGAAACAGGGCGAAGGCCGCAAATGGCGCATCTACCTGCTTCGGGAAGAACGGGATACACGGGACGTAATCGAATGGCTGGCACGGGCTTACCGGCTAGCTGGAAACTGACAACGTACGTTCAGCTTGAGATTCCGCGCTCTCGGCGACTCCTCGGAGAAGCGCGTTCACAACATCTTCGGCGCTGTAGCTGTCGCGTCCTGACGCTATAAACGCGGCCACTCGATTCACGTCATCTCCCACCGTTACGAGTGGAGGCTCGGCCACGCCATCAGGTCGCGTTTGGGGATACCCGATGTTCGCCAGCAGCGCGTTGCAGAGACACTTGCGGCCTGCCGTTTCTTCGATTTTCCCGCCCTTTGCTATATATGACGTTTCTGGCTCCGCAGCGCACCGATAGGCGATCTTTCCGTCATCCGTCCAATAAGCCTCGCGCAAATACCCCAGATCGCAGACCCGCGCGCGGGCAGCGGTAACTCCCGCATCCGAATACGTTCCCGCCAGCTGGGCCACCTTAAATGGAAATCCGGTTGGTGATGCAACAGGATCCGTAAACACCTTCGCGGTTCCCTGCGAGGCTTGCGCCACCAGCATCTTTTTCAAATCGTGCCGTAGACCCGATTCCTCGCTGAAGGCAAACGCCGTGCCCACCTGAACCCCGGCGGCTCCTTCACTCAGCGCCTCGCGAAGCTTCTGCGCGCTGCCGTACCCGCCTGCCATCCAGAACGGCACGCCCAGTCTGCGCAGCTCACCCAGATCCACCCGATCGCGCTCCCCATAGACCGGCTGCCCAGTTGCGTCCAGAGCGCCCTTTCCTCGTGGGGGAGCATTGTGCCCGCCCGCTATGGGGCTCTCGATGATCAAGCCGTCCACGCGTCCCGTAGCCCGGCGCAGCATTGTCGAGGCCAGCGTGTTCGAAGAGACAATCGCCAGAAATTTCGGCCGCTCCAGCTCCGGCAAAATCCCCTCCACGTATTCGCGCGGATCGAACTGCATCAGCGTGTCCATATCCGCAGGCGCGCCTGTCACTGTCAGTTTGTACTCTGCGGGGCGCCGGGCGGCGAAGTTGTCGAGCACCCCTGGAATGTGCAGCGGGATTCCCGCGCCCATCAGCACGTATCCAACCCCCGCCAGCATGGCCCCATAAATCGAGGCAAGATGCGGCAGCTGGACCTTCTCGAGGAAGTTCACGCCCACCTTATTCAAGTGGCCTTCGCGTGCCAGAAAAACTTCGACGAAATTGCTTACCATCAGCAGTTCGATCAGCTTGCGCGAGTCCCGCCTCTGGTGCATCGGAGTCGTCGGATAGGGCGCACCGGCAGGCTTACCGCCCGACTGGAAGTACTCGTTCCAGATTCGCTTCGCCATCTCCGGAAACGGAAACGCGTCGAAGCCGCGGCGCATGTGCCCGCCTTGATCGCCGTCGGCCAGCCGCCGCACCAGCACCTGATCCAGTGCCGTGCCAGACACAACGCCAAGCTGCCCAAGCCGCGAGACAGCCTGAGCGAGCCTCCAGTTCGACACACCAACCCCCATGCCGCCCTGGATGATCTTTGGCATTTGAAACATCGGGGCATTCTTTCACATCCGGCAGACGATGGTCAGTGACGTGCGACCAAAAAAGGAACCCACCAAGCCGGCACTTTGCCCCCGAGCGCCGCCCCCTGTGGTTTGCTCGTAGGGTAGTTCCCTTGCCCACGTCCCTTAATCCCAGGGAGTCTCTTTAAAGGCCTGGGCCATCCCCGGATAGAACGCCAGGTAACCGCAGATAATCAGATTCACGGCAATGCTCACAAACATCGAAACTTCCTGACCCAGAGGCATCGGGGTCGGGAAGCCAGATGCGCGATCGGCCGCATAGTTCCCCAGCATCTTGGCCGCCGTCGCGCCCGACATGAACATTACGAACCACCGTGCTCGCCAGTCGCGGCTGTACCACCGCCATGCCGTCAGCCCGTACAGAAACGCGCTGACATAAAACACGCCCTCCGGAGGCATCTGCCTCGGCCACGCATCGAAGTTGGTCGCAATAAAGGTTGCTGTTGCCGTATCCGGTGCGAGTCCCACGATCAGCGCAAAGATCAGGTTCACCGCCGACCGAAATACCAGCAGCCAGACGAACAACCGAATCAACACCGGGAGTTTGTTTCTTTCAACCCAGTCGCCCCGCTCTTTATTCGGACCGGTCTGCTGCGCTTGCGGAACGTAAGTTCTGATTCCGTCTCTCGGTGGCATGCTCCCCCTCAACATCCGGTACGTTACAGGCAAGGAAAGCACCTCGCTCAGTTCGTGCCGAAACATGAATTGTCAGTGTCGATTTGGACCTGAAAACTGTCCAGATTTTATTCGAAAAGGACTTCAGCTCTCGGAGAGTTAGTGACGAGTGACAGAAAATCGATGCCGAACCGCGCAGCTTTCCGGCTAATCCAATCTCTTTCCTCTCGTTCCCTTGTCCCCTGTCTTACAGCTTCTCCCGCAAAAAGCTGATCACGTGATCGGCCTGCACTACGCCGACCATCCGTCCAACCTTATCCACCACCGGCAAGGCATGCAGGTTGTATTTGTCGAACATCTCTGCCAAATCGATCTGCTTCATATCCGCGGGGCACGAAAGCACCCTGCCCTCAGCCAGAACCGAGAGTTGCGTATCTGCCTGAGCCATCACGAGGCGTGCCAGGGGAACCGCCCCGCGCACCACTCGCTTCTCATCCAGCAGGTAGATCTCCGTTACGGATTCAACGTCGCCATCGAAGCTGCGCAGCGCCGGTCCCACCTGCGAGACGACCGCGTCGATCCCGAGATAAACGAAGTCTGTAGTCATGGCTCCGGCGGCTGAGTTCTCGTCGAACTCCAGCAGTTCGGCAACCTCCTGCCGCTCCTCCGGCTCCATCTCCTCGAGAATCGCGTCGGACTTGTCCTCTGGCAGTTCGGCCAGCAGATCGGCAGCAGCCCCAGGATCCATCTCCTCGACAATGTCGGCGATTCTCTCTTCGTCGAGCTTCTCGAGCAGAGAAACCTGCAGCTTGGGGTCTACCTCCTCCAACGTCTCCGCCGCCACCTCTTCATCAAGCGACGTAAATACCGCATCGCGCTCTGCCGGGCTCAGGTCCTCGAGAATATCCGCGAGGTCCGATGGGTGCATCTCGGCAAGGCGCTCATATTCGATCCGCAGCTTCACCCGGCGAGAAGGATCTACTTCGATCACATCGACGAACTGCCACGGAATCCCGCGATCCTTGAACCGACGCGATAGCTGATCCAGCGTCGTCTTTGGCAGTACTCCCTTGAAGACCCGCCGAAAGGCACCCCGCAGCCCCACTTCTACTTCGGCGACCCGCAACAGATGCGCGGATCCATCGCCGGTCCACTCCAGATCGACATCGTTCACACGAACGACCTTCCGCCCGTGAATATCGATGATCTGCCGGTCCACAAGGTCCTGCTGAAGGTAGATGTAAGTTCCCTGTTCGCCAGTCAGCGGGGTGATTGCGTTTGTGGACAGCACCTGAAGCGTTCCCGCAGCCGTCTCGCGAACTTCCTGCGATGGGACGAGCGACAACCCCGCGCGGGTCTTCAGGACCAGTCCCGCCACCTTCCCTGCGTCCGCACCGGTGCCGACGGCAATGTCTTTTAATTTCCCGCACACGCTTCCTTGCGAGTCGGTCACCGGAGTGCCCAGCAGCGCCGTGAGACTCACGCGGGTTGTCGTGCGGTGGTTCATACGACGAGTGTACTGCGAGAGCAAGCGACTCGTTTCGCTCTTCAGGTAAGAGTGCCGACCCGGGCCCTTAGAAAACCGAAAGCAACTTCTTGCCGTTCCTTCATAGACGCCGATGCTGAGCGGCCATACCCCTTACCTCGACTCGCTCAAAGCAGTCCTTGACACAATCCGCTTCAACCATGAAACTGCCCTCTATAGCGTCTTTTTCCACAAAATCCCAAAGACGTATTACTTCCTCTCGCGGTAAGGCGTTGGGCTTTGCCATTCCCGGTAGAGGCGGAGACGAAGCCGGTGAC
>Ga0068856_100002515_pt1 | contig 18881 bp, 13 predicted proteins | sample KBSCornC62_FD_66595 | JGI IMG/M metagenome (GOLD analysis project Ga0068856, IMG submission 66595) | Corn rhizosphere microbial communities from Kellogg Biological Station, Michigan, USA - KBS Corn C6-2 | ecosystem: Host-associated > Plants > Roots > Rhizosphere > Soil ...
GCCGATTTATGCAGGCGTCTCCCAATAGTATCCCTCTTCGCCGTGTTGCGAGAGATCCAGACCTTGCGCTTCCTCCTCCTCCGAAACTCGAAGGCCGATGGTCACGTCGACGATCTTGAGAATGATGAGGGTACCTATAATCGCAAGGACCCACGAGATGACAACTCCCATTAACTGATTCAGCAGTTGATGAGCATTACCTTCCAGCAGCCCTGTTGGGAGTGGATTGCCTTGCGCATCTTTGAAAATTGGATTGACGGCGGCCACCGCGAAGACTCCGGTCAGGATTGCACCGAGGGTACCGCCCGCCCCGTGGACACCAAAGGCATCGAGGGAGTCGTCATAGCCGAACTTCGCCTTCACTTTGGCGACCATCGCGTAGCAGAAGACTCCGGCGATCAATCCGATCAGCAAGGCGGGCATGGGCTTAACAAATCCTGATGCCGGGGTGATGGCAACCAGCCCTGCAACGGCGCCGGAAATTCCGCCGAGCACGCTGGGCTTGCCATTGCGGATCCATTCGGCTCCGGCCCAACCGATCGCCGCGGCTGCAGACGCAAAGTGAGTTGCGACAAAAGCACTGGTGGCCAAGCTTCCCGCCGCCAGGGCACTTCCCGCGTTGAATCCGAACCATCCCACCCAAAGCAGACAGGCGCCGATGAAGCTGAGGACCACGCTATGGGGTGGCATGGACATTTTGGGATAGCCCACCCGTTTACCCAGATAGAGGGCACAGACCAGCGCTGAGACGCCCGATGTAATGTGAACTACCGTTCCCCCGGCGAAATCCAAAGTGGGGAATCGTCCCCCCAGAGCAGCGTTCAACAGCCCGCCCTTACCCCAGACCATATGAGCCATGGGGTCATAGACGATGATCGACCATAAGATCGTGAACGCTACCATGGCGCTGAATTTCATACGCTCGGCAAATGCACCCGCGATCAGGCCCGGGGTGATGATGGCAAACATCAACTGATAGACCATGAACGTCTGCGCGGGGATGGTCGCCGCATAGTCGGCGTCCGGCGCACCACCAACCCCGTTGAGAAATAAGTTCTTAAAACCACCGATGAAGCTGTTTCCCGGACCAAAGGCCAGGCTGTAGCTAAACAGTCCCCAAAGCACGGTGATGATAGCCATGAGCGCGAAGCTCTGCATCATGGTGCCGAGGACATTCTTTTTGCGGACCAGGCCGGAGTAAAACAGGGCGAGACCAGGGCCGGTCATCATCAGCACCAGAGCAGCGCTAGTGAGCATCCAGGCATTGTCAGCCGAACTCTTGGCTTCGGCGGTCTGCTGCTCGAGCTTGGCCAGGCGCGCGGCAGTATCGGTGGACGGACTAGCCGCAGGGGCGGCCGTCTGAGCACATAGGAGTTGCGCCACAAACAGGATCAATATGGCTGTTAGCGAAACACTTAACAGCGTTTTGCGACTATGCACTGAGCCATCACTCCAGGTGCGGAATTCGGTATTTTGAGACGCCTCACTGTAACGTCCGGCACTGCCGGGCGGAAATCGAAACTATTTATGCGGCCTATCAGGTTTTGTTATTGAAGATGGATAGTGCTCTGACTTGAAAGGCGGCAAGTTGTACCAGGGCTGTGCAGCCACAGTTTGCCGAACAATGGCGCGCTAATTCTTCTGGTTACGTCATGACGTCTACTGGGTTTCCGGTATGGCAGAGTACCGTGAACGCACCAGATACTTAGGAGAAACAACCTAGTCCCCCAGCACACTGCGGAGTGTGCCGGGCATGTGGAGAGTAGAAATCGTGCCGCCAGAAAAACGCAAAGCAAGTACCACTCTGCCCGGGAAAGTAGAAAAAATTATCCCTCCTCATCCATTCAGTACCGAACCGGAGAAGGCGCAGATCGCGGTGGAGGGGGCGGACCACCTGTATCGCGAGATACGCGTTCCAAATGCACTGAAGGATGAGAGAGGGCAAAAGGTGAAGCTCAAAGAAGGAGCCGAAGTCGACGTCAAGATCGAGGCCGACCCGGTCGTGACCACCAGCGGCAACGGCAGACAAGATGCCAATAAATCGGAGACCCCGATGTGAAAGCCCCGTCTGGCTGCGATTGCCTTCGAACTCTGCCAGCTTCAGGGATGATTGCTGTAGACGTACTTACCCGAAATCCCCTCGACAACGATGCGGTTGGGTAACATTGCGTCAACCCTCGATTTCAGGTGCGGAGGCACAAAGATGAAGATCCGCACAGACCCATTCCAATCGCGAACTAAGTCTGAATCAGCGAGATAGATGTGGGGAGCATCCGCAAACGTAGACCCGAACCACATGGATGTAGTGCGGCCTTCAACCAAGTTGATGGGGCGCTGCAAGTAAAACAATAACGAAGAGCCGAAGGCTTGATCGCCATAGATCATCACTCGGTCCTGGGGACGCGCCTGTGCAGCGATCTTCTGAGCCAGTTCCTTCGAAGATAAATATGGTCCGAAGCGTCCGAGTGCGATATGCGCCGCCACCAAAAATACAGCCATGCCAAGACCTAAAGCCCATGTCGCGACGTAATGGTTGCGACGAACCCGCAAGAGCAAGGACATCGCCGGCGCGATCAGTAAGGTAAAGGCCGCAAGCGCCGCCGGCAGGCGCAGGGCGGCGAACGATGCGTAGCTGAGGTCGAGCATGTGCGAGGTGGAGAGTGTATCCGTCTGCATATCGTGCTGAACGAGGACATTGCCAATGTCTGGTTCAAACGGCAGGTGCCGCGATTGCCAGAGCAGCATCAGCAAGGTGGCTCCTGCAGCGAGTCCAACCGTCACCAGAGCACCTGCCGAAACCCTGAGCCAGCCTTTGCGCACACCAGCGCAATCGCTCCTCTCAGACTGCGCGACGCCATCCGCCAGCAGCATGAGAATCGGAAAGTAGGCGGGAAACGTGTAGTACTCCTGATTGGTGGAGATGGCAAAGAAAACGAGCACCAGCCCGGCGAGGATCCAGAACAAAATTCGGGTGCGATACTGAAAATCCGCCTTGCCTCTCCGAAAATCCAGGGCCGCGCGAACAGCGGTGGGAAGATACAGGCTCCACGGAAACAGCCACACCAGATGGAGCGACCAGTACAAAGCCCAAGGAAGTTTATTGTAATCCCGTGGGTAGCGCTTCCCAAGAAATCGCAGAAAATGTTCGTTGACGAAATAGAACCAAAAAAATCCATGTCCGTTCTGACCGTTTGTGTTGCGGAGCCCAGCGACGATGTGCCAGGGTGCGGCAATCGCCAGGAATAGCAGCAGTCCGGAAAGCAGGCGGAACTCGCGCCATCGGCGCCATTCGCCAGTCACGACCAGATACAAAAAAGCTGTTCCTGCAGGAAAGAGCAGGGCAACCAATCCCTTGGTCAAAACTCCTAATGCCAGGCACGTGTAACCGGAATACCATTTCCAGGTAGAAGGGGAATCCTCGAGCGCCGATAGAAAGAAGTAGAGCGAGGCTGCAATGAGCAGACTCAATAGCACGTCTGGGATCAGGATTCGGGTAAACAGGAACACACCCGCGGCGGTGTACACGAAGAGTCCTGCGTAAATTCCAGCCCTCTCGCCGAAAGCGCGCCCGCCCCAAACTACTGCCAGCATTCCCAGAAGCATCACCGAAAGCGCCATGGGCAAGCGCGTGGCGAACTCATTCACTCCGAACAAATGATAGCTGGCAGCAACCAGCCAGTACGGGAGAGGAGCTTTCTCCAAATAGCGCACGCCATTCACGTGCAGAGTTATATAGTCGCCAGTTACATACATCTCGCGCGCCGCTTCTGCGTGCGTGCTATCTGCATCATCGAGCAGCGGAGGTGAAAAAAGGCTGCCGAAAAATACGGCCGCGAAAACAACGGCCAGCGCCCAATAGGACGCCAGCCGCAGCCGTTGCGGAACTCCAATTTGCTGTTCAGGAATGGATGGCGTAGAAATCGCGCTCAATGCGATTGTTCCCAGTCCAGTGTTACAGAGGACGGCCTGCGCTCGCAACCCGCTTAGGCTGTAGCCGCCCCGGAATTAGCGCCAATTTGGCTTGGGAGCGGGGGTCCACTCGGCGCCCATGTTGTCGTCGGTGATAATGTGGCGCGCTCCCAGCCGGGCCGCGAGCACGTCCCCGGCTTCAATGCCGAGTACCCTTGGCGGGTCTTTGAGGCTATCCGCGAAGGCATTGTATGCCGCGAGCACCAGTTGCCCGCGCTGTGTATCAGTCCTGAACATTTTCTTCCCATCAATCTCGTACTGGTTCAGCACCGAAAACCAGTGATTCTTGTCCAGAACGATGGGGTAATCGCTGACCATGAGGAATGTGATCACCCGCAGTCCGTACTTAAACTCGCGCAGCCCGGTAATGAAGACGTCGGGCGACTCAGTCGCGTTGTAGTAATAAATGCCCCCCGGAAGCAGATGCTGTTTGATGATCTGCAGGAACTCGGTCGAGAGTACCTGAGAGCTGTGGTCCCGCCAGTGAAATGAGGTGTTGGCGACGACGGCGTCGTATTTCTCCTCAGGATGCGCCAGCAACCACCGCCGGCCGTCGTCGATGTAGATGTGGACTTTGGGGTTGCGCAGTAACGAACTGGTCTCGGGATAGCGCGCGATCAATGCGAGGTATGCCGGATTAATTTCGACGATATCGAGCGTCTCAACATCGGGGTTGTTGGCAACGACCTGAGCCCACGAACCGGAAGCTAGGCCCACCATAAAACATCGCCGCGGGTGTGGGTGGAAGAGGCTGAGCACGTAGGCACGAATAACGAAGTTCTTGTCGTTGGCAGGATCGATATTGAAGTGTCCATCGTAGACGCCTCCCCCAAACACTGCGTCGTCATCGGTGACCGCAACGATGCCGTTGCGATTCTCGACAATGTGCTTCATGTAACCGACTTCGGCAGATTTAGGACCGAAAATCATAATCCCATAAAGATTGCGGTATGCGGAGGACGCGAGGCCGATCGCGGCAATGGCTAACGCGGCAAGCGCCCACGCAGTTTTGCCTGGGGCCTGAAAGCGGCCTTGCCGAAATAGGAGTACCACGAAACCGGTCAGCACCGTGGCAGCCGCAAGCTGGAGGGAGATCGCCTGCGTGCCGAAATGATCCATGAGGACGAATCCAATGACGAGGCTGCCGAGCGTTGATCCGAGGATGTTCGCGAGGTAAATCAGGCTGACGTTGCGCCCGGCTGAGTCGCTGGCAGCTATCGAGGATTGGCACAACAAGGGCAGAACCGAGCCAAGCAAAGCGGCAGCAATGAAGAATGCCGGGGCACTCGCCAGAATGGGTAGGTTGCGCCAGGATAAAGAGGCCAGGAGGGGCGGCAAGTAGATGGAAATGGCGCCTGCCAGCAGCATCGCAAAGCCTGCCAAGGTGACCGGATTGATCCCACGCTTACGAACCAGAGTCTCACTTAAGAACGAACCAGCAGCAATCCCAGCCAGGTAAGTGGAAAGCAGAAAAGCGAACGCGGGAGCGCGATCGAAGGTCGCGAGCGCAAAGATTCGGAACCAGGCAATCTCGAAGCCCAGCGCCAAGAACCCCGTGAGGCCGGCAATCAGCGCCGCAGTTCCCAATCCCAAGACGCTCTGGGAACCTGGTTCAGGAGCCAGAGGTGTGGACACGGTGGCTTCCGACTGCGTTCGCTGGCCGCGGCCATAGAGAAATGCGGTGGCACCGACCAGCGTATTCACACATGCAGCCAGAGTTACTGATCCGGACTGACCGAAGTTTCGCAGCAACATCTGTGCGCATACGAAACAGGCCACGGCCGATCCCAGCGTATTAACGAAATACAGAGTTGCTACTGAATATCCAACGTTGCGCGAAGTGCGCACCAGTTGCTCAACCAGCAAGGGCAAGGTTGCACCCATGAGCATGGTGGGAACAATCAGCAGCAGAAAACTGAAGAGGATGGTGTATCCCAGACTGCTGCCGGCTGTGAACCCAGCCGCCCAGTGAAACAGCCGTAATGAGATCAATCCAAAACCGGCCACCAGCAGTTCGCAAATTCCGAAAATCAAAATCCCCCGGTCGGGAAACTTTTCTGAGAGCTTTCCCCCAAGCAGGCTTCCAATACCGAGTCCCAGCATGAAAGCGCTGACGACGACGGCAACGGATTGCACGTTCACGCCGTAGATAGAAAAGAGAGCGCGCTGCCAAACGATCTGGTAAATCAGTGCGGGAAAGCCGGAACAAAAGAAAAGTGCTGCTACCAGAGCGGATTGCCCTCGATTTCCTTTCGCCCGACCACCGAAAAGAACAATTAGCAGCAGGATAAAATCAAAGCCCAACACGGCAGCGACTGGAGCGCCTTCCATGGCACCTCAAATGGGAGTGAATTCAACGGGTACCAGCGTTTATATCGCAACTGCCGGGTTTCGGACAGTAACGAAGGACGTTCGCCCGATCGTGCGCATGGTAATAGTGCAACTGCCCATTTCGTATTCGGTACGGAGGTTTGGAAGGTAAGACGGCGTTAGGTGGCGCTTTCAGTGAGCATCGATCCTTTCTGGTTCAAGCGGCGGAATTCAGCGCAAATGGTTTCGACGTCGGTGAACAAGGCGTCGCCCATGAATTTCAGGTTGTCGAGGGAATGTTCGGCGGCATCGCGGTGACCAAAACCGCAGGCATCCTCAACGACGATGGGGATGTACCCGAGATCGCCACCTTGGCGCACCGTGGGATCAATGCCGATCTCCATGGCAATACCAACGATCGCGAATGCTTCAATGCGGCAATCGCGCAGCGCGATATTCAGGGGAGTACCTTCGAACGCGGACATGGTGACCTTGTCAAAGACGGCTTCGCCAGGAAGGGGATTCAACTCGGGGACGATCGGAAAGGCGGGGGAGTTCGGCAGGAACCAGGGCTTGACCTCCTCCGCTGACTGCACGCGTTGCCATCCCATTCCCATTCGCAACTGGAAGACACCCATCCATTCTCGGGGGAGCGACATGTGGCGAGTGAAGCAGACGCGAATTCCTGCGGCACGCGCGGCCTCGAGCACCTGCAGAACCTTGTCGGTGATCTGCGCTCCGTCTGGGATCTGCTTCACAATTCCCACCTGCATGTCGTAGACGACCAGTGCGAGGCGTTGCGGATCGCAGAGATCTTTGAGCGTTTGCGGAATATCGAGTCCGAATGCCCGCTGCATAGTGAAGTTCACCTCGCGGTTGTTGTCGCACTATTCTACTGAAAGCGAGCCGGGGGGTTGATCACTCCGGGCGAAACACTGCCCTGGAGGGCTGGTGGTCGATGTAGCGGTAGAACCGGGCGGGGCCTCGGCGCTTCCAATACCGGGCATCATACTCGGCCGTTCCAGGGCCGTGGCTTAAGGCGCTGAAAAATGTGTGGCGCGCCGGACTGACGATAATGCCCACGTGTCCCGGCCAGACCACCAGATCTCCGGGTTGCGGATGCTTCACCCGGAGAAAGTAGGGACTTCCGCGATACAGATCCGAGGAATCGGCGTAAGGATAGGAAAACCCTGCGCGTTGGTAGATGGTGTGCACCAGGTGGGAACAGTCATTCCCCGCCGCGCGCCGCAAATGCGAATCGCGCGCGACCGAAACGATGGATAGGCCATCTTGTTTCGTCAATGTCACGGGCCGCGGCGATTTCGCGTGAGACTCGGCGGATACGCGCGCAGGCAGAGCGTCTTGCGCCCAGGAGCATGTCAGAGCGCAGAAAACCAGGGTGAGAACGGATTTGAAACAGACTGCAATAGTCCTTCTATTGTGATGGGGGTGGGGGAGGGCAGACATATTACGCCGGTACTAGGACGTCTGCGAAATGGAAAACGTTGCCGGGATGGCTTTCGACGTGGAAGAGGCGGTACGCAGTGCATCGTCCTATAATCCGTGTGTCCGAAAGTCGTCGGTTGGCCGGTAACCTTGTTCCCTCGGTTTTGGAGAGCCACGAAACGAATTCAACATCCCCACCCTGTCCCGCTAGAGACGCGGGACAAGAGTGGGGCACCCCGTTTTCAATTGGAGTGACGAGATGAATGCCTGGAGCCGACGACAATTTCTCGAGAGTTCTGCAGCACTTGTTTCATCGGTAGCTGCGGCTCCGGCGCTTTCTGCCGAAGGCGCCGATGATTTGGGATCAATTACGGTGCAGCAGATTAAGAGGCGTCGCCAGCTATGGGGACTGTTGGGGGATTTGCGGTGGATGCATCGGCCTGGGCCTCCTCGTGTTGTCAGCAAGGAAGAGCACGACGGCTATACGCTGGAGCGACTCGTGCTGGATTTGAATGGGATCGAGCCTGTGCCGGCTTTATTGCTCGTTCCACACAAGCGCGCGCCGAAAGCTGCGGGCCTGCTCTACATCCATTGGCATGGCGGGATGTACGACTTGGGGAAAGAGCAGTTGCTGAAAGGTGTGGATGCGCAGCCTGCTTATGCCCCGGTGTGCGCGGAGAAGGGATTGGTCACGCTGGCAATCGATAGCTGGTGTTTCGGCGAGCGCAAGCATGTGGCGAACGGCGGCGAGGGCGAGCAGGACGCGTTCAAGCTGATGTTGTGGCGCGGGCAGGTGCTGTACGGGATGATGATGTTCGATGAATTCCGCGCGATGGATTACCTTGCGAGCCGTCCTGAGGTGGATGGGAACCGGCTGGGCGCGCTGGGGATGTCGATGGGATCAACGAAGGCGTGGTGGCTGGCAGCGCTTGATCCGCGAGTGAAAGTTTGCATGGACGTGTGCTGCCTGACAGATTACCAAGAGTTGATCCGGACGAATGGATTGAAGGAGCACGGGATCTATTACTACGTGCCATCATTGCTGAAACACTTTCAGACGGCGGATATCAACGAATTGATTGTGCCCCGGGCGAGGCTGAGTGTGAATGGACGGCAGGATGCGCTCACGCCTCCAGCGGGAGTCGAAAAAGTTCGGGACCGGCTTTTACCGCTGTATCGCAAGTATGGGAAGGAGTCGGATTGCCGGATCGAGTTGTTCGATTGCGCACATGTGGAACTTCCGGAAATGCGAAAACTGATTTTGGAGTGGATGAATAAGTTCCTAGTGGGAGCAGCCGGCTAACGTGAGCCGCCGATGAGTCGTGGCCAGGAAGAGGCACATGACAGATACGAACGAGCTAATACAGCAACCTTCTCTTTAGTCATTTCGCATCGAAAACCGCACTAGTAAAATCCGTGCTGTCTTCGCATGCCGTCGTCCTGAACGAAGCTAAGGATCTATGGACTCTGCCCACGGCACGAACATGCATAGATCCTTCGCTTCGCTCAGGATGACAACGCCGTTAGCTTAGAATGTTGCCGCTGATCGATGGCCTTGTGGTGCCGGGTTGTAGCACTTAAGTTGCATCGCTTATGTCAAAAATTCCTTGCGGCGCTCGCTATAGCGCCGTACACTTGCGCGAACTTCCAATACATCCGCGTTTCTGTCCCAGACTAGCCAGATTTGTCCACCAGTAGGCGCGGTTTTTAAAACTTAGGGGGATGCATGCGAACACCACTGGTTCGTCTCGTCACCGTTGTGTCGATTGTGCTGATTTTTACTTGCGTTGGGGCCTTGGCTGCGCCAGGTCCGCAAACCGCGTGGAACGTATTCACATTGCCAAATCCGCAGATCACGCCAGCCTGGCGCGGGTACGCACCTAGCGCGTGTCAATCCAGTCCTGAGGCTTGTGCCAAGGACAACCGCTTCTGGGAGCAATGGGACTTCAGCAACTTCCGGACCGCGATCGATTCAACTTTTGCCGCAGTGAAAGGGCAGGGCAAATACCAGGGAATTATGATGATCCTTCCCCTTGGGGACAGCCCGAATTACTGGAAGAATATTCGCCTCATGTATAACTCCGCGGCCAGCCATGGAGTTCAGCTGGAGGCCGTTGTCTTTCCGAAGTGGAAGTATGGTGGGGAGTATTGCTACTTGTACAAAACCAACGCACCCGCAGGTTGTCAGAAGGATTATGGAACGACCACGGCAGTGGCTTACCATAAGATATGGAACGTGATCAACTTCATGCAGACGGTGAGCGGATCGTGTACACCGGGTACTTACCACCGGCCAGTCGCGGTGTGGTACGGCTGGGGCGATTTTTCGCCCGGTTACGCGGCTCTGAAGAGTTTCTGGGAGGCTTTGCCCCGCAGCGTTAACGGCAACGGATGCAACCTGCAAGCAGCGTACATCACATGGTTGGATACTCCTTCCTCAGGAAATACAGATGTGCAACAGTTGCAGAAATATGTGGTCAACCAGCTGAAACGTCCGTACTGGGTCAACACTGAGCTGTATAGTACGACGCAGATTCAGCAGTACTACTCCACCTACACTCCGTATCAAACCATCATTACGGGCTATTGGGGCGCAAACGACAGTGCGAGTTGGGGGCAAGGCATGTGTGGCAAGTGGAACACGGCGGCGCATCCGACTCGGTTCGGAGCATGGACGTTCTATGACATGGATCTGACGGGCTCAGAGCTCTATCGCGCGTACATCAACGGGGGAATGGCTAATATCGGGTCGATCTGCACGTATTGACGCGTATGCGTTTGGCTGCCTGAAACCGAAACGTCAAAGTCCCCACCCTCTCGCACAAGGCGCGAGAAGGGTGGGGCACCCCGAAATCGTTGGCCTCAGCGCTCGGTTGCAGGAGGCAAGCCTATGGCCGGGATGGCTTTTTCCTGGGCAAGCTTGTTGTAGGCGGCCAGATCGGTTTTGACGATCTCCTTCCATTTGGCGAGTTGCTCGTCGGCCTGCTTGCTGAGGTCGTCGAACATTTCATAATCCTGCCTGGTGGGGGCGGCGTCCGCACTCGAGACGACTCCTCCTAGCGCGACTAGCAAGTTGTTCAAGCGGATGGGATAGTTGAGCACGTCTTGACCACTCTTGGACTTTGTCTGGATCAGTGCCTCCTCGACTGTGGTCATCTTTTTGTCGAAGTCCTTGCCGGCATCGGCGACAGCTTTGGCGTTCGCGTCCTTTTCTTCTTTGAGGCGCTTATCCAGTGCGGTCATCTGCAGACGGATGTCGCGCATCTGGCGGACGGCGTCGTGCACCTCTGTTACTTTGCCTAGAATCTGCTGCATGAGTTCGAACTGTTTCTTTAGATCTTCGGCACCTATTTTCAGGCGCGGGTCGGGAACGACCTTGAAGGGCTGGGCTTGTGATTTACCGTCCACTGTGAGACGCACCTGATAGTCGCCGGGCAGAGCGAGCGGGCCCTCGGTGGAGCCTCCCCAGAGCGGCGAGTTGGGAATGCGTGGCGCGCCTTCATAGCGCAGATCCCACACGAAGCGGTTGATTCCCGCTTCGGTGGGAAGTTCTTCGGGTTTTTGACGACCGAATCCCTCGTCGGCTTCGGGTGCGGGGGGATTCTTGGGGGGATAGGTTCGGATTACTTTAGCGGAGGAGTCGAGGATTTCGATTTTGATTCGCGATTCGGTTTTGTTTTCGCCCGATGGATTCGAATCCGACGAAGCCGGACCGCGGACGGGGGCCTCCGTGCCTACACCGTCTTTTTTCGTCTCTTCTTTCTTTTCTTCTGGCTTTTTTATTTCTGTTTTCAGGTAGTAATAAATCGCTGCGCCAGCGGGAGGATTTTGGCCAGCGGCGCCACTTGGGCCGAAGAACGATCCGGAGAATGTAGTGTGGTTGGCTTCGGCTGGGGTGAAAAGGTGGACATCATTGGTTTTGAGTCCTTCATTCCACTGGCGCACGGGCGAGAGATCGTCTAAGACCCAGAAGGAACGGCCGTGCGTGGCAACGGCAAGGTCGTTCCCCTTTACGATCAAATCATTAACGGGTGCCATGGGCAGATTGAGTTGGAGCGGTTGCCAATTTGCGCCATCGTCGAAGCTGACGTAAACGCCGCGTTCGGTGCCAGCGTAGAGCAGGCCCGTGCGCTTGGGATCGATGCGGAGGGCGTGCACGTAGTCATCTTTCGGAATGCCATTCATCAAATTCGTCCAGGACTTGCCGAAATCTGTGGTCTTGAAGATGTAGGGCGTGAAGTCGTCCATTTTGTGGCGCTCCACGGCAACGTAGGCCGTGCCGGGGTCGGTCGACGAGGCTTCGATCATGCTGACGGTTCCCCATTCGGGCATAGACTTGGGTGTGATGTTGTCCCAGTTTTGTCCGCCGTTTTTCGTGATGTGGATCAAACCATCATCACTGCCTGCCCAGATCAGGTCTTTCTGCGCGGGGCTCTCGACTACCGAGAAGATCGTGTCGTAGACCTCGACCCCGGTATTGTCCTTTGTGATCGGGCCGCCCGAGGCTTGCTGCTTCGACTTGTCATTACGCGTGAGGTCTGGGGAAATAATGGTCCAGCTCATGCCTTGGTCCGTCGTTTTGAAGAGGACTTCCCCCGCGTAATACAGCGTGTGCGGATCATGGGGAGAGAAGACGATGGGCTCGGTCCACTGGAAGCGGTGTTTCAGGTCCGCCATCCCCCAGCCGATTGGGTTGCGCGGCCAGGGATTGATTGCCTGCGTTTGCTGCGTGTGGTGGTCGTAGCGGGAGATGTCGCCTCCATAGGAGCCGGCGTAAACAATTTCGGGATCGGTGGGATCAGGGGCGACGTAGCCGCTTTCGCCCCCGCCGACCTCGTGATAGTCGCTTTGATCGATTCCCCCGCTTGCACTGGCGCTGGCGATTGCGACCGTGGAGTTATCCTGCTGTGCGCCATAGAGCCAGTACGGAAAGCGATTGTCAGCTGAGATGTGGTAGAACTGCGCCGTCGGCTGGTTGTAAAGGGTGGTCCAACTACTCCCGCCGTCAGTGGAGATGGTTGCGCCGCCGTCATTGCCGTTGATCAGGCGCTTGGGATTGTTGGGATCGATCCAGAAGCCGTGATTATCCCCGTGGGGCGTGCGGATGGGCGTGAATGTCTTCCCACCATCAATTGAGCGATAGGTTCCGGTGTTGAGGATATAGACGACGTCAGGATTTTTGGGATCGGCGAAGACGTGGGTGTAATACCAGGCGCGCTGGCGGTAACGGCGGTCGTCATTGACGAGTTCCCATTTCTCGCCGGCGTCGTCGGAGCGAAACAGGCCGCCCTTTTCGGCTTCGATCAACGCGTAGATGCGATTCGGGTTCGGAGTGGTGGCGACGCCGATGCGTCCGATAGTGCTTTCCGGCAAGCCTTTGCCACTGAGTTTGGTCCAGGTGTCGCCGCCGTCAGCAGAGCGATACAACCCGCTGCCCGGTCCACCAGATTCCATGGTCCACGGCTTGCGGACCGCCTGCCACATTCCGGCGAAGAGAATGTTGGGATTCGTCTGGTCGAACTGGATGTCGACGGCGCCGGTTTTGTCATCGACGTAGAGGACACGCTGCCAATTCCTGCCACCGTCGCGCGAGCGGAAAACGCCGCGGGTGGTGTTCGGCCCGAAGGGATGGCCCAGGGCGGCAACATAGACCGTGTTGGCATCTTTCGGATGAACGATCATGCGGCCGATCGAATAGGTGTCACGCAGACCGGAGTACTTCCAGGTTTTTCCGGCGTCGGTGGACCTGTAGACACCGTTGCCCATAACGATGTTGCCGCGGGTGCAGGCTTCGCCGGTGCCGACGTAGATCACGTTGGGATCGGATGGTGCGATGGCAATTGCGCCGACTGAGGCTGAGGCCTCGGAAAACTTGTCCCAGAGCGGGTGCCAGTTCAGTCCGCCGTCAGTGGTCTTCCACATGCCTCCTGCGACCGCGCCGAAATAATAAGTATCGTCCTGACTTGGGACTCCGGCGACCGCGAGCACGCGTCCGCCACGGAACGGGCCCACCAGACGGTACTTCATCCCTTCGAATGGCGACTTCGGGGCATCCGGTTTTGGCTGAGGCACGACGCCGGCCTCGGGAGGGAATTTTTCTTCTGCGGGTTCCCCGGTGGGAGTGGTGGGCACATTCGGCTCGGCAGGCTTATTCGCCTGTCGCTTCTGCGCGGCTGCAACACTGGCCAGTAAAAGAAGAAGGACCAGAATCCAGGTTTGGTTCATTCGGGGGAATCCTCCGCCGGGATGACATCGTTTTCCGGGAGACATTTGTACTGGATTTTGTTCGGGTGCCCGACAGCTTTTACATAACTTTACTTGGTCCAGAGGAAGCTTACGTTTCCTTGGTTGGCCCAAGCCTTTTGCGGCCTCAAAACATGCAGATGGACGGGGAATGCTCTACACGGGGGGCGAAGTCGGATAGCAGTCGGAGGATACGTCTTGGATCACTATTCTTCACGATCCAAGGCGCATGTGGGATATCGGATATGGCGCGAAAAGAGGTCGCGCTTTCGGTGCAGTTTTTCCCCTCACGTTAGAGGTCTAAATCGATTGGATTGTTCGGGACTACAGGTGAATGATGAGCAATTTTGCCAGCACCAGCAACCATCCCAAAATTGCGACGATGCCGTTGATTCGGATGGCCCGATGCGACGGGGGCCAGGGAAACATCAGAACGCCATATAGAGGCATGAGTTTCTCGGGCCAGATCATGCCCGCCAAGCCGAAGATAAGATTGGCCTGAACGATAAGACAAAAGATCAGATTAAAATTCAAAGTGTCCATACAGAGTTTCTGGGAGATGATCAAATTTTATTACATTGTGAACGCGTATTTAAACGGAAATCGGCGTTTTCTGGGTCAAAAGTTCGAAAATGGGACCTTAGAGCAGGGGTCTGTAGCCCACGGAGCGACAGGGCAAAATCCTCACCCTCCCGCGAAAACGCGGGAAGGGTGGGGCACCCTTAGCGCTTAACGCCTCAGGTCCAGGGCTTGCGAGAGTTCGAACGTGACCGCTGACTCCTCGGGCAGGACGATGTCTTTGTTGCCGGTCAGGGCTGATCCACCTGCACCTGCACCTGCACCCGCGGCTAATCCGATGGCCGCTCCTTTGCCTCCCCCTACCAAACCGCCGATGATCCCCCCCAGAGCAGCGCCTCCTCCAGTCGCGACAGCAGTCCGCTTGCCTTTGCCCTTCTGACTGAAAGTCTTGGCTTCGGTCTGAACCTGGAGTTCGGAACCGTGGAGGGTGATCGAATCGAGACGGACACTTAGTACAGCGCCGCCCGCGAACTTACCCAAAGCCTTAGCGTCAGTGACGGTGCCGCTTACGTTCGCCCCTTGCGGAATGGCGACGCTATTGCCCACCATGACATCTTTTGCGACGCTGCCGTTAAAACTTTGACCGGATTGACTCAACTTAGAGCCGAGCGCCGATCCCAAGCTCACGGTGACGGCTGTGCCGGCGGGAATTGTCAGGCTTTCCCTGCGAGCTTCTTTCTTGCGTTCTTTGCGAGGTTTGGCTTCGCGGCTGCCGGATTCATTGTCGGGGGACGCGGCAGTGTTCTGGTCAGCAGTGCTCTGATCGGTGCTGTTGTCGGCCGCGGGTTGCTTGCTGCACGCAAGTGCAAACGCGAGATAAAGACTGAGAGTGAACAGGATTAGACGCGAGCGCATAAGAGCCTCCGTATCTTTCTTCAATTTCGGTGTGCCCTAACTTTAAAGGAATTGGGAGGGCGGGGCAATAAATGAGAAGGCCAAGGGCGAATCAAGAGTGTATAGGACTGTCGTGCGTGGAATTAATAAATATAAAGGACAAGGGTACCAACTACCGACGAGCAGGCTCCTCACTTTCCATCGCGGTCGCACAGCTGGTTGTCCATGGGAGATCAGGGATTATCGAAGATCCACTTAGTTGCATTAATCGGAAAATCCTTTTCGGTCCAGGCGAGCACGATGCGCGGGCGAACGCGATAGAGAATGGTTTCGGGTACCATCATCAGCGGCATTTTGTACTTACTGCGCGACTCAGTGTCGAGTTTTCGGACTGTGTCTTTGTCCGTGAGGTTCACTTCGACAGCCTGGCCTTCGAGAATAACCACATCATCGGCTGATTCCAAATGGACGGATAGAGCGGGATTGCGCGCCAGATTGCGGGACTTGCGAGTGGACCGAGCGGTGCCGAAGTAAAGCGTGCCCTCCAGCCAGAATCCCCATACCGGAATGGAATGCGGACGGCCGTCGGGACGCACTGTGCAGATCCAGTAATTGCGGGATTTGACCAGGCGTTCTTCGGCGTAGCTGAAAGGCAGAAATTTGTGTGGAGTCTTCATGCCATAGAGAGGTGGAACATCGGGGAGTCGGATTTGGACTCCGCCTCGAGCGGTGCTTTGATGGGATGTCTTCCTGGATACCTTTTTCGGCATGCGTCCTCCGCGCGAGGCAAGTCAGACCCGCAAGATATGAGTAAAGTGTCGGGGCAGCCCTTGATTTCGTTTCCTTGAGTGCGGGTACTTTAGCGCGTCGGGTTCAGACCGGGCAAGGAGGTCTGCGCTAATTCTTCTGGTTCGTTAGACGTTTGTTCCGCGAGCGGCTCGGGTGCGGGCTCTTCGACCGGCGCACTCTTTTTTGGAGCTAAGAATTTCTCTGTGTTCAGCAAAGGACGCCCTAGGGAAGGGTTGTAACTGGTCCAGGCGCTTTCCAGAGTCGCGTCGCGTTCGAACTGGGCGCGCATCGCTTCCATCTTCGAATCAAGGTCGTCAAGGTAGTGCAGCATGACTGCTTCGGGGAACATGGGGAGCTTTGGCGAGCCGAACTCGTACTCACCATGATGGCTGATGATCATGTGCTCGATCATGGTTTTGAGTTCGTCGGGGAAGCCCGGCAGCGCTGCCAATTTGGACTGAAGCATCTCCAGTTCGATCATCATGTGGCCCAGCAGCTGCCCCTTGGTGGAGTAAGTGAATGAACGGTTGTAAGTGAGTTCGTGGATTTTGCCAATATCATGAAAGAACGCCCCAGTGAGGAGAAGATCTCGATTGACTTGCGGATAATTCCGGCAGAGCAGATCGCAGGAGCGGAATAATGAGACCACGTGATCGAGGAGACCGCCGATGTAGGCATGGTGCAGGGTCTTGGCGGCAGGGGCATTGCGATAGGCGGAGGCAATCTCGGGATCGGCCATGAACGCCTGGACCAGAGCTTTGAGGTAGGGATTCTCAATTCCAGCGACGAAATTCGTCAGAGTCTGCCAGAGCTCGTCAATGTCCTTTGTGGTTTTAGGAAGGTAATCGGAAAAATCGATTTCCGTTTCACCCAGCTTTCGAAGCTTGTGGATGGTGAGCTGGAACCGTTGCTTGTACTTATTGATCAACCCCTTGATTTTGAGGAAGTCATCTTGCTCGAAGGCCTCGAGCACTTCCTCGACGTTGTCCCACATTTTGGCTTCGAGTTGGCCGCTGCGGTCCCCGAGAGTCAGAGCAAGGTAAGGTTCGCCGGTCTTCTTGGGCTTGATCTGCTTGGCAACCACCACAAAGGTGGAGGTGATGACCTTGTTCTCCTGGCGGATGCAGTCGCAGATGTAGAAGTCTTTCATTCGATTTGGGAAGTATAAAGCAACGGGCCGGGGAATCCGAATGATTAGCAGGCTCACAGGGGCTAAAGCCGCGTCACGTACGCTATTTAGACGGTGCGGAAAAACTCCGTCGGATCGCCGCTTTGGGGTGGCGCAGCGCTTCAGCGCTGCGGTAATTGCTTTGCTTTGTTTCGCGGCTTTTAGCCCTGAGCTAAACTTTCGGCCAGCAGAACAGTTTTTCGGCAGCCTCATTTCACGTGGCCCCCGAAGGGCCGATCTTCCGCTTAACTTTCGACGGTTCTCAGGATCGCAGGCTCGACGGAATTGGGATCAGGCGCCCTTAGCTGAGGGTTTGGCTCCGGTTTCCAACAGATCAGAGAACGCCCAGTTTCTTGTGCCTCTTCTTGTCTAATTTTTTGGCGTCGGCTTCTTTGGCGGATGTGGTCTCAATGGGGACTGTCTGGTTTGGGCTGGCGCCGCTATCGACATAGCCGGTCGCGAGCTTGATGTACGCGTCCTCACGAAGCTTGGTGAGGTAGGCGCGCAGTGCGGGTTGCAGCTTCTCGTAGTAGAGGGCGTCCTGGATCTTCGGCAAAGCATCCTTCAGGGTTGGAACGCCGGCCTGCTGATGGTCCAGAACCTTGAGAAAAACATAGCCTTGCTTGGTGTGGATGACGTTGGTGACTTCGCCGGACTTCAGATTGAAGGTTACGTCTTCAATTTGCTTGGCGAGTTGACCGCGCTTGAACATACCGAGCGCGCCTCCGTCGGCAGCAGATGGACCGTCAGAGTACTTTTTGGCGATGTCTTCGAAATTAGCGCCGTCACGAACTTGCTTGAGGAGATCGTTAGCCTTGGCTTCGGCGGCGTGAAGTGCGGCTTCATCCGCCGCCTTTTTAGCGGCTTCGGCTTCGGGAGTCTGGGCGGGAGTTGAGCCCGGGGCTGCATTCGGGTCAGGAGCAGGAACGATGGCCGGCGTTTTTGGGGCAACCAGAATCTCAGCTAGGCGAATGGCCTCGGGCTGCTCCATCTCGTTCTTGTGTTCTTCGTAAAACTTTTCCGCCTCTTCTTTCGAGAGAGAGAGTTTGCTGCTGACTTCTTCGCCGATTACCTTCTGAGTGATGATCTGGTTCTTTTGCTGTTGCTTGAAGTCCTCCCAGGAGATGCCCTGTTTCTCGGCTTCCTTTTCAAGGGCCTCCAAGGAGTCAAGCTTCATGTCTTTGCGCATCTGGTCGAGACGCTTGACCAGTTCGGTATCGCCGGTGATACCCAGATCTTTACCCTTGTCCAGAAGAAGCTGCTGGTCGATGAGGTCGCGCAGCACATCCTTTTCTTTCTGGGAATATATCTTATCGGCATCGGCGGGGGCCTGTTGCTTTACCTCGTCGCGAAGTTGGTCTTTGCTGCGAGTGAATTCGGAGCGAGTGATGATCTGGTTGTTTACGCGGGCAACTATTTCTTCGACGACCTGTCCGGATGCGAGCACGGGCAGACACGCCAAAGCGATGGAAGTCAGATAAAGTTTCTTCATACGATTCATGGGCCGCCACGACTCCTGGGCTTGCGGGTAAACGGTGGGTTT
>Ga0068856_100002521_pt1 | contig 18868 bp, 18 predicted proteins | sample KBSCornC62_FD_66595 | JGI IMG/M metagenome (GOLD analysis project Ga0068856, IMG submission 66595) | Corn rhizosphere microbial communities from Kellogg Biological Station, Michigan, USA - KBS Corn C6-2 | ecosystem: Host-associated > Plants > Roots > Rhizosphere > Soil ...
CTCGAGGCCTTGAGAGCGGCGGGTGAGCGGAGCTCCGAGCGGCCCGGCCGACGTCGCGTCGCCGAAAACGAGCGGCGGATGCGCTGATCGGAGCGCTCCCACGACCCGGCTCGAAACGAGAATCGCCCTCGGCGGTCGCACGAGCTGCTGCTCTGTCTCGTTCGCCCTGTGCCTCCGAAGGCTGGGTCGGGCTCGGCACGCCGCGTGACCATCAAAAACCCAAGCTCGGGGCGCGAAGTTGCAGCGGACGCCGACGCCGAACAGATGGCCGTGGCTTTCGGGCTAGCGAGCGCTGCGGCGCGCGCCGATCACGAAACCGATCAGCGAAATGATGGGATGGATCGCGAGCACCAAGAGCACGCTGATCGCCACGAGCACGGCCGTTGGCCGAACCCAGAATGCGATCAGCGGCCAGGCCGCGAGTAGATCGATTTGGTCCCAAATGTAGAACAGCGCCGAAAGCGCGCCGCGCGCGGGCTGCCCGGGCAAGATGCCGAGCTGGCGTTTGACGAACGAATTGGGCAGCTCACCGAGAGTGGCGCCGCCACCGAGCGCAATTCCGAAGAGCACGAGCTCGGGGAAGCTCATGGCTTCGTAGCGCACGAGCTCGAGCTCCGGCAGAGCGCGTGCGAGCAAGAATTTCTGCGCGAACGCGGTTGCGATGGAGCCCGTGATCGCGACGAACACGCCGCGCCAGGTCTTGTTGTCGCCGAACCAGCGCCGGCCGTGAAACGTCCGACCTGCGTCGATGGGTCGGCGGAGCGCCGGCAGGAGATCGAATCGGAGCACGAAGCCGGAGAGCGCGGCGGCGACCACGAGCGGCGCAAATAAATACAGCACCTGAGCGGCGGTGGTCACGAGTCGAGTCACGGGGCGAAGATTGATGGCGACGTGTACCAAGATGCAACAACGGTGCTCGACGTGCTTTTGCGAGACAGTTGGCACCCAGAGTTCGTCCGCTTCGCCAGCTGAGCGGCGCGAAATTTTTGCCGAACTACCGAGTCGCGCGCGGCGTGCGTCGGCGCGCGAAATCAGGGCTGCGCTTTCGACACAAAAGAGTATCGTAGCCTGGATCACGACTTGCCCGATGGGTCGAGTCACGAGGTGCGGGCTCAGCCAGAGTCCGGAAACGCAGAGGAGGCGTCGATGGCCATTTCGAACAAGCGCAGTTCGCTCGCACTCGAGCCGCATCCTCGACGCGGCCGGCAGGTGCCGGTACCGGCGAAGCGGCTCGATATGCGCCAAGTTCGCACGGTGCGGCTGGTGGTGGTCGAGAGCGGCGCGCATCGCTTCGACGCCTGCGTCGCGCCAGACGGGCTCGACGAAACCATGGTCGTGGCGCAGACCGAAGGCGAGTGCGCGGCGGAGCTCGTGGTTCGGATCGGCCGCGCGATGAAGGCCATCGAGCGCTCCGGGCGCCAGCTCGGGCAGTCGATCGTCGTGGCCGCCGCGCGCAGCGATGCCGCCGCCGCGGACAGCCGGATGTCGATCGGGCGCGCGCTCTTGGCTCGCCGCGAGAGCGTGAGCGGCAGGATGTCCGAGCTGTTCTTCATGGCCGATCGCAGTGAGCCGACGCTCGTCCATGAGCTCATGGCGCTGGTCGAAGCATTGGTCACCGAGTCGGGCGGGGATCGCGTGCCGATCCGGCTGCGCTTCGTCGAAGCCAGCGTGACGGGGCGCGCTGAGCGCCCGAGCGGCGTTTACCCGCGCCTGCGTTCGGCCGCCGCCGAGCAAGAACACCCGCTTCAGCGCGCCGCTTTCGATGCACCGAGCGCACTCGCGGGCAGCGGATACCGGCGGTAAATGGCCATGCAACACCCGCCACGACCTCGCCCGTTCGACGATCCCCCGCCCGATTTCTTGAGTCACCTCGAGCAGCGCTTCGGCGAACGCGCGGCCGCTTTGCTCGATCACTGGCTGAGCGAGTATCAGCCCGGCCCGGGCGCGAAGAAGATGCCCGCCTCGACTGCGCCCAAAGCGTAACGCGCGGGGTTGGCTCAAAGCGAGGACCGCGGAGTACGCGCAAATTTTGCGGGCGCGCGCGGCGCCGGCGAAGGTTTTGCGGACATCGAGCCACGAATTCAATGGTTTGAAGCACTTGGCTCAGGGCATGGGACCTGCAAGCGGGCTCGTATCGAATGGAGACCAGCATGGCCGGGAATCGGATCTTGGTTGTCGATCACGACGCGACCGCTCGCACCACACTCGCCGAGGCCCTGCGGGCCGCCGGCTACCTCGTCGAGACCGCGGACTGTGCGCGCGCCGCACTGGCCAGCGTCGATGCCTGCGCTCCCGAGCTCACCCTCACCTGCCTCAAGTTACCCGACTTGGACGGCCTCACGCTCCTCCGTGAGCTCAGACAACGCGATCCCAAAGCGGCGGTGGTCGTCGCCGCCGATCTCGAAAGCGTCAAACCCGCGGTCGCGGCGTTACGAGAGGGCGCTTGCGACTACCTGTGCAAGCCGATCGACTCGAACGAGGTGTTGTCGGTGGTCGGCCGCGCGCTCTCCGAACGAGCGCAAAGGGCCGTACCGGCGCCGCCAGAGCCAGCGCTGAATCCGGAAATGCGCGCCCAGATCATCGGAGGCTCGCCGCAAATTCAGGCCCTGTTCAAGACCATCGAGCAGATTGCGCCAAGCCGCGCGACAGTGCTCATCACCGGCGAATCGGGCACGGGCAAGGAGCTCGTGGCGGCCGCGATCCACCGCCGCGGGCCGCGCGCGAAAGAGCCGTTCATCCGCCTGAACTGCGCGGCGCTCGCCGAGAGCTTGCTCGAGAGCGAGCTGTTCGGCCACGAGCGAGGGGCCTTCACCGGCGCGGATCGCCGGCGCGCCGGGCGCATCGAACAAGCCGATCGCGGCACGCTGTTCCTGGACGAGATTGGCGAAATTTCCGCGAGCGTTCAGCTGAAGCTGCTGCGCGTCTTGCAAGAGCGGGCGTTCGAGCGTGTGGGCGGGAACGAGACGCTGCAGGTGGACGTGCGCATCATCGCCGCGACCAATCAGAATCTACCGAGCCTGGTCGCGGCCGGCCAGTTCCGCGAGGATCTCTATTATCGGCTGAACGTGATCGAGATCCACCTGCCCTCGCTCCGAGAACGGGCGTCCGATATCCCAGCGCTGGCCGAGCATTTCTTGGCGCGGCACGCCGCCCCCAATGGCAGCAAGGCCACCCGCATCAGCGATGCCGCGCTGGCGCGGCTCGTGACTTATCCCTGGCCGGGCAACGTGCGCGAGCTCGAAAACGCGGTCGAGCACGCCGCCGTCATGGCGACCGGAGATCGCATCGAACCCGAAGATTTGCCGCCCGAGCTGAGAACGGAGTCCGAGCTCGATGTGCTGCCGGTCGTCCCGGGCGCAAGCCTGCGCGAACTGGAGCGCTACGCGATCCTGAAGACGCTCGAAGCCGTGGGCGGTTCTACGGGCCGAGCGGCGGAAACCCTCGGCATCAGCGTGCGCAAGATCCAATATCGGCTGCAGGAATATTCAGCCGAGCGAAAGGCGAAGCTTCATGCGGTCGGCCCCACGCAGGCCGCGTAGGATCGAGCCGATGCGCGGTCGCCACCCATGAACGCGCACATTCGAGTCACGCCCAGCCGAGCCACGGGCACCGAACCCGTCCCTGACTCGACACCGGCCCACGTCGCGCGCCGAGCCCGCATTCTCGCGGTCGACGACGAGGAGATGGTGCTGCGCGTGCTCAAGCGCGTGCTGCGCGAGCACGACGTCGTGTGCGTACCCAGCGCTCTGCAGGCGCTCGCGCTCCTCGAGGCCGGGCAAACCTTCGACGTCATCATCTCCGACTTGATGATGCCGGACATGACCGGTATGGAATTTTTCCAAGCCCTCGGCGCGCGCTTTCCGGAAGTGCAGCGCCGCGTGGTGTTCATGAGCGGCGGAGCGCTGACGGCCAAGACGGCTGATTTTTTGCGAACTACGCCGAATCCGCAGGTCGACAAACCATTCGACTCGGAAGACCTACTCCGCGCGCTGAAGCGCGCGATTTAGGGCTCGACGCGAGCGGCGGGCAGCTCGGGCAGCGGGCGCAGGCGGCTTTGCAAGTCGCGCGTCGGGCCGTACGCGATCCCGCGCCGGTTCTGCACTGGCGACGAACGGCCTGCGCAATGGAGCGCGCTCAATGGATCACCAGACCGAGCTGACTCAGCACGAGCTGCAAATCACGGCCCGTCACCGGCAGCGCGGGCACGAGCGCACGCGCGTGGTCGGCGAGCCAACTCGGTGCGGCCGAGCCGAGCTCGAAGCGCACGTTGAACCCGAGCAGCTTGTGCCACTCGCGCACGTGGGCGGCGCTGATTCGCTCCAAGGACTCGACCTCCCGCCGACCCCCGATGCAGTCGGCCATGCCGTCGACCAGGGACTCGGCCTCGACGAGGCCGGAATTCATGCTCTGGCCGCCGAACGGGCTCGTGATGTGCGCGGCGTCGCCCGCGAGCCAAACCCGCCCCCGTCCGAACGGGCGGGTCAGACGCCGCTCGAAGTGCGTCACCGTGCTCCAATCGAGACGCTCCGGCAGCGCTTGCGCCGTCGCCCGCCGTTCGCGCAAGAAACCCGCCAAATGTTCGAGGTCCGGGGTCAAGCTGAAGTCCGAAGCCAACTGAAATCCCCAGCGGCAACGCTGGCCGGGCAGTGGCAGCTGCAGGTTGCCGAGACCGCCGCTGAAACCGAGCTCGATTTCGGCTCGCGGCTCGACCTCCGGCCCCTCGAACATGGCGAAGGTCTCGGTCGGACCGGCCTCGAACAGAGTGCTCCCGAGCGCGCCGCGCACGCTCGAGTCGTAGCCGTCCGCGCCGATCACGAAGCTTGCGCGAATGACGGAGGACTTGACCGGCTCCCATTCGCTGTAATGGGCGGGCGAGCCGAGCGTCACGAGCTCGCGGCGCGTTACCGCGACGTCGACGTATTCGGGATGCTCGGAAATGCTCGTCGCTTCGCACGGCGATCGGAGCTCGACGCGCTCCGCACGTAGGGCCTGCAGCAGGATTTCTTCCAAGGTGCTTTGAGCGATCGTGAGCGCGGGCAAGGGCAAATCCACGCGCGCGCCGCTCTTACCGTCCACGCTGATGTGAACGCGCTCCACCGGGCGCCCGGCGGGGACGATCTTTTTCGACAAGCCGAGCTCGGACAATAAACGCAGCGAACCGGGATGAAGCAGCGTGGCGTAGCCACGCGCGTAGCCCCTGAAATTCTGCTCCAACACCGTGACGTGCAGGCCGCGCTTGGCCGCCCAAAGCCCCGCAACCAGGCCGACCGGGCCCGCGCCCACGACTAAAATTTGAGTCTCTTCGAGTTCGGCTTGCGCGTGGCGATGCGAGGTCATGCAGCGCGGACTCGCAAAGAGCGCGCCAACGCCGCAAAATCGAGATTCACCGGCACCACTCGCGGTCGCGCGTGGATTTGCGCGCGGGCAAGCGCAGCTTTTGCGCTTTGGCGAGCCGCGGCGCGCTCGATCAGGAACAACGAGCGCCGAAACCGAGCCGCCGAGCGCTGGCGCGTGACTTGCTTTGGGCTCGAGCCATCAGGCCGACTCCGTTCCGAGCGAGCCGCTACCATCAGTCGAGGAAACCACGATGACCGCTTATTACGCCGCAGTTTGGCTCGATCACCGCGAGGCCAAGATTTACGAGCTTTTGCCGGAGGGCTTCGAGCTCAACCAAATCAAAGCGCCGCGCCAGCATTTGACACGCAAGGCGGAGGAGCAGGGCCGTCATGGGGACCAAGCTTTTTTTCACGAGGTCGCCCACGCGCTGGAAGGCGCCGGCGAGGTGTTGGTCGTCGGTCCCTCCTCTGCGAAGCTGGATTTCGTGCGCCACGCTCACCAGCACCATCCGAGCCTCGACAAGAAGATCGTCGGCGTCGAGACGCTGGATCATCCGACCGACAATCAGCTCGTGGCCTACGTCCGGCACTATTTCTTGACGAAGATCCGCTGACGCGACGTGGGCGCCGAGCGTGAGCTTGCGCCGCGGGGCGCGCACGCAGCTCCAAGGCCGAGACCGTGTGGTCCGGACCTTGGAGCCCGGCCCGCTCTATTCGGCCGCGAGCACGCTGCGCAACGTGCGCCCGGGCCGTTGCTTACCGGAGATGGCGATCAAAGCGTCCATCAGCGCGGCTTCGAAAGGCGAGCTCTGGCGTTGTTCGGGCAAGTGACGGAGCAGATCCGCGAGCGAGATCAGGCCTTGGAGACGGCCGCCCTCGCTGACCACCGGCACGCGACGGACTCGATATTTCTTCATCAGCGCGATCACGTCCGAGAGCGGCGCGTTGGGCCCCACCGTATACACCGCGCGAGACATGGCGCTGTCGACCCGCGCCTGGGCCGGCGCTCGACCTTGCGTGTAGCAGGCCATGCTCAAATCGCGATCGGTGATCAGTCCGACCAGGAGTCCCGCGGCGTCGACCACGGGCACCGCGCCGCAATCCTCGTTCCACATGATCTGCGCCGCAACGTTGAGCGAGTCAGACGGCAGACAGCTGACCACCGCTGGCGTCATCACTCGCGAGGCGGGTGAAAGCAGCGACAGCTCACCGAGCGCGTGGCGGTCGAGGAAGGCCTCGGCGCGTTGCACGAGCTCCGCCGCCCGTTGCGCCGCGGCCGCCACCGCCCGCTCACCGTTCCGCGTGAGCTGGTCCTCGACCGCGAACAGCTCGTCGTCCAGATCTTTCCAGAGTTCCCGCGCATCCATCGAAAACAGGTGGGCCTGAAGTTTGGCGTGCTCGCGGACGGCAGCCAGGTGTTCCATGATTTGTGTGCGAAGATCCATCTAAACCTCCTCGGAGCAGGGTCGTGATTTTCAGCCACGAGTAGGCAAGGCCCGTTCCAGGCGACCGCGGATTTGCGCCAAATCTGCAGCGCAAACCGTGCGCCAACCGTGCAGCGCGTGCCGGCGTTGGCCGAGCCGTTCACGGCGTGCGGGCGGCGCTGTGGCGCAACGGACCACACGCCACGTCGTCACGTGAGCCGCGGCGGGCCTGGCTTGTGCTGTGGCGATGGTGCGCAAAGCCGCCACTCAGCGGGCGGCAGGGGCGACGAATACGTGATCGATTGCGCGAGGCTGAACGCGACGCCGAAGGCTGAGACGACCTTCGGCGCTCCGCGTGACCATCAAAAAAGATCGCGAGGTTGGCGCCGACGCTCGTCAGAGCGCGGGAGGCTGACCGGACGCGGTCGCGACGCGATTTCTGCCGGCCCGCTTCGCCTCGTACATGGCGCGATCCGCGGCCTGGATCAACGCTTCGGCGGATGCACACGCGTGCTCCGCATCGATCGCGGCCACGCCGATGCTGACGCTGACTTGCAGCGTCGGGCCGAGCCGATCGAGCGGCATCGACTCGATCGAGCGGCGCACACGCTCGCCCAAGATCTGCGCATTGCGAAGCGAAGAATCGCGGCACACGATGATGAATTCTTCGCCGCCGTAGCGCGCCAGCACATCCTCCGGGCGCATCATTTTCGAGATGTTGCGGGCAACCAATTGCAGCACGCGATCGCCGATCAGATGACCAAAGGTGTCATTGACGGCTTTGAAATGGTCGATATCGACCAACAATAACGCGAGCATGGTGCGGTGCCGCTGCGCGAACGAAAACTCACTCCGCACGCGGTCGTCGAAATAGCGGCGGTTGTACAGTCGGGTCAACGGATCGCGCAGCGTGAGCTCGAACAAGGTGCGAAGCGCACGTTCCTCGGCTTGGTCCACGAGCGAGAATTTGACGACCGTGCTCTTGCCAATGCGCACGAAGTCGCCGTCGCACAAGCGCACTCGCTCCGCCACGCGGCGCTCGTTCACGAACGTTCCGGGCTCACCGGACAGATCCTCCACGTACACGGCATCGCCAACCACCGAGAATTCGGCGTGACGCGGCGCAATGGCCTCGCCATCCAGCACCATCGACGCAGTCAGGCTGCGACCGAGCACCGCCCCTTCGGCCGGAATCGAGAACACCGAGCCGAGCGCGGTGCCCTGCACGACGAACAACACGAACCGATCGCGTACCCGCTCCGCGCGCGGCTCCGAACAGGAGCGCGCCGCTCCCGCGGGGCTGGCCGGCGGATCCAGGCGTTCACTCGTGGGCTCAGGGTCGTCGCACACCAGCGATGCGCCGCCGGCTCGCCGATCCGGGAACACGCCCACCCAAGCGCCACAGCGCATGCATTCTTCGAGGCTCACGCGCTTGCCCTGCCTCGGACAGTCGACCGCGAGCGCGGCCGTCGGCTCCGCGCGCAGCGCCAGCCGATGGCCTGGGAATTTTGGGCTCTGCTCACGTGAATCAGCCACGACAAACCTTCCTGCTCCAGCTGGATGCAGAGCAGCGCACCCGAGTATCAGAGCAAGCACCGGACCAAACCTGCGCGGTTCGCGCAGCGCGTTGAACCTCGGGCGCGGGGCGCAATCCGCCAGGGCGCGGCGCAAATCCCCTGCCCGGCGCGGCGACGCACGCTTTGCGCCGAGCCGGTGCAGGGTTTGCGAGGCGCGGCCAGAAAATGAGCGAAATTTCCGCGGTCCGGCGCGCGCCCTTGCTGGCACGAGCAATGCACCAACCGGAAAGCGGAGGCACCGAGATGTTCAAGAATGAAAGCACGCTGGACCGCATGCTGCGGGTCGCCCTCGGCGTTGTCTTGTTGTCCCTGGCCGTGCTCGGGCCGCGCACGCTCTGGGGCCTGCTCGGCTTCGTGCCTTTGCTCACTGGCATCATCGGTTTCTGCCCGCTATACCGAGTGCTCGGCATTTCGTCGTGCGCGGTCCCCGGCAATCCCGCCACGCATCCTCACTGACGCCGATTGCGGCGCTTGCTCGCGAACCGGTCAGCCTACTCCCTGGCTCTCACCGTCATGGACATTCGAGTTTCGTTTCCCAGTGGTAGAAAAGTCGAAGCACAGGTCGGACCGCACGTCGTGACCACGGATCAGAGCGTCGAGCATGGTGGCGCGGGCACGGCGCCGGAGCCCTTCGATCTGTTTCTGGCGTCGCTCGCAACGTGCGCTGGCTTCTATGTGCTGAGCTTTTGTCAGGCTAGAAATATCCCGACCCGCGAGATCCAGCTCGTCCAACACCCGCGCTTCGACGAACAGACCCACCGTCTGACGCGCGTGGATCTGGAGGTTTTGCTGCCCGATGATTTTCCCGAAGCCTATCGCGCGGCGGTCGTGCGCGCGGCGGACAGCTGCAAAGTGAGAAAAACGCTGGCGGCTCCTCCCGAGATCGCGGTCACCGCGACGGTGCGCGCGGCATGAGTCGAACCCCCGGCCAATCTGCGCTGTGTCTGGTGGTCGGGCTATTTGCGGCCGGGTGCACACAAGCCACGAACGAGAGCGCCGCGGTCCAACCGAGCGGTTGGGATTCGGAGCTTCGCCTGCCCGAGGCGACCGACGATAACCCCGACCCGCACGTGTTCGAGACCACCCTCGTCGCGCAGGTCGCTCAGATCCAGATCATCCCCGGCAAGACCACGCCCGTCTGGACTTATAACGGTGTTTTCCCGGGGCCGCTCCTGCGCGTTGCGCGCGGCGACCGCTTGATCGTTCATTTCCGGAATCAGTTGCCGGAGCCCACGACCATCCACTGGCACGGCATTCGTCTGCCCAACGCCATGGATGGCGTGCCCGGCGTGACGCAGCCACAAGTCGAGCCGGGGGCGACCTTCGATTACGACTTCGTTCTGCCCGACGCGGGCACGTTCTGGTACCACCCGCACGTCGATTCGGCGGCCCAAGAGGGCTTCGGCTTGTACGGCCCAATCGTGGTGACCGATCCCGACGAGCCCGCGGATCTGGGCGACGAGCTCGTGCTCCTGCTCAGCGACATGGAGCTCAACGACGACGGCACTCAGGCTCCCGCCGATGAAGGCGGCGATCTGGCAACGCTCTTCGGACGCGAGGGCAACACCCTGCTCGTCAACGGCAAGCTCAACCCGCTCTTGACCGCGCGCGCCGGGCTCCGCCAGCGCTGGCGCCTGATCAACGCCGCAAAAAGCCGCTATTTTCAGCTGGGCATGGCCGGTCAACACTTCACGCGCATTGGCGGTGACGACGGTCTGATCGCGACTCCGGAGCCACTGTCGACGATCGTGCTGACGCCGGCACAGCGTGCGGACGTCGTCTTGGATCTCGCCATGCCCGCAAGCAGCGAAGTGCCCGTCCAATGGTTGCCGTACGATCGCGGCTTTGGCAGCACGGAGTATCGCCAGCCGGCGACCATCTTCCGAATTCGCACCACGGACGATGCGCCGCTCGCGAGCCCCGCTCTGCCCGCGCTCGGCCGAGACATCGCGCCGATCGACGTATCGAAGGCGACCCCACAGCTCTTGCGGCTGACCCAGAACGACGAAAGCGGCAAATTCGAGCTCGGCATCAACGGCATCCCCGGCAGCAAAGCCGAGCCGATCATGGTGCCGATGGGCGACACGCAAGTCTGGACGGTGAAAAACGAAGTCGCTTGGGCGCACCCGTTTCACCTACACGGCTTCTTCTTCCAAGTTTTGGACGTGAACGGCGTCGCGCCGAGCGTGGCCGAGTGGCGCGATACCACCAACGTTCCCGTCGATGCCAGCGTCCGAATCGCGATCCACTTCGACGAGCGCCCCGGAATGTGGATGTTTCACTGCCACATCCTCGACCATGCCGACGCGGGCATGATGGGCATGGCCATGCTTCACCCGGCTGAATAGTCGCCGACGGCGCCCACGTTCCGACGCTTTGCGCGTGAACGCCCCGCGCCGCCGAAGGCTGAGCCGCCGAGCGCGCGCTCGGTGACCATCAAAACCAAACCTCCACCTAGATCTTTTTGGGGGGGCGTGGGCGCTTTGCGGCGCAGCTGACAACGCGGTCTCGGCGCGGGCAAGCCCGCGCTGCGCAATGAGACCGAGCGCGGAACAGGCGCTGCACGCGTCGAGCGCTCGGCGTCAGGTTGCGACCGACAGCTTGATCCGCGAGAGTTGCTGGTAGAGCTCGATGCGGTGGGCGACCTCGCGATCGATGTGCGCACAAAGCGCGTCATGCTGCGCCGGCTCGAGCTTTTCGAGCGCGCGAAAGCGCCCCTCACCATGCATGTAGTCGGCCACCTTGGCCCGGCCGGGTGACGAATCCAGAGTGAGCGGCGCTTCCCCGCGCGCGGCCCGACGCGGATCGAAGCGGAACAGCGGCCACACGCCCGAGTCGACCGCGAGCTTCTGCTGCTCGGCGCCGTGGGCCAAATCATAGCCATGCGCGATGCAATGCGAGTACGCGATGATCAGTGACGGTCCGGGATAGGCCTCGGCCTCCGCGAACGCGCGCACGGTTTGGGCATCCTTCGCGCCGAACGCGACACTCGCGACGTACACGTGGCCGTAGCTCATCGCGTGCAGCCCCAGATCCTTCTTCGGCGATTCTTTGCCGGAGGCGGCAAATTTCGCGGTCGCCGCGAGCGGGGTCGCTTTCGAGCGTTGGCCACCGGTGTTCGAATAAACTTCGGTATCGAGCACCAGCACGTTCAGGTCGCGCTTCGTCGACAGCACGTGGTCGAGCCCGCCAAAGCCGATGTCATAGGCCCAGCCGTCACCGCCCACGAGCCAGACGCTCTTTTTGACCAGGTACTCCGCGATCGCGGCCAAACGCGGCGCGCTTTCCGAACGGCAGGTGGCGAGCAGCGCGAGGAGCCGAGCCACCCGCTCGCGCTGGGCAAAGATCCCCGCCTCGTCCTTTTGCTCGGCATGGAGCAGCTCGCTGACGAGCGCTTCGGGAAGCTCGGAACCGAGTGCGCGCAGCAACGCCTGCGCTTGCGCCTGGCGCGCGTCGACCGCGAGGCGCATGCCGTAGCCAAATTCGGCGTTGTCTTCGAACAGTGAGTTGGCCCAGGCCGGACCGCGGCCATTGGCATCGGACGCGTACGGAGTCGTCGGCAAATTGCCGCCATAAATCGAAGAGCAGCCGGTGGCATTGGCGATCAGCAAGCGATCACCGAACAGCTGCGTCAGCAGCTTGAGGTACGGCGTCTCGCCGCAACCCGAGCACGCCCCCGAGTACTGAAACAGCGGCAAGAGCAGCTGCGAGCCCTTCACGTCCAAGTGCACGCGGCGGCGATCGACCTCGGGTAAGTCGAGGAAGTACTCGAATTTCGTGCGTTCGGCGTAAAGTAGCGGCGGTAAGGGCGCCATCTCGAGCGCGCGGTGCGCGGGGTTGGATTTGTCCTTTGCCGGACAGACCTCGAAGCAGAGCCGGCAACCGGTGCAATCGTCGGGTGCGACCTGCAAGGCATAGCTGTGCTCTGGAAAATCCGCACCCCGCCAGGCGACCGGCGCAAAGCCCGGCGGCGCGCCATTTTCGGGCGAGAACACCTTGGCGCGGATCGCCGCGTGCGGGCAGACGAGCACGCATTTATTGCATTGAATGCAGAGCCCACTATCCCAAACTGGGATCTCCGGAGCGAGCGTCCGCTTTTCGTAGCGGCTCGTGCCGGTGGGCCAGCTCCCGTCGACCGGAAACGCGCTGACCGGCAGCGCGTCGCCGAGCCCGGCCAACATCGCTCCCGTCACGCGTTGCACGAAATCCGGTGCGTCCTCCGACACGGCCGGGCGGCGGTGGTGCGCCGATTCGTCGACCGCGTTCGGCAGCGTGAGTCGCTCGAGTCCGGTCAGTGCCGCCTCCAGCGCCGTCAGATTTCGCGCGACGACCGGTGCGCCCTTCTTTCGATACGAGCGTTCAATCGCCTTCCTCATGTCGCTCAACGCTTGCTCGACTGGGATCAAGGACGAGAGCGCGAAGAAGCAGGCCTGCATCACGGTGTTGATGTGACGCCCGAGGCCCGCTTCCGCCGCGATCCGGTAGGCGTCCACCACATGAACGCTCAGCTGCTTATCGACGATCTCTTGCTGCACTTCGCGTGGCAGATGCGCGAACGTGCGCGCGCCGTGCGGACTGTTGAGCAGCAGCACGGCCCCTTGCCGCGCGCGCTCGAGCACCGGGACGCGCTCCAACAAATCGAACTGGTGGCACCCGATGAAGTCGGCTTGCCTGATCAAATACGGCTTCTCGAAGGCCCGCGTGCCGAAGCGCAAATGCGAGACCGTCACCGCGCCGGCCTTCTTCGAGTCGTAAACGAAGTAGCCTTGCACGTGATGGCGGCTGCCGTCGCCCACGATCTTGATCGTGTTCTTGTTGGCCCCGACCGTGCCGTCGGAGCCGAGCCCGAAGAAGACGGCCTCGTACAGGTCGCTCGAGGGTGGCTCGGGCGTGCTGGAGTATGGCAAGGATTCGTGCGTCACGTCGTCGACGATGCCGAGCGAAAAGTGTCGTCGGCGGGGGGTGCGCTCGAGTTCGTCGAACACGGCGCGGGCCATGGCCGGCGTGAACTCCTTGGACGAAAGCCCGTAGCGACCGCCGATACAAGCGACGTGATCCCCGCGCTCCCCCTCGGCCAGCGCCGAGACCACGTCCAGATACAGCGGTTCACCGACCGCCCCGGGCTCCTTCGTGCGGTCGAGCACGGCAATGCGAGTGACCGAACGGGGCAGGTGACGCAAAAAGCTTTCGACCGAAAACGGCCGATACAGCATGACCCGCACCAAGCCGACGCGACGCCCTTGCCCGGTCAGCTCGCGCACGGTCTCCTCCAAGACCGACGTGGCCGAGCCCATGGCGACCACCACGTGCTCCGCCTGGGGATGGCCGACGTACTCGAAGAGCTCGTATTTTCTGCCCGTTCGCTCGGCAAAGCGCGCCATTTCTGCGCGCACGATCTCGGGGCACGCCTGGTAAAACCGATTGGCGGCCTCCCGCGCCTGAAAAAACGTGTCCGGGTTTTGGGCGGTGCCACGCACGCTGGGGTGGTCCGGCGTCAAGGCCGCGCCCCGGCGCTCGGCGATCAGTGCTTCGTCGACCAGAGCCCGCAGGTCTTCATCGGACAGCTCCGCCACTTTGACGAGCTCGTGCGACGTGCGAAATCCGTCACAGAAATGCAAAAACGGAATTCGGCTCCTGAGAGTAGCCATTTGGGCGATGCACGCGAAATCATGAGCCTGCTGAACGGTCGCGGATGCGAGCAGCGCAAAGCCCGTCTGGCGGCAGCTCATCACGTCTGAGTGATCGCAGAAGATGCTCAGCGCGTGGCTCGCGATCGTGCGCGCCGCGACGTGGATGACCACCGGCTCGAGCTCACCCGCGATTTTGTACATATTGGGCAGCATCAGCAGCAAGCCCTGAGAAGCGGTAAACGTCGTGGCCAGCGCGCCGGCTTGCAGCGCGCCGTGCACCGCGCCGGCGGCGCCGCCTTCAGACTGCATTTCGACGACCGTCGGCAGGCTGTCCCAGAGATTCTTTTTGCCCTGCGCGGTCCACTCGTCGCAGAGCTCGCCCATCACCGAAGCGGGCGTAATCGGATAGATCGCGATCACCTCGTTGAGCCGATAGGCAACCGAGGCCACGGCCTCGTTGCCATCCATCGTTCTAACCGACATGGGGCGGACGGACTGCAGCATTCATGCCCATTCACACTTCGGCTCGCGCGGCATACGGCGCCTCCATCGGGGCTCTCGGCGCAAGTCTTGCGCGTGGCACGAGGAAATTTGCGCTACTCAGCGGCGAGCACGCGCGCGCTTTTCCGAGCATGGAGTCTTGGTACACGGCGTGCAGTGGCCGCACTCGTGAGCCAATCCTCGGGGATTCGACAACCGTCGCACGCGCGCACTCTGCTCGACGTGATTCGAGAACGCCACTCGGCGCGCGTGCCTTTCGAGCCCGAACGCCCGATTCCCCAAACGCACCTCGCGCGGATCCTGGAGGCGGCACGCCTTGCACCGACCGCGCACAATATGCAGAACTTCGAGCTGGTCGTGGTCGATCACCGGCCGCTCTTGGCCGCGCTCGGCGCGATCGAGCAGCAGGTCTCGCCCGCGTTCATCGCCGAGAGCCGCGCGCTCGTCTCGCACACGGCAGCGGAGCTTCAAGCGCGAAAAGCAGGCATTTTGAGCCACAATTTCCCCGCGTCCTGGCTCACGCCGGGCCACATGGTGCCTCCTCACGAGCGCAGCCGGAAGCTCGGTCTCTGGGTCGAAAGCAGCTCCGCGCTGCTCGTCTTGTTGTTCGATCCGAGTCGTCGCGCGCCGGGCTCGGAAGGCGATTTTCTCGGTATCATGAGCCTCGGTTGCGTGCTCGAGAACATGTGGCTCGAAGCGGCTTCGCTCGGCCTGGGCTTTCAAGTACTGAGCGCTTTCGGCGACAACGAAGCGGGCAAGCAAGCTCAAGCACTGCTGGGCGTGCCGCAACACCTGCGCGTGGCGCTGGCCGTCCGCTTGGGTTACCCGGCGGTCCAGGAGCGGCCGCTGCAAGTGCGGCGCGATCTCGAATCGTTCGTGCATCACAACCACTATGGCGCGGACGCAACGGCGTTCGGGCTGCATCACGACGACGAGTGACCCGCTCGCGCCCGCGCGTCGTCGGTCGATCTTCGAGACAGCTTCTGGGCACGACCATTGCAAATCGTCGTGGCAGAGGAGATCGACGACATGAACCGCGTCCACTTGAAAGTGCTGCTGCTCGCGGCAACGCTCGCATCGAGTGGCTGCTATCGAGCCACCTTTTATCGAGATCCTTCGGTGAGCAAGGGCGAAACCCACGATCAATGGACGAACTTTTACGTCCTCGGTTTGGTCGGCACTCAGAAGGTCGACGTTCGCCCGTTCTGTCCGGGCGGTGACATCGCGGCGGTGCAGACCGGAGGCAACTTCGCAACGGGTCTCGTCTCGGTGGTCACGATTGGCATTTACACGCCGCGCAAAGTCTACGTGACATGCCCCGCACCCACCTCAGCGCAAGCGCGCTGGGAGACGAGCGCCAAATGATCCGGTTCAGATGGTTCTATGCGCTGTGTCCGTTGCTGCTCAGCGGCTGCTACACGACCATCTTGACCCGCGGCGCGCCTCCGGCAAACGCTCGCATCGAGTACGATGAACGCTGGCACCACGGCTTGGTGATCGGCATCGCCGAGCTCAGCGGTCCGTACAATTTGGCCCGCGTGTGCCCGAGTGGCTGGGCTGAAATCAAAACCGAAACCTCGTTTTTGAACGGGCTCGTCGAGGCAGCAACGAGCGGCATTTATTCACCGCAAACGGTCTCTGTCCGGTGCGCTGCCGCCCCGAGCGCTCCGGAGCAACATCCAAAACTTCCGCCGCCGCCGGCGGCTCCCCCCGAGGCCAGCCCGCCGCCGCTCGCGTCGAGTGAGTCCACGTCGCGCTGAGTGTCGAGCGATTGGTCGGCTCCGCGCGCGCTGGCGCACTTCAGAGCGCCATTTCTGGCGCTCGAGACGGCGGGCGCGGTGGCAATTTACGCAAGCTACGCGCTGGCCGCTGTGGCACCTCGGCGAACTGTTCGTGGTGTGCGCCCCGCAGCTTCGACATCGGATGCGAAAGGAACTCGAGACCGATCGATCACGGCCTCCGGCGACGATCAGCCGCGTGCTATCGTATGCAGTCGTGCCGGGCGCGGCGTGCTCCTCGCGCGTCGCTTCTAACTCTTGGCGATTGCGCGCAAAAGCTGCGGCAAGACGCAGAATTCGCGTTCGCGAGCTGGCTCGCTCGGTCAGCGCAGCGAGCGAACGACGCGCTCCGCGTTTGCTTCTCGTCTTCCACCCGCTGAAAACTGGCTGGCCTGAGCCTTGCAATCCAGCTGGTGTGCATCAGACGCGCCGGCTGGCTCCGCTCTTCGTGGGCGCGGCGGTGCTCCTCCCCCCCGCGTTCGCTGCGGCTCAGTCGACGAACGAGCCGATCGCCACGTTTGCGTACTCTGCGCCCGCGGAGAAGAACTATCTGCGCGCGATTCTCGAACTCGAGTCGCTGAGCACGATCAGTGAGGTCTGGTACGTGATCGACGTCCGGCAGGGTGGCGACCCGGGCTATCGCTGGCAGATGTTCCAACGCAAGCTTTCGGGGACCGCGCTCGGCCATGACGACAATGCCTTTGGCACGAACTTTCACGGCCACGGTGTGGGCGGAAACGCCTACTATTTGTCGGCGCGCGGCAATCAGCTGAGCATTGGCGAGTCGTTCGGCTTTGCGGTGGCGGGCGCACTGCTTTGGGAGTACTTCGGCGAGATCAGCGAGGTCGTCAGCGTGAACGATCTGATCGTCACGCCGTTTTCCGGCATCACCATCGGTGAGCCGTTCACGCAGCTGTCGGCCTTCTTCGATCGCCAGCCCGCGACTTTCACCACGCGCCTGCTCGGCACGGCCTTTGGCCCGATCAAGAGCCTGAACGACGCTTTCGACGGCAGAGTCCTCCGTCGCGCCTCGACTGCGCGCGACGAGTGGCACCGCTTCACGCTCGGCGGCTCGGTCCAGCTCGCACGCGAAGAGCTCCGTCAACCGCAGAGCTCCGTGATCGAGCGCAGCGACGTCAGCCTCGATTTGCGCGAGCAGCTCGCGAGATTGCGCGACTACGAGGGCGCCACCGAACAGTCGACCTGGTTCGACGACGGAAATCTCTCGGACATTTCGCTGCATATCGCGGCCGGCTCACGCGGCCTCGGCGATCTCGCATTTGCGACCCACGTCGTACCGTTCGGCTACTTCCAACGCAGCGCGCACTTCGACCCGAGCGGACTGCGCGGCGGGGGTTTCGTTGTCGGGTTCGAGATGGGCTATCGCTATTTGATTCACGACTACGGCGACGGATTGGAGAGCACGCGCGATCACTCGGCGTTCATCCAACCCGCGGGCGCCCGCTTCGAATACCGCGCCGCGCTGGGCGGCGCGTCGCTCGCAGCGCGCCTCGACGTGGCCGCGACTTACGGCGGAATTCATCCGATCGCCAGTCGCGCCTACGGCGATCGCTCGCAACTTGCCCCGGTCATCCAGCACTTCGACTACTACTTCGGCGCAGGCGCGCAGCTCGAGAGCTCACTCGAGCTGCGCTTTGCCGGGCTCGAGGCCGATGGCAGCCTAGTCGGACGCCACTTCGCCTGTGTCGACGAGCACGTCCACTTGCCGATCAGCGACGCCTGGCAGCGCTTCGAATTCGGCCTCGGCGCCAGTGTGCTGCCGAGCTGGACCTTGCGTCTGTTCGCGACCGACACGCTTCGCACGGGGCGCCTGGGAGCCGCGCGCGGCTCGGCGCACGAAAGCGCAACCGGCATCGAGCTCCACGCCAATTTGTAAAAAGCGAGACCGAGATGATCCGATCAATTCCACGGCTACCCTGCCCCACGCTGGCGACTGTCCTGCTCATCGCGGTCGCGCTCTGGCCCACCTCGGCTCACGCCCAGCCCAACCGAGCGAGCTGGGACGAGCGCTATGCCCGCGCCCGTGAAGAGCTCGTCGCGGGTCACGAGGCGCTCGCGGCGCCGGTCTTCGAGCGGCTCGCCGCGGAAGCGCCGACTCCGGAAGATGCGCGGCTCGCCGAGGAGCTCGCCGAAATTTGCCGCTCGCGAATCCGCGGCGAGGCGGACGCCGCGCATCTGCGCACCCACGACGAGCTGACGCTCTTGTACGCGACGGCTTTTGTCTACGGGCTCGGCACGAGCGCCTGGGTCGCGCTGATGACCGAGCCCAAGAATCTCGGGGGCGCCGTGCTGCCCTTTGCGCTGCTCACCACCGCGTCCGTGGGCGGCGTGGCGCTGGCCGATGGTTATCGCCCCTTTAGACGCGGGGTTCCGCAAGCCATCGCCGCCGGCGTCTACGTCGGCTTCGGCGAAGGAATTTGGGTCGTCGGCATTCAGCACGCGGATGCGACTCGGCGCCCGGATCTGCCTCGTTGGGGGAGCAAGGAGGTGGCCTCCGCGCTTTGGGGCGGAGCGAGCCTGGGCGCGATCGGTGGCGGAGTCGTTGGCGCGCTGCGCGAACCGACACCGGGTCGCGTTTCGTTCACACTGTCGACGAGCCTT
>Ga0068856_100002523_pt1 | contig 18867 bp, 10 predicted proteins | sample KBSCornC62_FD_66595 | JGI IMG/M metagenome (GOLD analysis project Ga0068856, IMG submission 66595) | Corn rhizosphere microbial communities from Kellogg Biological Station, Michigan, USA - KBS Corn C6-2 | ecosystem: Host-associated > Plants > Roots > Rhizosphere > Soil ...
GGCTCGCGCACAACTTCATAAAGCGACCGCCCTTCCGCGACCGGTGTGCGCGTGCCGAAGGCCGCAGCAAATGCATCGTTGCAGAAGATGACTTTAAGATTCTGATCGACGGCGAGCACCCCTTCAGCCATGCACGCAAGAATGGTCGCGCGCCGGGAAAGCTCCAGGTTCGCCCGTTCCACCACCTGTTGAACGCGGTTGCCCATCGAGCGCATGGCGCGTTCCAGGCTTTCCAGTTCCTCCGGTCCCCGCCCCGACAGCGCCGGCGTGGAAGCCGGCAAGGCAGTCACAAATTGTTGAAGCAGCCGCGTCCGCTGCGCCCATCGCCGCGAAATCAAATAAGAGATCGCCAACCCAGCGGCACTCACTATCGCAAGTGCGACAAAGAGCTTGGTTAAGGCGCTTATTTCACGGCCCGACGCAAAATCCGGCCGAAGCAAGAAAAACGCGGCCGGAACAGAGAGCATCAGCGCACACCAGCCGCCTATCAGTCTCTGGGCGGTATTTCTGTTCATGGCCGCGGGCGCCCGCTAGGCTTCGTGCTTCAAAAACCAGTCCTGTGCATTGACTGGATGCTTGCCGGGCCGGGTCTTCACTCTGTGATACTGCCCGTCGGGCTGCATGATATGCGCACATGCTTCGTCGGCCAGATATTTAGCCAGAATCCTATCGCGAATGCGGCGTACGATGCGCTGGCTCTCGATCGGGAAAAGCACTTCCACGCGCCGGTTCAAGTTTCGGGGCATTAAGTCCGCACTGCCTGCATAGACAATCTCCTCGCCGCCGTTATGGAAATAGTAAATGCGGCTGTGCTCCAGAAACCGTCCAATGATGCTGCGCACGCGAATGGTCTCGCTTACGCCCGGTATTCCTGGCCGCAGCGAACAGACACCGCGCACGATCAAATCGATTTCCACGCCCGCACGCGATGCCTCGTAAAGCAGCCGGATCATGCCCGCGTCCTCAAGGGCGTTCATTTTGAAAATCAGATGGCCGTCGCCGTGCTCCTCGTGGCGTTTCATTTCATTCCGAATCAGACGCTCCAGACCGCTGCGCAAGCCGTGCGGCGCTACCAGCAGCTTGCGATAGGATTTTTTGGCCGAATACCCGGTCAGGTAATTAAACAGGTCGCTCACATCCGCGCCGATCTCGGCGTTGCAGGTGAACAATCCCAAATCCGTGTAACTGCGCGCCGTGCCTGGATTGTAGTTTCCGGTGCCCAAATGTAGATAGCGCAGAATCGAATCTCCCTCACGCCGCACGACCATCGCCATCTTGCAATGCACCTTCACAGCCGGAAGGCCATAGACCACGTGCACGCCTTCGCGCTCCAGCTTTTGCGCCCACTCGATGTTGCTTTCTTCATCGAAGCGTGCTTTCAGCTCCACCAGCACCGCCACTTGTTTGCCTTTTTGAATCGCCTCGAGGAGGGCTTCGACGACAGGCGAATTGCGGCCTACACGATAGAGCGTCATCTTGATTGCCAGCACGCCTGGATCATCGGCCGCTGCGCGCAGAAAATCGATGGTCGGCTGGAAGGATTCAAACGGCTGATGCATCAGGACGTCGCCTTCGTGAATAGTGGCAAAGATTTCGCTGCGCGGTCCGGTAAATCCTTTGGGCGTCGAGGGGATAAAGGGCTTGTCATTGAGCGCGGGTCGGTCGATACCGAGCAGCGCCTTTACGCGGCCGATGTCCACAGGCCCATCCACGCGATATACATCGTTTTGATCCAGCTCCAGATTGCTCGTGAGCGTATCAATGAGCTTTTGTGGCATGCCGGCTTCGATCTGCAGCCGCACGGCATCGCGAAATCTGCGACGCCAGACCGCTTCCTGGATGCTCTCGAGAAGGTCCTCAGCCTCGAGTTCCTGTATCGCCAGCTCGGCATCGCGCGTGACGTGAAAGACATCGGCCTTCACAATTTCCATCTCTGGAAAAAGCATCCGCAGATTGGCAATAATCGCCTGCTCTACCCAAACGAACGCCAATTCGCCCAAATCGGCAGGCACCGGCAAAAGATGCGGCAGCGTGCCTGGCACTTTGATCCTTGCAAATCGCTCGATGCCGTTTCCATTGCAGACGGAAGCGCCGACGTTCAGACTCAGATTCGAAATGTGGGGGAAAGGGCGCCCCTGATCGACCGCGAGCGGCGTCAGTACGGGATAAATCTCACGCCGGAAATATTCATCGACGAACGTTCTTTGCTGCGCATCGAGTTCCTCGATGTTCACGATGCGAATACCGGCCCGACTCAGCTCCGGCCTCAATTCCTCCCGCCACAGCCGATAGATCTCGCCGATGATCCCTGTGATCTCGTGCCGAATCAGCTCCAGTTGCTCAAGCGGAGACCGCCCGTCAATACTGATCTCCGTAGTACGGGTCTCGATCTGCTGCCACAGACCCGCCACGCGCACCATAAAAAATTCATCGATATTCGACCCGAGAATTGAAACGAACTTTACACGTTCGAGCAGCGGATTAGCTCGGTCCTGGGCCTCTTCAAGCACCCGCCGCTGAAACGCCAGCAAGCTCAAATGCGGATTGAGATACAGGTCTGGGGAATCCAACCGGACCCCGACGGCGCGTCCTCCTGCCGGCGATTTCTTGGGTGGTTCGGGCGTTGCGGTGGACATGAGGGACGTTGGTGCGGGACCTTCCTATTACTCTAAACCCCGGATGTTACGATCAGAGTGCGGGGTGGAGCAGTCAGGTAGCTCGTTGGGCTCATAACCCAAAGGTCGCAAGTTCAAATCTTGCCCCCGCAACCAAATCTTATTAATGGGTTGCGGATACAGGGCCAACTCTTTTTCCAGTTTGCTAACAAAACTGGATAACCCAAAGACGGCCCTCGATTGTAATTCTCGCGAAAGTCCTCGTGTCCTACCCACACTGTTTCCCGAAATTCTGCGGTCAGCACCCCATTAGCTTGAGGGCTAGCGGGTAACCAAGTCCCCCTCTCCGCACCATGATTCTAAAGGTCTTAATCGCCCATAGTTGGACTACGCCTGGTATTTTGGCCTTTTGACCTTGTGTTGACCAGAACCGCGCCAGACCGGATCCGGATTACCTCGGATGGCGGCTCTCGGCCGATGCGATACCTGCGATCTTCGAGCGGCGCAGGACATAGCCCGATTCTGATGGTTTTGGCCACTTTGCTCGCTGAACTTTCTGACAACGCGCCTCCAAACGTATCCAGTGGCGGCGTTCCTTCGGAGCACCTTCTATCGCGGCGCTGCAAGAGGTTCAGAAACGCGGCAGCAGCGTTCCGATGCCCGACTACCGGAGACCAACAAGATCACGAGCCTACTCGGGCCTGCCCACGGCACTTAAGGTTTGAAGCGACTATCAAGCGGATAGCGTTTCCTCCCGCGCTCGAGCGCTTGAGCTGCCCGATCTCCCATGCCGAGTTGGCTGGACGCATTTGCCAACCCCAGTAACGCGTCGGCATCGAACGGATCACTCCTCAGCACCAGGGAGAACTGTGCCAGCGCTCTTTCGAATTGTTTTTCTTCAAACAATATCTGAGCAAGTGTGAGGCGATACCGTCGTAATTCGGGCTCAATTTCTAAAAATCGCGTGATAGCGGCGGCCGCTTCCAAACGCTGGTTGGATTTTAGATAGGCGCCGATTAGGCACTCGTGAGCCTCGATAAAAGTTGGCTCTATCTCAACAGCTTTCCGGCAGAAATCCGTTGCTCTCTCAAAATGTTTGTTCTCTATCTCAGATTTTGCCGCGCTGACTGCGGCAAGCGCAGACTTGACATGTATCGGCTCACCACGCAGGCAGCATGCTATGGCAACAATAAGGACGAGCCTCAACGGTCCGCCTCCTTCTGAGTTAAGACCTCATTCAGTCTTCGCTGGCTTAATTCGCCAAGTGAATCTGTTTTTTGACTACGAAGCTGCGCGAACAAACGCTGTGCTTCCTCTGTTCGCCCCATTGCCCGATATGCTCGCGCTAGATTGTAAGCGGCGCTTCGCGAACCTGGGTCGTGCTGATATGCGATCTTGAGGTCCGCCGCGGCGTCGCTTGCGCGGCTGGCCATAAGCAGCAGTTTGCCCCGCACCGTTCTGGCGGAGACAGAATTGGCATTCAACTCAATAGCCCTGTTCAATTCGGTCATGGCAGCCCGCGTACCGGACGCATCAACCTTGAGTAGGCACTCGGCCAGTAAGTAGTGCAAGTCGGAATCGATAATTCCTGATTTATTGGCGGCCTCGAGCGATTGAATCGCATCGGCAAATCGTCCTTGTTTGTATCTTGTTAGTGCCAGAAAGAATTGCGTGTCTGAGTTTGCCGGATCCAGTTTTGCCGCTGCTGAAAAATCGTCGTATGCTCTATCTAGCTGGCCAATCAAGGTATCGGCCGCTCCCCGAACAACCAGAACCCTAGAATCGTTTGGGAAAGCTTCTGCCGTCTCTGAGGCCACCTTGGCAGCTTCTTGAAATCTGTCTTGATCTGCGTACAAGGTAACCAGGTTCAAGCGTGCAGTCTGGTCGCTCGCATGGCTCTGAATTTCTTTGACAAGCATCAATTCAGCCTGCTTGTAAAGACCGAGCTTAGAGTAGGAGACGCTGAGGAGATTTGCGCATTCCGGACTCAATGAACCAGAAGCGTCAAGTGCGCTTAATATTTTTACCGAATTGCCGTAGTTGGCCAGCTCGAAATAACTTAAAGCCACAGCATATTGATGGCTAACCCGATCCGGCACGTCGTCCGGAACCGTCTCAAACACTTTGAGAGCATCATTGAATCGGCGTGCTCTACCGTACAACCAGCCCAACTGAAATGCTTCAATCGCGGAGAGCTTGTCGCAATTTCGCGTTTCGTCCAGTGCTCGAGCTGCCTCATCGTACTGCTTGCCCTGCAGTAGCCGCTCAACCCGCGTGAAGTCGGCTGCGCCTTTGCAGCCCGGAGGAGCCTCCGGGGTCTGAGCAAGCAGGCCGCAACCGCACGCCATCAGGCAAATCGAGATCCGGACGAGGTCAATGGACATAAACTTGCGGAGTCTCAAAGCGCAATCCATCATGCGATCGTTCCTCTAGTCGAGCAACTATCTCGCGCTCTGTCTGTGCGTCAGAAAGTCTATGCATTTTCGAATAGACCTGGGCCAATTCGAGGTGGAGCGGCGTAGAGTCATCCGTTGCAGGTTGTATCGTCTTCAACAGGCGAAGTGCATCGGGGTATCGTCCGGCATGCCTAAGCGCACGAGCAAGTTCTAATCCGAAAGAAGCGTTCGAGCGATCCTCGTCCCAGGCTATTTTGAGGTGAGCTGTAGCGGAATCCCAATCCTCGCGATGAAGCAGGATTACGCCCAGTTCACCATTTGCCAACGGATTCGCTGGTTCGATTTTCAGAGCCTCAAGCAAGTATTTTTGCGCCTCGTCCTCCTTGCCCTCCTCGGCCGCAACTCGGGCCAGCCCGACCAGAGCCGCAACCAAGCCTGGCTGGCGCTCGAGCGCTTCCTTATATTTCGCCGCGGCGGAGGCTCTATTTTGCATTTTTTGATCTACGTCGCCACTGGCAACGGTGAGCAAAGGATCGTGCGGGTTCTTTTCGAGACCGGCGCCGACGACTTCGCCAGCGGTTTTAAAATATCGCAGAGCGAGGAGCTGTTCGGCCAAGGAATAGGCTATGTCTGGCCGGTCTCCATTCAGTTCTCTGGCGCGAAATAACCACGGCACAGCCTTCCTCGAATCTCCAGTAGCCGCATAGTCCAGCCCCACTCGAAAATAGGCCTCAACATGATTTGGTTGCTTGTCGATTGCCCGAAAATATGATCTTCTTGCGTTTTCAAACTGTTTTAAGTGCGAATACGCCAAGCCCAAATTGAAGTAAGCCGCCTCATCCGCTTCGGCATCCGGTATCTTTCGCAGATATTCCACCGCTTTGGCATACATCCCGCGTTGCGCTAATAACGTGCCCAGCGTAAACAGGACACGCGAATCGGCTGGATCAATCGCCGCGGATTGCTCCAACGCTTTTATTGCCTCAACAGCGTTGTTATTGTGTAGGCGCGCTACGCCAACTAATTCGTAGAACCAGGCGGATTGTCCGCACAGTGACCGCGCGGACTCGAGAATTGCGTTGGCTGTTTGCAAATCGTTGCGTTGCAAAGCAGCGGCAGCAGGTTTTATGTTTTCGTCACATCCCGAGGCCACAAGTGCGAAGAGGGCCAATACGGCGATCATCAAAACAAGAATTTTAATGCAAGTTGAATATCGCGGGGAGATCCGGCTTTGCTGATGACGCCGAACGCAGCATCTTGCACATTGTTATCAGGTAAACCGCCAGACACCCCGAATCTCGCATGATTGGCGATATTGAAAAACTCACCACGGAACTGAAATTTCATCTTTTCCGATATGGCAAAGTCTTTGAAGGTTGAGAAATCGATGTTGGTCTGGCCGGGCCCCACAAGATTGTTTCTTCCCTCATTGCCGAACGTGTAGTTTGCGGGAATAGCAAACGCTGCGGTATTGAACCATTCCAGATGGCTTTGAGTAAATCCGCTATTCGGATTGCCCACGACCTGAGCACGCTGGCTACCGCCACCTACATTGGCGATGTCGCCGCCTGCTACGATGCTGAAAGGCGCACCAGAAATATAAGTGTAGATCGCACCCAGATTCCATCCGCCAAGCAAAGCCTGAGTCAACCCGTTCGCATTGGCTAAATGTGCTTTGCCTTTCCCAAAAGGAAGTGCATAAATTCCGCTAATTGTAACTAAATGCCTGCGGTCGAAATCGGACGGCCCCCAATCTCGACGCAGGTCGTACTCGGTCTCTAAAGAGCCGGATTGACCCTCAGACTGCAGATCAAGAGATTTTGACCATGTGTAGGAAGCGAGAAAGGTCAACCCAGATGAGAGCGACTTTTCTAATTTTGCCTGCATGGCATTATAGCTTGATGTGCCAATGTTGGTACTGTTCGAGATACTGCCGCCGGCATACTGAGAGAATCGCTGGCCGCGACTGACAAGCGATCCCGGCCCGGGAATTCGTGCTGTGTTAACTTGCGGCTGAATGAAAAGATGTCTTCCCAAAGATCCAACATAGTCGAGACTCAGCACCAGCGAGCTGGTAAGCTGTTGCCCAATGCCGGCGTTGTACTCCATGGCGTATGGAATTTTGTTCCGTGGATTTGCCGTGAACGCAACCTTCGGCTGGGTCGGATCCAGGAAAGATGAGGCGAGAGGTAGATTGTCGAAGGAAGTATCCGGTAGACCTCTATTCAGATTCGCGACGGAGACACCATACCCCTGCGGCCATGAGATTCGCGGGTCCTGCGATTCTTGCACCAGCACATTATTGTGATCGTCAAACATAGCGAAAGCGCTGCGAAAAACAGTCTTAGAAGTGGCCCGGTAAGCGATTCCGAAGCGTGGTTGAAAACCGTTGTAGCGCGGATCGAAGTACGTCTTTCGAACGGTAGGCGACGGGAATAAGGGCGGGAAAGCCGTTGGTATCAAGAACGCACCCGTATCCGCATCCAGGCCTGAAACCTTATTGTTCTTGTATTCCGGCGGATGCACGAAGTCATAACGTAAACCAACTGTGATGGTCAACTTACTAGAGACTTGCCATTTGTCCTGGATATAACCGCCATACCAAAATGTGCTGGTGTCCGCCGACGTATCGCCGAGAAAACCGAATAGACTGTCCGGCAAGCCCATCACAAAGCTGGCAGCACCCAGGCCGGTATTGTTGAAAACACCTCCCTGTGAGGTGGCATTTCTTGTAAAGCTGCTACTCAACCCCCAGCCGTCGTCAAAGCTGTGAATGTGATAGACCATGCCACCCACGCCGATCGTGTGATTGCCGCGCACCATCGATAGATCGGCATGGCCATCATGATTCGTCGATGGACCGAGCGGGATGGCGAATTGGCTCGTCCCTGTGAAGCCTTCGGAGAGGCCAATCTGCGGTCCGAGCGGCACTCCATTGCGCTCTGGATTGATCCGATCATAATGAGTCGCCTGCAGAAACTCAGTACCCGACGGTTCGTCAAGCTGCCCAAAATTCGTGTATGTATAGCCGTAGTGGAGATTCAGAATAGTTGTCGGGCTAAATAGATGGGTGAAACCGACCGCCACTGTGCGCGCGAAATTACCAAGCGTTTGCTGATAAGTGGGCAGGGCCTCGGGCCGGGTTATTGTAGGATTTGTTCGATTAAATCTGCCGTAGATACTATCGTTGTCGCCAAAACGGTGATCGACTCGAATCCCCGTTTGATCGTTGTTCGTTGCGGTTGACTGCACGAACTGATAGTTCGGCAGCACATTAGGCCCTACTACCAAATTTGGCAACGGATAGTATTTGTTCAATACCAACTGAACAGCCGGACTGAGCTTGCTCGTAGGGATCACGTTGCGAGAAAACGGATCCCTGACGATGTTCCCAGGATTTGCCGGATCGGACCGGCTGGTGGCCGGGTCGAATATCTGATTCTGGAGCATAGGACGCCCGAGACTATCGACGCCAACCGGTGGGCCGAGAACGGCAGAGAAGTCGCCCTGGCGCATGGCTTGCGTCGGAACGCTGGCAAAATAACTTCCACTCTGGCGCGATCGAAAGCCCTCCCAGTAAGCGGAGAACCAAGTATTGTCTTTTCCGTTGAAATATGGAAGCCGGACGGGCCCGCCAAAATACACGCCATATTGATTCTGCCTGTAAGGCGGTTTCTGCTGATCGAAGAAGTTTCGCGCATCTAACTTGTCGTTTCGGAAGAACTCCCAAACGGCTCCGTGAAAATCATTGGTGCCGGAGCGAGTGGCGATATTAATATTGGCGCCGGAGGAAATCGAAAACTGCGCGTCCGTGATATGGGATTGAACATTGAACTCCTGCAATGCATCCGGTGGCGGGCTGATCGCCCAGGTATTCGTATAAGTTGCGTTGTTCAAAACGCCGTCCATGGTGAAGTTGTTTTGTTGTCCGCGTTGGCCGTTGACGGACGGGCTGATACCGCCAGCGCCTTCGCGAACCGTAAACGCTCCTTGCTGACCCGATTGGACAGGCGCGGCGCCCGGTGTCAGCAAGACGAGTTGCGTAAAACTCCTACCGTTTAGCGGTAAATCTACAATTTGGTCATGCTCCACAACTTTCCCCAAAGTTGCGGAAGTAGTCTCGAGGGCCGGGGGAGCCGCTGTGACCTCTATATTCTGGGATACAGACGAAAGTGAGAGCTTGAAATCGAGCGTCAGGTTTTGATTCACGAGGAGCCGGACGCCTCGTTGCACCTGATTCGCAAATCCTGGCTTCTGAATCAAGACATCATATGTGCCAGGAGGCAACTGCGCCACGGTGTAAATTCCGTTGTCCAAATTAGTGGCCGTGCGACGCAGCTCCGTCTCAAGGTTTGTAATTTCGATTTGAACGCCGCCGACAGCCGCTCCAGATGGATCGATAATCGTGCCACTAATGGATCCGGTAACCGCTTGCGCCGAAAGGCTCTTCGCGATTAAGATCGACGCCAGGACAAGACAGCTCGGTCTGGGACGCTGCATTTCTTGTTACCCCCTTCAAGGCGAGCTCGCGCGACGAGATTAGAGCGAACCGCGAGGCCTTAGAGACCCGCATGAACAGATATAGTTCCGTTTGCATCCACTGTCAAGACTTTTTTCATGCCTAAATAAAAGTTTTTCACCGCAAGAATCGAGACATTTGCTTCAGTAGAGATATGCGCAAATCGGGAAGGCCAAGTCTTCGCGTTCTAGGTGTAGAAGACGTCAGAGACACCAACGAGATGCGATTGTTGCATCTGATTAGAGATCGTCAGCCTGTGTCGAGAACCGAGGTTGTCAAGGAGACGGGTCTTCGTCCGGGAACAGTTTCGGTAGTAGTGAACCGCCTGCTGAGGTCGGGCTTTGTTTACGAAGCGGAAGAAGCGCCTTCGAAAGGCGGCCGGCGCGCCGTCTATCTTCAGGTGAATTCGGAAAAAGCTTATGCAGTCGGGCTGAGCATAGGCGTTCACCAATCAATTTACTTGGTGAGCGATTTTAATGGCAGAGTCCTGAGTCAACGGACATTCCGGACAAGCCGCAATGCCGATTCGTTCTTAAAGCAATTGGCACAAGACATCAGTGCTCATCTTGAAAGTAACTACGGGAAAGCCCACTTTTCAGCCGTGGGCGTTAGTGTTCCGGGCCTTTTGGATCGGACGGAGGGGACGATTGTGTTTTCGCCCAATCTCGGGTGGAAGGATGTGCCAATCAGGCGACTACTCAATCATGAATTGCATCTACCAGTCGAAATCGAAAATGATGCCAATGTGGCGGCATTGGCTGAACTTTGGTATGGTCCGATGGAAATTTCGAGCGCACACAGTTTGCTCTTCGTACTGATAGTCGAGGGCATTGGCACCGGCTTCATTCATAACGGGGAATTGCACATCGGATCGAGCGTGGGCTCCGGTGGCTTCGGGCACATACCGATGGATCCACAAGGTCCGCGGTGTAGTTGCGGCAATATCGGCTGCTGGGAAGCTCTTGCATCCGACCAAGCGACAATCAGCCGGTTTCAAAAGAAGCACCCGACGCTCGCCGCCGGCGTCCGGTCTATCCACGATATGGTGGGTCTAGCGATGAGCGGCGGCAAAGAGGCTCGTCAGCAATTGCTATACACGGCGACACTACTCGGCCGGGGCATCCGCGGTCTTGCCCAGGGACTTAGTCCTGAAGTTATCGTAGTCGGCGGACAAATTACAGAAGCCTGGTCACTCATTGAGCCCGTCTTGAAAGATGAGCTTCACAGCGGGTATCTTATACAAGGGCTGTCGCTCCCGGAGATCAGACGAGCAAGCGTAGAGAGCCCGAGCATGTTCGGCGCTATTCCTCTCGCGCTACGAAGCATTTTTCGCAATAACAAAAGCAAAGCGCTCTCGGGGACAGTCATTCGTCGACCACTCGAACGGTCAAAACCTCAAATGGCTTGAAGGAGAGTGAGACGGTGTTACCTTCAATGGGTAGCGCCTCCCGGTCATCTTCGACGCCGGAACAAATGTGCGCCGACTGGATGCGCGCTTTGTGCAAAAAGCGAATCTTGGTATCTTTCGCATTTCCGCTTGTTTCCGCGAGCCGCAGGATGGAGCCATTCCCGTCTTCCGCTCGCTTCCAAGTTACGAGCGCGACGCCCTCCGCGGACGTTTCGAGAAATCCTTTCCCCTCCGGCGGCAGTAGGCGGTCCGGGTTGCCAACCTTATCTTGATTAACTACGTAATTGAGCTCAGCCGGCCTCATTTCTTCGGCTGCCAGCTTGGTCAGCGCGGCGCTATCCATCTTCGCAGCGCTTGTGAGAGCATATCGAAATTCAAAATCTCCGCCTTGGCCTGCGCGATAGTTCGTATGCCAGTAGTTGTTCATTACATACGAAAAGATTGTTCCCGACTTCGGCTGGAACTCGCCGGGCCATTTCCCGCGGTTAATGTCGCCGAAGCTCGCCAAGGAAGCGTCAAGCGGCACGATTCCGACCGACATATTGGAGTCGTGCGCGGCCATCCAGTTTTGAACGTTAAACCACTCCAAACTGGCGCCTTTCATAAGACCGCGCGCCGGATCCACCCACCCCTGTTGCGTTGCATACGCAAAATTCGGAGCCGCTATACCGATCGGAAATGCGAAATAAACACCTTCTTTGTCGTTCGTGTAATTTTTGTGCAGATGGTAGCGAAACTCAATGTTTTTACGGTCGTTAAAGAGCAAAATCTCGGTCTGAATCTCAGGAGTGTTTACGCTCGAACTGCTGAGGCGTATGGACTGTCCCCATGGAAACTCTTCGACCGCCGACAATTTGCCTTGGGATGAAGGATGAATCGTTAGTTCGCCCGGTGGAAGCCCAGGGAACGGATTGATCATCTGAGTGTCGCCATCACCCCCGGTGACGTACAGATATTGGCCGAATTTGTAAGGGCTATGAACATCCACCAACTCCCGCTTCAACTCTTTGTCGTAGATACTCGACACCGAACCCGCGTTTTCATCAAGTTCGATGCGATAGTAGCGGTTCTCGATAGCGCGTGGCTCCTTGCGCCCTGTTTTGGGTGACCCTTCTTCTCCATAAGAGATGCTGAAGCATTTATAGCCAATCGCAGGCACGCCCTTCGCGATAAAGCGGACGTGCAAAAACTTTTGTTTCTCATACAGGACTTGAAGCGGCACATCCTCGTGGGTACTGAGATCGACCACCTTCGGGTGAGCAAACAAATCTGTTTCCACAACCGCATCCCGGGTCCAATTGAGGGAATTGAAGACTACCAGCGTATTCTTCGGAACATGAATTTGATCGGCGAGTTGGCTCAAAGAGCGGTTCATAACATCCTCAATTTCGAGCGAAGCACGTTCGGCCCGGTCGTCTTTCACTCGTGCCTGTTTTATGGATTGATCGTGATCTGGCTGCGAGACGGAATTGTAAGAGAGCCACGTATGCTCTGAAAAAAGAATGATGTTCCGCCAGATATCCGCCAACAATCCGGCAGGCGGATTCAAATTCGAATCAATTGAATGAGTAACGCTGGATAGAATTTCGGCCGACAGAGCTCGATTCTGGTTTTGGCGATCTTCCGCAGCGAAGTAAGAATCGCTCCCGATGCCATCCTCCCAATAGGGTCCTCCATCTCCTTTGTACGTCGGCAAGTCCTTTCCGAAATGTTCTTCCAGGTAATGAAAGAAGCCAGGAAATGTTGAGTACGTCAGTTTCGGATACGCGTAAGATCTGTTCCATTCGTCGACAAACGTCGCGGTAGACGGAAAGAGATCTGTGTTTTCGACTTGTGTTCCAAAAATCAGCGCAACATCCGGCTTGAAAGTGGGTTTAGAATACGCCTGCAGATAAATGGGCAGCGACTGCCGGACTGCGGCTAGCTGCGGTGGCAAACCGAAAAGCGTCTGTACCTGCATATAGTGACGCGAGTACCAAAACAATACCTTCTTTCCATCGGGTCCCTCCCACCAGAACGGCGATTTTTCGTTCCACTGATCGTAGTAAAAAATCGGAGCGCGATCGTTGTTGGCTGCCGCCGTCCAATACTTAACTCCACTCGAAGCCAATATGGACGGATAGCTGCCGGAATAGGTCGGAACGTCGGTTATATTCGCATATTCGAACGGCAGGCCGTACTGTTTCGCCAATTCTTTCGACTCATAAAGCGATCGATACAAGGTTTCGAGCGAAGCATAGCCGGTGAGCAAATTACAGTACTGCGCCGGCATCGCCATCTTCCCGTTACGTATGAGTTCCAGAATCTCTTCGCGTTTCCCCTCTGGCCTGGTGTCCAGCAGCTGCTGCAAATTCCATGAGCCATCCATCGAAAAGCGGAAGTCGGGATGTTCGCGAATCAATTCAGCCGCTTGAGTCAGAACTCTCGGTTGCGTTTCCGCTATTTTCCCCTGATAGTCCGTATAGCCGACATCCAGGTGCGTGTGCGGGACAACAAAAATTGTCCATTTTCGTTCCGCTGTCAAATTGAAGTCAACAACACGTCGCGACCCGGCCGTTACCTTTAGCTTTGCTGGAACTGTTCCGCTCCATTCCGGCAATTCAAAGGAAACTCGCTGTTCTCCGAAATCCGTAAGATCAGACAGCTTTGCTGGATAGCGCTGGCCTTCGACCTCCAATTCAGCCACTCCTCCTCTTACCGGTCGATTGGTCCGTATGAAGGCGTCAACGATCTCAACCAGTCCGCCCTTCGCTTGACGATAAAAAATAGTCGGCTCCAGTCCGGCCGAAATATCAGCAAGGTTGGGCTCCTTAGAAGGATCTTGTTCCAAGCTGAGCGCATCAAAGGTGATACCGGACTCCCTCTGTTCTTCGGGGCTGGAGGGCGGATCGTCGATACAAGCGATGCTGATGGCATTCTGTCCTGTTTTAAGAAAGGGCTCCGGAATTGCAATCGCTACTTCACTTTGCGATTCATGTGGGTCAAACGCATACGAGAAGTCGCTCCGTGAGTAGCTCAGCTTGGGACGCAGATAAAAAGTCCCGCGGTGGCCGTTCACTTCGATTTGTAATACAGGTACCCTGGGCCGCTCAATCAGGGTACTAATTCGGAGCGTGTAGAGCCCGCGTACCGAATCTATAGCGAACAAAATCGTATAGCGGTGACCGATGCTCTGGCTGCGAGGCCAATCGTTTCGCCAGTTGCCCTGATCGGCTGCATAGGTGACCGAATCTTTGAGAGGGCTCAGAAACTCGACCGGAGACTGGTCGAACTTACCGATCTGCCAGATATTTCTAGCGTTGGCATCCATTGACCAGATCAATACGATACCCAGCAGGAAAAGTACGCTTCGAGTCATAGGTCTTGACACTTTGTTCATGGTCAAGATAAAGTCTATGGGTGAACGTCTCACTATGTCAATACGCAAAATCGCATCCTAGACTGCTCATTGAGAAGTGGATTGGCTAGTGGACAGTTCGACAAGTCCGGGCAAAGTTCGCAGCGTATTGATTATTTCGACGCTCGTTTCCGCGCTGGCTGGTTTTCTGTTCGGTTACGACAACATCGTCATAAGCGGCGCCATCGGATTCTTAACGAAATTTTTTCGCCTGGACCCGGTTGGCACTGGTTGGGCTGCTAGCTGCGCATTAGTCGGGTGTTTGATCGGTTCCGCGACGGCAGGGGGAATCGCCGACAGGTTCGGTCTGAAGAAATCTTTGTATTTGTGTGCATTTTGTTTCACAGTCTCTTCTTTCGGTGTCGCGCTGGCCCCGAACTTTACTCAGTACGTTCTTTGGCGTATTGCCGGCGGTTTTGGAATCGGGGCAGCCTCAATCGTGGCGCCGATGTATATCGCGGAGATTGCACCACGTGGCATACGCGGCCGGCTTGTTGTGCTTTATCAGCTCGGTATCGTGTTTGGGATCCTCGCGGCGGTATTTATCAATCTCCTGATACAGAAGTCCGGGGACGAGACCTGGAATCTTCAACGCGGATGGCGCTGGATGTTCGCGGTGGGTGTGTTTCCGGCGGTTCTTTTCGGCGCGATGATTCTTTTGAGCAAGGAGAGTCCACGCTGGCTTTTGAAAATAGGCCGGCAGCGTGAAGCCCAGAGAGTCTTCGCGGCGATCAACGGAGAGGAGTCCGCACTCGCACAAGTGGAGGCAATCCACAGTTTTCTCGAGAAGGAACAAGGCGGAATATCGGAGCTCTTCGCCGGACCCTTCCGTCGGGCTCTTATTGTCGGCTTAGTTTTGGCGGCTTTCTCACAAATGAGCGGGATCACATCCTTGCTTTCATTCTTGCCTGAAGTATTCAAGAGCGCTGGCCAAAATGTGCAGGATTCCTTTTTCCAGTCTGTCTTGGTTGGCGTCGTAAATGTAGTCTTTACGGGCTTGGCTATTTGGCTGGTAGACCAAGCCGGACGCAAGACGCTGATCCTAGCGGGGACGGCGATGCAGGCCGTGGCCCTGGCGTCTGTGGGTCTCCTTTACTACCTTCACGCCGGAGGGACAGGGATACTGATCGGCATCGTATTTTTTGTAGCGGGTCATGCCGTGGGAAATGGCGCCGTTTGTTGGGTTATTATTTCAGAAATTTTTCCGGCGAAGGTCCGCGGGACCGCTATGTCGATCGCGACCACTGCCCTCTGGATCTCTGCGTATCTGGCCAACCAGTTCTTCCCGGTGATGCAGAAGCACCTTGGAAGTCACGGCACTTTCTTCTTTTTCTCTACGATGGCCGTGGCAAACTTTGTCTTTGTCTTAGCATGGGTCCCAGAAACCAAGGGCTATGCACTCGAGGAGATCAGCCAAATTTGGCTGAAGAATCCAAAGAAAGGCCTCGCCGCATGAGAGTGCTAGCAGTCGATGTGGGCGGCAGTCACGTTTCTTGCGGCGCGGTTGACGATCGGACACTACTTGAAGTTGTCTCAATAGAGTCTGATGGCAAAGGCAGCCTCAAGAATCTTCTTCCAGTCTTGGCTGAGACATTGATGCAACTCGCAAAAAGGCATGGCGGCAACTTTGTGGGGATAGGCTTCGGTTTTTGTGGCTTGGTGGATACGACAGCCGGGCGCGTCGTTTCCACGAATCATAAGTATTCCGATGCTACATCGGTTGACGTTACTTCCTGGGCGCGTGAGCAGTTCGGATTGCCATTGGTCCTCGAAAACGACACGCGAATGGCCCTCCTGGGTGAACGGCATTCTGGTGCAGCGAGCGGCAGCGATAACGTCGTGATGGTTACCTTGGGCACCGGAATCGGGAGTGCTGCCATCATGGAAGGCACTCTGGTACGGGGCAGACATTTCCAAGCGGGATGCCTGGGGGGACACTTTACCGTGGTACTCGGCGGTCGCCGATGCTCGTGTGGGGCGCAAGGCTGTTTTGAGGCCGAGGCATCTACTTATGCGCTACCTGAGATTTGCGGAACTTGGCCCGGTTTTGAAACCGGTCCACTTTCGCGCGAGAAGAAACTCGATTTTGCCACGTTGTTTTCTTGGGCTGACCGCGGCGATTCTGTAGCAACCGCAGTTCGTGACCGATGTGTCGGCATTTGGGCAGCGTGCGCTCTATCGTTAGTTCACGCATATGATCCGGAATTGTTCATACTGGGCGGCGGCGTCATGAAGAGTTCGTTTCCGATTCTCATCGCGATTCAACAGCATGTAGATTCCTACGCCTGGACACCATGGGGCAACGTTCGATTTTGCCAATCCCAATTAGGCGAAACTGCCGCAATCGTTGGCGCTGTTCCTTTGCTCCAGATACACTTGTCCCAAAGATGAATTGCGATTACGACAAGTATCCATATGTCGCGATTGCACCCGGCTCGACGGGCTGCGAAATCGGATGGGGAGCAATCATGACTCGCCTCCATCGTTTCGCTGGGGGAAGAATCATTTGCATTGAATGTTATCCCGGGGTATTTGAGGACGACATCTGTCGTGCCATTGAAGACCTCGACCTATCTGCTCGCATTATCCGGAGTCGCTGCGCGCTGAAAACACCTGCCGAGATAGAAGCACTGCTGGCCCGCGATCTAACCGATGACCCTGTCTTTGGTCATCTCACATGTTTAGAGTTGAAGGATTTTCTTGCCTACGAGCGGCTCGAGAATCTCAAAGAGACACTACAGAAAACGGTGCCAGGTCCGACGTTTGTCGTTGGCACCGGTGCAACTTTACTGTGTGAAGGACCAGATGTTCTCGTTTACGCCGACCTCGCCCGTTGGGAGATTCAGCAACGCCAGCGCCGCAATGAAGTTGCGAATCTGGGAGCTACCAATGAAAGCGCCGATCCTTCGGCAAAATACAAACGCGGATTCTTCGTCGACTGGCGGGTAGCTGACCGCTTTAAAGCGCCCCTCCTTCCGCGGATCGATTTTCTCCTCGATACCAACAAACGGCACGAGCCCAAAATGATTTCGGGTGAAATGTTGCGGAAAGGCTTAAGCGCGGCTGTGAGGCAGCCCTTTCGCGTAGTGCCGTTTTTCGATCCAGGTCCGTGGGGGGGCCAGTGGCTGAGAAAGACCTGCTGCCTGCCAAGTGAACCCCCAAACTACGCTTGGTGTTTCGACTGTGTTCCCGAAGAGAACAGCTTGCTTCTCGGTTTTGGAAACGTGACGATCGAAGTTCCCGCGCTTGATTTGGTTCTCAGTCATCCGCGCGAGCTTTTGGGTGATGCCGTTCACGCCCGGTTCGGGACCGAGTTTCCGATCCGTTTCGATTTTCTCGACACAATGGAGGGCGGTAATCTTTCCCTGCAAGTGCATCCTTTGACGGAATACATCCAAGAACAATTTGGTGTGCATTACACGCAGGATGAAAGCTACTATCTTCTGGACGCCGGCGATGATGCCTGTGTTTACCTTGGCCTAAAAGAGCAATTGGATCGTGAGTCGATGATCCGTGAATTACAACAGGCCCAAAACCCAGGCAACACTTTTTCAGCCGAGCGTTATGCCAATGTTTGGCCGGCAAAAAAACATGATCATTTCCTGATTCCTGCAGGAACTATTCATTGCTCGGGCCGAAACTGCGTAGTATTGGAAATCAGCGCGACACCTTATATTTTCACTTTCAAGCTCTGGGATTGGGGAAGACTCGGGATGGACGGGCGACCTCGTCCGATCCATTTGGAACATGGAATTCAGAATGTCCAGTGGGATCGAACAACTGCCTGGGTGGAGCGCGAGCTAGTTAACCGGGTCGAACAGGTTGCGCAAAGCAACGACTGGCAGGAAGAACGCACAGGTCTTCACGAGCGAGAGTTTATCGAAACGCGCAGGCATTGGTTTTCAGGCGCTGTCCGGCACAATACATCGGGAAGCGTGAACGTTCTCAATCTGGTTGAGGGCAGTGAGATCGTTGTCGAGAGCCCGAGCGGCGCATTCCAACCTATGCATGTTCACTTTGCGGAAACGTTTGTCGTTCCGGCAGCAGTCGGAAGCTATATCGTGCGGCCGGCGTTTGCGGCATCAAAATCATTTGCGACGATCAAGGCTTCGGTACGAACAGGACTTTGAGCGGACTGGCCTCCGACGTGACCCATGCGATCCGTCCGAATCGAGGGTCGACCCGTGGAGATTCAACTTCGAAGGCCAGTTTATTTTTGGACCCTATGCACGAGGCCGCGGAAGGCCGAAGGGGAACGGTCCTGTTCTAACTAATCCGGTTCAAAAGTCTCGTCGCGCATGGTGAGGGCTGGTGAGGGCTAATGTCCAGCAGCCCGAGCTTCTGCGAACACCGGGACCGCGCAAGCTCTGCGCGAGAAAGCAAAAGGCGCCCAAGTTCCGCCTCGGTCGCAGGCCAAGGGTCGGAGGCCACTAGTCTTCGGTATCTTAATTAGCTTTACTAATTGGGGAGGTCGAGGCATGCTGAATATGTATGCCGCTTCCTCCCGCAGCCAAACTTGTTCTGCCCGTTGG
>Ga0068856_100002525_pt1 | contig 18856 bp, 18 predicted proteins | sample KBSCornC62_FD_66595 | JGI IMG/M metagenome (GOLD analysis project Ga0068856, IMG submission 66595) | Corn rhizosphere microbial communities from Kellogg Biological Station, Michigan, USA - KBS Corn C6-2 | ecosystem: Host-associated > Plants > Roots > Rhizosphere > Soil ...
CCTTACGTGAACGATTTCGAGAAGACGATCCCGACGGTTTTCGGCACCCGGGTGAGGCGTGTCTCCGACATGGGGCTGCCGGCGATCGCCAACCAGACCTTCCGTCTGATCGCCCACGCTCGCCTACATCAGGCGGTGGAGCAGTGGCAGGAGCGCTACCCCGGCGTCGACATCATCCTGGTCGAGCCCGAGTCGAACGATGAGCTGATGTTCGGCACGCCGATCATGGACTACTCGCGCCGCCTCAAAATCGCCCGCCACGGCTTCGAATCGGTGACCGCCACCTTGGCCAAGGACTACGACAGCTTCGAGGAGATCGCGAAGCGCCACGGCCTCGAGATCTCCGGCCGCCGCGTCAACCGCGTGGTCGAGCGGGCCGCCGAAGAGGAGCAGGAGCAGAACTCCACCTGGCGCCGAGTGCTCGAGCAGACGACCTCGACTCTGCTACGCCAGTCGGGCGAGGTCTCCTAGTTCCATCAAGCGGGGAGAGGGTCGGGTGCCCCTCCCCCCAAACCTCAGCTCGCGTAGAGCTTCTCGATCTCCTGCTCGTGCTTGCTCGCGACGACCGCCCGCTTGACCTTCAGCGTCGGCGTCAGCTCGCCTGTCTCCTGTGAGAGGTCGCGGGGGAGGATCGCCACCTTCTTGACCTGCTCGACGCGGGCGAACTTCTCGTTGATCGTCGCCACGTGGTCTTCGATCGCTTTCAGCACCTCGAGGTTGGCGGCCAGCTGCTCGGGATCCTTCGGCAGGCCGTGCTCCCTGGCGTAGGCGACGGCGTCTTCGGGGTCGAGCGTGACCAGGGCCACCAGATAGGGCTTGCGATCGCCGACGACGACGCACTGGGAGACCAGCGGGTGCTGCTTGATTTCGTTCTCGAGGTTGGCCGGGGTGATGTTCTTGCCGCCCGCGGTGATGATGATGTCCTTCTTGCGGCCGGTGATCTTGATGAAGCCGTCCGCGTCGATCTCGCCGATGTCGCCGGTGTGCAGCCAGCCGTCGACGATCGTCTCGCGGGTCGCCTCCTCGTTCTTGTAGTAGCCCTGGAAGACGTTTGGGCCCTTGACCAGGATCTCGCCATCCTCGGCGATTTTCACTTCGCAGCCCGGGAAGGGCTTGCCGATCGTCCCCACCTTGAATTCCTCGGGCGAGGACACGGTCGCCGCGGTCGAGGTCTCGGTCATGCCCCAGCCCTCGAGCACGAGCACCCCCGCCGCATCGAAGAAGCGCAGGATCTCGGGGCTGATTGGGGCGGCGCCGGAGACTGCGAGGCGCAGGTTGCCGCCGAAGAGCCCGCGGATCTTGGAGAGCACCTGCTTGTCGGCGAGCTCGTACTGCTTGCGCAGCAGGAAGCCCGGTTTGCGGCCAGAGCGCTCCGTCGCGCGCATCTTGCCGCCGGTCTTGATCGACCAGTCGAAGATCGCCTTCTTGAGCCCGCCCGCTTTCTCCATGCCACCGGTCGCGGCGGTGTAGATCTTCTCGAAGATGCGCGGCACCGAGGGGAAGTAGGTCGGTTTCAGCTCGGCGAGGTTGGGCAGGATCTTCTGCGGGTCGCGCTCCCAATAGGCGATCGTGGTGCCGAGGTCGAAGCTGCCGAACTGGACGAGCAGTGCGAAGGAGTGGGCGAGCGGAAGGTAGAGGTAAGCGATGTCTTCCTCTTCGATCACGCTGGTCTGGTTGACCATGTCGAGCATCGCCCGGTAGTTGCCGTGGCTGATCACGCAGCCCTTGGGCGGCCCGGTCGTGCCCGAGGTGTAGATGAAGGTGCAGATGTCCTCCTTGGTCACCGACTGCCAGCGGGCTTCCCACTCGCTCACGTCGCGGGCGGCGCCACGGGAGGCAAGGTCGTCGAGCGAGATCGCGTCCTCGCTGGATCCCGTCATTCGCACCACGTGCTCGAGCAGCGGCAGCCGATCGCGAACGGCGCGGACCTTCTCCATCTGCTCGTCGTCCTCCACCACGACGACCTTGGCGTCGGAGTTCTCCAGCACGTACTGGCACTCCTCGGGAGAGTTGGTCTGGTAGATCGGCACCACCACCGCCCCGGCGGAGAGGGCGGCGAAGTCGAAGTAGGTCCACTCAGGGCGGGTGTTGCCGAGGATCGAGACCTTGTCGCCCTTGGCGACGCCGAGCTCGATCAATCCGAGCGACAGCGAGCGCGCCACCTCGAGCACTTCGGCGAAGCCGCGGTCGACCCACTCGCCGTCCTGCTTGTAGCGCACAGCCGGCATGCTGCCGTAGCGCTGGGCGGAGAGTGGCAGCAGGTCGGCCAGGGTCGACGATTTGGTTCCCCGCTCCATGCGGGGAGGAGTCTAGTTAAGAGCTAGTTGGGACGAACTTGGTGATGCTGGCGTTGCCCGGCCATGCTGCGCAGCGAGGTCTCGAAAAGGGACTTGTCGATGCGCCCGTGGAAGATCGGGATGCCCATTTGCATGCACTTGCCGATCACCTCCTGCCGCTTCATGTGAAGCTCTTCGGCAAGCTCGGACGGGGTGAGGTGATTGGCCACTGCGGACCTCCCTTGTCGTTGAAACTGGGTAGGGAGATATTTACCCCTGATCGCGGATGTGTCAAACGATGCCCACGCTCGCCGGGGCGAGGGCACCGAGTCGCGATAATGGCCGCATGCCAGCTGCCGCCGAGAAGCCGGGACCCGAGCCAGCCGTCGTGCCGATCCCCCAGCGTGGCCGGATCTGGATCGTGCTGGCGCTCCTCATCGCCCTCGGATCCATGGGCTACGCGATCGTCAACATCTCGACCCAGAAGGCCGGTCGGGCCGTCGTCCACCTGGCCGGCATCTCCGAAGCGCAGGAAATCTTCGGCGGGGTGCCCCAGGAAGGGGACCGCCTCGGCTCCTCCGACGCCCCGGTCACGATCCAGGTTTTCAACGACCTGCAGTGCTCGAGCTGCCAGGAAGATTTCCTCAGCACGATCCCGCCCCTGGTCAATTCCTACGCCAGGCCGGGCGAGGTGAAGCTGCTCTATCGCCACTACTCGAACAGCGAAAGCCCGCAGGAGCTCGGTTTCTACGGTGCCGAGGCAGCGGCCCAGCAGGGGTACGGCTGGCAGTACACCTACCTCTTCTTCCGCAACCAGGACGAAGCGAAGAAGTTCGGCATCGACCAGGACTTCCTCGACTCCGTGGCGGGGGGGATCGAGGAACTGAACGAGCCCGAATGGCTGGAATACCTGGAAGAAAACGGTGGCTCCGACGGCCCGATCAGCAAAAAACTGCAGGGCTATGACGAACTTGGCCGCGGCCTCGGCATCCGCACCGGGCAGGCGGCGATCGTGAGTGGGCCGCATGGGACCCAGGCCCTGCAGGACGGCCCCCCGCTGGCTGAAATCGAAGCCGCGATCGAAGCCGTCAAGTAGTCCCCGGCCAGGTCTGGGATAATCGCCGCCTCTCGGGGCGTGGCGCAGCCTGGTAGCGCGCACCGTTCGGGTCGGTGAGGTCCCCGGTTCAAATCCGGGCGCCCCGATAGAGTCGGCCGCGGCACGGCGGCGGAGCGCTACTTCCTTCGATCCGCCGGGTCATATGTTGGGACGCATGCGCAGACTCCTGCTCATTCCGCTCACAATCGCGCTGTTGGCGCTGACCCCGGCGACCGCTGGGTCGTTGGCGCTGTCGCCGCACGGGTTCATCGGCATCTCGCCCCAGGGTGCGACCGGCGAAGAAGACTATGAACTGATGGATGAGGCCGGGATCGCCTCGGTGCGCCTGCCGATGAACTGGGCTGAAATCGAGCCCGAAGCCCGCGATCGCTTCGCGCCCCGTTGGGAATGGCTGGACGGACAGGTCCAGTACGCGGCTGAAAACCACATCCGCGCCTTCATGTTCCTCTGGGGAACCCCTTCGTGGGTTTCGCCGAGGCTCGGCGGTGAACCGGTCGCGACGGCGCGGCAGCGCCATGCCTGGGCCCAGTTCCTGCACGCGGCTGTCGCTCGCTACGGCTCGCGGGGAAGCTTTTGGCGCGAACATAGCGAGCTGCCCCGCCTGCCGGTTCGCCAGTGGGAGATCTGGAACGAGGAGAACATCGTCACCTTCTCCAAGGAACCGGAACCCGTTCGTTTCGCCCGCTTGGTCCGCATCTCCGGCGGTCTGCTGCACCGCCAGGAGCCCGGCTCGACGGTGATTCTCGGCGGCCTCTTCGGCCGCCCGCTGCAGACCCCCCCCAACATCCAGTCGGGCGGCTTTCTCGCGGATGTCTACCGGGTACCTGGAATCAAGCGGTACTTCGACGGGGTCGCGCTGCACCCCTACGTCGCCGACGCCGGCGCATTGCAGGGAGAGATCGAAAACCTGCGCCGGGTGATGAGCTTCAACGGCGACGCCGCCACGCCGCTCTACGTGACTGAGATGGGGTGGGGCTCCGCCAGCTTCGAGTCTCGCTGGGAGCGCGGTCCGCATGGTCAGGCGCGCGAACTCGACCGTGCCTTCACTCTGCTGACCAGCAACCGCCATCGCTGGCACATCGGCGGCGTCTGGTGGTTCTCCTGGACCGATCAGGCTGGTTCGTGCCAGTTCTGCGACTCGGCGGGGCTGCTCACCAAGCAACGCGAAGCGAAGCCGGCCTGGTACAGGTTCAACGCCTGGACCGGCGGCGACGCCACCACCGTGCCCCGCGCCTCGGCAAGGGCACTGCGCAACAGCCCTTAGCGCCGCCCGTCCGGGTTTCGGGCTTGACCGCATTCAACTTTGCGGCGGTATGGACTTATGAATCGGCCCGAGTTACGTTCCTCTGAGTATCACTGCAATCGGGGGGACGATGGCCTGGATCGACATATCCGTGGTGGCAATCGCGCTTGCGATCCTCTGCGTCTGGCTGGTCGTCGCCCTGCTGCTGCGAGCGCGCCGTTCGCAGCGCCGCTTCGAGATCCTCGGCAGCGTGGCGGCCGTCTCGGAGTCGAGCGACTCGCTGGCTGACACCTTCGAGAAGATCTGCGACATCCTCGTTCCCGAGGTCGCCGACTTCTGCATGATCGATGTGTTCGAGGAGGGCGAGCCCAAGCGCGTCGCCGTGCGGGCTGGCCCCGGCGGCAGGCCGGGGGTCGAGCAGGGGCTCAAAGAGCGCAAGCCCTCCTTGCCGGAGCGGATGATCCACGGCGAGGACGGCTCGCTGGAAACCCGCTTCTACGCGCGGATGTCTGAAAGCGACCTGCGGGAGCTCGCTCACGACGACGCCAACGATCTCGACTTCCTGCGCAGCCTGGGGATGCGCTCGGCGCTCACGCTCGCGTTGCAGGCGCGCGGCCAGGTCAAGGGCACGCTTACTCTCGCCGTCGCCTGGTCGGGCCGTCGCTATAGCCGCGATGACGTGCGCTTTGCCTGGATCCTCTCCGGCCGGGTGGCGCTGACCCTGGATAACAGTGGCCTCTTCGCAGACCTCGAGCGAGCCGAAGCGGCGCGCGCCGAGATCGCCGAAACGCTGCAGCGCGGCCTGATGCCCCCGCCGCTGCCTCACATCCCAGGCTGGTCGCTGGCGGCGATGTACCGACCGGCGGGGGCGGAGAACGAAGTCGGCGGGGACTTCTACGACGCCTTCCCGGTCGCCGACGGCTGGATGCTCGTGATCGGTGACGTGACGGGCAGGGGCGCGCGGGCCGCCTCGATCACGGCGCTCGCCCGCTACACGCTTCGCACCGCGGCGGCTCTCACCAACGATCCACAGATCGCCCTGGCGACGCTCAACCGCGCCCTGCTCGCCCGCCATGACACGTCGCTTTGCAGCATCGCGGCGCTCACTCTCAGCGATGACCCGCGCCAGCCTGTGCGCATGGCTGTGGCCGGCCACCTGCCGCCGCTCCTCGTCGATGGGGAGGAGGTCCGCGAGGCGACCGGGAGCGACCAAGTGCTGGGGGCGTTTGCCGACGGCGAGTGGCGGATCGGCGAGAGCCGGGTCGAGCCCGGCCAGCAGCTGGTGGTCACCACGGACGGCATCGTCGAGGCGGAGGGCGAGAATGGGCGCTTCGGAGAGCAGCGGTTGCGCGCCGAGCTCGCGGGGACGGGCAACCCTGCTGGGGCGGTGCAGCGCCTCGAGAGCGCCCTGCGAGCCTTCACCGAGGGGACGCTTGACGACGACGTGGCGGTTCTAGCGGTCGCCCGCTCTGCGGGCGGCGCGGTCCCGACGGCACTGGTCGGTGGTTATGACCTCAGCACCGATGGCTGAGTCGCCGGAGACCCTGATCGGGCGGCTCTTCAACGCCTTCAACCAGCGCGACAGCGCGGAAATGGCCGGGCTTTGCTCGCCGCGCCTGGAGTTCTTCGCGGTTACCGCGGAGGAGGTCGGGCGGGGTGCGCCCTACGTCGGCCCCGAGGGGCTGCGCGAGTACCTGAAGGATGTCGAACGGTTCTGGGAAGAGCTGCTGATCACACCGGGCAGGGTGGAGCGCCGCGACGATCGCCTGCTCGTCTTCGGCCGTGTCTTCGTGCGCAATCGCGAGCTCGGGATCCGTGACATGCCGGTCGCCTGGATCTGGCAGGTCGAGGACGGGCTCTTCGTGCGGGGCGAGGTCTTCGCGGATCCCGACGAGGCGGTCAGCCGCTTCTCGCGTGCGCCGGCTTGAGCGCTCCGAGCACTTCCTCGGCGAGCTGCGAGCCGTCATCGGGACGGAGCGGCGTCGCGCTCACCCGCAGTACGACACCGTCTTCGTCGACCTCCTCCAGCGAGACATTCGGGGGGTAGCGGGTCGGCACCCGGATTGCCGCCTGAAGCTGTTCCTCGATTCGGCGTGGGCTGGCCTCGTGCGAGAAGCGAGCCCTGAGATCGACTCTTGGCGGCTCCCGCAGCGGCACCACCACGAGGCTGATCAGGACGCTGTTGGGCACCTGCAGGCGGTCCGCGCCCTGGACCAGGGTCGCGTAGAAGAGACCGAGCGAGCTGACCGTCCCTTCCAGCGAGCCGGCCAGGGCACCCCCGACCAGGCGCACGCGTTCGCCCACCCGGAAAGGGCGCGTGCTCTGCAGGACGATGCCGGCGAAGAGGCTGCCAAGGGTCTGTTGGGCCGCGAGACCGAGGACGATCGCCGTGAAGGCGCCGCCGACGGCGAGGGTGGCGGCGGTAACGCCCGCGATTCGCAGAGCCAAGACAACAACCGCGGCCATCGCGAAGAGGCGGATCAGGAAGCCCAGGGTGCCGGCCGTGGCCGGGTCGACGCGGCGGAAGAGACGGGGGGAGAGCCAGCGCACCAGCCAGTGGCTGCCGGCCGAGCCGACGATGATCAGGATCATCACCGTCGCGGCTCGCACCCAGGAGCCGTAGCCGGGGAACAGCTCGTGGCGGTGGTAGTAGACGACGAGCACCGCCGCCAGGACGACCAGCGCAGCCAGAAGCCCGCCAAGCGCCCGGCCGGGCGAGGTCGCCTCCTCGAGCTCGTGCGCGAGGCCGACTTCCTGCCATGAGTGGCTGCGGGTCTCGAACAGCTCGCGGTTGAGTCGTCGCCGCGGTGCGGGCATTCTGGGGCATTCCTTCCCGAATTGTGGGCGCGCGCCTAGCGGCTACCCGTAGGCAGTTCGTGGAAACGACCGTTTTGTGCCCGGGGCCCACGGGTAGCGTGGGCCTACGAGATGGCTATGCTCGCAGTGCGCGGGGGTCAGGGTCCCAGCGGGAAGACGACGCGATGGCAAACGGTTCCACGACCAACGAGAAGCCGACCGGGCTTCAGATCAGGCTTCCGGCGAAGGCTGAGAACGTGGCCGTAGTTCGCCACGCGCTGGCTGGGCTGGCCGAGGAGATCGGCATGGACGAAGCCGGGGTCGCGGATCTCAAGACCGTCGTCACCGAGGCCTGCATGAACGTCGTCGTCCACGCTTACTCGGACGGGACGGGACCGCTCACGGTCGAGGCCGAACCCGACAGCGACGGCCTCACCGTCACGGTGACCGACAGCGGCGCCGGAATCAGCCCCCAGGCCAACTCCGGGCGCGACAGCCTCAAACTCGGCCTCTCGCTGATTGCCGCCCTTTCCAGCAGCTTCCGCATCTCCGGTGGACTCGACCGCGGCACCGAGGTGATGATGCGCCTGCCGCTGAACGGCGGCGGCTCCAACGGCTCCTCCGCGCAGGGGATCCCGGCCGAGCTGACCGGCACCGAGGTCGCGGTGGCTCGAGCCGAGCTGCTCGAGCCCGTTCTGGCGCGCCTGGTCGGGGCGCTTGCGGCTCGGCGCGAGCTCTCGGTGGAGCGCGTCTCCGACGCGGTCCTCATCACCGACGCGATCGCCGGAGCCGCCCCCGGGCGCTTCGCCGATGGCTGCGTGCGGCTCGGCCTGGGCGAGAGCGAGAACGGATTGGAGCTGCGGCTGGGGCCGATGGACAAGGGCGCCGCCGCGGAAATCCGCGGCGACCTCGAGGTGCCCGAGCTGGGCGGCTCTCTCGAGGCGCTCGCCGACGAGCTGGCCGTCGACGAATCTAGCGACGGCGATTACTTGATCGTTCGCTTTGCCGGCATTCCGGCTGCCTAGTCGCGATCCTCGCCCAAGCCGCGTTCCTCCTCGATCCGCTTGCGGATGCGGGCCAAGGCGCGCCGCAGGATGCGCGATACGTGCATCTGGGAGTGGCCGATACGCTCGGCGATCTGCGACTGGGTCATGTCCTCGACGAAGCGCAGACGCAGCACGATCCGCTCGCGCTCCTCCAGGTAGGGCAACGCCGCGTCCAGGGCGATCCGCCCCTCGACCAATTCGAAGCGCTCGTCCTCTTCGCCCACCCATTCCGAGGGTGGTGCTTCGTCGGAGTCCTCCGCGCCTGCCGGCCGATCGAGCGAGAGGGGGCGGCGGTTGTGGTTTGCCTCCATCACCTCGAGCACGTCGGTCTGCTCCAGTTCGAGCCGCTCGGCGATCTCGCCGACCGAGGGGGAGCGCTGCAGCTTTTTCGTCAGCTCGGTGATCGCTTTGTCGACTTCGGCCATGCGGTCGTGCAGGCCGCGCGGCACGCGCACGGTCCAGACGCGGTCGCGGAAGTGCCGCTTCAGCTCGCCGAGGATCGTCGGTGAGGCGAAGGCGGTGAAGGGGATGCCGCGCTCCGGATCGAAGCGGTCGACGGCGTTGAGCAGGCCGAGGTTGGCGACCTGGAGCAGGTCGTCGAAGGACTCGCTGGCGCCGCGATAGCGCAGGGCCAGGCGCTTGGCGAAAGCCATGTTGCGCCGCACCAGCTCTTCGCGAACGGCAGGGTCGCGATCGCGGGTGAAGCGCTCCCACAGCTCGCGTTCGCCAGCCAGCTGCTGGCTTGCCCCCAGCGGGGCCGCAGGTACGGAACTGCCGTCTCTGTCTGGGTCGGTTTTAGCTGCCATCGGTTCTCAACGGGACCGGTCGGGTCGGTGCGCTAGATGCCGCCCTTGAGCCCTCCCCGGACCGTGCAGCTACTCGTAGGTACAAAGTTAGCAGGGCTATTTGGGCGCGTATTGATCGTTGCGCACACGCCTCACGCGCCCCTCCGCCACCGCCTCGCGCAGCGCTCCCTGGAAGCGTCCGGGACCCCAGTGGCGTCCGCCGACCGTGCGCGCAAGCTCTCTGCGACTGCTGTCCCCGCGCTCGTTCAACGCCCGCACGATGATCTCGATCTCGCGATCGCGGTCGGTCCTCCGCGCCGACGGCGACCAGAGGGGCATGCCCCTGGAGCGGCCGGTCATGAGGCCGTCCGGCTCCGTCTCGGGCCTGAGCACGGGTTGCGGTTCCTCCCGCTCCTCTCCTTCCTTCACCTCCTCCCCTTCGGCGGTGAGGGGGGTCGCGATGTCCTCCAGCTGCTTCTGCTCCGCCTTGACGCCGAAGAGCAGCTCGGCGATGCCGCCGATCGCCATCACCACGGCGCCGATGAAGAAACCGGTGGCGACCTGGTCCTGGCTGCCGCTGGCGATCAAGTGACCGAACAGCAGTGGCCCGGCGATGCCGCCGGCTGCGGTACCGGTCGCGTAGAAGAAGGCGATCGAGAGCGCTCGCGTCTCCATCGGAAAGATCTCGCTGACGGTCAGGTAGGCGGAGCTGGCGCCGGCCGAGGCGAGGAAGAAGATCGCCAGCACGAAAGCCATGAACGACCAAGTCGTAAGCGAGTTGCCGAGCAGGAGGACGGCAAGCACGACGGTCAGGGCGGCCGAGCCCAGATAGGTGAGGGTCACCATCGGCTTGCGGCCGACGGTGTCGAAGAACCGGCCGAGTACGAACGGCCCGAGGAAGTTGGAGAAGGCGAAGATCGCGATGTAGATCGGCACCGTGCCCGAGGCGACGTCGAAGAATTCGCCGAGCAGGGTGCCGAGGTCGAAGGTGACGGCGTTGTACATGAAGGCCTGGCCGATGAAGAGGGCGAAGCCGAGCGCCGTGCGGCGCGGGTATTTGGTGAAGGCGGTGTGCGCGATCTCGCTCAGGCGGATGCGCTTGCGCTGCTTCACGACGAGGCTGTCGTCGACCTCTGAGAGCTGTTCGCCGGTCTCCTCTTCCACTGCGTGCTCGATGTCGCCGACGATCGCCTCGGCCTCGTCCTCGCGCCCGTGGATGAAGAGCCAGCGCGGGCTCTCGGGAACGTTGCGGCGGACGAGCAGGATGCCGACTCCAAGCGCCGCCCCGATCCCGAAAGCGAGTCGCCAGCCGACGTCGGCGGCGAACAGCGCCGTGTCGAGCAGGGCGATCGAGGCGATCGCGCCGCCGGCGGCGCCGATCCAGTAGCTGCCGTTGATCATCAGGTCGACGCGGCCACGCACCCTGGCCGGGATCAGCTCATCGATCGCCGAGTTGATCGCCGCGTACTCGCCGCCGATGCCGGCGCCGGTGAAGAAGCGGGCGATGAAGAAGTACAGGGGGCTGAAGGAGAAGGCGGTGGCGATCGTGGCGACGATGTAGACGCCGAGCGTGAGCAGGAAGAGCTTCTTGCGGCCGAAGCGGTCGGTGAGCTGGCCGAAGAAGAGGGCGCCGAGGCAGGCGCCGGCGACGTAGAAGGCGGCGGCGGTGCCGATCTGGCTGGCGTCGAGCACCAGGCCGCTGCCTTTTTCGGTCAGGCGCTGCCCGATGCTGCCGACGATGGTCACCTCGAGCCCGTCGAGGATCCAGACCGTGCCCAGCCCGATCACGATCATCCAGTGGAATTTCGACCAGGGGAGGCGATCGAGACGCGAAGGAATCCGGGTCTCGATAGTGCCCAGCTCAGCTGCCGAATCTCTCCCTCCGTCGGTCATGCTCAGTCAGCCTGTTACCCGCGTGGCTGTTACTTCATGCGACTTGCGTGGTTGCCCGTCCGCCCGATGGGTACGCAAAAAGCGGCGCGACGTTAGGCTCCCCGCGACTTCGAATATCGACCAAAGGAGACGCCAGATGGCCTTTTCGGTTCCGGACCTTCCCTACGCGTACGACGCGCTCGAGCCCCACATCGACGAGGCGACGATGCGCGTCCACCATGACAAGCACCACCAGGCCTACGTCGACAAAGCGAACGCCGCCCTGGAGGGAACCGAGTGGGCCGACCGCGAGGTCGAGGACGTGCTCCGCAACCTCAGCAGCCTGCCCGGGGACAAGCAGGCCCCGGTCCGCAACAACGCTGGCGGCCACTACAACCACTCGCTCTTCTGGCGGATGCTCAGCCCCGACGGTGGCGGCGAGCCCAGCGGCGAGCTCGCCTCGGGCATCGAGCAGGCCTTCGGCTCCTTCGACTCCTTCAAGGACGAGTTCAAGAACGCCGGCATCGCCCGCTTCGGCTCCGGCTGGGCCTGGCTCGTCAAGGACAGCTCCGGCCTCGCCGTCGTCTCCACCCCCAACCAGGACTCGCCGATCTCCGACGGCAGCGTGGCCCTGCTCGGCTGCGACGTCTGGGAGCACGCCTACTACCTGAAGTACCAGAACAGAAGGCCGGATTATGTGGACGCGTTTTGGAACGTGGTCAATTGGGACTACGTAGCGGAGAGGTTCTCCCAAGCCCAGTAGCGGACGCTGCAAACCGGCGCATCTCGGGGTCTTCAGTCGTCCGGATCGGGTCACGCACAAAGTGCGCTCCCCTCACCGTCCTCCCTGCATCCCCCGACCTGCTTGGTTTTCGCGCCCGTTCTAGGGACGGACTGGGACAGCTGGCCTCGCGGCCTCCGGTAGGTCGCGAGGCGCCGATCCGTCCTTGGGCGGGATCAGGCTCATAGCGTGCTCGGCCTTCGCCGTAATCGTCAGACTCGGGTTTACGCCGGGATTGGCGGGGATCGCCGCGCCGTCGGTGACCAGCAGGTTCTCGTAGCCGAAGACCCGGTTCCCGCTGTCGACGACGCCGCTCTCGGGATCGGCGCCGACGACCGCGCCGCCGAGGATGTGCGCGGTCGAGGGGATGTTGCGAACCGACTCGGTGATCGCGCTTTGGGCGACGCCGCCGGTGCGCTGCTCGAACCAGCGCGCCACCTTCTCGGCGGCCGGGATGTAGGTCGGGTTGGGCCTGCCGGGGTCCTGCTGGGTCCGCAGGCGCACGCCCTTGCCGAAGACCTTGCGCTTGGGGCGGAAGTGCATCGCGGCGTCGACGGTCTGCATCACCAGCAGGATCACGGTGCGCTGCGACCAGCGGTGGGGAATCATCATCCGCGCGGTGCGCAGCGGGTGGCGCGCGATCGCGGCGAGCCACTTGATCGGCCGGGTCAGTTTCGTGCCAGGACCTGTCATCGCCGTGAAGGTGCCGGACATCGCGTCGCCGCCGGTGCCGTAGGTGACGACCTCGATGTGGGTGTCGGGGTCGGGATAGATGCTCGAGGTGATCGCGACCGAGCGGCTGAAGTCGCGCTCGTCATCGGGCGCGGTGACCGACTGGATCGACTCCGAGTTGGTCCGGACGAGGTCGCCGAGCCGGTCTGAGATCCGCGGCAGGGCGCCGGAATGCCGGCAGTTGGCGAGCAGGTTGTTGGTGCCGAGGGCGCCGGCGGCGACGATCACGCCGCGGGCGGTTTGCGTGCGCCGCCGCTTGCGCAGCCAGGACCCCGAGCGCTCGCTGCCGATCGCGTAGCCGTCCGAGCCGTCGGCGGCGCCAAGCGGGCGGATCTCGGTCACCTGGCGCTCGGGCTGGATCTCGACCCCGAGCTTCTCGGCGAACCAGAGGTAGTTCTTCATCAGCGTGTTCTTCGCTCCGTGGCGGCAGCCGACCATGCAGCTGCCGCAGCGCATGCAACCTGTGCGGCGGGGTCCCTCGCCGCCGAAGAACGGATCGTCGACCTCGACCCCCGGCTTGTCGAAGAAGACCCCGACACGGGTGTTGGTGAAGGTCTCGCCGACGCCGATCTCCTCGCCGTATTCCTGAAGCAGCTTGTCGGCCGGTCCGATGCCCTCGTACTCGACGACGCCGAGCATCCGCTCCGCCGTGTCGTAATGCGGAGCCAGCTCGCGCTCCCAGTTGCCCAACTCGTTCCACTGCGGATCCTCGAAGAAGGCGGGGCGGGCGCGATAGAGCGTGTTGGCGTAGCCGAGGCTGCCACCGCCGACCCCGCTGCCGGAGACGATGAAGACGTCCTTGAAGAAGGTCATCCGCATCACCCCACGGAAGCCAAAGCGGGGCAGCCAGAAGTAACGGCGCGGATGGCGCAGGTTCGACTCGGCGAAGTCCTCGTCGCGGAAGCGGCTGCCGCACTCCAGCACCGCGACCTTGTAGCCCTTTTCGGCCAGTCGAAGAGCGGAGACGCTGCCGCCGAAGCCGGACCCAACTACCAGCCAGTCGTAGTCGTAGGTCACGCCGCGGCTCTCAGCTTGGGAGGCCTACGCCTCGCCGGGCTCGAGCGGTCGGAAGTCCGAGGTCCTGGCCCCGCAGACGGGACAGAACCAGTCTTTGGGAATGTCCTCGAAGGCCGTTCCGGGCGGGATGCCGCCGTCGGGGTCGCCGATTGCGGGGTCGTAGATGAACCCACAGCTCTCGCAGATCCACAGCCTTTGCTCGGTGGCGGTCGTCATGGAAAAAGCTTAAAGGCGCTCAGTCTTTGCTGAAGTCGACCGCGACCGGCTCGCGATCCGCCGCATCTTCGATCTCGAAGTACGCGCGTTTGGTGAAGCCGCCCTGGTTGGCGATGATCGAGCCAGGGAATTGTTCGATCGCGGTGTTGTAGGACTGAACGTTGGAGTTGTAGATCCGGCGCGAGGCCTGGATCTCGTCCTCGAGCTCGGAGAGGTTGCGGCTCAGCTGCTGGAAGTTCTCCGTGGCACGCAGGGTCGGGTAGTTCTCCGCCACGGCCTTGACCTCGGCCAGCGCTCGGGTCAGCTGCTGCTCGGCCTTGGCGGTTTCCTCGACGCCCTGGGCGGCCATCGCCGCCGCTCGCGCCTGGGTCGTCTTCTCGAAGGTCTGGCTCTCGTGCTCGGCGTATCCCTTGACCGTCTCGACCAGGTTCGGCACGAGGTCGTGGCGGCGCTTCAGCTGCACGTCGATCCCGCTCCATGACTCGTCGACCCGGTTGCGCGAGGCGATGATCGCGTTGCGCTTGCCGATGTAGTAGAGGACCGCGATGACGATGATCGCGACCACCACGATGATGGCGATGAGCATGCGCTCATGCTACTTGGCTCGCCGGCCAACTGCATAGGATCGAGGGCGATGAGCGCCAAGCAGGAAGCCCAGGACTGGGCCGCGATCGTCAGCGCCTACGGCGAGCGGCACCAGCTCAAATACGAGCCGGTCGGGGGGATCAACCCCGTCGACGCGCCGGTGGCGCTATGTGTCGGCGGCAGCAACCGGCTCACCGGTCAGCTCAGCGGGGGGTTCTGGGGCTCATGCTGCGATGCGGACGAGAAGGAAGTGGGCGGGCTCTTCGGCAAGGCCGTCCTGCCGACGGCGCTTCTCGCCAAGGCGCACATGCCGGACCTGGCCCAGGTGGTGCCGGCTTTCAACGTCGAGTCGATCGAGGGGCACGAGGTGGTGACCCAGCGGTTCGCTCGCAAGGTGGAATTCGAGTCGATCGACTTCAACAGGCGCTTCTCGGCAACCGTGCCGAAGGAGTACGACCCGGTGGCCCTGCGCGAGCTCTTCAGCCCCGGCTTCCTCAGCTGGACGACGACGATGACCGGTGAGGTCGACTTCGGCGTCAACGACCGCCAGCTCTGGTTTCTCTGGCGCCTGCGCGAGCGCAGCGCCGATGAGCTGAAAGCAGCGCTGAAGAACGCTGGCCAGCTCTTCAAGCGCCTGCAGGGCGAGATGGAAGAGAGCGGCATCCACACCTATCCCGCCGGGCCCTGGCACGCCGGCCTCGAACCCTTTCCAGCGTCTTAGCCTCAGTTCGGGTAGTCAGGATCGCCGGGCAGCACGACCCGGTTGTCCTCGGCGCTGCCGATCACCTTCGGCAGGATCGGCTCGACCGCAAGGCCGCGATGGGCCGCGATTGCCTCGTCGGAGCTGCGAAACGGCAGCAGCGCTTCCAGCTGCTTGACCGTCGGGAAGGCGAGGACGATCTCTCCGGCCGCCTGCGCCTCCAGCGCACCGGCCGGCTCGAACCAGCCGGCGTCGGTCGTCTCGACGCCATCGGGGCGGGGCGGGGTGTGGGCGGGGGCAAGGGCGAGGAAGAACCAGGCGTCGAAGCGGCGTGAGACCACCTCGGGGGTGATCCAGCGCGAGAAGAGCACCAGCTCCTCGTCCTCAGGCAGGGAGATTCCCGCCTCCTCCTCGAGCTCGCGCACCGCGCAGGCCTTGAAGCGCGCTTCGTCTTCGCCGTCGCCGTTGTCGACGGCGCCGCCGGGAAAGACCCAGACGTTGGGCATGAACCGCGCCTTCTCGGTTCGCTTCAGCAGCAGCACCTCGAGCGCTCGGTCGGCATGCTTGCCGCCGCGTCGCAGCAGGACCACCGAGGCCGCCGGCCGTGGCTCGGAGGGCTCACCCAGGTTCGGCGCCTCGGCCGGCCCGCGCTGTCTCTCCTCACCCATCGAGCCACCATAACGGCACGCATCCGCCCCGGCTTCCGGGGCGCCTCATGCGGCCATAGCCACATAAAGCGCACCGGAACGGGGGTGGCTACGTGTCGAGGGCGCGCTCGCGGCGGCTGCGCAGCCAGAGGCGCTGGGCGAGCCAGGCGAGGAGGAAGAGCAGGGCAAGCGGCCCGATCACGGCCAGGCCGATCAGGGTGACCCCGGCCGCGATCCCGAGGATGTGGCCGGCGTCGTGGAACGCGTCGCCAATCCCCCAGGCGCCGCCCGATTCGGTGGAGGCGCCGCTTTGGATCCGAACCAGGACGCGCGAGTAGGTGGTGCGCTGGTGCAGCCGCGCCAGCTGGTTGCGCAGGCGTGCGGCGTGTTGTCGCTCGGCCCGCAACTCGGCTGCGATCGCTTCCCGTTCCGATTCCACTTCCGAACTGGAGAGTTGGGCCAGGAGGCCGTCGACCCGCGCCTGGACGTCCTGCAGTTCTTCTTCGGTGCTGATGGTGGGCTTGGTGATGTCTTCGGTCGCCTCGTGGCGGCTGCGGACCTCGTCGATCGAGGAGAAGGCTGCCAGGGCGTCGCCGAGCCTGGTGCTGGGAATCAGCAGTTCGAAGCGAGCGCTGGCGCCTTTGCCCGAGCTGGTTGTCGAGCGCGGGACGATTCCGTTGGCATCGTGGACCGCGGCGAAGACCTTGGTGGAGTCTTCGGAGACGTCGGCTGGGTCGGCAAGCAGGTCGATCTCGGCGGAGCGCTCGATATCGCGATGACGGGAGAGGTCGGCGGAGCCTCCAGTCTGGAAAGACCCATTGGAGGCGGAATATTCACCGCTGCTTTCGGCCTCGGGTGATTGGACCCCGGCGGAGTCGTTGGATCGGGTTAGACCGGATGATTCGGGCGCGGCGCCCCGGGGAGCTGCTCCGGAGTCAGAGGAATCGCCGGACTTCAATGGGCTGAACTGGCTGAGTAGGCCATTGGCCGGGGGGGATTCGGAAGTGCCACGACCGCTGCTTGCGATCAGCGCCGTGGCGATGACGATTGCCGCCAGCGCGGTTGCCCCACTGGCAAAAAGAAGGCGCTTGGGTGGGAGGCCGCGGATCCAGGTGACGAACCCCGCCAGGGGCGAGCCTGCGTGGGGCGAGCGCCGCGGGAAGCCGGCGGCGACGCGCTTGTCCAGCTCGTTTGCGAAGGCATCGCGGGGAGCCGGACGGACTTCGGCCAGCGCGGTGGCGAGGTCGTTGCGGCCGCTAGAGCGCTCCATCGCATGCCTCCCTCAGCTTGTCCATCGTTCGATGCAGCTTGGTGCCGGCATTCGAGGTGCTGATGCCGATCACGCGGCCGATCTCCGCGTTGGAGAGGCCGGCGAAGAACTTGAGCGCGATCAGCTCGCGCTCGCGCGCCTCGAGCTTGCCCAGCGCGCCGTCGAGGAGCAGGCGCAGCTCGTTGCGCTGGTCGCCTCCATCCGGCAGGCTCGCGGCGTCGACCGGATCGGTGCTGAGCTCGGCATGGCGACCGCGGCGCCGCAGCTCGTCGAGCGCAGCGTTGCGAGCGATGCCGAAGAGCCAGGCGCGAGCGCTTCCCCGCTCCGCGTCGAAGCGCGAACGCTTGCGGTAGGCGCGCTCGAAAGCGGCCGCCGTCACTTCCTCCGCCGCCGCCCGGTCGCGCAGCAGCCCTGCCGCGTAGGCGTAGACGTCGTCGCGGCTGGAGCGGTAGATGCGCTCGAAGTCGAGCTCCCCATGGCGGACGCTCTCAACCTCGGCGACAGCAGCTTCACTCATGCCCTTACTACGAGCGAGGCGCCGATCTGTCACAGGGACAGGCTAGGCCGCTTGAGCAAGCGGTGCCGGAGCCGCGGCCGCGCATGCGGCCTCGATCGACTCGCGGGTGATCTCGAGCAGGCGGCGCAGGTCCGATTCGGAGATCGAGAGGGGAGGCATCAGGACGACGACGTCAGAGAGGGGGCGAATGATCGCGCCGCGCTCGCGGGCCTCGAGCGTCACCCGGTGGCCCATGCGCAGGGCCGGGTCATGCTCGCCGAGGTCGATGCCGGCCATGAAGCCGCGACCGCGCACCTCCGCCACCTCCGGCATCGCCTCGATCTCGCTGAGTATCTCCCGCAGCAGGGCGATCTTCGGCTGCAGGCGCTCGATCGTGCGCTCGCGCTCGAAGACGTCGAGGCTGGCCAAGGCTGCGGCGCAGGCGAGCGGGTTGCCGGTGTAGGTGTGGCCGTGGAAGAAGGTGCGGTACTCCTCGGGAGCGCCGAGGAATCCCTCGTAGATTCGCTCCGTCGCCAGGGTCGCGGCCAGCGGCAGGTAGCCGCCGGTGAGGCCCTTGGCGAGGCAGAGCAGGTCGGGTGCGACGCCCTCGTGCTCGCAGGCGAACATCTTGCCGGTGCGGCCGAAGCCGGTTGCCACCTCATCGCAGATCAGCAGCACGCCGAAGCGGTCGCAGAGCTCGCGCACCCGGCGCAGGTAGCCCTGCGGGTGAGTGAGCATGCCGGCCGCGCCCTGCACCAGGGGCTCGACGATCACCGCGGCGATCTCCTCTTCGCAGCAGGCGAGCACCCGCTCAAGGTCGGCGGCGTCGCCGGGCTCAGCGGCCTGGGTCTGGAACAGCAGCGGCCGGTAGGTGGAGTGGAAGAGCTCGATGCCGCCAACGGCCACAGAGCCGATCGTGTCGCCGTGGTAGGAGTCGCGCAGGTGGACGAAGGAGGTGCGCCGCCGGTGCTGGCCACCGCGCTGCTGCTGGAACTGGAAGGCCATCTTCAGCGCGATCTCGACCGCGGTCGAGCCCGACTCCGAGTAGAAGACGCGGTTCAGGCCGGGCGGCGCGAGGTCGACGAGGCGGCCGGCAAGCTCGGCCGACCCGGGGTGGGAGAGGCCGAGCATCGTGGTGTGGGCGACCTTCTCGAGCTGGGAGGCGACCGCGGCGTCGATCTCAGGATGGCCGTGGCCGTGCACTGTGCACCAGAGCGAGGAGACGCCGTCGAGATAGCGCCGCCCGTCGCTCGCGACGAGGTGCGAGCCGGCGCCCG
>Ga0068856_100002528_pt1 | contig 18841 bp, 24 predicted proteins | sample KBSCornC62_FD_66595 | JGI IMG/M metagenome (GOLD analysis project Ga0068856, IMG submission 66595) | Corn rhizosphere microbial communities from Kellogg Biological Station, Michigan, USA - KBS Corn C6-2 | ecosystem: Host-associated > Plants > Roots > Rhizosphere > Soil ...
CGCGCCGGCGAGCCACCACGGCACCTGACGGCCCGAGATGAAGTACTCGCTGAGACTCTCGCCGCCTTTCTTCGTGTACGCGACGCCGATTCCCGCCGACAGCAGGAAGTAGGCGGCGACGATCGCCCAGTCGATCGCGGTCAGATGCATGGTTATTTGGTCGCGGTGGTGTGCACGAGCCGATCGTACGTCGAGACGAGGGAATCGGCGAGCGTCACACGCACGCGGCCGATCTTGTTGTTGTTGCGCGTCGGGTCGACGCGATTGCTGAGCAAGATGACATAGAAGTCCCGCTCGGGGTCGATCCAGATCGACGTGCCGGTGAAGCCGGTGTGGCCGAACGCCGCCGCGGACATCTTGTGGCCGGCGGAATTGGTGCCGTTCGGCTTCTGCCATCCGAGGGCGCGATCGGCGACCTGGTGCGCGGTGAAGAGCTTGATCATGTCCGGCGAGAAGATGCGCGCACCATCGAGAATGCCGCCGTTGAGGTACATCTCGGCGAAGCGCGCGAGATCATGGCCCGAGCTGAACAAGCCCGCGTGCGCCGACACCCCGCCGAGATAATACGCGCGCTCGTCGTGCACCATTCCGCGCACCTTGCGGTGTCGCTGCACCGAGTCGACCTCCGTCGGCGCGATGCGGTTCCAGAGCGCGATCGGCGGGCGGTACATCGTCTCGCGCATCTGGAGCGGCTGGAAGATGTAGTCGTGCTCGTAGAGATCGAGCGACTGCCCGGTGATCTGCTCGACGAGACGACCAAGCATGTACGCGCCGATGTCGCTGTACACCATCCGCACGCTCGGGAGCGTGTCGAGCGGCGTATTGAACATGAGCACCGCCATGCTGTCCGGATCGTGGGTGATCTGATCGTACGCCTTGAACGCCGGCAGCCCGGCCGTGTGCGTGAGCAGATGCCGAACGGTCACCTTCTCTTTGTTCTTTCCGGTCCACGTGGGGATGTACCGCTGGAGCGGCGCGTCGAGATCGACCCGGTGCTGTTCGACGAGCTGCATCATGGCGGTGGTGAGCCCAATGACTTTGCTCAACGAGGCAAGATCCCACATCGTGTGCTCGTCGGGGCGCGGGCTGGGTGCCCAATCGAGCTGTCCCACGCCATATTCGGCAAGGACGCCGGCGTGCGTGCCGACGACGGCGAACGCGCCAGGGAACGCACTGTCGGCGCGCGCGCGATCGAGTATGGATTGCAAGTCGGTTTGCAGGCCGGCGGCGAGCGGTCCGGAGGCGATCTGCGCCGGCGCGCTCCCGCTGGGGCGCACCGCGGCGTGACTACACCCGGCGAACAGGACGCCGGCCACCACGAATGAGAGCGAGACAGAGCGACGATGCCGCATCGAAATCACTGGTTGATGTTGGGAATGATCGTTGGCGTCACCGCGTGCGCGCCAACCGGTGCGCAGAGCACACCACACGCCGCCGCCGTCCGGCCGGGAATTACCGTGCTCTTGTCCGACAGCCTCGGTCTGATTCGCGGGAAGCGCATCGGTCTGCTGACGAATCAGACGGGCATCGACGCGACGGGGGAATCGGATATCGATCTGTTGCGCGGCCCCGCCGCGCGCGCCGCATCCGTCACCCTCGTACGGCTCTTCTCCCCGGAGCACGGAATCCGCGGCACCGAGGATCGTACGCAGATCGCGAGCGAGATCGATGAACGCAGCGGATTGCCGGTGCATTCGCTCTATACCGTGACGGCGATTGCGCCGCCGGAAAGTCTGCTCGTCGACCTCGATGCACTCGTGTTCGATCTGCAGGACATCGGCACTCGGACGTGGACGTACGTGGGATCGATGGACTACGCGTTGCGCGCAGCCGCCAGGCGCCACATGCCGATCATCGTGCTCGATCGCCCCAATCCGATCACCGGCGATCACGTCGACGGCCCGATGCTCGACACGGCATTGTCGAACGCTGAGGAGTACTCGCGGCAGCATCCGGCAAAACCGTACGCATTATACCCCTTCCCGCTGCGCCACGGAATGACGATGGGCGAGCTCGCGTTGTTCTACAACGACGTGCTCGGAATCCACGCTCAGCTCCACGTGATTCCCATGCAGGGATGGCGGCGCTCGATGTGGTTCGACGAGACGGGGCTTCGATGGGTTCGGCCGTCGCCGAATCTGCCGACGCTCGAGAGCGCGTTGATTTACCCATCACTCGTTCCGTTCGAGGGCTCGAACGTCTCGGTGGGTCGGGGCACCAGCGACGCGTTCCAGCGCTTCGGCGCGTCGTGGCTCGATGCGCCGCGGGTTGCGACTCTTCTCAATGGGCGACACCTCGGGGGCGTGCATTTCATCGTCGACCCATTCACGCCCGTGAACCCGGGCGACAACAAGTTCGCGGGCCGGCGCATCCCGGGGATCAAGATCGTCATCGACGATCGGAACAAGGTGCAGTCCGGGCGCATCGGCGCGGCCGTGCTGTGGGCGCTGGTGACGGCGAATCGCGATTCGCTGCACATCTCGCCGCGGACGTTCGACGAGCGGTTCGGGAGCACCGCGGCACGAGAGGCGATCATGCGCGGCGCCGACCCCGACTCGGTCATCGATGCACAGCGCGCGGCGGTCGACGCGTTTCTGGCCAACGCGCGAAAGTACCGCTTGTATTGATCAACGCTCGAGCGGACCCGGCTGTCGCGCACACGTCTTGCACCGGTTCGGCTCGACAAACCTTCACGAGGAACCCTATGGCATCGCGCGTCTACGCCGCGGTCGTCGCCCTTGGAATCGCACTCACCGCCTGCGGTCCACGCCAGGTCGAGGTGCGCACCGCGCCGACAACGGCTTCGCAACTGCAAGTGCGAGTCACCAACAACCTGACCCAGGCCGTCAACGTGTACGTGACCGAGGGCGGCATCGACACGTTCGTACGCCAGGTCCCCGGCAACTCCACGCAGACGGTTCCGGTGCAGGGAATCGCGGCCGGCACCAGCGTCTCGTTCAAGGCGGTCACGATCGACGGAACGCGCACGTTCTCCAAAGCGAACGTCGTGCTGACGGGCACGTACAACTTCCCCGTTCCGTAGAGGCCAACACGCCGTCGTTGCCGCTCGTTCGCGCGGTGCCTCGCGCGAGCTTGCGGTTGCTACAACTCTGTGGAGGGGCTACTTTTACGGCCGGAGGCGCGTGTCGGGGACGCTATCGGACTCGAAGCGCGTCCTCGTCCCGCCGCGTCGGATCTTCGGCGCTGCAATGCGCCGCCGCGCCCACTCGGAGCCGCATGAAGATTCTTCCGGACTGGCTCAAGAACGGATACCTGCGCGTCATCGATCCGGTGGCGAACTGGCTGGTCCGTCGCGGAGTCCATCCGAACACCATCACCGTCATTGGGACGCTGTGTACCGTCGCCGGCGGCGTGATCTACGCCACTGGCCACATCTCGACGGGCGGGTGGTTCCTGAGTGTGATGGCGCTGTTCGACGTGCTCGACGGCACTGTCGCGCGGCGGTCGAATACGAGCTCCACCTTCGGCGCGTTTCTGGATTCGACGCTCGACCGGGTCGCCGACGGTGCGCTGCTCGGCGGCCTCGCGGTGTTCTACGCATTGAACCCGCGGCACCACAATGTCCCGATGATGGCCGTGTGTCTCGTTGGCCTGATCGGGTCGTACATGACGTCGTACATCCGCGCGCGTGCCGAGGCGCTGGGTCTCGACGCGAAGGTCGGCATGGTGCAGCGCCCGGAGCGCATCGTGCTGTTGTCGGCGCCTCAGGCGTTGTTCGGCCTGGCGCTGAATGGCTGGGTCCTTGGCATCATCATCGTCTTCCTCACCGTCACGGCCTGGATCACCGTCGTGCAGCGCATGCTGTTCGTGTATCGGCAGACGCGCGCGCGCGGCGAATCGGCTCCCGTGCCCCTCACCACCGAAAAGACGTTCTGGCTGCGTCGCCGTCCCCGGACCGGCACGCGCCTTTAGTAACACAAGGAGAATAATTCGTGCAGGGTTCGTCCTCGATCCGTCCCGCCACCGGGAAGCTCGGCATTCTTACGCCCGGCCTCGGCGCCGTGGCGACGACGTTCATGGCCGGCGTGGAAAGCGTCCGGCGCGGCCACTCGAAGCCGATCGGCTCGCTCACGCAGATGGCGACGATTCGCCTCGGCAAGCGCACCGAGAATCGGTCGCCGCTCATCAAGGAGTTCGTCCCGCTCGCCAAGCTCGATGACATCGTGTTCGGCGCCTGGGATCCGATTCCCGACGACGCATACACCGCGGCGAAAAAGGCCGGCGTGCTCGAGGAACGCGATCTCGAGCCGGTTGCCGACTTCCTCAAGGCGATCAAGCCGATGCCCGCGGTGTTCGACAACCATTACGTCACGCGCATCACCGGCGAGAACGTCAAGAAAGGCAAGACCAAGCGCGACCTCGCCGAGCAGTTGCGTCAGGACATCCGCGAGTTCAAGGCGAAGAACAAGTGCGACCGCATCGTCATCGTGTGGTGCGCGTCGACCGAGATCTTCATCAAGCCCGGCCCGCAGCACGCGACCGTCGAGCAGTTCGAGAAAGCGATGGAGCGAAACGACGAAGCGATCTCGCCGGCGATGCTGTACGCCTGGGCGGCGATCATGGAAGGCGTGCCGTACTGCAATGGGGCGCCGAACCTCGCCGTCGACACGCCGGCGCTGCAGCAGCTCGCGAACGAGAAGGGCGTGCCGATCTCGGGCAAGGATTTCAAGACCGGCCAGACGTGGATGAAGACCGTCATCGCGCCGGGCCTCAAGGCGCGCATGTTGGGTCTCGCGGGCTGGTACTCCACGAACATCCTCGGCAATCGCGACGGCGAGGTGCTCGACGATCCGCAGTCGTTCAAGACGAAGGAGGAGTCGAAGCTCAGCGTGCTGCACACGATCCTGCAGCCGGAGCAGTATCCGGTGTTGTACAAGGACTTCTCGCACGTCGTGCGCATCAACTACTACCCGCCGCGCGGCGACAACAAGGAGGGCTGGGACAACATCGACATCGTCGGGTGGATGGGCTACCCGATGCAGATCAAGATCAACTTCCTGTGCCGCGATTCCATTCTGGCCGCGCCGATCGTGCTCGACCTCGCGCTGTTCTCTGACTTCGCGCAGCGCGCCGGGCTCAAGGGCATTCAGGAATGGTTAAGCTTCTATTACAAATCGCCGATGGCCGCTCCCGGATTACAGCCGGAACATGATCTTTTCATCCAGCAGACGAAGCTGAAGAACACGCTTCGGCACCTGATGGGTGAAGAGCAGATCACCCATCTTGGGCTGGAGTACTACCAGGCCTGAGCGGGCGATCGGAGGAGCGATCATGCGACGCATGCGGAGTTCAGCGGCGGCAGTCGCGCTGATGTTGGTGGCGTGCGGCGGTCCGAGCGGGCCGCCGCCGCTGCACGAATTCAGTCAGAATTACGATTTCACGATCAGCCCGGACGACGCCCCGCCGCACGCGCGCGAGGACGTGCACTACACGATCCAGGTGTTCGATCGTAAGACGCGCCAGCCGATCGAGAGCGGCGAAGGCCAACTCTTTGCCGGCAAGCCGATCGAGGATGACGCGCCGAACGGTCCGCAATCAAAGACGTGGGACGGCATGGCGTACGGGCCGCAGGCCGGCACGTATCACGCGAAGCTGAATTTCGTGATCACGGGCACCTGGGCCATGGCCATTCGATTCCGCCGCGACTCGCTGCATCCGCTCGAGCGCATCGACTGGATGCAGGACGTCCTTCCCGAACGACCTGACACGACTCGGAAATGAGACACTACTTCCGCAGCCACATGCCGCTTGCCGACGTGCTCGCGGCCGCCGACCAGTTCTTTCCCGGCATCGGCCTCACGCAGAACACGACGGCGCCCAAGACGCGCACGTACGCCGGCCCGCTGGGCGCGCTCCGCCTGTCAGTGAAGGCGGAAGGCGGCCACTACACGTTCATCCAGGCCGACACCGACCAGATGGGCGAGAGCCGGATGGATCGGAACGTGAAGCGCTTCTTCAACGCGCTCCACCGCACCGAAGATCCGTCGCATGTGTTGGCGATGAATTACTGATGGTGCCGAGAAAGCCGAGAGTAGAGAGCAGAGAGACGAGAGTAGACAACCCGTCTCCACGCTCCACTCTCAACCCTCCACTCTCTCGCCAACAACTGCTCGACCTCTACTACTGGATGCGGCTCACGCGCACGCTCGAAGAGCGGCTCGTGGCGTTGTACCGGCAGACCAAGGTCGTGGGCGGGTTGTTCCGGTCGCTCGGCCAGGAAGCCGACGCGGTGGGCAGCGCGTACGCGCTCGAGCGGCGCGACATTCTGTCGCCGCTCATCCGCAATCTCGGCGCGATGCTCGTGAAGGGCGCGACGCCGCTCGAGATCCTGCGGCAATACATGGCGAAAGGCGATTCGCCGACGCGCGGCCGCGAGCTCAACATCCACTTCGGCGACACGGAGCGCGGATTCATCGGACAGATCTCGCCGCTCGGCGACATGGTGCCGGTGATGGCGGGCGTGACGCTCACGTTCAAGATGCGCGGCGAAGACCGCGTGGGGCTCGTGTACGTCGGCGACGGCGCGACATCGACCGGTGCGTTTCACGAAGGGATCAATTTCGCGGCGGTGCAACGCTGCCCGCTGGTCGTGATCGTCGAGAACAACGGCTACGCGTACTCGACGCCGATCGCGAAGCAGACCGCCGCGCGCCAGTTCGTGGACAAGGCGCTTGGCTACGGCGTGCCCGGCGAGCAGGCGGACGGCAACGACGTGCTCGCGGTGTACGACGCGACCAAGCGCGCCGTCGACCGCGCGCGACGCGGCGAAGGGGTCACCCTCCTCGAGCTGATGACCTACCGCCGCAAGGGGCACGCGGAGCACGACAATCAATCGTACGTCCCCGACGGCGAGATCGACCGCTGGGCGCGCGAGAACGATCCCGTCGACCGGTACATCGCGCGGCTCGTTGGGGAATTCTCATTCACAAAAACTGATCTCGAAGCCGTCGACGACCGCGTGAGCCGCGAAGTCGACGAGGCGACGGACCTCGCGGAGCAGTCGGGGCCGCCCGAGGCGCTCGACGCGCTCACGGGCGTGTACGCCGAGCCGCCCTCGGCCGAGCCGCTCTGGTTCCGCGAAGGCACGGGCGGCGTCGTCGACCGGCACGAGCGCGCGGAAGGGTGGGGGACATACAGCGCCATCGAGGAGCATTGATGGCGGAGATCACCTACCTGGAGGCGATTCGCGAAGCGCTGTTCGAGGAGATGGAGCGCGACCCGAACGTCTTTTGCATGGGCGAAGACATCGGGCGGTACGGCGGTGCGTTCAAAGTGACGGACGGGCTGCTCGATAAATTCGGCGAGCAGCGGGTGATCGACACGCCGATCTCGGAGATCGGCATCGTCGGTGCGGCGGCGGGCGCGGGACACATGGGCATGCGTCCGGTCGTGGAGATGCAGTTCATCGACTTCCTCGCCAACGCGTACGACATCCTCACGAACTACGTGGCGACGGCGCGCTACCGCGCGTTCCTCCCCTGTCCGATGGTGGTGCGCGGCCCGAGCGGCGGGTACGTGCGCGGCGGCCCGTTTCATTCGCAGAATCCTGAAGCGGGGTTCGTGCACACGCCGGGGCTCAAGGTCGTGTACCCGGCGACCGCCGAGGACGCAAAGGGACTGCTGAAATCGGCGATTCGCGACGACGACTGCGTGCTCTTCTTCGAGCACAAGTATCTCTATCGCCGCATCAAGGGACAGATGCCTGCCGGCGACCACACGGTGCCGATCGGGAAGGCGCGCGTCGCCCGAGAGGGTCGCGACCTCTCGATCATCACGTACGCATCAACGGTGTGGAAAGCGCTCGAGGCGGCGGAGCTGCTCGAGAAGGAAGACGGACTCTCCGTCGAGGTCATCGACCTCCGCACGCTCGCGCCGCTGGACGACGAGGCGATTCAAGCCACCGTGCGAAAGACCAACCGCGTGCTGATCGTGCACGAGGACACGCGCACTGGTGGGCTCGCCGGCGAGATCACGGCGCGTATCAACGAGCGTTCCTTCGCGTGGCTCGACGCGCCGGTGCTCCGCGTGACGGCGCACGACGTTCCGCTCCCGTACGCGCCGCCGCTCGAGGATTTCGTGCTGCCGCAGACCGCCGACGTCGTTCGCGCGGCGCGCACGCTGGCGGCGTACTGAAATGCCCGAGAGTCCAACGAATGGGCCGGAAGCGGCCCAGGGGGAGACTTCTGCCCCTCGTCCGGCGTATTTTGGTATTGGCTGTTTGACGGCGATCGCGGGGTTCTGGGGCGGCGGGATGATCGCCGTCTTGGTCGCGAAGGTCGTGGGCGCGTTCACCAGATGCCCGGCGGAGCCGGAAACCGGCGCGCCGTGCAACTGGTTCACATTTGCGTTCCTCGGCGCGATCGTCGGATTGGTCGTCATGCCGGTAATTTCGATCTGGCTGCTACGGCGCGGACGCATCCGCGCCCGAAACATTGAACGAGGGTGATGCGGTGGCGCGCGTAGACGTCGTGATGCCCCAGATGGGCGAGTCCATCGCCGAGGGGACGCTGTCCAAGTGGTTGAAGAAGGTGGGCGATCAGGTCAAGCGCGACGAGCCGATCTTCGAGATCTCCACGGATAAGGTGGACGCCGAGATCCCGGCGCCGTCGGCGGGCGTGATCGCGGAGATTCTGGTGACCGAAGGCCAGACGGTGCCGGTGCAGACCGTCGTGGCGCGGCTGGAGACGGACATGACGGCGGGTGTTGCCGCGGCGCCGGTCGCGGCCGCGCCTGCGCCAGCGGTTGCGACGACGGTGCCTGCGGCGGCGAGCGCGGGGGGCCCCCCCCGCAGTGAATCTGCACCGTCCTCGCCGGCCGTGCAGCATCCTTCGCCCGCAGCCACAACCGCCGCATCGCACGGCAACGGCGGCGGCTCGCTCGAGGATCGCCTCCGCACCAAATCATCGCCGCTCGTGCGTCGCATGGCCGCCGAGCACGGCGTCGAGTTGAGCGCGTTGCACGGCAGCGGCATCGCCGGCCGCGTGACCAAGCGCGATCTGCTCGAGTATCTCGAGACGGGTCCGAAGACGCCCGCTCGTCCGGCCGCGGCCGCCGCTGCGGCGCCGAGCGTCGCGCACGGACCGCTGCCGGAGCCCTGGCCGGGCGACGCCGTCGAGCCGATGACGAAAATGCGCTCGATCATCGCCGAGCACATGGTCGTCTCGAAGCACACGTCGGCGCACGTGAACTCGTTCTTCGAGGTCGACTTCACGCGCATCGCGCGCCTGCGCGCCAAGCACAAATCAGAGTTCGAAAAAGCGACCGGCGAGAAGCTCACGTACCTGCCGTTCATCATCAAGTCGGTCGTCGACGGGCTCAAGGCGCACCCGGTGCTGAACGCCTCCGTCCGCGGCAACGAGATCATCTATCGCAAGCAGATCAACGTCGGCATCGCGGTCGCGCTCGATTGGGGGTTGATCGTTCCGGTGATCAAAGGCGCCGACAATCTGTCGCTGACCGGGCTTACGAGATCGCTCAACGACCTCGCGAGCCGGGCGCGCAGCAAACGGCTCGATCCGCGCGAGGTGCAGGACGGCACGTTCACCATCACGAATCCCGGGGTCTTCGGCTCGCTCATCGGCACGCCGATCATCAATCAGCCCCAGGTTGGCATTCTGTGCGTGGGCGCGATCGAGAAGCGGCCCAAGGTGCTCACCGGACCGGACGGCGAGGACACGATCGCGATCCGCACGTGCGCGTATCTGTCGCTCTCGTTCGACCACCGCATCGTCGACGGCTCGGACGCCGACCGGTTCATGTCGTTCGTCAAGAAAAACCTCGAGAGCTTCCCGGACGCGGTGCTCTGAGATGCCGAGGGCGCTCACCATTCAGCGGACGCTCGTGACGCCGCCCGAACGGGAGCGTTTTCACGAGCGGCTCCGGCGCAAGCGCGACTACTACGCGCGGGTGAACTGCCGCTTCTGGGCGTTCGAGGAAGCCGGCCTGCCCGGCGCATTTTTAGAATTCTTTGAAGCCGAGGATGCCGAGACGCTCGCCCGGGCGCACGCCGGCGCCCCGGAACCCGTTCTCGATCCGAACCGCGTGTACGCGGAAGTGGAGCTTTGATCGATGCCGACGCGTAGCATCTCCATCGACGGACTGACGTGGCGCGTGTACCCCTCCGGTCGCGTGACGCAGAATGAGCACGACGAATTCGGCCTCGTCTTCGTCCAGGGCACCGGCCCCGAGCGCGTGGTGCGCGTCACGCGCTATTCGCCCGTGGCCTCCCGCTCGCGCGAACGCTCGCTCGTCGAGTTGAGCGAAGCGGATCTCGCGCGGCTGTTCGCCTGCTCGCAGCCGAGCGACACGTCGCCGGAAGCCGACTACTCCGCGGGGCCGCCACACCAGCCGCGCTCGTGACGGCGTACGTCGACCTCCACGCGCATTCTACCGCGTCTGATGGATCCAGGGCTCCCGCAGACGTGGTGCGAGAGGCGCACCGCATCGGCCTGGCCGCCATCGCGCTGACGGATCACGACACACTCGGCGGCATCGACGAAGCCACGCGGACGGGCGCGGAGCTCGGCGTGCGCGTCGTGCACGGGATCGAGCTGAGCGCGGTCGAGGGCGACGCGGAGACGCACATCCTTGGCTTGCATCTGACCGACACGCGCGAGCTCGAGTCGCGGTTGATCGGTTTGCGCGAGATGCGGCGGTCGCGTGCCGAGCGCATCGTGCGGCGACTGAACGAGCTCGGTGTGCGGGTCGAGTTCGCGTCCGTGCTCGAGCAGGCCGCCGGCGGCGCGATCGGTCGCCCACACGTCGCGCGCGCGATGATCGCGGAAGGTTGGGCGGTCGACTTCCGCGACGCGTTCGAGCGATATCTTGGCAATGGCAAGCCGGCGTTCGTCGCGAAGGATCGCCTCGCCGTGGCCGATGCGATCTCGCTCATCCAGCGCGCGGGCGGACTCGCGGTTCTCGCGCATCCCTCGAGCGGCGGAACACGCGAGCGCATCGAGGCCTTCGTCGCCGAGGGGCTCGACGGCGTGGAGGTGCGTCACCCCAGCCACTCCGCCGAAGACGTCGCACGATTGTCCGCGCTGGTCGAGCATTTCGGGCTCGTGCCGAGCGGCGGCTCAGATTGGCACGGCGCGAGCGATGGTCCGCGCACGCTCGGCATGATGCGCGTGCCCGCGGAATGGCTGGAGCAGCAAGACGGGCGAGTCCGGGTTCGTGCCGCGTAGCGGCGTACACGCAGGGGAGGGGAACTCATGGAGCTGCGTGGTCGCACCGCGCTGGTGACCGGCGCGGGACACCGGATTGGACGAGCGATCGCCGAGGCGCTCGCCGCGCGCGGAATGCGCGTCGCGGTGCACTACAACGCGTCAGCCCGCGGCGCGAGTGAGACCCGAGCGCACATTGTGGCGACCGGCGGCGAGGCCGAGACATTCGCGGCGAACCTCACGCTGGGCGATGCGGCGCCCGCGTTGATCTCGGCCGTGATCGAGCGATTCGGTGCGCTCGATGTGCTCGTGAACTCCGCGGCGGTCATGCTCCGCACACCGTTCGGAGAGATCACCGCCGAGCAGTGGGACGACATCATGTCGCTCAATCTTCGGGCGCCGCTGCTGCTCTCGCAGGCGGCGGCGCCGCATCTACGCGCGTCGCATGGCGCGATCGTGAACATCGCCGATCTCGCCGCGTTCGAGACGTGGCCCGCGTACATCCCGCACGGCATCTCCAAGGCCGGCGTCGTCCACATGACGCGTTCGCTCGCTCGCGTGCTTGCTCCGGAGGTGCGCGTCGCCGGGATCGCGCCCGGGGCGGTGCTGCTTCCGGACAATTGGAGTGAAGGCGACGCATCGCATCTTCGCGACACGACGCCGCTGCACCGCGAGGGTAGCCCGGAAGACGTGACGCGCACCGTCTTGTTCATTCTCGATTCCGATTATCTCACGGGCGAGACGATCATCGTCGATGGCGGCCGGCATGTCCGGCGCTGATCGCGACGACGTTCAGCGATTCGGATCAGTCATCGTCATCGGCGGCGGATGCTACGGCAGCTACTACGTTCGACAGCTGCGCCGTGCGGTCGGCGCGGGCGCCGCGGAGATCGATCGTGTGATCGCCGTCGATCGTGATGCGGATTGCGCCGTCTCGGAGGTCCTGAACGAAACCCCGCTCGGCGTCGAGCTGGTCGTCGCCGAATGGCGCGCGTACTTCGACGCGTATCTCGCATCGGCCGCGGATGATCCCGACGCGTACGGGCGTGACGCGATCGTTCCATCACCGCTCATGCCGCATCTCATGGGCGAGTGGCTCGTGCAGCGCGCGCGCGCACGCAGCGGCGACGGCAACGTCGAGACACGGCCGGTCGAGCACGTACCGCCGGTGCCGTGGGAGCGTGCCGGCGCGGATGGCACGCACTACGTGAGCTTTGCGACGTGGGAATGTCCGGTGAACTGCGTCGAGCCGCGCACGTGCCCGCACACTCGCGGATTGCGCGATTGGAGTCTGCCCGTGGCGATCGCCGCGCACGCTGAATCCGAGAAGGCCGCGGGGCGGCCAATCGTGCCGGCCGTGCTCCATTGCCGGCATCGCACGTACGGTGTCGGCATGTTCGACACAGCCGAAGTCATCGAAGCGGATCGGCGGATCGCGAGCGCCTCCGCGGACGGTGATGTCGATGTAGTCATCGGCACGGTATCGCACTGTCACGGCGCGTTGACGCGACTCCTCGTTGCCGCCGCGAGCGGCCGCGGCGGTTCCCGGACGGGATACATTTCGCGAGATTAGACAACAGGCGATCACACGCGATCGCCGGCACGCGAGGATTGTACGTGGCCACGACTTTCACCTACGACGTCGTCATTATCGGGGCGGGACCCGCGGGCATGTGCGCCGGCATGTATGCCGGACGTTCGATGCTCAAAACGGTCGTGCTCGAGCGCGGATTTCCTGGTGGCGAGCTGCTCAACACGGAGTTGATCGAGGACTACCCGGGTTTCGAGCACGTGCTCGGCCACGAGCTCGCGCAGAAGTTCGCTGATCACGCCGCGAAGTTCGGCGCCGAGTTCAAGACGGGTGTGATCGTGGAGAGCGTGCGCAAGCTCGGCGACGGAACGTTCGAGACGCGCACTGAATCGGGTGATCTGTACGTCTCGCCGAGCGTGATCATCACGGCGGGCGGCACGCCGGTGAAGCTCGGCGTGCCGGGCGAGCTCGAGTACGCGGGGAAGGGCGTCTCGTACTGTGCGATTTGCGATGGCGCGTTCTTCCGCGAACAGACCATCGCGGTCATTGGCGGCGGCGACGCCGCGGTCGAGGAGTCGGACTTTCTCACGCGGTACGCGAGCAAGGTGTACCTCATCCATCGGCGGCACGAGCTGCGTGCATCGAAAATCTTGCAGGAGCGGCTCTTGTCGAACCCCAAGATCGAGGTGATCTGGGATACCGTCGTGGACCGGGTGGAAGGCGACGAGCAAGGGCTTGTGAGAAGTCTCAAGCTGCGCGACGTGAACACCGGCGACGAGCGCGACCTCGCCGTCACGGGCATGTTCGTCTTCATCGGATTTCGACCGAACACCGGCATCATCGCGGATCACGTCGCTCACGACGACATGGGCTATCTGGTCACCGACGCGAACATGCAGACGAGCATGCGCGGGCTGTTCGCGGCGGGTGACGTCCGGTCGCAACTCACGCGTCAGGTGACGACGGCTGTTGGCGATGCGACCACGGCGGCGATCGCGGCGGAGAAGTATCTCAAAGCGCTCGAAGACGGCAATCCGGCCGAGCGCCTCGCGGGCACCGGAGGGTACGCGGTATGAAAGTCCGCTCGGCCACGGTGGGCCCGTTTCAAGAAAACTCATATCTCGTGATCGACGAGGAGCAGCGGCGTGCGGTGTTGATCGATCCGGGCGCCGAGCCCGAGCGGTTGATCGCGATGGTCCGCGACTCGGGCGCGACGCTCGACGCGATCTGGTTGACGCATGGACACGTGGATCACATCGGCGGCATCGCTGGTGTCCGCCGCGAGTGGGCGGTTCCCGTGTACATGCATCAGAGCGACCTGCCGCTCTACGAGCGCGGCGCCGAGCAGGCGGCCGAGTACGGCGTTCCGTTCGAGGTACCCGATGCGCCCGACGAGGTGATCGTCGGCGGCGATACGCTCGTCGTGGGCGGCCTCCGCTTCGAGGTCGTTCACACGCCAGGCCACTCGCCGGGCCACGTCCTGTTTCGCCGCGACGACACCGTACTTGGTGGTGATCTGCTGTTCGCGGGCGCGATTGGCCGCACTGACTTGGAGGGGTCGGACCCGGAACGCATGGAGGAGTCGCTCGCAAGACTCTGCGAGCTCGACGATCGCACGGTCGTCTACCCCGGCCACGGTCCGGCGACGAGCATCGGCCGCGAGCGGGCGACGAATCCGTTCCTGATCGGCCTCGTCCCGACCGTCGGGCGTTGAATCCATGGCCGCGCGCGTGAGCTCGCCGACCGTCGAGGTGATCGCGCTCGCCGTGTGGCTCGGCGCGGCCGCGTTCTTCAGCGCCGCGGTCGCCCCGGCGCTGTTCGCCGTGCTGCCGAGCCGGGCGCTCGCCGGCGCCGTCGTCGGCCGCTTGCTCCCGGCGATCCTCTATGCTGGAATGATCATTGGCATTCTGGTAATCGCGATCGAGGCGACGTCGAGCGCGGGCTGGCAGTGGCGCGGGCGCGGCGGGCTGAGCGCGTTGATCGTGATCGCGTGCGGCGTGGCGCAGTTCGTGATCGGCGCCAGGATCGAGCGCGTGCGAGCGCGGATCCCGGGCGCGATCGACGACCTGCCGCTCGACGACGCGCGCCGGATCGCCTTCGGGCGGCTGCACGGGATGAGCGTAGCGTGGCTCGGCATCGCGATGCTCGCCGCGCTGGCCGCGCTCGTGCTCGCGACGCGGGCTGTTCAATCACGGAGCTGACGATGGAGCGAGAGTCCAGAATTTCACGGGTCGATCCCGCGGCGGCCGATCCGAGCCTCCGCGAATCCTTCGACGATTTCCTCAAGACCCGCGGCAAGGTGCCGAACCTGTTCCGCATCTCGGCGCACCGGCCGGCGATCGGGGCGACGTTGTCCGCACACCTGGACGCGGTGATGGGGCCGGGCGCGGTCGACCGCAAGCTCAAGGAGCTGCTCTCGGTCCGCGTGTCGCAGATCAACAACTGCGAGTATTGACTGGCCTCGCATACCGCCTTGGCAAGGCGGCTGGGAGCGACGGACGACGAGATCGCGGCGCTCGCGCGCGGCGACGCGGCGAATTTTCCGGCGGAATGGCAATCGGCCTTCGCCACCGCGGAGGAGATGACGCGCGACGGCGGCCGGATCTCGGCGGATACCTACGGCGCCCTCGCGCGATCGTGGAGCGAGCCGCAGATCGTGGAGATCGTCGCCGTGATCTGCGCGTTCAACTACTTCAACCGATTCGCCAACGCGCTGCAGATCCCGCCGACCAAGTGATGTGTAAATTATAACTATTATACTGATATGACCGATACTCGTCGCGAGAAGGACCCGCTCGGGCCGCTCGACGTCCCGCAGGATGCGCTCTACGGCGTGCAGACGGTGCGCGCACAGCAGAATTTTCCGATCAGCGGCCTGCGCCCGCTCGAGCCGTTCGTCGACGCCCAGGTCTGGATCAAGAAGGCCGCGGCGCTGACGCACAAGGAGACGGGCCGCCTCGACGCCAGGCGCGCCGACGCGATCATACGGGCCGCCGATGAGGTCATCGGGGGCGCCCACCGCGACCAGTTCATCGTGGATCCGTACCAGGCGGGCGCCGGCACGTCGCACAACATGAACGTGAACGAGGTGCTCGCCAACCGCGCCAACGAGCTGCTCGGCGCCGAGCGCGGAACGTACTCGCCCGTGCATCCGAACGACCACGTCAACATGGCGCAGTCGACGAACGACACCATCCCGACGAACATTCGCCTGGCGTGCCTGTCGCAGCTCCAGCCGCTCACGGCCGCGTTCGAGTCGCTCCGCGATGCGTTCGCGGCGAAGGGCAGAGAATTCGACGACATCGTCAAGGCCGGCCGCACGCACCTCCAGGATGCGATGCCCATTCGCCTCGGCCAGGAGTTCACCGCATACGCGGGCTCCATGGCGCGCGGCATCAAGCGCGTGCGCGAGGCGGCCGATTATCTGCGCGATCTCGGCATTGGCGGCAGCGCCGTCGGGACTGGAGTCACGGTCGAGCCGGAATATCCGGCGCTGATGAACAAGCACTTGAAGGAGATCACCGGTCTCGATCTGCGGATCGGACAGGATCGCGTTCAGCTCATGCAGAGCATGGGCGATGTCGCCGGGTTCAGCGCGCAGCTCCGCGTGCTCGCGATCGATCTGAGCAAGATCGCGAGTGATCTGCGCCTCATGGCGATGGGGCCCCGGACGGGCATCGACGAGCTCCGTCTCCCCGCGGTGCAGCCCGGTTCCTCGATCATGCCGGGCAAGGTCAATCCGTCGATCCCGGAGATGGTCAACCAGGTCTGCTTCCAGGTGATTGGCCTGGATACGACGGTCACCGTCGCGGCGGAGCACGGGCAGCTCGAGCTCAACGTGATGATGCCGGTGATCGCGTTCAACGTGCTGCTGGCAATGCGAATCCTGACCAACGCGGCGACCGTACTGACGGAGAAGTGCGTGAAGGGGATCGAGGCGAATCGCGAGATGTGCGAGTACTGGGTGGAACGCTCGGCAGCGCTCGCAACGGCGCTCGCGCCCCAGATCGGCTACGCCAAGGCCGCGGAGATCAGCAAGGCGTCGGTGAAGGAAGGCGTGCTCATTCGCGATCTCGTGAAACGCGAGAAGCTGCTCCCCGAGGACGAGATCGACGACGTGCTCGACCTCAAGAAGATGACGGAGATCGGCGTGCCGGGCGGCAAGCATGGAGCGGCAGCGGCTGGCTGATTCGGCTCACCGATCCGGCGCGCGGAGGCTAGATTTCAGATCGTGCGAATCACCACTCTCGCCGAATACGGCGTCATCTGCGCGCTACACCTCGCGCGCCGTGTGGCCGAAGGGCCGATCACCGGGCGCGAGATCGCCGAGCTGGAGCGGCTGCCTTCGGATTACGTCGAGCAGATTCTGCTCCGGCTCCGCCGCGCGGAGATCGTGCGCAGCACGCGCGGCGCGCGCGGCGGATACGCGCTGGCTCGCGCGGCCGACGAGATCTCGATCCGCGATGTGATCGAGGCGTCTGAAAGCACGACGTTCGATCTCCACTGTGTGTCGCATCCCGTCGGCGAGGAGCGCTGCTCCTCCGCGCACAACTGCAGCATTCGTCCAGTCTGGATGCTCTTGCAGCAGAAGATCGACGACGTGCTCGAGGGGGTGAAGCTCGCCGATCTGCTCGCCGAGGAGAGCGAGGTGCGGACGCGCGTCGGACTTCCAGGCGCTCCGGCCGTCGCGGCAGACGCACGCCTGCTCCCGGTCCTGCAGCCGTAAGCGATGCCGCTCTTCGCGCGGTGGCGGGCCGAGCGCGATCTTCAGCGTAAAGCGGCGAGCTACGTCGCGACACTTTTTCGTGATCCCGATCCAGCCGATGTGCAGTGGCTCGCGTCCAACGCGACGCGCGGAGACATGGATCACGCCGCGTGGGAGCTGCGCTACGCGCGCCGGGCGCTCGGCCTTATCGCGGCGCAGCGCGACGCGCTCGACGATCGCACCGCGTCCGTGGCGGCTCGCGAAATCGCCGATGCGATGCGCAAAGATCCGAACGTCGCCGCCGACATGCGGGAGACGGCGGAGCGTCAGTTCAACGCGCGGCTCAGCGCCTACCGCGACGGGCTCGCCGCTCGCGCCGGTGCGGCAACCGCGACGCGGATGGGGCAGACGCTGTTCGCCTTCTCCGGCGGGAGCTTTCGCCGCGAGGACGAGAACATTCAGCGCGCCGGCGAGCTGCTCGCAACGTATCTCGCCGAGGCCAATTCCGCGCTACGCGCAACTTTTGGTGCGGCCGCGCTGCCGGAGCACCTGCCGCCGAGCGCGCTGGTCGGTCGGTAGGGCAGACGTGCGGCCCAGTTGAAGAAACGGCCCATCGCCGCGTGGCGATGGGCCGTTCTTCACATCAGTGCCGAAGGTGGGACTCGAACCCACACGGGCATACGCCCACTGCGCCCTGAACGCAGCGCGTCTACCAATTCCACCACTCCGGCGAGAGCACAGAAAGCTAGTGGAGCGGGCTGCCCCGGTCAACGTATCATGTGTTGCTGCCGTCACATGGCGTATCTAACTTGCGACACCGCGCGAGCCGAGCCGCGCCGCCACGTTTCGTCAGCACCGCGCAGATGGCCAAGCCCGCGACGCCAGAAAAGCACGAGAACGAGATCCAGTCGATCGCGCGCAACAAGCGCGCGCGCTACGACTATCACATTCTCGATACCTGGGAAGCCGGCATCGTCCTCAAAGGCACCGAGGTGAAGTCGCTGCGCGAGGGCAAGGCCAACATCAGCGACGCGTACGGCATCATCAAGGAAGGCGAAGCTTACCTGCTCAACCTGCACATTTCCCCGTACGAGCGCGGCGGCTACTCGAACCATGAGCCCGAGCGGACCCGAAAACTGTTGCTCCACCGCAAGGAAATCCGTCGTTTGATCGGGGCGGTGGAGCGCGAGGGACTGACCCTCATCCCGCTCGAGCTCTACTTCAAGAACGGAGTGGCGAAGGTGGCATTGGCGCTGGGGAAGGGCAAAAAGCTGCACGATAAGCGCGAGACCGAGCGCGCACGCGACGCGGAGCGCGAGATGTCGCGCGCGGTACGGTCGCGATGATCGTCGGCGCGCTCGTGGCCCTGCAACTCGTCGCCGCGGCGCGGCCGCTCGTGATTCGCGACGCGAATCACGCGGT
>Ga0068856_100002529_pt1 | contig 18841 bp, 17 predicted proteins | sample KBSCornC62_FD_66595 | JGI IMG/M metagenome (GOLD analysis project Ga0068856, IMG submission 66595) | Corn rhizosphere microbial communities from Kellogg Biological Station, Michigan, USA - KBS Corn C6-2 | ecosystem: Host-associated > Plants > Roots > Rhizosphere > Soil ...
GACATCTCGGACGATTTCGGGACGAAGAAGAAGGCGCACGACTGGGAGCATCCGATGCTCCAGCTGCTCGACTGGAACGAGCCGTTATGGCCGTTCGCCGGGCCGGGCCATTGGAACGACCCCGACATGCTCGAGGTCGGCAATGGCGGGATGAGCACGGTCGAATATCGCTCGCATTTCTCGCTCTGGGCGATGATGGCCGCGCCACTGATCGCGGGCAACGACATCGCGCATATGGACGAGGCCACCAAATCGATCCTGCTCAACCGGGACGTGATCGCCGTCGACCAGGATCCGCTCGGCGTGCAGGGGCATCGCGTCGCGCAGAACGGCACCAGCGAAGTCTGGGTGAAGCCGCTTTCCGGCGGGGCACGCGCAATCGTCTTGTTCAATCGTGGCGACACGCCGGCAGTGATCGAGGCGACCGACAGCCATATCGGCTGGCCGACGGGGGTCCGTGCCGAGGTCCGCAATCTCTGGACGCATAAGGATATCGGGCGTTGGGCCGGCAGGATCTCGGCGACGGTCGAGCCGCATGGCGTCGAGATGTTCAGGATCGGCGGTTGAGGCGCTTGCTGCTGCGACACCGCTCATGAGTTCGCCGGTGAGGCCGCTTTAGGAGAGGCAGGAGGCTCACCCTCCAGCGGCCTTGTCGCCTGCACCAAAGATCAGGTTCGCCTGTCTCTTGAGCGAGCCCGTCGCATTCATCCGCACGATGGCGCCCGCGCCCGCTTTGCGCGATCCAGCTTTTGCTCCCGAAGTGCAGGTGTGCGGTTGCGACCGCACCCTTCAGCAAAGGATGGATCATGACCCTGTTCAAATATCCCGCATCGCTCCTGCTGCTCACCGCCGGCACCGTGAATGCGCAAGCGGCCCCACCCCGGGCGATCGTCTCCGAACTCATGACCAAAGCCCTTCCGGACTATCCCGGAAAGGAGGCGCTGATGATCAAGGTCACCTATCCGCCGGGCTCGGTCGATCCCGTGCATCGCCATCTTGCTCATGCCTTCGTCTATGTGCTGGAGGGATCGATCATCATGGGGGTGCGCGGGGGCAAGACGGTCACATTGACCCCGGGTCAGACCTTCTACGAGGGGCCGACCGACGTGCACACGATCGGGCGTAATGCCAGCGCAACCAAGCCGGCCAAATTCATCGTCGTACTGCTCAAGAACCGCGGCCAGCCGCCTGTCATACCGGCCAAGTAGGTTGCGCCGTGGAGGCGGCGGCATAGTTGACGACCATATAGCGGGAAGGCCTGCCGTCGTGCGGCGCGGCCGCTCCGGACTGGACCGGAGCGGCCGGCTACCTGGCCGCGGAGGGCGCGAACGCCAATCGGCCGGCAAGCCACAAGGCGACGTTGCGCACATATTGCCGAACCGACTCCTGCGCCTCGGGTGAACGGGCAAGGCCCGATCCCGGTTTTTCGGTCACGAAGCTTGGGCAGCCCGCGGAGGGATCCCAACTATAATCCGCAAAATGATGGAAGGTGGATTGGGCAAGCGCTGGACCGCCCTCTGCCGAGGGCTCGAACACGACCGCGATGTTGAATTTTCGAGCCGACACCTTGCTCGTCCCGGTGGCGATCACGCGCGCCGTGGGATCGCCCTGCGGCACGCCCACCGCGCCCTCGTGAGGATGCGCGGGCAAGTAATGGACAAGCCCGTCAGGCGCGGCGAGATCATGCAGCAGCGGATGCGGCGGGGCGACGATGTCGATCTCCTGGAAGTCGCCATTCGATCCGGAGTGATAGTTCGGCCACAGGATCGCAGCGGTCTCGCGATCGTCGACGACATGCCGCGCGGGATCCGGGTCGACATGCCTGCTATGGAAGAAATGCGCATTGCCGACGCCGCCAAGTGAGCAGACCGAGCTTCCAAGATCCATGTGATCGCGGGTCACCAGCAGCCCACCGCCATTCTTCCGGAACCGCCCGATCGCCGCGCAATCCTCCCGATCCAGTCCGTCGCCCGTATCGACCGCAAACAGCCAGAGCTGGTCAAAGCCCGATCGATCGATTGTCGAGAGTACAGGGTCAGGACCATTTGGCGCAGAGCGATCCCGCGCCGTCACCTCGCACAAAGGCGCGCCGTCATCGTCGGTGAGCCCGGCAAGATAATCGCGCAGGATGGAGAAGCGCGCGATATTCCAATCGTCGGCGATCGGCGGAATGGTCGTCTGGAGCAGGATTCGGATTGGCTGGCTCATGGTCTTTTCCTTCAGCTCGGCGGGCGGCGATCGCGTGACCGGTGCATTTAGTGACTCACTTGCTTCAGTGGCCCCTTAGGCCGCTTCGCGAGCCAGATCACGCCTGCGAACAGCAGGATCAGGATCACTGCCATGGCGAAGAAATCGTTCGTGGCCAACATGACTGATTGCGCGTCGACGAGCCTTGAGAAGACGGGCAGACCCGCTCCGGTCTGGATGCCCGCAGGTTGAACCACCCCGGCGGAGGTACCGATCACCGATATCAATTCCGCTCGGCTCGCCTTGGTCATATGCTCCCAATATGTCGAGGTGAGCGAAGCGCCGATCGCCATCGCCATGATGCGGATGAAATTCTGAAGCCCCGCACCGGCTGCGACGCGGTCGGCCGGCAGATCGGCCACACCCAGCGAAGTCAGCGTCACGAGACAAGCGGGCACGCCCGCGCCGAGCACGAGCATCGCGGCCGCGACATGCCAATAATCAGCCTGCGCCGTCAGGTGGGCCCTCATGTAAAAAGAGATACCGAGCACGATCATGCCATAGGTGACGATCAGCCGTGGATCGATCCTGGCAAGCAGTCGACCGACGATCGGCGCGGTGACGACGGCCAGAATGCCCATGGGCGCGGTGGCGAAACCGGCCCAGGTCGCGGTGTAACCCATCATCTGCTGGAGCCACAGCGGGGTCAGCACGATGTTGCCGAAGAACAAGCCGAACATGAGCGCCAGCGTGACGGTCGAAATCAGCCAATTGCGGGAACGGAACAGGCCGATGTCGAGCACGGGCTCGTCGTCCGTCAGTTCCCAGATGATCAGGAAGATCAGCGCAATTCCCGCCACGATCGCCGAGCCAACGATGAGGCCCGACGCGAACCAGTCAAGCTCGCGGCCCTTGTCGAGCATCACCTGGAAGGCGCTGACGAAGATGATCAGCAGAATGAGGCCGACAATATCGATCCTGCCAGGTTCGATCCTGGTCTCGCGGTTCCGTAACAGGATCCAGGAGGTCACGCCGACGAAGACCCCGAAGAAGATGTTGATGTAGAAGATCCACCCCCAATGGAAATTGTCAGAGATGTAGCCGCCGATGATCGGCCCGAAGATCGGCGCGACGACGGTCATGAGGCCCCATATGGAAAGTGCGATATTGCCCTTGGCCTTTGGAAAGGCGGATATCAGCAGCGTCGAGGAAAGCGGGATCAGCGGTCCGCCGGCAAAACCCTGGAGGATCCGGAAGAGCACGAGAAAGCTTAGCGATCCCGAAAGGCCGCACAGGATCGAGCAGATGATGAACGCCGCGGTGCAGGCGGTGAAGAGACGCACCTCGCCGTATCGCCGTGCAAGCCAGCCGGTCAGCGGAACCGTGATTGCCTCGGCAACCGCATAGGCGGTGATAATCCACGTCCCCTCGCTGGTCGAGACACCGAGATCACCCGAAATCGTCGGCATGGCGACGTTCGCGATGGTGGTATCGAGCACCACCATGAAATTGCCGAGCGAGAGCGCAATCGCCGCCAGGGCCAGCACGCCACCAGCCAATGGCGGGTAGCCGTCTCCGCCCCTCCCCTCACTGGTCATTGGACGAGCGATGCGACAGATCGATGCTGGCGTGCATGGAGAGGCCGACACGCAGCGGATGTTGATGCAGTTCGCCCGGATCCAGTCTGATCCGGACCGGCAGCCGCTGAACCACTTTGATCCAATTGCCCGTGGCATTCTGGGCGGGGATCGCGGCAAAAGCCGAACCCGAACCGCCGGCGAAGCCCTGGACGCGGCCGTGATAGATCACCTTTGAGCCGTACAGGTCGGAGGTGAGCCTGACCGGTTGACCCGGCCGCACGTCGCGCAACTGGCTCTCCTTGAAATTTGCGTCGACGTACATTGCCTGGATCGGCACCACGACCATCAGCGGCACGCCCGGCTGAACGCGTTGTCCGATGGCAACCTTGCGCTGATCAATCACGCCATCGATCGGAGCGCGCACAATTGTCCGTGCCAGATCCACGCGTGCCTGCTCCAGCCGGGCTTTCGCCGCGACGACATCCGGGTGATTCTCGACGCCAACCTGCGCAAACAGGACTTCATTCGCATGCCTGGCCCCGATCGCGGCCCGCTGACCGGCTCGCGCCGCAGCAAGGCGTGCACGCGCCTGCGAAACGCCGGCCCGTTTTTGCAGCGTCATCGTCTGGGCGTCGCTGAACTCCTGCGCCGATATGGCACCGGGGCCGGCAAGAGCGGCGCGCCGCCGCTCGTCGAGCTCTGCCTTCGCGAGGTCGGCCTCGGCGCGGACCAGATCGGCCTTCGCGCTGTTGACGTCCGCTGCCCTGACATCGACCTGGCCAGACAGGTTGGCGTCGTTGGCCAGCACTTGCTCGACCTGCCGGCGAGCCCGGCCGAGAGCGGCGTCGGCCTGCTCCACGGCCAGCTGAAAATCCGTGCCGTCGATCCGCAGAAGCACCTGTCCCGCACGAACGGCTTGCGTGTTGGTCACGCCAACCTGCGTGACGGCACCGGCGACGAGGGGGGTCACCTGGGCCAGCTCGACATTGGTGTAGGCATTTTCGGTCGACTCAGTGTCGGCAGCGAAAAAGGCCCACCAGACCCACCAGATCAGCGCAATCGCGGCGATCATCGCCGTAACGCCCAGCAGCAGCTTCTTGCGCTGCGCCGCCTTGACCGGGTCCCGGGCGGGTACATCGTCCCGCTGGGAAGCTCGTATCGTGATGTCAGTCATCGTGCTGCCCTATCAACTGGAATGATCTTGGACCGAGGGGAGCTCACCGCGAAAACCGCCGCCGAGTGCGTTGACGAGCGCAATGTCGAGGACGAAGCCGCGCAACCGCAGCGCGGCCGCCTGATCGCGGGCATCGAGCAGCGCGTTTTCGACGATCAGGACCGACTGATAGTCGGCCAGTCCACCCTGATAGCGCAGGAGGCTCAAATGATAGGCGGCCTCCTCCCGCGCCGTCGCGCTATCCGCAGCCACCTGACGCGGCGCGAGCGCATGGAGCGATGCAACGACATCCGCGACGTCGTGCAGCCCGCGCAGCAGGGCGGCGTCATATTGGGTGACGGCGACATCGTATCGTGCGCGGGCGCCGCGATAATTGGCGCGCAGGCGTCCACCGTCGAAGATCGGCAGGCTGACGGCAGGCCCAGCCGAGCCGATCAGCGAGGCGTCGTTGAACAATTTCGACAAGCCAACGGAGGCGAAGCCGATCAGCCCGGCCAGATTGATATTGGGATAAAAGCCGGCCCGGGCCACGGCGATATGCTGCCCTTCGGCCTCGACCTGCCAACGCGCGCTGACGATCTCTGGCTTGCGTCCGATCAGGCCGATTGCCGCATCTGCCGGGAGCCTTGGCGCTCGGCGACGAGCGAGTTCGGGCGGTCGAATATCCAGCCCTCTGTCCGGACCGGCGCCAACCAATGCCGCGAGCATATTCCGATTGAGGGCAATCGCTTCATCGGCGGCGGCCACAGCACCGACCGCGGCGTCGACACCTGCCTGCGCCTGCTCAAGCGCGGCCTGAGGATCCAGGCCGGCATGGAAACGGCGCGTTACCAGATCGAGCGTCGCTCGACGGACGTCGAGCGCATCCGCCGCGACCGACCGGCGCAGGAATTGCTGTGCGAGATCCGCATAAACCGAGGCGAGTGAGGTCGTCAGCGCGAGGCGCGCTTCCGCGGCATCCGCGGCGACCGCATCTTGCTCGGACACAGCCGCGCGCAGCGCCGACCTGTTCCTGCCCCACAGATCGATATCGTAGCTGGCGCTGAGCAGGCCCGCGCCGATCAGGCGCCAGTCGCCGTCAGCAGGCAGACCGATATTCTGACTGATACGGGAATAGCGTGCCGTCGCCATCAATCCGGCTTTGGGCAGCAATGCGGCGCGCGCAAAATCGGCTTGGGACGCAGCGAGCCGGATCCGTGCCGCTGCCTGCGCGATGGTCGGTGATGCCGCCAACGCCTCGTCCATCAGTTGATCCAGTTGCGGATCGCCGAAATCCTGCCACCAACGGTCGGACGGCCAATCAGCCTGGGGGCCCGCCAATGTCCGAGCGGTGGCCAGCTTCTCGACCTTCGCTATATTGGGACGATTGCCGACCTCCGGCACCGAAGCGCAGCCACTCAGTGCGATCAGCGCAAGAGAGAACGTCCATCGCCGGCGCGACCCTGTGCCGCGCTGCCCGGAGAAAGCACGTTGCATGCTGCGGATGAAGATCGCTCCGCTCATCTGCGTTTCCCTCTTCATCAGGAGCCGATCCCGGCTGTCGTCGAACTCCAGTCAGGGCTCAGACTGTCGCGCAGCCAATCGTTGAATCTGCTGGGAGCGATGCAGGCATCCGGACCGGGAAGCAGCGACCTTTCCTCGAGTTCTGCGCCGAAATAGCGTGCGTGAGGATCGGCGACGATCCTGCGACCATCTTCGTGCATGGTCGCAATTTCGGTCGCGACTTCGTCGAGGCGGAACCGCTCGGGCCCCGCCATTTCCAGCACACCACCCAAGGGGACGCCGAAAACCAGATCGGCGAGCATGTTTGCGACGTCCTGGGCCGCGACCGGTTGCGCCAATGCGGTCGATATCGCGATATCGCGAGCCGTGCCTTCCTGGACGACGTCGCTGATGAATTCGAAGAATTGGGTCGAACGCAGGATGGCGAACGGGAGTCCCGACGCCGCGAGCAAATCCTCCTGCAGCTTCTTCGCACGGAAATAATCGTTGGAGATCAGCCGATCGACCCCGACAATTGAAAGGACGATGTGATGCCGGACGCCCGCAGCGCGGCCTGCAGACAATAAGTTGCGCGAAGCGACCTCGAAAAAGCGCAACGCCGCCGCGCCGTCGAGCGAGGGCGAATTCGAGACGTCCACGACGATTTCGGCCTCCGCCATGGCTCGGGCTAATCCTTCGCCGGTGACCGCATCGACCCCATGGGTCGGCGAGGCCTCGAAGACCCGCTGATCCGCTTGACGGAGAGCCCTGACCAGCTTCCGGCCAATACGACCGGTGCTGCCGACGACAACGATCTTCACGGCAACACCGCATAGGATTCATGCGGAAGTGCAGGGGCATCGTGCAGCCCCTCCTCCGCTAGTGACTGGCGCACGGCACTTCGCTCCGCGACCCGTTCGAAATAGCCGAGCAGTACGAGTGGAACATCCACGCCGCATGTTCTTGCCCAGCGTAGCAGGACGAACAAATAGGCGTCGGCCACGGTGAAGCGCGGTCCGAACAGATAGAGCTCGCGGACCTGATCAGCGACAATGTTCAGAAGCCTGACCACCGTCTTGCTCGCACGGGCTTGTTCGGCATCGTTTGCCTCGTTCCAGAATGGCCTGAATGCCGGGTGCAGCTCGGTTGAAAGGAACGAAAGAATTTCGACCAAGCGGGTCCGCCCAAGTGGGCCGCCGGGCATCAGGCGCGGCTCGCAGTCGGCGATGAATCCCAGGATCGCCGTGTTTTCCGTCACCGCGCTCCAGTCTTCGAGCACGAGCATCGGCACATAGCCTTTAGGGTTGAGCACGTCGAAATTGTGTCCGCGCTCAGTGATCTTCGTTTTCAGATCGACCCGCTCGAAGTCCGCGGCGATTCCCGCTTCATGCAGGGAAATCCGGCTCGCGAGGCTGCAGGCGCCGGGTGCATAATAGAGTTTCATCGACGCGCCTCCTATGATCTGAGCTCTTCGGGGATGCGCAGCCCGGCCTCAGCCGGAGCGGCGAGGGCCGGCAGCCGCAAGGTCACGGTCGTGCCGATCCCTGGCTCGCTTTCGACGGCAATTTCCCCGCCGGCATCGCGCACCAGGCGCGCGACCGTCGACAGGCCGAGGCCGCCCCGCCTCTCCGACTTGGTCGTGAAGAATGGTTCGAAGACGCGCGCGATGGTGGCGGGAGTCATTCCGACACCCTCATCCACCACGCTGATCGCGACACCGGCCGGAACCAATCCGTGCCAAATCGCACGCGCCTCGACACGCACCGTCCCAATGCCTTGAATGGCGTCGCGCGCATTGAAGATCAGGTTCAGAACTGCCCTGCGCAGTCCGATGGCGTCGCATTCGACGTTCGGCAGTCCCGGCTCGACTTTGACGTGGAGGCTCAAGCCATGGTCGCCGAGCGCCTCGACGAGCGCAGCCACCTCCGAAAGGCATTTCGCGACGCTGCTGCGTTGGTCTTCAACCAGACGATCGCGGACAACCCCGATATTCTGATGCACCAGCGCGCCTGCATGCTCGAGGCAGCTCTTCGCGCGCTCGAGCATCGGTCCCGCATGCAGGGCGGGCATGTTCGGTGTCCGGGCGATGATGTTGATCGCCGACGAGGCAATCTGGATCAAATTGCCGAGGTCGTGAATGACGCCGGCTGTCGCAACGATGGCGAGTTCATCCGGCTGAGCCGCGATATTGGCCTTAGCTGGAGTGCAGGTGGCATGAAGGAGCTTCATTGCTTCCTCCCGTGGAGGGCGAGCTGGCGGACAGCGCTGGCCGTCCGCGCTCAATCGGACTGACGTTGCCGCCGGTTCGTCGGATACGCGGACCGGGCGATTATCGGGCGGGCGGCGGCGGGACGTGGGTGAGCCACCAATCCAGCTTCGTCGAACCGAGATGAGCGCCTGCGCCGGGAACCAACGTCTTCTCGCTGACCTCGACCCCGTAATAGGGTGCCATCGGATCTGCGATTACGTTGCGATCATCGCCGTCGTGCCTGAGCACCTGGCGGATCGCCTCGTCGAGCGTGAAGGTTTCTGGCCCCGCAATCTCGACCGTGTCGTTCGCGGGTTCGCCCAGCGCCAACTTCGCGACGGCACTCGCCACATCGTCGGCTGCCATGGGCTGGAACATGACCGGCGGCAGACGCACCGAACCATCGACGACCGAGAACTCGGCGATCTGGCGCAGGAATTCGAAGAATTGAGTGGCGTGGACCAACGTGTAAGGCACCGGGGATGCCTTGATCAGCTGCTCCTGAGCGAGCTTGGCACGGAAATAGCCGCTGTCCTGCAGACGATCGGTGCCGACCACCGAAAGCGCGACGTGGTGATGAACGCCAGCCTTCACTTCAGCCGCGGTGATGTTACGACCCGCGGTCTGGAAGAAGTCCAGCGCGGCCTGCTCCTCGAATGAGGGTGAGTTGGATACGTCGATCACGACCTGGGCGCCTGCCAGAACCTCGGCCAGACCCTGGCCGGTGATCGTATTGACGCCGGTGTTCGGTGAAGCCGCGACTGCCTCATGGCCGTTCTGCCTCAGCTTCTCGACGACCTTCGATCCGATCAGGCCGGTGCCGCCGATTACTACGATCTTCATGACTGTCACCCTTCGTTGTGAGATAACGTAGGAAGGATCGCGCGATCGGCGGTCCGCCAACATCGTACCAACGGATGCGCCATGCACGCCTATTGGCAGGCGAACCTCACCCTTGGGGCAGGTAGGCAACGCCTTTCAGCGGACAGGCCTTCGGGGATGGGGGCCAACACGAAACGATGGGAGCGCTGAATGCCGAGCTTTCGCCAGACTGGTGTACCGATTTGCTGTTCCGGCCGACGGCCCCGCCCGACGGGGTAGCGTCGAATCTGCTTATTCGGAGGTTGGCAAGGAGAACCAGAAACGCGCACCGCCTTCAGGCCGGTTTGCCGCACTGATCGCACCGCCATGTGCGGCGATGATCGACTGGCAGATCGCCAGGCCGATCCCCACTCCTTCTTCCTTGGTGGTGAAGAAGCTGTTGAACACACGATCGATGTCATCCTCGGCAATGCCGGGTCCGTCGTCGCGGATGGTGAAGGTGACCGCCCCTCGGGCATCAGCATTCGTACTGAGCTCGATCGCGCCGCGCGTGGCAGCCCTTTGCTGGATCGCCTGAACGCTGTTCACCAGCAGATTCACGATCACTTGCTGCAGTTGGACCCGGTCCCCGCGCACCCTCGGCAGATCGCGCTGAAGCTGAATCGATAACTCGATCGATCGAGATTCGATATCGTGGCGCACGAACAGAAAAGCCTCTTGGAGGATTTCGTTGAGGTCCAGCTCCACGGAACGGGGAACGTGCCGCGTGGTCATCCCACGGATGCGCCGGACGATCTCGCCGGCGTGTTGCGCGCTGTCTGAAATTCGCGTCGTGAGTTGGGCGACCTTTTCCAGATTGGGCTCGTCGCGCGAAAGCCAGCGCAGGCTGGTTTCGGCATTGGTTAGGATTGCCGACAGAGGCTGATTGACCTCATGCGCGATCGATGAAGCGAGCTCGCCAAGCATCGATATTCGTGCGGCACGCGTATAGTCGGCCTGGACCTGGCGGAGCTGGGCTTCGGTACGGAGCCGATCGGTGATGTCCTCCAGCATGATGAGCGTGATATCGAGCCGCTCAGGGCGCGTCGGGTAAGTGACCGAAAGCGAGACATCGAGGAGGCGGCCATCCAGCGTCCGCAACTTCATGATCTCAGAATAGCTGCGATAACCCTCGAAGTGATGGATCATCACGCGCCGCGCGGTTTCGGGCGAAGCTGCGAACAACGGGTCAACCGGCCCCAGCAACTCGCTCGCGTCGCGCGCGCCGAACAATTGCACAGCGCTCCGGTTGACGTCCGTGATCCGCACGATGTCGCGGGCCCGGATGATGTCGTCCGGATTGCTGTCGAGATAGGCAGCGACGTCTCTCAGACCCTTGCGGCGTTGTTCGTCGAATATCTCGGCCTGCGCACGGGAATCGACCTCGAGAAAGGCGAATGGGAGATGGTGAATGAGGTTATTATACCGCTCCTCGCTGGTCCGCAGCGCCCAGAAAGAGCGATCGTCGACCGGTTCGGCGACGATCGTCAGGAACACGATGTCCGCCAGCTCGCCGCTATCGCTCATCCAGGCAATCAGCACAGGATCGTGAAGGACCAGCGACTTGATCCTGATTTTGCGCGCACCGCGGCGTGCATAGGCAGCCACGGCACCGACGATCAGGTCTGCAAGGATGTTGCGCCCTTCCGCCGGCCAGAAGCTGCCGACTGGCTGGCCAACCATTCGCGCGCGACCGGAATAAGCGCCAAACAGATGAACCGCGTCTCCGTTCGCATCGATAATGAGGGTGCCGGCAAGCAGCGTGCCGACCCAATCCACCGGGCGGTTTCCCAAGGAAACCGACTCGATCAGCGCGCGGACGAGGGAAATGTCGAATGCCCAGCAAGCACCCTTGTGACGATGCATTTCGTGCGCATGCGCGGCGTCTCTATCCGCGCAAATGTCATCTATCGGGCGAAGCGAGGCCATGTCAGCGGCCCGGCCGCCGCTCCAGCGCAAGATCGAGGCTGCGCACCAGTTCGGCATTGGCGAGCGGCTTGGTGAGATAGGCCGTCGCCCCATCGTTCATCGCTTGGGTTCGTGTCACAGCATCCTCGTCGGATGTGACGAAGATCACCGGCATTGAGGAGCACCGCGCACGCAGGCACTGCTGGAGTTCGATGCCGTCAATCCCGGGCATTCGGACGTCCGTGAGGAGGCAGCCAAATTCCGTAACTGCGGCTGCAGCAAGAAACGACGCCGCATCAGCAAACGCACGCGCGGAAAAACCCTCGACCTGAAGCAGATCGAACAGCGCCTCGCGCATGGCTTGGTCGTCATCCACGATCGCAATCAACGGCAGTTTGGACAAGCAGAGGGTCCTTTGCGGGCTGGCCGGCGAAGCCTCCTCTGCATGTCGCTGAAGTTGCAGCGGATTGTAACCATACCATGGTCTAGGTCGGCTCTTGCTGCAGGTCCGGCGGCAGCATGTCCCACGCCCGTATCAGCTCGCCGACGGTCGCCATTTCCATCTTGCGCATCACGCTGCTGCGGTGAAGTTTGACTGTGACCTCGCTGATCCCGAGGTCGAAAGCGATCTGCTTGTTCAGTCGGCCAAGCGCGACGAGACGAAAAACCTGGCGCTCTCGCGGCGTCAGCGTTGCATAGCGATCCGCCTGCTGCCTGATCTTGCCGGCGGCAGCACGGTGGGTGAGGTCCAGTTCGATCCCGGCCGTTACGGCGTCAAGCAAGGACTGGTCGCGCACCGGCTTGGTGAGGAAATCGACCGCCCCCGCCTTCATCGCCTGCACCGTCATGGGAATATCGCCATGGCCGGTCAGGAAGACGATCGGTTTGAAGTTGCCCGTTGCAGCAAGATGCTGCTGAAGATCGAGACCGCTCGACCCCGGCATGCGGACATCCAGAATAAGACATCCGGGCCGGTCAGGGATTTCCGCTTCCAGCAGCTCACGAGTCGACCCAAAGCCGATCGCGTCGATGCCGATGGACAGCATCAATTCCTCGATTGAGCTGCGGACTGCCACATCGTCATCCACAATCAAGACGAGCGAGCGGCCCTCGGAGGCCGACGTGCGATCGGGTTGCGCCGGCCGCGAGGGACTTTCTCGGGTCAAGAGCGATGCCTGGTGCATGGGACCTCCGGGTCATTCCAACTGGCTAAAATCAAGTGGCTCACAGCTTGCCGCGGCGTAAAATTCCCAAGGAGATTAGTGCTCATTTTTCAGGTCCGGGGAGCGCAGGTTCAACCGAATGACGCGCCGACCGTACCATCGAGAGTCGAGCGAATAGGCCCCGGCCCCTAACAGCGCGATCGCTCCGGCACCGCCCGCCGATGTGAGGAGAAAATGGACTTGCTTGCCGTCCGTCGTGAACAGATCGGCGACGAGCAAGGCACCGAGCAGCAGCGCCGCCATCCGCGTGCCGAAGCCGGCGACCAGAGCCAGTGCGATCATCGCGGCAACAATCGTCAAGCTGTGAGCCGCATCCGGCGTGCGACGCAAAAAGGCGAGCGCCGGGCAAGCGCTCAAGGCACAGGAGGACCGCAGCAGTAGCAGGGCCAGGCCCGCCGACCCGTCGGGATAGCGCAAGACCATCTTCATTGGTCCGCGATAGGCTTATGGTCCGTGCGCGCCAGCTTCCTTCCGGGGATGTTCCGATCCCTCGTTCGGGGGTAGCATCCTTGCAGCTGCGCAGCGAATTGCTGCGCCTGCGTGCGGGCGACGGGACATTCACCAGGATTGGCGGAAACGGCGATGCGGCTGATCAAGGCGATTTTCGTCGTGATGATCCTGCTACAGCCGACGGTGAAAGCTGCCGGTCCGGGCCGCCTACTGGCACACTACACGCACCAGCGTTGGAGCGAGGAAAGTGATGCACCAAGGCCGGTCTCCGCTCTAGCCCAGGATCACCGTGGCTACCTCTGGGTAGCCGCTGCGAACGGTCTGTTTCGCTTCGACGGGATACGTTTCGAGCCAATCAGCACCGGCGTCGATCCGATCGCAAATGGAGCTCCATCGACGATCCTGGTGCGGCGTAATGGCGAGGTCTGGACCAATTTCGAGCGGTCCGGACGGTTCGCCGTCTACCGCGACGGCCAGCTGCGATTCCTTCGTGCACCATCTGCCCCTCATCGCGTGAGCATGATGCGGGAAACCGGGGACGGCACGATCTGGATATTGACCGAACGGGTCGGGCTCCCCCTCATGCGCTATCGCGACGGTGCGTGGTCATCGTTCGGCACGGAAGCAGGAGCGCCGCGCGACAATCCCTACAGCATGGTCGTGACCCGCGATGGAACGGTTTGGGTGTCGTTCAACGATTCGGTGATGCGACTTCCGCCGGGCGGACACCGTTTCGAATTGGTCCGGCGCGCGCCTGGCGCGAGGGGGCGACTTTCTCTGGATCCCCAGGAGCGAGTTTGGTTCACGGAGCGTAATGGGACCTATCCGATCACCGGACCAGGCGGACAAGGCCGGCCGCCGAAGCTTCGCCGCGCTTACGCGACCGACGATGGCGAAATCCGAGGCTGGCCTACCTTTGATCGGGAGGGAAATCTCTGGATCGCCACTTATTATGACGGGCTGCAGCGCATACCGCGACCGGATCCGCGCGGCGCCGCTTCAGAGGATGAGGCCTCCGCCAAGGTCGAGCATTTCACGGCGCATGACGGATTGTCGTCGAATGCAACCACGCAAATCTTCCAGGACCGGGAAGGCAATGTCTGGGCCACTTCCGAAGACGGTCTGGACAAATTCTGGCCGGCGACCCTGCACTTTGAACCGGAATTGAGCCGGCCAGCCGCATTTGGCGACCTGCTGCTCGAGGCGTCCGACGGGACCGTCTATATAGGCGAAGCCTCGACCGTGTACCGCGTACATCGAAATGGTGTGCCTGAGCCGATCTTCAGAACTGATAAGGAACCCCGCACTTTGTGCGAGGCGCCGGACGGTGCCATCTGGATCAGTTTGCACAAAGGGAAGCAAATCGTGATCTGGCGGAACGGCACCGTACGCCAGTTGGCACAACGCATACCGCTTTCCTACACTATCTATGACTGCGCGTTCGACAGGCACGGCGATTATTGGGTTACCGCATCGTTCGGTGGAATGGCCCGCTTTCACGCTGGACACTGGGAACGGATGTTTGGCCCGACCAGCGATGCCTTCCTGCCGAAGTCGATGATTACAGACGCGCGCGGTAGGATGTTTGTTCACTGGAGCGACCGCACTTTGAGCCAGTTTGATGGCGCCGAACGACGTACAATTCATATTCCGTTCGACGGCTACGCACCTGACGATGTTACTCTCTATTCCGCGTCGCCCGATACCGTGTATGTCGCCGGCCGGTTCGGTCTGGGGCGCGTCCGCGGCGGGCGTTTTGAAGCCATTTCCGCTCGAAGCGTCCCGCTATTCAGCGGTGTGAACGGTATGGTCCAGACGCCGTCCGGGGATACCTGGCTGGCTAGCCCAGGCGGCATTCTCCGGATGCGGACGGCCGCATTCGATAGGGCTTTCGGCAAGCCCATTCTGGCTCCGCCTATGCGGATCTTCAGCGGGATCGACGGGCTCACGAACCCGCCCCATTCTCATAGCCGGCATGCGATCGTGCGCGGTGGCGATGGACGGCTATGGATTGCCACGCAAGGAGGCACGCTGTGGCTCGACCCCGATCATGTCACCCGAAACCTGACGCCACCCGATGTCGCGGTCGGAGCCTTGATTGCCGACCGGACCTATCGCGACCCGGCCTCGATCACGCTCCCAGCGGGTGCGTCCAATATCCAGATAGACTTCGCGGTGCTCAGTTTCTCGAATCCGCGCACCACGCATGTCCGTTATCGTATCGAAGGTCAGGATCTGAACTGGGTCGAGGCGGGGACCCGGCGGCAGGCCTTCTATACCAATCTCGCGCCGGGGACCTATCGCTTCCGCCTGATTGCGGCGAATGACAACGGCGTCTGGAACGAGCGCGGCGCGACAGTCGAGTTCGTCATTCCCCCGACCTTCGTGCAATCCTTCTGGTTCGCCCTGCTCTGCGGCGGCCTGGCGCTGTTTTTGCTCTGGCTAGCCTACCGATTTCGTATGAGCCAGATCGCCCGCGCCATCCGCAGCCGACTCGAGGAGCGCCTCGGCGAGAGGGAGCGCATCGCTCGCGAGTTGCACGACACACTACTGCAGAGCGTCCAAGGCTTGGTTCTGCGCTTTCAGTCGGTCGCCAATAAGATGCCTGCGGAGGAGCTCGCGAGGGTGAAGCTCGAAGCCGTGTTGAAACGGGCGGATGAAGTCATCGCAGAAGGGCGTGATCGCGTGCAGAATCTGAGGATTGCAGATGGTGCCGGCGATCTGATCGAGCTGCTGAAGGAGCGCATGGTCGCAGCGGACTTCGACCCCTCGATCCCAATTCGTATTGTGGCTGAAGGCAAACCGCGTCCCGTCTATCCTCTAGTATCGGTCGAACTGGGCCGGATCGTGGACGAGGCGCTGCGGAATGCTGCGCGCCATTCCCGGGCAACCGCGATCGACATTTCGATCCGGTTCTCCCGATCGCATCTCGGAATAGAGATACGTGACAACGGGATAGGCATCGATCCCGACATACTCGAGCGCGGCCATAAACCCGGTCATTTCGGCCTCACCGGAATGCGGGAACGGACGGAGCGGATCGGTGGCGGCTTTTCGGTGGACAGTCGGCGCGGGATTGGTTGCGCGGTGATAATCGCAGTGCCCGCGCGCCTCGCCTTTGCTGATCCGCCGCCGCGCAAACCGCGAATGCTCTCCTGGCTTTTCCGGGAAAACGGGGAAAATCGCGGTGTCTGAGCAATTGCCCATTAGAATCCTGATCGTCGACGATCATGCTGTTCTGCGGGAAGGCGTCGCGGCAATATTGGAAGATCGGGCCGATATGGCCGTCGTGGGCGAAGCGCGCGACGGAGCCGAGGCGGTCGCGCGTTTCCGCGAACTGCGCCCGGATGTGACGCTGATGGATTTGCAGATGCCTGTAATGAGCGGCCTGGACGCGATCCAGGCGATCCGCGGGGACTTTCCCGACGCGCGTATCCTGGTGCTTACCACCTATGCCGGGGATGTTCAGGCGGTGCGCGCGCTCAAGGCTGGTGCGATCGGGTATCTGCTCAAGAGCAGCCTCAGGACAGAGATGCTGGACGCCATCCAAAACGTCCATCGGGGCCGCCGGCACGTTCAGGGTGACGTCGCCACGGACATCGCGATGCATGTCACCGACGAACCACTGAGCAACCGCGAGATCGACGTCTTGTATCTGGTCGCGGATGGCAAGGCCAATAAGGAAATCGCACAGGCCATGTCCCTCTCCGACGAAACCGTGAAGGCACATCTGAAGAACATCTTCGCAAAGCTCGACGTCAACGACCGCACGCATGCCGTCACCGTGGCGGTGCGTCGCGGGATCATCGAGCTCTGAAGTCAGCGGTAAATCGCGGCGGACATCTCACCGTCTCGGAAAGATGTGACGACCAGTCCGCCACACGCCTTCGGGAAATCCGCATGCGAAGATGGAAGGACCGGACAGGTGGGATGCTCGACTGCCATTTCGTTGGCCGCAGGGTGAAATCGGAAAAACCCCTGCGTCCATCATCCCTGTCACGTCCGATTGACACGGTCCTTCCAGTTGAGCTCGGGGTTCGGTGGAGTGCGGCCCCCGCAGGTCGAGATTCTGATTTTAGGCACCCCTCGCCGCGCACCGCCCAAAAGACAGAGCAGCGAGCCGGCGTGGGAAGCGCCGCCATTTTCCCGGTCCACCCCGCGATCGACCATCGTTCCGTGGACCAGGGCTTCCTAGACGGGAGATCTATGCAGGTGCGCTCCGGTACAGGCGCGGGCTGGCTTGCCGAATGGGGTGACCTGTACGTCCGGCGCGGCGGACAGGCCGTTCCCGCTTCCGGCGCGGCGCTTCAATGAAGCTTCTCGAGAACCTCGCTCAAGGCCAGGCTCGGCGCATAAGGGGGTTCACGCGAGATATCCGCCCCAGTCTCCCACAATATGGGCACCATCTGCCGAGCCAATGCTCCCTGAGCCACGGCCAGCATCCAGCGCACGCGCGAGGCCCGCTGCTTCACGGGATTGGGCGCAAACTCGCCAAGGAAGACCGGAATATCGTTGCGATGCGAGAAATCGCTCATCCGGTCGAACAGCCGGTTCAGCTCCGCCACGTCGCTCGCGCTGCCCCAGGTCGGCTGCATCTTCTGGCCACCGTCATCGCGGTCCATGCCTGCAAAGGCCCAGGGCGTATAATAATGGACCGACAGGAGCAGCTTGTGCGGCACGGCATCGGTCGGCAGCGAAAAGTGGCCGTTGGTGGTCTGCACGATATCGGTGGAATAACCGGTGATGATCAGCAGCCGCGTGGCATTGTTGCCGCCGCTCTTGCGCACCGTATCGATGAAGAGCTGGTTGACGTGCGCCAGCGTGGCATAGGCCTTCTCCTCCGAGCCCGTGCCGCTGAAGTTCGTCTCCTCATTCAGTCCTTCGAAGACCAGATGCTGGTCGCGATCGGCGAAATAGCCGGCGATCTGGCTCCAATAACTTTGAAACTTGCGCTCCGCCTCGGGGCTGAACGTGTGATAGGTTTTGGCGAACCGTTTCTCGTCGTCGGAATCAATCCAGCCGCCATCCCAGTGGATATTGACGACGCAGAACATACCGGCCTGGCTCGCCCAGTCGACGATCTGCCCGACGCGCGCCAATTTGTCCGGATCGATCCGGCCGTCATGCGCATAGGCATCCCACGCGACCGGCAGTCGCACCGTCCTGAAACCGAGCGCGGCCAGCTTCTGGATATAGTCTTTGGTGATGCGGGGGTTGCCCCAACCCGTCTCCCATGTGGTCGTATTGTCGAGCGTGTTGCCGATATTGGTGCCGATGCCCATCCGCTTCGCGGCACCCCAGGCATCGAGGTCGGTGACGGGCGCCCCCAGGCCGGCCCCGGCCGCCGGCGCCGCCGCAGCGACGGGCGGGGGCACCGTCATGGCCATGGCAGCCAACAAGCCGACCAGCATGCGCTTTGCGACAGGTCCGAACGACGCCTTCCCAATCGCCATATGCCCAAGCTCCCGACGGCGCCTCACCAGAACCGCCTTATCCGGATAACACACTTGTGGCAATCGGCCAGGACGGTGCGTGATTGACTTTGCCCGCCGCCCGCCTTTCTCTGCCCTGAACCATAAGAGGGGACGCGGATGACGGACGGCACAATGGCTGCGGCGCATCCCTGGTGGCGGCACATCTACGTCCAGGTGCTGGGCGCGATCCTGCTGGGCGTGCTGGTCGGCCATGTCTGGCCGGGCGTCGGCGCCGCGCTCAAGCCGCTGGGCGA
>Ga0068856_100002531_pt1 | contig 18840 bp, 16 predicted proteins | sample KBSCornC62_FD_66595 | JGI IMG/M metagenome (GOLD analysis project Ga0068856, IMG submission 66595) | Corn rhizosphere microbial communities from Kellogg Biological Station, Michigan, USA - KBS Corn C6-2 | ecosystem: Host-associated > Plants > Roots > Rhizosphere > Soil ...
CGCGCGCTGGGGATTGGGCGTCAGCTATCCACACAAGGTGAGCGCCATTGGCGGCCACTATATGTTCGATGACGATCAGGAGACGCCGAACACTCTATCGATTTCGTACGAGTTCCGCGAAGGCGGCAAGAACAAACTAATGACGTTCGAAGTTCGCCATTGGGCCACTAACTTTGAAGATCAGATTGGCGTAAACCACAAAGGCGATTCCGGCAGCGTAGGCAATATCTCCTACGGCATCAAAGGCTTTTTGTGCATCGAGTGGTACACGAAGCATTGGACGTATCTATTTGATACGAAAACCAAAGAACGCCACGCCGGACCCACGGAAGAAGAGGGCGGAAACAATTGGGCCAACTTCATCGAAGCGGTGCGCGCCAACGATCCCGCCAAGCGCAACGCGCCGATCGAGGAAGGCGCAAAATCAGCTACTCTGATGCATCTCGGCAACATTTCCTATCGGCTCGGCCGTACTCTGACCTTTGACGTCGAGAAAATGGAATGCGTCGGAGATCGCGAGGCAAATGCGATGTTCAAACGGAAATATCGTTCGCCCTATGTAGTGCCCGATTCCGTCTAGCCGGCGCGCGGCTTAACCGCCCCATTGCTCTGCAAAGATAAGAGGAATGGTCAAGCTCTCGCTGCGGTCAAAGCTCCTGAACTGGACCGGTTTCCGCAATCCAGAAGACCAGGTCTCCATAGTCCTGAGCATCGTCATTGGCGTATTAGTCGGCCTTACGGTGGTTGCGTTTATTCTTCTGACCGGACGCCTTGCAACACGCATGTATCCTCCTGGCGGAGCGGCATGGCGGCGCCTGCTGGTTCCTATCGCGGGCACGCTCGTCAGCGGGTATCTGTTATTCCGGTATTTTCCGAACGCGCGCGGCAGCGGAATCCCGCAAACCAAATTTGCCCTTTTCATTCAGGACGGATACATTTCGCTGCGCACCGTCATTGGCAAGTTTGTCGCTTGTTCGATTTCGCTGGCCAGCGGCATTGCTCTTGGGCGCGAAGGGCCTTCGGTACAGATCGGAGCGGGCATCGCGTCGGTTCTGGGCCGGCGCTTCGGGCTGAGCAAAACAAATGTTAAGGCACTGCTGCCGGTCGGTTCGTCGGCGGCGCTGGCCGCGGCGTTTAATACACCGATTGCCGCGGTTTTATTCTCGCTGGAAGAAATTCTCGGCGACCTGCACGCTCCTGTGCTCGCCTCCGTCGTACTCAGCTCCGCTACGTCCTGGATGGTGCTGCACCTGATCCTTGGCGATCAACCTTTATTTCATGTCCCGGCCTACAAGCTGGTAAACCCGCTCGAGTTCGGAATTTATGCGATCCTCGGGGTGATTGGCGGCCTCGGCTCGGTGTGCTTTGTCAAGCTGCTGCTCAAGCTGAGAATCCGTTTCCGCCAGCTCCCGGCATCCACAGTGTGGCTGCAACCGGTTGCCGGCGGCGTGCTGATGGGAGTTTTCGGACTGTTCATGCCGGAGGTGCTCGGCGTCGGCTACGACTACGTCGATCGCGTGCTGACCGGCGATTTTCCAGTCAAAATCGTAGCGCTGCTCGCTGTCATGAAGATTATCGCCACGCCCACCTGCTACTCATCGGGAAACGCTGGTGGTATCTTCGGACCGAGCCTCTTCATCGGCGCCATGATCGGAGGAGCGGTCGGCAGCATCGCTCATACTCTATTGCCCGGTTTAACCGCCAATCCTGGGGCCTATGCGCTAGTCGGCATGGGAACGGCATTCGCGGGAATCGTGCGCACACCGATTACCTCGGTGATCATGATTTTCGAAATGACGCGGGACTACACGATTATCGTGCCGCTGATGATCTCGAATCTCATCAGCTTCTTCATCTCGCAGCAACTGCAGCGCGAGCCGATCTATGAAGCGCTCGCCCTGCAAGAGGGTGTGTATTTACCGACCGGCGAATCACGCGAAGAACTCACGGGCATTCCGGTAGGTAATGTCATGCGGACCGGCGTGGCGTTGCTTTCCTCCGACGTGGATGTAGCAACCGCCAAGCAGCAATTCGAAAAGGAGAAGGTCCACTCCTGGCCCATAGGCGATCACAACTATTTGCAAGGCGTCGTGCGGAGCCACGATATCGAAACGGCGCAGCCTTCACCGGCCGCGATGCGGGATCTCATCAAGGCCCACCCCGACTATCCGTATGTTCATTCGGACCATCCACTGAGCTATGCGTTGGAGCGTATGGGTACGGCGGGCGTGGATGTTGTACCGGTAGTAAGCCGCGCCAATATTCACCAGATGTACGGAATCGTGACGCTAGCCGGTATTCTTGCCACTTACGGAGTACCCGCCACGGCCTCTGAAGTGAAATGACGGGCGCAAACCAAGACTTCGGCAGGAGGCCCAGCACGAACTCCCTGGTGGGCTTAGCATTCATCATTGCTTTCGTGATCGTGGCATTGGCATTCATCGATTCCGCTCTCGAGAAAGCGGAACGGCGGGATCTGGAAAGCCAGGCGCAACAGGCCCACGCGCAGGGCGCTCAGCTTGTCCGGCAAGGCAAGCTCGATCCGGCCATCGAACTTCTACGCAAGGCGCATACCCTGGAGCGCGACAACACTCTTTACGAGCTGGACCTCATTGATGCGCTCATCAAGACCAAAAGGAGCGATGATGCCGAACCGCTGATGAACGAAATTCTGCTGCACGAACCGGACGACGGCCGTGCCAACCTGAGCGCCGCGCGATTGGCGCTCGAAAAAGGCAAATCCGCGGACGCGATTTCTTACTATCACCGCGCGATTTATGGCGACTGGCCGCAAAACGCGCCGGCCCATCGCGTGGCGGCGCGCATGGAACTCGTCCATCTACTAGCCGTCGAAGGAAGAAAGCAGGAGCTGCTCGCCGAATTGCTTCCGCTTGAAGAGGAAGCCAAAACAAATATCCCGATTCAAAAGGAGCTCGGGCGTCTATTTCTCGTTGTGGGGTCTCCCAGCCGCGCCGCGGAGGCATACCGGGCCATGATCGATCGTAATCCGAAAGACGCGGACGCACATTCCGGATTGGGAGATGCGGAATTGGAAATGGGAGAGTACCGGAATGCACGCGCCGCTTTTCTCACCGCGCTGCATTACAAACCCCGCGACGCCTCCATTCAGAAGGGACTGGATTTATCCAAAGCACTTACCGATCTGGACCCCACGCCGCGCCGGCTCGCCTCCATGGAAAAATATCGCCGCAGCATTCACATTCTGCAGTTGGCGTATGGCAATCTCAACGCGTGCCTGGCGCAACATCCGGGCGTGCAGCCGGCCGATGCCGCGCAAGAGCTCTCCACGGCAGGCGATGCTCTTGCTGCAAAGCCTCCGTCCCATGCCAACAACGAGCTTTCAGAAAGCGTGTTGGGAATTGCGGAAAAAACCTGGCAAGCGCGTGTTGCTGTTTGCGGCGCTACCGTTTCGCGCCAAGATGAGGCGCTGCGGCTGATTGTCGAAAAACTTGCGCAATAGGCTCACGACCGTGGAGCAGGTCTCCTGATACATCAGCGCGCTTCCATGAGAAGCCTGTCGATGTCCTTAGATCAGCCTTCTCATCCCATCTAAGTTAAGGCTGAGCAGGTAGCTTCTCGCCGACGCGATGCTTGGCGGCGCGTGAAATAGGGTAGGTTAGACGGTACGATGAGAAACTTACTGCTCGTGTTATTGCTTTCTCTTTGCGCTCGCCCTGTGCTCGCGCAGAGTTCTCCACCACATGCTGCAGCGGACCAGCCGTACACGGTCGAGTATTACTACAAAGTGATATGGGGACATCAGCAAGAGTTCCAGCAGCTTTTTCTGAAGAACCATTATCCGCTGCTCAAGAAGAATATCGAGGGTGGCCGTATTCTTTCGATAAAAATCGAGACGCCGGCGAATCACATGACCGAAGAGTCGCGCTGGGACTATAGGATTACGATTCGATTCAAGAATTCCACGGTCGCGACTACCGCCAATCCCGAGGAAGAACGGCTGATCCAACAGCTTTGGCCCGATCAGGCGACTTATAAACGTGAGGAACAGCGGCGGTTTGAGATTCTGCTGGCGCACTGGGATCTTCCGGTAACTGATATAACGCCGAAGGCGGAATGACGTCACCCAGGCGCGCAACAATCAGTGTCATATCGCCAGACTGCGGCGCGCCGGCGACGAACCCGTCCGCCGATTGGACGATGTGATTGAGAATCGCGTTCGCCGGGCTCACCGCAGCGCGCGCGCCGCCTCGGTCAAGCGCTCCTCACCCCACGCCTAGTCGGTATGATTCATCGCCTCGCTGACGCCATCCGTAAACGCCACTAGCAGATCGCCCGCCTCCAGTTTCACCTGGCCCTGCATCCACGACCCTGCCCGCATCAGCCCCACAGCGGGATCGAAAGCCCCCGAGAAAAAACGTTGCATATCGATTCTGCGCCGAACTCTCAAACACCAGGCGATTCAGATTCGCGATCACCGTGCTCAGATCGGTCTCATGATCGATCGCCCGGCCGCGGAGAAACGCGCGCAGCGTCGCCATCAGGAGAGCCGCCGGAATCCCCTTGCCCGAGATATCGCCAATCGCAATTCCGAGTCCGGCATTCGACATCGGCAAGAATCGTAGTAATCGCCGTCCACGCCCAGCGCCAGCCGGCGTGCGCCTACATAATCGAGTCCCGGGACCGGCGCGGCTCGCGTTGCCGCAATCAACGAAACGACGGCGCGGGTGCTCTTCCGCTAGTCCGATGCCGTGGGACATCGCATCCAGATGGAGCAGCGACCGCCCGTGTGGCGCGAAATCGTGGATGTGGCGCGCAACCTACGCCAACGCAATCTCGAGGAAGATTCACGCCCTGTGTTCTACCGCCCTGATGAACAAGGGCTCGACCTCGGCATCCGCGCCGGTCGATCCATCGATGGTGTTGCGCCAGGAATAGGAGCAATGGACCGGTTGCCAACCGGCGCCGATTCATAGAGGCTGGTTTCCATTCTAGGTCGCTTACGCTTCCGGCTCGGTTTCAGTATCTTGCGCAAACAGCGATGCGATTCCGGTTCACGCGACGTGGAGACGAATCGTCACGATTCTCACTGGATTATCCGCCTCCCAAGGCCGCGCCAGGCGCGCCACGATGACGTGCTCGCCGCGCGGCGCAGTGACCTGCAGATATCCGCCCTCGGCGCCTCCTAAGCGCACCGAAGGATCCAGCGCCCGCCCCGGAGAGTCTTCGATTCGTTTGACGCCGGCGGGAAGATCCAACTGCCAGGAGTAGCCGGTAGCGGGTCCGGCGGCAATCGGAAGTGCGATCGCCTCGCCGGCTTTTCCTTCCGCGTCCAGATATTCCATTGCCCGAACCTCGAGTTTAGCGCGTCTTGACATCTTTCCCCTAGCCAGCTATAAGAAGAACAGATGGCCAAGCACCCTAACGATCGCTTGCAGGGCACGCTCGATCTGCTGATTCTCAAGTCGCTGGCGACCCGGGGCACGATGCACGGCTACGGTATTACACTTCACATCGACACCATCGCCCGTGATGCATTGCGTATCGAAGAAGGATCGCTCTATCCGGCGCTGCACCGCATGGCGCAGGAAGGCTGGATTCGTGCGAAGTGGGGCGCGTCGGAAAACAATCGGCGGGCACGTTTTTACACGATTACTCCCGCCGGCATGAAGCAGCTTGCCGAAGAAGAAAAGCGCTGGAGCGAATTGACGCAAGCTGTGGCGCGCGTTCTGCAGTTCGCCTGAAATGGGTATGGCCTGGCTCGCCCGCATCTGGAATACGCTTCGCGCCGGACGCCTCGACGGCGAATTAGAGGAAGAGCTGCGTTATCACCGAGAGCTGCGGGCTCGCGATCTCGAGAAATCCGGCATGTCCGGGCGTGCGGCCAGCGCCGAAGCGGCTCTGCGGCTCGGCAATTTGACATTGCAAAAAGAAAGGATGCGCGAGATGGATATCGCGACTCGTATCGAAACAGTGTTCAGGGATTTGCGGTACGCTCTGCGCCAGTTTGTCCACAATCCGGTGTTTTCAGCGGTCGCCGTACTATCGCTGGCGCTTGGGATCGGAGCCAACACGGCAATTTTCAGCGTTCTTAACGCAGCGTTATTACGATCGCTGCCGGTGCGCAATCCGCAGGAAATGGTGATGCTGACGGACCCGGACAGCAGCGGAGTTTTTGTCGGCTCGTCGAATGGCGAACGGGGATTGTTGACGTACGCGGAATTTGGAAAACTGCGCGATCGTTCCACCACAATGGATCTTTGCGCATCCGAATCTGCGTTCAATCAGTGGAATGTCCGCATCGCGGGCGGCTCGCAGGAGGAAGCGCGCGGCCGGCTAGTCAGCGAGAATTATTTTTCTGTTTTCGGAGTCGATCCGGCAATCGGCCGCTTCTTTGCCAAGACCGATGGGAAGGGAGCGGGAAGCGATCCTTACGCGGTAATCAGCTACGACTATTGGCGGCGGCGCTTCGCCGGGAACACGAATGCGCTCGGCGCTTCGATCCGTCTTTATGGGGCGACGCTCACGGTGATCGGTGTGGCCGCGCCGGGGTTTCATGGAGAAACGGCCGGCGAGGCTCCAGACATCTGGGCGCCCATGATGATGGAACCGCTGGTCAAGCCTGGCCGCGATTGGATTCATGAAGACTTGACCAAATCAATCGATAAAGTGATGTGGCTGCATGTGTTCGGGCGGTTGGAGCCGGGCGCATCGCAGGCCAAGGCGCAGGCCGAAGTGAACGTACTCTTTAAGGCGATCATCGAAAGCGGCTATCCAAAGACTCTCTCCGAACGAACGCGTAAGAATCTGCTCGACCAGCATCTTCGAGTGCGAGACGCGCGCACCGGCGCGTTCGGCGGACGAAACGAATTTTCGCAACAACTGATCGTGCTGCTGATCACAGCCGGCCTGGTGCTTCTGATCGCCTGTGCGAACGTAGCGAATCTATTGCTGGCGCGGGCTACTGCGCGCTATCGAGAGATAGGAATTCGCCTTTCGATCGGCGCTGCAAAGGGCCGCCTCGTCCGGCAATTCCTGACGGAAAGTTTGCTGCTTGCAGTCCTGGCCGCGATAGCCGGCGTAATAGCAGCCGCCGGCGCGGCGCGCGTGCTAGTACTGTTGCTTTCGGATAGCGCGAACGAGCTTCAGCTTCAGACCACGTTTGACTGGCGGGTTCTTCTGTTTACGCTTGGCATCACGGCTTTGACCGGACTGCTATTCGGGCTCGCGCCGGCGCTACAGGCGACGCGCGTCGATATTGGAGAGAGCCTGAAAGAAACGAGCCGCCAGACAACGGGCGCGGGCAAGCGCATGACCTTCGCCAAAGGCCTGGTGGCGGCGCAGATTGCTCTTTCATTGCTGCTGGTGGTGGGTGCAGGGCTTTTCCTGCGCACGCTGTGGAACCTGCAATCGGTCACGCTTGGCTATTCGAAAGCAAAGCTGCTGCTGGTACGCGTGGACGCCTTGACAGCGGGGTACAAGGATACGCAGCGGCCCACGTTATACAACGAAATCTCCGGGCGGCTCCGCGCCTTACCCGGCGTGCGGGCAGTCACCTATTCGGAGAATGGCCTGTTCAGCGGCACGGAGTCCGGCGATCCGGTGGATGTCGAGGGCTTCGTCCATAAAAGCAAAGACGACGCTCATGCGGCATTCGATCAGATCGGACCCGGCTACTTCTCCGGTTTAGGAATTCCGCTGCTGCTGGGGCGCGAAATCGAGTTGCGCGATACGGCCACTGCGCCGCGTGTCTGCGTGATCAATGAGGCATTCACCAAACGTTTTTTCGCCGGGCGCAACCCGATCGGAAAGCATGTCACGGATACGTATGGCGACACGCATCTCACCATGGAAGTTGTCGGCGTGGCAAAAGATGTGAGGGATCACCGTCTGCGAGGAGCCGTGCGGGAGCGTTTCTATGTCTCTGCGGCGCAGGGCGACGGCGGGATACCGACAGCGATTAATTTCGAAATTCGCACAATTGCCGATCCCAATGCGCTACTCAACATGATTCGACGGACCATATCGGGAGTCAATGCGGACCTGCCGATTACCAGCGCACGCACAATTGATGATCTGATCGACTCGCGAAATCAGCAGCCACGCACGATCGCCCGCCTGTGCGCTATTTTCGGCGCGATCGCTCTGCTGCTGGCGGCGATCGGACTTTACGGCGTGCTTTCCTACAACGTGGCGCGTCGCACAAACGAAATTGGCGTTCGTATGGCATTGGGGGCCGGGCACGGCGAGGTGACCAAAATGATTTTCAAAGAAACCGGCGTGCTGATTGGCATCGGAATGCTGGCAGGTATGGCGGCGGTTTTCGCCACGACTCGCCTGGTTGCCAGCCGCCTTTACGGACTGAGCGCGCTCGATCCGGCTACGATTGCAGTGGCGCTGGGAATTCTAGGCGCGGTCGCCCTGGCCGCCGGCTATATCCCCGCGGCGCGCGCCGCACGCGTAAGCCCACTGGCGGCGCTGCGGCATGAATAGTGCCGCATTCAAGGCTTCTGCCGTAATTCTCGGGCGCGAAAGCGCGGAATGAATTCTTGCAACAGGTTCGATGCAGCATCGATCCCCAAAGCGATGAACCCGCGTTCGATGCCGTCGCCGATGTTATCGTTGCTGTCAGGTTGCCAGGTGTTGACGAGTTGTCCCGCTCCAAATGCGCTGATTACTGCGCCGTAGGCGAACGAAGAGCGGCCGGAGTCGGTTTTGGTCAGGAAAGTTTGTTTCACCACGTTCCAAATGCGCGCTTTCTTCGAGCGCTCTGTGGAAGGAAAGTAGCGCGGATCTTCATGCAGCACGGACTCCAAGGTGAATGCCAACGTCTGGCGGCACAGGCTGCCAGCCATAACCGATGCATAGCGCTTCCCATAAGCGTCCCAGCCCTGCCCCCACTCCCCCGGCGTATTGGTGGCTTGGGAAATGGCGGCGCCCAAAGCGCCGCCCGCCACGCCGCGAAGCCCGAAGCTTCGCACGATATCCGCATGGAATTTGCCGCCAACGGAAAGCGGCGGCGCTTGCATGGTGTTGGCGAGTTGACCGGGCTGAGCCAGTTGTCCCGGTTGGGGAGGATCGGCGGCCCAAGCCTGAAAAGCGAGACACGGGGCGACCCATAGAAATTTACGCACACTTCATTGTGGACTGATCACAATTCAGGACTCTGAAACAAACGGATTCCGGCGATTCCCTCCGCCCCGGCGTGCATGCATTCGGCGGCATTTTCCCAATTCACGCCGCCCAACGCATATACATTCTTCCGCAACCGGCAAGCTTCCGTAAAAGCTGCAAGACCGATAGCCGGGCCTTTACCAGGGGATTCGAAAACGGGCCCGAAAGTAACCAGATCGGCAGTGGATTTTTTGACTTCTTCCAAAGTGTGACAGGATCGCGCCACAAACAAGCCGGGAAGGGTTTCCAGCGGAGCGGCGGCAGGAAGATGAACGCCATCCGCGCCAGTGATGCGAGCGATATCGGCGCGCGCGTTCACCAGGATCTTCGGCGGAGCATGAGCGATCTTCTCATTCGCTCGTACTTCGAGAACGGCAAGCGTAAATTCAAACAGCTCGCGCGCACTCAAATCTTTTTCGCGGATCTGGATCAGATCGACACCCAGATGCATTTGATCGCGAATTATTTCGAGCAGCGCGCGAAATCCGCCCACGGCTTTGCGATCCGTGATGTAGTACCGCTTCATTTTCCAACGAAGTATACAGCAGCGGACGGCACTTCCACTTTGAGGCGCTCGCTGCCGCGGCAGAGTGCGTATTCGGCTTCGCTGATTTCGGCGATTACGGCGTGTTCGAGCTGAATCCGCATGCCGCGCAAAGACGGGCTCGCGCTTTCGACTTTCAAAAGAAGCTGGTTCGCGGCGGCGGGCGCGTCCGAAACCACGACGACCTTCGTTTCCGACTGCCGCATGCACACGTATCCCTGGTCGCCGATCAAGCGGCCCGGCAGATAGTGCACTTCCCACAACTGGTCGAGCACACTCAGGCGGCTGCAATCGCGACCGGGATCGAGCGCCTCAATCACCGCCGGCAGGATATTGTAGATGCCAAGCGAGCGCGCGACTTCCACGTTGGCCGGGCGAGCAAATACGCGTTCGCGTGGACCACACTGCGTGAAACGCCCGGCCTCCATCAGGCAGACGTGCCCGGCCAGTTCCATGCACTCTTCCAGATCGTGTGTCACAAGCACCATGGGCGCCGTGCTGCGCTCGCGCAGCTTGCCAAGTAATTCGTAAAAGGTCTGCTTTAAGCGGCCGTCGAGCCCGCGCGTCGGCTCATCCAATAACAAGAGCTTGGGCTCGTTCACCAGCATGCGCGCCAGGGCGGCGCGCTGCTTCTGCCCACCGGAAAGCTGCGCGGGCTTGCGGCCGGCGAGATCGGCCAGTTCGAAAGTTTCAAGGAGTTCCACAATACGGCGGTGCCGGTTCAGTCCGGAATTTCCGCGACCGGCATTCGCTGCAAAGCGCAAATTTTCGCGCACAGTCATGTGCGGGAACAAAGCGTGGTCTTGAAATATGTAGCCGCAGCGCCGCTGCTGGGGCGGAAGCCGCAACTTCGTGGGCCCGTCGAAATACAACTCGTCGTTCACCAGGATGCGGCCTTCATCGGGTGTGGCGAATCCGCCCAGGCAATTCAGTGTGAGCGTTTTGCCCGCGCCGCTTGGCCCCAAAAGCACGGTGACATCGGCATCCGATTTCAGATGTACGTTGAGCTCGAAAGCTTCCGAGCCGCCTGTCGGGGGCAGGCGCTTGACCAATCGAGCGTCGATTCTCATTGGTTCATCCGGCGCTTTGCGCGCGCGCCGGACGCGACAGGTAACCCGCGGCCCACAGCAGCGCCAGCGCCGCCGCCGAAATCACAATTACGAGAATGCGCGCCAGCCGGCCATTACCCGATTCCACCGCGTCAAAAATTGCGACGGAGAGAGTTTGCGTTTGGCCGGGAATATTTCCCGCCACCATGATGGTTACGCCGAAATCGCCCAGCGAGCGCGCAAAGCTCAGCGACCCAAGCGAGCTAAGGCCGCGCCAAGCGAGCGGCAGAGTTACGCGCCAGAAGGTGCGCCATTCGGACGCGCCTAGACTATGCGCAGCCCACTCGTAGCGCGTATCGACGGTTTCCAAAACCGCTCTACCGGCTTTGATGTAGATGGGCGCCGAATGCAGAAAGGCGGCAACGACGGCAGCTTGCCAAGTGAACACCAGCGGCTGGCCGAACAATCCTTCATATAACTGTCCGAGAGGGGAATGCCTGCCCACAATAACTAGCAGGTAGTAGCCCAGCACCGTAGGGGGCAAAACCAAGGGGAGAGTAATCAACGAATCCACGAGGTTTTTGCCCGGAAATGATTTATGCGAGAGAAGATATGCAACGAGGGTCCCGACCGTTAAAACGAAGAGCGTCGCTAAGGCGGCGACGCGCAAGCTCAACCAAAGCGGGAACCAGTCAATCATGCCTGGGCGAATTGCTGCCGCTCCGCGAAATCGCGCTCCGATAGAGTCACCGGCGTGGCGAACTTCAATTCGCCGATGGCAAGGCCGCGCCACCGCGCAGTCTCATAAGCAGCGATTTGCATGGGAACAATATCTAATAGCGGAGCACAGCGTTCGGGGATATCTTGTGGCCAGGCAGAGAGCGAAACGACTTGGCTCGCCGGCCATTCCGGGCCGACCGAACGCACGTGCGCTCCAATGCTGTCGAGACGCTCTGCCAAGGTGCGGTCGAGATCGGCAGTTTTCGGTTGTGTACCGAAAACGATGGCATGAAATTGTTCGTTGACGACTTCGACGGGACCATGACGGAATTGCGCCGCCGACATACCTATCGCAGGAATCTTTACGACTTCCTGAAGCAACAGGGCTCCCATCAGGGCGGAAGCGAGCGAGGGGCCGCGGCCGAGCACATACATCGGCGTGTTGCCGGCGAAAAAGCCGGGCCAGCTACCGCTAAACCGCAGCCATTCGGAAGACCATCGCGAGATGGCGTCGGCGGTTCTTTCGAGATCGCCACGGATACCACTGTCGAGTCCGTAGGCCACGGCGGCGCCTAGCAGCAGGAGAGCCGCGATGGAGCCGGTGTAGGTTTGGATGGAGGCCATCTGATCTGGCCGGCTCTCGACGTAAATCGCCTGCGTCGCTTGCGAGGCGACAGTGCTGGCCGGAGTGTTCACGACGCCGATCACGTTCGCGCCGCGTTCTCTGGCGATAGTGAGAAGCTTAGTTGCCTCCACGCTTTCGCCGGAGCGCGAGACGAGCACGAGTGTGGTGTCCGGCGAGAGCATCTGGCGCTGGAAATATAACAGCTCGGCAGTTTCGATGACTGGCGCGAGAATGCCCTGCTCCGCCAATAGATTACTTAAAGGGATGCAGGCGTTATGGGAGGCACCCATACCGCTAAGCACAACCTGCTTGCTCGACCGCAGCAGTTGCGCCGCATGTTCCAGCGCCTGCCGACCGGCGCCGTACTGGTGAGCGATAACAGCTCGAAGTGAATCTCCTTGGGCCAGGATGTTCTCAACCAGTGGCAGATTCATATTGACATTCTCACCCATGCGGACAGTTAAGCTTAAAAGGTGGCGGAAACAACAATCCTTGGACAGAATATCGTAGGCTTTGAGCGCTCGGCGCGCGGCACAAAGACGTATCGTGGCTTCGATCCGCGAACGGCCGCGGCGCTCGAGCCTGCTTTTCATGAAGCGGATAAGAGCGAAGTAGAGCGAGCGCTCAACCTGGCCGAAGCGGCGGCGGCTGAGCTTCGCGTGGCAGGGGCCGCGCGAATCGCCGCGTTGCTCAATGCAATCGCTGAGGAAATCCTGGGGCTCGGCGACGCATTGATCGAACGAGCGGCATCGGAATCGGGATTGGATCCCGAGCGCCTCAAAGGCGAACGCGCGCGCACCACGAGTCAACTCAAGCTTTTCGCCGAGCTTGTGAAGGAAGGATCGTGGGTGGATGCGCGTATCGATACGCCGCTGCCCGATCGCAAGCCGATTCCGCGGCCGGACCTGCGCCGTATGCTGCGCCCGATTGGACCGGTAGTGGTTTTCGGCGCAAGCAACTTTCCGCTGGCTTTTTCTGTGGGGGGCGGCGATACCGCGTCGGCGCTGGCCGCCGGCAATCCGGTGATTGTAAAAGCGCATCCGGCGCATCCTGGAACTTCGGAACTGGTAGCCGGCGCGATCGTCAAGGCGGTGCGCGCGCAATCGATGCCGGAAGGCACATTTTCGCTGCTGCATGGCGCCTCGCCCGAAATCAGCCTCGCGCTGGTAGGACATCCGAAGACCAAGGCGGTTGCATTTACCGGTTCGACGCGCGCCGGCCGGGCGCTGTTCGATGCCGCCGCGCGCCGGCCGAGTCCGATTCCGGTTTTTTCCGAAATGGGGAGTGTGAATCCACTGTTTCTTTTGCCGCGCGCGCTCGAAGAACGCGGAACCGCCATCGCCGAAGGACTTTTTCGTTCCGTGGTTCTGGGTGTGGGGCAATTCTGCACGAATCCCGGATTGGTCTTTGCCGCTGATGGGCCGGCATTCGAGGCGTTCTCGGCAAAGCTGGGCGATTGGTTCGAGCAAGCGGTTCCGGGGACGATGCTGAATCCTTCTATCGCGAAGAGTTACGAAGAAGGATTTCAACGCGCGGCCGGACTAAAGAACATACAAGTGCGTTGCGCGAGCCGCAGCGCCGATCCGGCCCGCACCGAAGGAAGACCGGGCTTCCTGACGACGGATGCCGCGACCTGGCTCGCCAACCATACTCTGCGGGAGGAGATCTTCGGTCCGGCCACCGTTCTAGTCCGCTGCAGCTCTCCGGAGCAATTTTTGGAGTGTGGCCGCGCGCTCGACGGAACGCTTACGGCCACGGTTCACGGCACGGCGGAAGAGATTGTGCAACACACGGTGCTGGTCGAAATTCTGACGCAGAAGGCCGGCCGATTGTTGTGCAACGGCTTCCCCACTGGTGTAGAAGTAAGTCCCGCGATGCATCACGGCGGGCCGTATCCGGCGACGACGGACGAACGCTTCACGTCGGTAGGCACGGCGGCGATCTACCGCTTCGCGCGCCCGATCTGTTATCAGAATGCGCCTGAAGCCGCGCTGCCCGCCGAGCTGAAGAATGCTAACCCGCTCGGAATCTGGCGCACTGTAGATGGCGCTCTTAGCCGCAATCCACTGTAGCCTGACGCTGGCGCTCAGCGCGCCGACGTTCACGCACAATATCGCCCCGATCGTGTTCCGGTCCTGCTCGCCATGCCATCACACGGGCGGAGCCGGGCCGTTTCCATTACTGACCTTCGAAGATGTGCGGAAGCACGCGCGGCAAATTGCAGATGTCACGCGCAGCCGTTTTATGCCGCCTTGGCTTCCTGAGCAGGGCTACGGCGATTTCGAGGACGAGCGGCGGCTTACGACGCGCGAGATACAGACGATTCAAGGTTGGGTAGCGCATGGCGCGCCCGAGGGTGCTTCCGCCGGCTTGCCGTCGCTGCCATCGTTTCCAGATAGCTGGCAGCTGGGTAAACCGGACGTGGTTGTCATGGCGCCGCGGGCGTTCGTTGTACCGGCAGCCGGGCCGGACCGTTTCTGGAATTTCGTGCTTTCTCCGAAAATTGCTTCCCGGCGGTACGTGCGAGCTGTTGAGATTCACGTCGATAATCCGCGTCTGTTGCATCACGCCAATCTGCTGATCGATCGTACCGGCGCCCTCTCTTCACGCGGCGGTGGTTTTCCGGGAATGGAGTTAGCCCTGGAGCGCAGTGTCTTCGATCTGGACGGGCATTTTCTTTTCTGGAAGCCCGGTTCGCTACCCTACTCCGAGCCGGATGGATTTTCCTGGGTTGTGAACCCGGGCAACAATTTGGTGCTGAATGCCCACATACAGCCTTCAGGCAAGACGGAGAAACTGCAACCGTCGATTGGGCTGTATTTCACCGATAAACCGCCGGCACATTTCCCGTTGTTGATTCAGCTCGAACATGACGGCGTGCTGGATATTTCAGCGGGCAGCAAGGATTTCGTGGTATCCGACGAGTTTCGGCTGCCGCTTGCGGTGGATGTGCTCGCGATTTATCCCCACGCCCATTATCTCGGCAAGCTGCTCGAAGCGTACGCCACGCTGCCCGATGGCTCGCGTCGCTGGCTAATCCGTATTCCGGACTGGAATCTGAATTGGCAGGCGATTTATCGCTATCGCAAACCGCTTTTTCTTCCCAGGGGATCCGTTATTTCGATGCGCTATCACTACGACAACTCGGCGGCGAACCCCAGAAATCCAAACCGGCCGCCGAAGCGAGTGCGCGCGGGCAATGATGCCAGCGACGAGATGGGCCATTTATGGCTGCAGCTGTTGCCGCGCGGAGCGGGCGATCGTCGGCGGGAATTGGCCGAAGCATGGATGCGCCATCGGGTGGAAAAATATCCGGAGGATTTCTCGGCAAATTTGCAGCTCGGCGCGCTGGAACTTTCCCGTCTGAACGCCGCCGGGGCTGCATCGGCACTTGGGGTGGCGGTTCGCGTGAAGCCGGAAGATGCCATTGCGCATAATCTGTATGGTTCGGCGCTTCAGACTTTGGGCCGCTCACGCGAGGCGCTCGAGCAGTTTCAGATTGCGGTTCGACTGAAAGGTAATTTCGTAAATGCCCGTTATAACCTGGCTCGCTCGCTGATCAAAGCCGGGAGGCTGGAGGAGGCTATTGAGAATTTGCGCGCTGTTGTGGCGGCGTATCCGAACGATCAGGCGGCGCGCAAGTATCTGGCGCGGGCGCTGGCTCTGCGCAATAGGACAAAGTGACTTCTATTCGCCTTTCGCCGGCCCGGGTCGCACGTCTTTCAACGTCACACACCAGGATCCGTAGCCGCGCTTGCGGGAGAACGGATCGTCTTCCACCTGAAATAGGACGTCGAGCTTTGCTCCGGGTTCGAGCAGCGCTATGCGATCTTCGAAATTCCACGCTTTCGCAAACAGCAATCTACCGTTGTGGCGCAATGGGACGTTGAAGTGCTTGCCATCTTTCAGAGCTTTCGGAGGCGCAGCCACTTCCGCAGCGGCGCAATAGAAGATCGGTGCCGGATTGCCGAACCCGAACGGTCCGAGCGATTGCAGCGCGGCAATGCAGCGTTCCGAGAGTGAGGCAAACGACGCTTCGGCGTCAATTCGATACACGGGCCGCAGATCGTCAGCGGTGAGCAGGGTGGCGGCGTGCGTATGAAAACGCTCGCGGAAGGCCTCGATGTCGGTGGTGCGGAGGGTCAGCCCGGCAGCTTGGCGATGGCCGCCGAATTTCGTGAACAGCTCGGGCATGCTTTCGAGCGCTTCGAGCAAATGGAAGGCGGGAATGCTGCGGCCGGAACCGGAAAAATGCCCGTCCTGAGCGGCTTGGCTCAGCACGAATACCGGGCGCGAGAAGCGCTCCACCAGGCGGCTGGCGACGATTCCGAGCACACCGAGATGCCATTCGGCGCCCGCGAACACCAACGCCGCGCGATCGTGCAGCAACAGAGCGTCTTCTTCGCAGCGCGCAAGAATCGCTTCGACAATTTCCGCTTCCGTGCGCTGGCGTTCGCGGTTGAGAATATCTAGCTGGATCGCCAGCGTTTGGGCCCGCGCTTCGTCCGCGGTCAGGAACAGCTCGATGACGTCGCGCGCGGTGGCCATGCGCCCGGCCGCATTGATGCGTGGAGCGAGGCGAAATGCCACTTCATGAGCCGAAGGACATTCTCCTTCAGTAAAACCGGCGATGGCGAGGAGCGCACGCAGACCCGGATTGCGCACAGCGCTCAGACCGCTGAGGCCGCGCCGGACGATCACGCGATTTTCGCCGGTGAGCGGCACGATGTCGGCAACCGTGGCAATTGCAACCGGCTTGAGAAACGAATCAAGCAGGGCTTGCTTACGAGCAGCCGACAAAGAAGAACGCGCCAGCAGCGCCTGTACCAGCTTGAGGGCGACGCCGGCGCCGCAGAGCTGCTTATCCGGATATTGGCAGCCGGGCCGATTGGGGTTGAGAACGGCGAGAGCCGGAGGGAGTTCGGCCTCGGGTAAATGATGATCTGTAACGATCACGTCGACGCCCAGCTCGCGAGCATGACGCACGACGCCATTCGCGCGGATTCCGGTATCCACGCTGACAATGAGCCGCACCCCGCGCTGCGCGGCTTCTTCCACAACCTCGCTGCGCATGCCGTAACCATCGCGCAAACGATGCGGGATATGAAAATCGGCCTGGCCGCCCAGAATCTCGATGGTTTTCTTCAGGATTACGATCGAAACGGTCCCGTCGACATCATAGTCGCCGTAGAGCAAGACCTGTTCGCGTCGTTCAATAGCGGCAATCAGACGGGCGACGGCGCGATCCATGTCGCGGAGGAGCAGCGGATCACCGAGCGAGGAAAGCTGTGGAGACAAAAAAGCACGCGCCTGTTCCGGATCGTTATAGCCGCGATTCGCGAGAACCGCGGCAATCAGCGGCTCACAGCCCAGGCTTTCGGCGAGCGCACGGGCTTGCTCGTTTTTCACCGCGGGCTCGTGCCAGCGCGCGGCAGGTCTTTTCCACCGGTCAGTTATTGGAAAAATATCTCCCTAACGGCCCTTGCTCTTCTTCGTCCTCGCGTTCTTCGAGCGCGGACTCTATCTCGCCCAGGACATCGGCCAAGGCCTCGAACCACTCGGTGTGCAGCTCGAACAAATACACGCGATTGTCCAAAGCGAAGGAGAGCTGTAGCGAACTGGTGAAGCCTTCGTAGGCCTCCAACTGGCGCAGTCGTAATTCGTAGTTCCGTTTCTCTTCGCGCGGAAAATCGCAGTCTTCCAGCTCTTCCAGAGCTTCGTCGATGCGGTTCAAGGAGAACGCATCGTAGTTAAAGACCACCAGCTTGGCGCCGGCGGCGCGCGCGGTGGCTAGAAATTCCTGGTAATCCGGATGCCGGGCCGTATCCCATGACACCTGAGCCATCGTATCCAGCATGCGGTGGTACCCGTAAAACACCGGAATGCCGCTTTGGAGAAGATGCGCCTCGATGGCGGTGCGCAAACTCTCCAGATCTAAAGCCATGCCGTTCCAACCCTATCAAATTTTAATTCCAAACCGGAATTTATACGTTATAAGTTGTTTTTCATACAGGTAACCTGGACCCGGGTGGTGGCATCGTTACCACAGGTGTTTCGTATTTGCGCATTGCCTCGCTTATTCTTTTGGCTGCCGTCCCGGTGAGCCTTTTTGCCCAAAGCGGATTCGTCAGATCCGGCGGGCAGGCGCTGCCAGGCGCAACGGTAAGCGCGGCGCAAAACGGCCAATCGGTTTCCACCGTAACCGATGCAGACGGCCATTACACCTTCCCGCCGCTTGCTGCCGGCACCTGGAGCGTGTCGGTTGAGATGTTCGGGTTTCAATCGCTTAAAAAAGACGTGGACTACAGCACGGCGAATGGTGCCGTGAACTTTGAGTTGCAGTTGAAGGAATCGCCGATGCTCGAACGCTTGCGGCAAGCGGCTTCGCGTGCGGGCGTCGCAGGCCAGCCGGGCAACGGGCGCACCACCGGGACGGCGGGCGGCACGGCGGCTGGCGATCAAGCCTTTGAGCAGGAATTGGCAACCGCTTTAAATGTGCAGAACGCGCCCGCACCGGCAACCTCCGGCGAAAACTCCAATGAATCTTTCCTTGTCTCGGGCAGTTTGAGCCCCGGCATGGCGCAAGGCGCGCAAGCGGATTCGGGGCCGGACGTGCGAGCCTTCGGTCCGGGATTTGGCGGCTTCGGAAGAGAACCGGACGGCGGCGGTGCGCCCGGGTTCGGATCTCAGCCAGCCGGAGGTCCGGGTTTCGGCGGAGGAGGATTTGGCGGCGGCGGGGGCGGATTTCG
>Ga0068856_100002533_pt1 | contig 18832 bp, 17 predicted proteins | sample KBSCornC62_FD_66595 | JGI IMG/M metagenome (GOLD analysis project Ga0068856, IMG submission 66595) | Corn rhizosphere microbial communities from Kellogg Biological Station, Michigan, USA - KBS Corn C6-2 | ecosystem: Host-associated > Plants > Roots > Rhizosphere > Soil ...
CATCGGCGTTCTGGCGAAGTGGCGGTACAGGTCCGACAACGAGACCGTGCCGCCGTTTTTGCGCACGTAAGCCATCACCGCATCGCGCCAGGTGGTCCCCAACGCAGTGGCCGCGGCGACAACGAAGAAGCGTGCGAAGCGCAATGGGGCGAGTGCACCTTCGAGCCCCGAAGCGGCCATGCGATCCAGATCGTCTTTTCCGTATGCACACAGCACGGATGGCGCGCCGGCGTTTGCCGCCGCACGGGTCCCGTCGGCGTGATGGAAGTGCAACCGGCCAGCGAGGAAGAGCAATCCACTGGCCTGGTCGAACACGTATCGCTGGAAGTCACGCGTTTCGGTGCGCGCGAAAATGAGTGCGGTGCCGCGGCCGTGAGTGGCCAGGCGCGCGAGCCAGTCGCCGATCTCTCCGGACGTGTATGGCGGGTTGAGGAACACCCGGCCGTACCACCGGGCGGTCAGACCGTCGACCTCTGGCAGGCAATAGCCTCGCTGCGCGGTGGGAAAGGGGGACCCGGGGTATGCGCATGGATCAAGATCGAAAGACTGCGCCCCACCCAGCGCGGCAACAACGTGCGGTGGTGTGAGCCACGTGGTAGTGACCCCGCGTGCTGACTGATGTCCGCCGATGCCTTTGCGAGTACCCATGCGCGTCTTCTTCAATGGTTGGTTGTGACCGATCCGAAGATGGTAGCGGCGGCGTTTACTCAGCCGAAATTCTCTTCAGTCTTCATGGCTGGATGTGCCTGTCGGCGCGGTGGCGTGAGCGGCGGTTGCTGCCGCTGGCAGGGCCGCTCATGGCATGCAAGGGAACGGCAAGCTGTGCCGAGCCGGTGCAATTCGTTAGAGTCTGCTGCTGGGACGATCACGGAGCGCTCGACGATGACCACGCTGGAGACCGCGCATGCCGCTGTGATGGGCCTGGCAGCCGATTTCACCCGGCACGAGCCGGCGCACCTTGCCGCCGACTACTCCGAGGCCCGCGTTCGACAGGATTTCATCGACAAATTCCTGATTGCGCTCGGCTGGGACGTCTTGCACAACCTGCAGAAGAACCCGTTCGAGCAGGAGGTACGCGTCGAGAATCGGGTGATACTGGAGCACACACAGCGGCGCGCGGACTACGCGTTTTTTGTAGGCCCGAATTTCCGGGATGTGCGGTTCTTCGTGGAGGCCAAAAAACCGAGCCGTCAGCTGGGCACCGCCGACGCCTATTTCCAGACCATTCGGTACGGCTGGAACAGCACGACACCGGTTGCGTTGCTGACCGACTTCCGGGAGTTCCATGTCCTGGATTGCCGATACCGGCCGGACATCGACACGGCGCAGGAGCGAGCGATTTTTACGCTCAACTGCAACGAATTGAGTGACCGGGACACGTTTGCCAAGCTCTACTATCTGTTTTCGCGCGAGGCCGTGGCCGACAACGCGCTGGAGAAGTTCGCCGAGACACTTCCCAAGAAACGCGGCAAGGCCACCCAGCGCGGCCTGTTCAAGGGCGGCTTCCAGAGCATCGACGACTCGTTCCTGAGCGAGCTCGATGGTTTCCGCGACATGCTCGCGCGCGAGTTCAAGAACCGAAACCCCGATCTCGACGGCGACACGCTGACGGAAATCACCCAGCGCACGCTGGACCGTCTGGTATTCCTGCGGTTCCTGGAAGACAAGCTCATCGAGACGCGCGAGAGCGTCGCCAATTTCGGCAGCAAGGGATCGGTCTGGGGCGACTTCGTCGCCGCATGTCGCCGGCTCGATAGCGTGTACAACGGCATCGTCTTCAAGAAACACGCCCTGCTCGACGCTCCCTCGTTCAAGGTCGAGGACGAGGTATTCGGCGATATCTGCGAGAGTCTGTCCGACAAGAACTCGCCCTACAACTTCGACGTCATTCCGATCCACATCCTGGGCAGCATCTACGAACGCTTCCTTGGCAACATCATCGTTGCTACCGAGAAGCGCGCGCGCCTTGAGCAGAAACCCGAGGTGCGTAAGGCCGGCGGCGTCTACTACACGCCGGAGGAAATCGTACGGTACATCGTCGAGCACACGGTCGGCGTGGCGATCGCCGGCAAGACCCCAAACCAGATTGCGGAGATGACGTTCGCGGACATCGCGTGCGGTAGCGGCTCATTCCTGCTTGGCATCTACGACTACCTCCTGAACTATCACCGCACCTGGTACAACGCGAATCGGGCGCGCGCCAAGGAGGGCGATATCGTCGTGCAGCCGGACGGATCAGTACGGCTCTCCCTCGCCAAGCGCCGCGAAATACTGCTCAACAACATCTATGGCGTCGACATCGATCATCAGGCGGTCGAGGTCGCGCAGCTGTCGCTGTACTTGAAATTGCTCGAGGACGAAAGCACTGCCTCGGCGAAGAACTACCAGATGGAAATTCACCAGGCGATCCTGCCGAGCCTGTCGCCGAACATCAAATGCGGCAATTCGCTGATCGGCAGCGAAATCCACGAAGGCAGTCTCTTCGGCGCCGAGGAACACCGCGCGGTCAACCCTCTGGATTTCCGGGACGCATTTCCGGACATCATGAAACGAGGGGGTTTCGACGTGCTGGTTGGCAATCCGCCATACGTGAACGCGTGGGACTTCTTCGAAGACCAGCCAAAGGTTCGCGACTACCTGACGAACAGTGGCCGCTTCACCACCGCCGATCGGCACTGGGACCTCTACGTGCTATTTCTCGAACGGGCCCACCAGCTCGTCCGAAGCGGCGGCCGCTACGGCTTCATCATTCCGTACAGCTTCGCCTTGCAGAAGTACGGAATACTGGGGCGTCAGCTCATGCTCGGAAAGGCCACCATCGAAAGCATCGCCGACATACGGACGATCATGGTGTTCAAGGACGTCCCGGTGATCACCATGATCCCGATCGTTCTCAAGCGCGAGCCTGGTCAACGCGACGACATCACGATCCGCAAGCCCGTCCCCGACACGACACGCAAGCGCGTGCTGCGCTTCGAAGACAGCCACCAGACCGCGCGCAGCGTCTTCCTGAAACAGCACGAAACGATGCTGCGCCTGGACCTGTCAAAAGGGGCGCTGCGCTTGCTGGATCGCATGCGCAAGAACAGCGTGACGATCGGCGACCTGTGCTACGTCAACTATGGCGCGCAGATGTCCAGCAAGGTCAAGGGAGGATTTGGCAAGGGTCACGTGATTCGCGAGTCGAAGGAAACCGCGTCGTGCCGGCCGATGATTGGCGGCAGAGAACTTTACCGATACGACATTCGATGGGAAGGGCGCTACGTCGATTATTCGTACGCGGACAAGATGTACGGGCCGCGGTGGCCGGAATTCTTTGAGCAACCCAAGCTCATGATTCGCGACATCACCGGCACGCATCGCGTCGAGTCCACGCTCGACCGAGCTGGATTCTATTGCGACCACACCATCCTGTGTGCGCAGCGGCATTGCGACGTGGCCAAGTGGAAGCCGACCGCTCCGGAGGTCCAGAAGCTTTCGGCGAAATATCCGCTGGAATTTCTGGCAGCCGTTGTTGGTAGCACGGCTGTCTCGGCCTATTTCTACCTGATGTTGTCGGGCGAAGGCGTACGCACGGGCGGCGGCTTTCACACATACCCGGAAACCATTCGGGCGTTTCCCGTTCCCAACATCGAATTGCTCGCCAAGAAAGAACAAGCGCACGTCGAAAAGATTGGGCAGCTCGCGCGCGAGGCGATCGAGTGCCGCGGCAAGCTCGATCGAGCAAAGACGGATCGCGATCGCGAGTACTTCGAGCAGCGCTTCGCCTCCCTCGATCGTCAGATCGACACGATGGTGGGCGAGCTCTTCGGACTCGACGAAAAGGACATTCTCGTAGCCACCGAGGCTGCGGAGGGGTAGCTTCACTACACCATCGGTTTGCCCGTCATCCTTGGTCTTCCTGATGCGGTGCGGGAGCGCCGAGAGCCGCCGGAAGGTCCGGCACCGCAGTGGCGAGTCGCTCAGCGACGGCATCGATCGCCGCTTCGTCGGCGGCGCCCACCAGCAAGTGCACGACCTCATGCCAGAAGGCGATCGACTGTTGCCGTGCGTCCTGCTCGCTATCGATGAGGATCACCACGTCGTCATGCGCCGTCGCCAGCATGCCGGACGTAAGCAAAGGGCGACGCACCACGCGCACGCGCGGCAGATGTGCGCGCGTGGAATTGTTGCTTGCGCGATCGCGCTCGGCCGACGAGCCTGGCGGGATGTAGCCGGTTTGTTCCAAGTGCCCGGGACCGGTGAATGTACGCATGTCGCGGCGGGGCACCTGGCCCAGGAGTTCCTGTCGATACACCTCGATCGCGTGCTCGGCGGCGATTCCGTCGGCTTCGTGCTCGAAGTCGATCGTGACGGTGTATCCCCCGACTGCGGTGTGGGCGTGACCATCGACGTGGCGAGCGTTGCGCAGTGCGTGGAGAGAATGTTCCGCAGTTGAGTTGATCACGATTGCTCTCGAGTAGGGTAGGCGACGAACGCGCTGCTGGTGGATCAAAGAAAGGCCAGCTGCTGGAACAGCGCTTGCTCGGCGGCCGGCGCCAGCGTGGTGGTCGGCGCTTTCTCCACGCGTCGGGCTTCGGCCTGCCAGACGGCTACGGATTCGTCACTGATACCTGGCAATGGCGTGAACGTGTCCGCAGTAGCCGCGGCGATACGCCGGGATCGCAAATCCTCATAAAACAGGTCCGCGCCGACAAAATGTCGACCCGTCTCGACTGCCGCAACGGCAGTAGACCCGCTCCCTGAGAAGGGATCGCAGACCAGGTCACCGCTCAGTGTGTAGAGCAGGATCACGCGCTTGGCCAGGCGAGTGGGAAACTGTGCGGGGTGCTTGCCGAGCTTGCCATCGGGATGGTTGTGACCGACTTGAGGGATATCATCCCAGACGTCGCTCGGATGAGCGCCATAGGGGTGCCCCGACAGGGCGCCACGGTTGGGGCCCTTGAAAGCACGTTTTCCTGGCTCGCGCTGCGGCACGCGCGCGGCGTTCGGATTGAAGGTGGCCTGAACCCCCTTGCTGAAGACGAGCACGACTTCGTGGCGGTCTGCGAGTCGCGACTTGGGCGTGAGACCATGCTTGATCGTCCAGACGATACGGCTTTGAAAGGTCAACCCTGCGCGACGTGGATCCTCGAACAGCAGGATGTCCATCGGCACAAGCTGGTGGTTCCAGTCCCGTGTCTTGCCGACATTGAGGCAGAGCACGCCGCCCGGGCGAAGGGTGCGTGCCATCTCGCTGATCACCTGCATCATCCAACCGTGGAAGTAGGTGAATCGCATCGTGTCCGCCGCGGCGCAGCCGCCGTACGGTTTCGATAGGTTGTAAGGCGGGCTGCTCAGGTGCAGTGCGATCGAATCGTCGGGAATGCTCTCGAGGAAGTCCAGGACGTCTGCCTTGGTAGTTGTGTCGATCAGGGCGCGAAGTGTCTCTTCCTGGCGTTTGCGCCGCTCCTGGTGCCGCTCGCGAATACGCTGCTCGTTTTTCCTCGCGCCGCTCTTGAGCGCCAAGGCGTAGATACGGCCACGTGACCAGTGCGTGAGGGCACGCACTTCATCGTATGTGTGGGTACGCAACAAGTCCAAGACGCGCGAGTCTTCGTCTTGGTGCGGCGGGGACACAGGAATCATGAGCGATGGTCCACACGGGTTGAGATGTCGGGCGAACGGTCCAATCGGTGTCACTACAGCAAACCACGTTTTGCAAGGCTCAATGCCTCGCCGTCGGCCACGACAAAATGGTCTAGCAATCGCACGTCGATCTGATGCAGTGCTCTCCGAAGCTGTGTCGTGAGCACCCTATCGGCTTCCGCTGACTCGTGCGGGCTCGCCGTCGTGTTGTGGGCAGTGACGATGGCTGCAGCCTTGTGAGCGAGACATCGCTGATTGAAGTGACGCGAATCTCTTGCGTCGTTTGTGACCGCGCCGGGGGCCCACGTCTCGAACGCCACGAGGGCATGTTGCGAGTCGAGAAACATGCAGGCGAACGTCTCGCAGGGCAGATCAACGAGCCGGGACTTGAGGAATGCGGCGGCGTCTTCCGGCTGTGCGATTGCGATGCTGGATTGAGTGCTCATCGACGTCCGCCTTGCGCGCTATCTCGGTGTCTTGCATCGTAGCGACGGTGACTGGGTAGCCCAAATTGTGGGCAGACTATCCACGCTTGCGTGAGTATCCTTCGTGCCCGATTCGGCACCACAGTGCCGTGGCAGCCCGCCGCGGACTGCATCCCTACGATGCGTTCTTTTTCCACGCATCGAATTTTTGAATTGTCGCTAGCGCCAGTTCCCAAGCCGGAGCGGGCAGTGCGTAAACCCAATCGCTTGATTGTTGAAATCCCATCGTCCGTAGCGCCTCATACAAAGGGGCATAGAACGTTGCATCAGGCAACCGACCATCCCTGTCATCCAGATCGTCGAATTCCCGGGGACTAGATTCGACCGGGAGTTCAATGATGAGCATGGAATACGGGGTCTCACGCACGCGCGCCGCGGCCACCATCATGGCAGCCAATTCCACGAGGGCCGAGGTCTTGTAGAGTTTCCTGCTCGGAGGCTGCAGTATCAAGCACTCCGAAGGCACGCTCGAGTAGCCGAGCTTGCCAAGCGTTTGGACGGCCATTCCTTCCCCGTGCGAGGCTCCCTTGTGAATGAGTTCGAGGGTATCGAGCACGCCCAGTTCCGAGTTGTCCCAGGTGTCGAAGGGATGGCGGTCCCTCAGTGGCGAGTAATGCAGTAACGATGTGCTAAGGGGTTTCCGAATCAACGGTGATGCAAAGCTCATCTCGTAGATGGTCATCGAGCGGAACTCGGAATCGGCCCGTGGCAGCCCAAGATAGATCTCGATCTCAGCAGCAGCGGCACGCAGGGCGGCGGCGCCACCCATTGTTTCGAACTTGATGCGAGCCGCGTCTGCCCGTTCGACAACCGCTTGGAAACCAGGACGCTTGCCGGATTTGGCAAACGCCGAGACGGCTGCTGCAATCGATGGTTCGGCTGTCAGTGATAGCGCAGCGACATCGTCGGCTGCGGTCACTCGGTGTAGGGTGATGGACGACGGCGGCATGTCGCCATCGTCGTCATCGAGTGATTCGAGGTGGTCTTCGGAAATCGCCCGAAACGCAAAATAGTCATCAAACTCGCGGAACGCCGTCTTTTCCGCAGGCGACGCGATCTTGTCGCCGCTACCCAGAATGCTTTGTGGATTTTCGAACAGCACGATGTGCTTGATGCGTTCACGCGAGTAGCTGGCGTAGGCGCTGATATCACCAAGATGCATCGCCATGACCTGGGCGAGAAAATACCCAGCAGCCTTTGGCGAACGCTCGTCAAGAATGGCCATACCCAGCAGCGTGGCGGATGTGAGCAGCACGGAAGTGCCCGCTGTCTCCAAGCGCAACTCGGCGGTGCCGACTGCAAGCGCGCGCTCGGGAGCTTTAATCTCGTGAATGACGATGGTCGGACGGTACACGAGCATTGTGCACTCGTCGCTGCGCACATCAGCGACGGTTAGGTGCTCGGTGCGCAGCCACCCCTGCGTACGGTAGAGCTCGAGGGCTTGTGGGATTGTGAGGGTATGTGGCGCCCCAGCGAGTGAGGCGACCACATCGAGATGTTCGTATCGCGCACCCAGTGCGGCAACCTGAGGATCACGGTCACGTTGTGATTCCATGTAGACGCTGCCGCAAGGCCACATCCAGCCGACGGTGCGATCGCCTGACATGAGCTCCGTTGGGCCGAAGCGCTCTTCTTCTTCAACCTGGAAAAATTCCTCAACGGTATGTGGCCGGCTCTGCAGAACTCCGGAGTCCATGAAAAACAGCATCTGGGACCGAATGGTCGACGCGAGTTGCTCGAGGTGATCTTGACGTGGGGAGTTCATGGGGATGCTTTTGCCGATGCCAGGAGAAGACGACTTGCTCGCATTCTCTCAAACGCGGCTTTGGACGGGCGCGAGAAACCCAAGCTTTTCCCTAGGGGGTTTCTTGCAGACGCGTGTGGATTGCTGGGTACTACCAGCGCTTGCGTGTGTAGCCTTTCTTGCTGAGCCAGGCCTGACGTTTACGCTCCCAGTCGAGCACCTCGATGTAGAAAGCATTGAGCCGATCACGGGAGAAGCCCTCCGTTTCGACTGCCGCCTGGAACGCTTGCGCCGCGGCGACCATCGCCTTCCACCAGGCTGCGAGGGGACGATTGTTCTCGCGAGCCTCCTGCTCGCGCTTGAACGCTTCGGCGACGAGCCGCGCGGCGTGGTGAGCGTTCTTGGCCCGCGGGAAGAGCTTCAAGCAGCCTTGCATGGCGCCGCGTACCAGCCCGTCCTCGCACAGGAAGGTATATACGTAGCGGCCGTCGGCGCCGCAGTGCGGACAGTTCGCGTTGCCGAACTCACCGGAATCGCGACGCCTGAGGATCGCCACGATCGCTGGGAGCTTGGCGCTCGCTTTGATTTCGGGTCGAGAAGCGGACATTCGCTGCTCGGAGCTACGTTGCTTCGCCGCCGGCGAGACCGGCAAAAACGTTGAGGGACGGTGCCGGGTCCCCGAGCACTCGGAGAACCTGGTCATGCACGTCGCACACCGTCTTGGCATCGAGGCAACGCTCCGCGGCGGCTGCGACGGAAAGGACTTGCGCGACAGCGCGCAGCATGCGCTCCAGGTCCTCCGCCTGCTGCTTGAGTTGAACGGGGGCCCGACCGGTCTCGGCGTGGATCGCAACGGCTTCGGATTCTATGCGTAGCTTCAGCTCGAGCGTGGAGCGTGCAGCTGCTTCGGTTGCCGCGGCGGCCTCGATCTGCTCGCGCCGACGGTAAGGCAGATTGAATTGGCCGATCGCGTCGAACATCTGCGCCACAAGATCGCTGTGCGTTTTCGCCGAGCGGCGGAGTTGCGCTACGTGGTGATTGTCTGGCGAACCGCCCCGCAGCTTCTGTCGCCGATAGAGGATGTCGTCCTTGGGAGCAAGGGTGCGTTCATGGATCCAGAAGTGGTAGCAGTACCATCGTCCTCGCAGGACAATGCGATGTGCTCGAATGACGATGCGGTGCTTAGCGCGAAGTTCGAGAAGGTGAAGCGTGGCGGCGGTGGCGCCGCCTTTCGTTGCCACGGCATGGTGTCTCCTGGAGAGAATCTGTCGGGCGTCCGACCTCAGGGAGCTTTGGTCTCCATCAGAATAGCTCGGAAGCCGTTCACGCCAAACTTCTTCGCTGCTGCGCGCCCGTCACTTCTCGATGTTGGGAGATTCGGGCGACCGCATTACGATAGCGTTTGGACGTGCGCACGGATTGATGAGGGAGGCACTGATGAGCAAGAGCGAAACCCGGCACAGCCACTATGACCTGGCCGCGCGTGCGGGAGAATTGCGCCAGGCCGTGCGTGAAGCCGTCGAGCTCGCGGAATATGGGGTATTGCCCGATGCGATCCACGAGCACCTTCCTGTTCTCGAAAACAACCTGGCCCGATGCTCGTTGCTTCGGATGCAGGCGCAGCAGCTCGGTCGGCCGCGCAGTCGAGCCGGGTCGTTCCTGGTGGATGCGCGCCTTCACGAGCAGGCAACTCGGTATCTCCAACGCCTGGAGAAGCACGCCGCCCGCGAGCCGGCCAACTCGGTTACGCCGACGAACACGCTGATCATCGAGGCGTACCGGGACTATCGTCGGGCCTTGAACTCTTCTGGCACGGACGTGGTGCCCTTAACCTATCAGGAGGCGGCGCATCTTTCTCCGCAATATCTATCGGGTGACTTGTTGCTGAGCAAATGCTCGCGCTGCAAGACGATCTTCATGCAGTCGGCAGAGCCGGTGAAGGTGCGTAAGGGCTTGCGATGCGGCAGTTGCTTTCATTGCTACGAGGCGGATTCATCGTGAAGATGACGCGGCGTGATTTGGGAAACTGAGCTTCACTCCTGTTCCGCGGGTGATGGCCCGCACGCCTCTGCTCGACTCGAACATAGAGCTTCGCCACTGCGGGCGACACGGGGTCGGTCCCCGTCACGAAATTTTGCACGCGGTAGCAAGAGGAGCGCAAGCGGGAGCCGTCGAACGAGTCGAAACCGCTAGGACCGACCGGGACGGCGTGGCCTTGGGTTCAAGCAACCATGTCTCAGCCGGCGGCGGCGCGCCGATCGGCGATGCCCGTGACGATGACGCGCGGGCAAAGCGCTAGGGCGCGGGCGCGACGGAGAGCGGCGTGTGGTTTGGAAACTCGTCATGGAGCTGGCCATCGAGCACGCGGCCGGCCTTCTTCTTTGGTACGCGCCGCATCGCGTAGGGTTGTGTGTCGGTGGGATCCGGCCGGCCGACATTGACGCCGACGCGCTTCCACGACGGCCGCGTGACGACCCCATCGTTGTGCACCCAGGCGACGTTCTTGCGGTCCATGCTGGGGTCTGCGTCGCCATTGGCGAGCGAGGCGATCTGCCAGGATCCCCATTGCTTGAAAAAGTAGGCGACGCCGGCGGCGCGGCACTGCTCGCGCAGCGAACGTGCCCACTCAGGATGCATCGGACGCGCGTCGCGCGCGCTTTCGCCGCCAACGATGACCCAGTGGATACCACCGTCGTGCTCAGCTGCTCCGCGGCCGCACTGGCTGCACACGTCGAGGTCCTTGTCATCGGCGCCGTGGAACGCGTGGCCACGCGGCAGCAGGTGTGGCAGCAGATCCAGGTGACTTAGCAACGGCTCGCACGACACACCGCGAACGGCCGCGGGGCACGCGCGCAAGGCCGCCAAGCGCTCCGGCGCGACGCGCTGGTTTTCGACCGTCGTCATGAGCCAGATCTGGGGATGCGGAAGCGACGCCGCCTCGAAGACGCGATCGTAAACATACGCGGCTCCCGGCGATCGCCCGGCGTGCGCCGCGGCGAGCTCGGCCCAGATGTGACGTCGATCGGTGCTCAGGTACTCGAGTGCGCGGTCCGGCCGTTTGGTAAGCACCTGGTGGATGTGGCCGCGCGACATGGCGTAGCAGGCCCACATCACGCCGAAGACTCGGTCGATCCAGGCAAAGGGGACCGCCGGGTGGAACAGGTCGCTGTGGGCGCACACGAAGATCAGGCGCGGTCTGGTCATGCGCAGCGGCTGATTCAGCCACTGCGCGTTGAAGCGAACTTCGCCGGTCCACACGGGGCCTGCTGGCGTGTCGATCGTCAGTCCGGCGCGCGAGGGGTGATTGCGCAGGCGGGTGCCGGCGAGCTTCATCGCATAGCAACGCCGACAACCGGCCGACAGGATCGAGCAGCCCGTGATCGGCGACCAGGTCGCGTCCGTCCATTCGATGAGCGAGTGCTGGGCCACGTTGTCAGTGAGCTTTGTGCTTCGTGCGACGGCGTACATTGGCGTGTGCCGGCGGCACCGCGGCGTCATCGCCTAAGTGGTTGACGCACGAATCGAGCACCGCCGTGAGTATCTCCTGGCGAGCGGCAGGCGAAATACCTCGCGCGCGCATAGCCAGGTCGAATGATTCGAAGACGTCAGGTTGAACGTCCCAGAAATCGGGCATACGAGTCTTCCTCAAGAATCCCTATAGAAAAATCGACCGGCGCGCTTGCCGGCGGCCATGGCGACCTTGATGCGGCGCAATCACGAACAGAAATCGACGACGCTGTCGGCCAGGTTCATGCCGCTATCGTAGGATTCGTTCCAGTCCTGGCTGGTCGGATGTGTCCGTCCACCTTCGCCGGCGAGCTGGTCTTCGTAGCCCAGCCAGAAGGCAGCATTGAGATCAGCGGTGGTCACTTCGTCGGAAATGAGATTCATGGTCGTGTCCTGAGTGGCGAAGTTGTCGAGCGAACGAACGCGGCGTGCAGCACGCGTGGCCATTGCCACCTTAGCGGTCGGTGGCGCGCGGCCAAAATTCGTGAGCCACTATCTCAAACGAGGTGGACCTAGCGTGCGTGAAACCCCGCGGTTTTGCGCGCACGTTTCGGACACCAAACTCCGGTCGCGTGAAGCCTACGATTCAAGCAGCCACGAGTCGGCTGTTCGCCGGCGAAGGCCCTCTGCGATCCCTGTGACGATGTACCTGGCCAACGGCTCGCCGGCGAGGGGCGAGTTCGCGGTCCAGAATTCCGCCGGCATCGTGTGACGGAATCGGGTGGTCAGGAGATCGTCCTCGTCTCGCGTGATGGTGGCGCGCAGCCCGAAGCGGCGAAGCGTGTCTGCCAGCCGTGCTTCCGTGATCGTGTTCCCTTCCGCGACGATCAGGCGATAAATAACCTCGCCGGGCACCATGTGCTCGTGTCGCAGGTTGCGTCGGCAGAACGCCTGATAGGCGCCCGGGCTACGGAATGGCGGTTGCTGTGCCAGCAGCTGCGCTGCCGCTGCCGAGCGGTAGTGCGACGTCGCATGGAAGTGCGTGGTCTCGGTAGAGCGCCGGATGAACATCTTCACCGCATCCTTGCATGCCGACTCGCGCAGCAGCCCGCCGGCGTGAAGCTGGTAGAGCGCTCGGGCAAACGTTGCAACGTGTGGCATGCGACTCCGCCGCGCGTCTATGCGCGCTGAGGGAGCGTAAACCGCGGCGCGCCTGGGAGCAATGGCGCCGGATCCATAGGCGTTTGTCGTCGTGTGCGGTCGGTCTGATCAGAGTAGCGCGGGCGCGGGCGACGCCCCGAGATTCTCACGCACAACACGCACGACACGATAGGCCGTGGCACGTGATGCGCCGTTCTCACGGACTGCGACTTATCTCGCGGCGTTTCGCAGGCGACGCGAGAGCACGATCGCGCCCATCATCACCAGGCTGGTCCAAAACGTCATCACCGTGGCGACGCAGAACACCGACACGATGCTGTCGAACGATGGAAAACCGTCGAGCGCATGCTCACCGAAGAATGACGTGCCCACAATGGACTGCCACACGTTCACGAACAGGGGTAACGTGGCGGCGAGCGCAACGAGGAGGTAGACCGTCAGTGCGCTCAAAGCAACGGCACGTTTTGCCATGTAGGATTCTTCCTCGGGATGGATTGACCCATCGTAACGCGCGCAGGGGTGCCGCCGCGAAATTGGTAGGTGTCGGGGGAGGCGATCGAACTCGGCCGGCGCGCCGATCGGGACGATCTCCATGCTTTCCGTGGGCAGGCGATTGTCGCGCTGGCGCGGCCGGCGTACGCTGAGCACGAGGATGGCACCAAAAGGGGAGTAGGGGATGCGCGCGACGCGAGGAATGTTCAACGTACTCGTGCTGGTCGTGTTGGGCTGTACGAGCGGATGCAGCAACCAGCCTTCGGCATCATGCAGCGACGAAGCGACCGTGGATACGTTACTCGGTGTGTACCGGGCGAAAACCCACGACATCCTCTCGCAGTCGCCCGCCGGCACCGGCGCTGCCGCCGCCACACTGGAAGGCAAGACCCAGTTCGCGCTGACGGCCATCCGAACGACCGATCTGAAAGAGAGCATCGGCAAGTACAGCTGCGAAGCCGAACTCCGGATCACAGTGGGCGACGGCGCCGTGCACGCGCTCATGAACGCCGGTGCGGCGTCAGCCGACGCGGACCTGTACCAGATAGGCGCGCTCACCTGGCTGCTGAGCGAGTCGTCGAAGGGCAACAATCCGATCGACGGCGAGGCGCTGCATCGCACGATCGCCTACACGTCACAGCTCACCGACGACCACAGCATGCGCAGACACCGGCGCTGCAGATCACTGGCTTCACGACGCGACTGCACTCGGACAAGCTCCTGCCTGTGGATCAGCTGCCTCCGTTGCTCGATCAGAAGTTGGTGGACGGGTCATATGCGAACGGCCCGTTCTACCTGCAGATCGGCAACACCGGCATGTCGATCGATTTCAGCAATGTGCGCGGCGATCCCGCGAACGCCGGCGGACAGGACCATTCGCCGGTCTACCTGATCGCCTTCGAGGATCTGAACAAGCAGCCGTTCCCGGGGACGTGCATCTCTATGATCGAAGCCGTGAACCCGACGATCACGCACGTCGAGGCGGTCGAGGTCCTGCGCGGAATCTCAGAGTCCAAGCGCCTGGCGCACTCGACGGACCCGCGCCGCCTCGCCACGATCAAGGCAGTGACGTTCGGATTGTGGACAGATCCTGTCGAGTGCGAGGTTGCGCCAGCGAAAGGCTGACCGCCGCGATGAGTGTGGTGTCGGCATTGACACCCATCCCAAGATGAGCGATAGAATACGCAAGGAGGGCCGAATAGCCCTCCCTCACGCATCGCGCGTTCTGCGCAAAACCCCACTCCTCTCTGAAGCGAACGCCAACTTGTGCGTACGCTACAATTTCACCGATGCAGGTTTGTGTAGTACGCCACTGTAGGCGTACGTCCTATGGGCGCGCGTTGCTCACTTTCTGCCCATCCCCGAAAACTCCGCATCGCGGCGCGCTCCGCTGCTAGTCCATGAACAGGCTGTCCACAGAATCTGTGGATAACTGGCGAGCGCTCTGCCGCAAGTCGAATGCAGTTCGCTACGAGCCGCCGCTGCGCAAGGAGACCTGCTCAGGATGTTGTAGGTACGACAAGGAGACCGGCGAGCGTCGGCGCGAGAGGTCCGTGTGCGCGCGACAACCTCCAGCGCCCACCCGAGACAACCGCCGGAGTCACATCTTGCCGAGTGGACGGCCGGTCCCAGCGGTGCGGGTAGGTGACAGCGAGGTGAGCACAAGGAGACCGGCTCGCGGCGATCGATGTCACTCGCGCCGTTGGTGGGCGTACGTCACACCGGTGAGCAACGCTTCATCGGCTCGATCGTCTTGGAGTAGGGCGGTAGGGCATCCCACATGCGCTTACCGTAGGTCGTGGAGATGATCCGGCGGTCGAGTATCAGAATGCGCCCGCGATCGGTCTCGGAGCGAATGAGCCGCCCCAAGCGCTGCACGAGCCTGCGAAACGCGTCAGGGATAGCCTCATCGACGAAGAAGCTCCTGCCGCGCGCTGAGAGCCATTCAGCGAGCTTCTCAGCAATAGGTCCATCAGGCGGGGAGAAGGGGAGGCGGGTGATGATAACGACCTCGCACTCGCGCCCAGGCAAATCGAGTCCGGCAGCAAATCCTTCCAGCCCGAACAGGATTGCGCGCCGCCCAGCAGCCGTCGCCGCGCGATGTTCCGCGAGTACCTTGGCGCGCGCGTCTGCGCTCGGTAGGCGAGTGCTGGTCCGAATGTCCGGCGGGAGCCTGTCGTAGACCGCTTGCATCTGCTTGCGCGACGAGAAGAGGACAAGCGTACCGGCAGAACTGGACGAATCGCGGATGACCGACTCAAGGACAGCATCCGTATGGCGGGCGTCATCCTTCGGATCGGTCGCGCACGCCGGGACGACAATCTCCCCTTGCCGAGCGAGGTCGTAGGGGCTGTCGATGGCGAGGCACTGTGTCCCATCCTTCTCGGATAGACCGAGGCGACGCACAACGTGGGAGAAGGTGCCCAGGGTCCGCAGGGTTGCTGACGTGAGGATGCACGCGTAGGCCTGGTCGAACAGTTGGGCGCGAAGCTGCGGCGCCGCCTGCGTTGGCGCCGCGACGGCGACCAGCTCGGCTCGGCCGCGCTGGGTCTCCGCTTCAATCCACAGCGCCGTCGGCGCCGCCGTCGCTGGCGCCGTCGCCGCAAACGCGATCGCCTCGGCCCAGCGGCCGACGCGTCGCACCATGTCAGCCGCCATTCCCGCTTGCGCGGTCATGTCGGCCGCCACGGCACCAGGCACTCCGACACGATCGGAATCGGCAAGCCGCTCCCGATCACGTCGCAGAGCCTTCAAGAGCACAACACAGCAGCGCGCGACGGTGTCTGCGCGCTCTACCACGTCGGGCTGCTCCCCCGCTTCCCAGCGGCGCAGCAGCCTTTGACTGGCGTACGTGCCCGTCCTGGCGCCAGGGACCGGCACTTCTAGCCGGTATGCGAAAGTGCCCGCGAGCTTCTCCAATTCCTCACGCAGCATCCCGAGGGCTGTCTGCGCCGATTCGGTCTGGCTCTCGCCGGCCCGGGCGCCGGAAGCCGACGAAATACGCGTGAGTAGCGTGGGCAGCTTTGCGAGCACACGCTCGGCAGCAGCGAAGGGGAGCCGGTTTGTGAAGGCATCGATTGCTGTCTCGTGTAGGGCATGGGCTTCGTCGATCACGAGGATCGACTCGCTGAGTTTCGGCAGCAGCACGCCGCCGCCGAGAGCGGCGTCGCTGAGCAGCATATCGTGGTTGGTCACCACGATATCAGCGCCCGCCGCTGCGCGCCGGGCGAGCCGAAAGGCGCAACGGGTGAACGCCGGGCAGCTACGCCCCGCGCATCCTGAAGCACCAAGCGTGATCTTCTCTCTGACGATCGTGTCGCAGGGACCAGGCAGCGCATCGAGGTCGCCGTTCCATCCCTCGCCTCGGGCAATCACGAGCTGCTCGATCTGATCGCGCTGCTCCGCGGTGGGCGGCTCTCGCCAAAGATCCGACGGCTGTACCGATGGCTCTTCGCCGAAGGCGAATCCGCCTTGGGCCGGGTCTCGGCCGCCGGCGATCTGAAGCGCTCGATCGCACACATAACGCGCTCGCCCCTTAGCGATGCACGCGGTGATCTTCGCGCCCCACGCGGCCTCAAAGAGCGGCACGTCGTGTGCGAGGATTTGTTCCTGCAGGCCGACCGTGGCGGTCGCGATCAAGAGCGTCTTTCCCGCCTGCTGCGCAGCCGGAAAAGCTCCTGAAAGATAGGCAAATGTCTTGCCTGTTCCTGTGGGGCCTTCGACGACGACGCGCTTGTGCCCCACGTGCTCCGGGGCCACTGTGCGAGCGATGATTTCGGCCATGCGCCGTTGGCCGACGCGGGCCGTGTAGCCAACGCGACTGGTCAACGATGAGTAGATCGCTTCGGTTTGCGTGACAGCAGCTTCCATGCTTGCTCCAGAATTTCGCGCGGCAGCCCGGGCCGGGTTACAGCGCTTCGAACGGTCCGGTGTCGAGTTCCTTGCCCGCGTAATCGATCAACTTCTGAAGCGCCTTGTCACGCCGCTTTGCGTTGGCTCGCAACCGCTGGATCACTTGCATCTTGAGAGTCGTGAGAGTGCGGTACTCAATGCGCAGCACCGTCGCTGACAGCTCCACGGCCTTGACCATGTCTCGCATGTATTCTGTAGCCGTACTGGATAGCCAGTGCAGTGAGACCTGCATGGTCTCCTTGTCCGGCTCCTTGTAGAACGTTCTTGCATACTTGCCGTTTCGATTCCGTTCTTCCGAAGGACGGTTCTCGCCCCATCGAATCTGCACGCCTTTCCCGTCCTCTCGCCGATCGCTTACACTCAGATGCAGTCGATCAAACTGCGCCTCGTGAATATCGCGTTGGCGCTCCTCCCGCTTAGCGATGTAGAGTTTCGAAAGGGCCTTCGCCTTGCGCACAAGGACATCGATCCGTTCGTCTACGTCTCGCGTCATTCGTCTCGCGTACGAACGCATCCAATCGTCCCCCGCCACGTTTCCGTCCAATTCCCCCAGAATCTCCATCTCCTGTGGGAATTGGTCCAGGTCCATTTCGACCGAGTTTGAGGTTTTCTTGCCGCGCATCGAGATGTGCACTCCGTTGTGGCCCTGGCGCGCGTCGGGCTACGTCGCGCGGCAGTGAAGAAAGTCATTGGTCAACGCTCTCAGCTTCGCCGTCGAAAGGGGCGCAGTTTGTCGCATTGAACGGCGCTAGCCTATCACTGGCAGAATTCTTCCACAAATTGCCAAGCGGCCCAAAGGTTCGGTCGCAGTTGACACCTACTGCCGCTTTTGTCACAGTAAATGAACTTTGTGGAAGTTTTCAAACATTGGAGGGCTCCACCCATGCTACCCATGGTCGTTGGCTGCGATATCGGTTACGGAAATTTGAAAGTGGTCTACGGCCGGCGCGGAGAGCCGCCTGTTGAGCGCGTGCTCCCATCTGGCGCTGGCCCAGTAGCGATGGCTCCGCGGACGACTAGTGGGGAGATCAATCTGCTGAAGGGGCATCTCGTCAACGTGCGCGGTGAGTCCTGGGTGGCCGGCGTGCAAGGAACTCAGCTGCAGGGTTACTCGCGCGTCTTGCACGCCAACTATCCGGAGACCGATCACTACTGGTCCTTGTACATGGCGGCGCTTCTGGAGACGAAATCGGACTACATCGACGTCCTCGTCACAGGTCTGCCTGTGTATCAGTTCACGCAGCAGCCCGAGTTGAAGCAGCGGCTCAAGGAGCGCCTCGCCGGTACTCACCAGCCCGTTGGCGATCGCAAGATACATGTCGAGACGGTGCTGATCCGCGAGCAGCCGCTCGGCGCCTACTTCGACGCCTGGTACGTGAACCAGGCGAAAATGAAGGAACTCGAGAAGGCGCACATTCTCGTGGTCGACGCGGGTTTTTATTCCGTCGACTACGTGGTGCTCTACATGGGAGACGTGTTCCATCACTACTCGTCCTCTTCGACGTTGGCAACGGGCGATATCCTCGAGCGCGCGGCAAGCAAGATGGCCTCCACCCACGCGGCGACGATCACCAAGGACATGCTGGAGGCGGCGCTCCGCGAAGGACGCAACACGATCATGGTCTACAGCCAGGAAGAGCCGTTCATGACGTACGTCGAAAGCGCGGCGCGCCAGGTCGGCAAGCAGGTCGCCGACGAGATACTGAATACCCTTCGTACGAGCCAGTTCAACATCGGCTGCGTGATCATGACTGGCGGAGCGGCGAATCTGTACGCGTCTTCGTTGCAGGCTGCGTTTCCGAAAGCGTTTCAGTACAGCTCGCACTCGCCCGTTGCAGCAAACGCCCGCGGATTCCATCGCATGGGATTGCGGCAGGCAGCCAAGGCTGCGCAGAAATGAATGGAGGGCTGAATCATGGCTTCCATTAAGGTGCACTTGGCGATCAACGCGGAGACTCATCCG
>Ga0068856_100002534_pt1 | contig 18829 bp, 18 predicted proteins | sample KBSCornC62_FD_66595 | JGI IMG/M metagenome (GOLD analysis project Ga0068856, IMG submission 66595) | Corn rhizosphere microbial communities from Kellogg Biological Station, Michigan, USA - KBS Corn C6-2 | ecosystem: Host-associated > Plants > Roots > Rhizosphere > Soil ...
TCACCTCGCTCCTGCACATGGCCGGGATCTTCCTGCCCAGCCCGCTCGCGGACGCTCCGCTCGAGGACTTCGACCTGCAATGGCGCGTGAACGTCCGTGCGCCGTATGCACTCACGAAGGCGGCGTTGCCGGCGCTGGGCCGCGACTCGTCGGTGACGTTCGTCTCGTCGATCGCCGGTCAGATCGCCTTCCCGAACTCGGCGGCATACTGCGCCACCAAGGGGGCGGTGGAGCTCCTGACGAAGGCGCTCGCGGTCGAGCTGGCGCCGGCCGGGATCCGCGTGAACGCGATCGCCCCGGGCAACATCCGGACGCCGATGAACGAGAAGCTGCTCGAGGACCCCGACTACGAGCAGATGTACCTGGACGGTACGCCGTACGGGCGAATCGGGGTGGTCGAGGACATCGCGCCGCTCGCGGTGTTCCTCGCCTCCGACGCAGCGGCGTACATCCACGGGGAGAGCATCCTCGTCGACGGCGCCTGGGCGGCCAGATGACGACCGAGGGCTTTGTATACAAGCAGCGATTCTCGTAGCATCGACCTACCGTGATCGACGGCCGCACCCCCGCGGCTCGAAGGGAGGAGGAAGAATGAGGAAGCGACTCGCCCTGCTCGGCGCCGTCATGGCGCTCGGGGCGCTCGTCATGGCTCTCATCGTCGGCAGCGCATCGGGCAGCCGCGATGCCGGACCGATCCTGATCGGCATCTCGGCTGCCAAGACCGGCATCCTCGCGCCGTACGACCTGCAGTCCGGCCAGCTGTTCCAGATGCGGATGGCGCAGATTAACAAGGCCGGCGGCGTGCTCGGCCGGAAGATCAACGTCCAGTGGATCGACACCAAGTCGGACAAGCCAACTGCGGCGACAAACGCCGAGGAGCTGATCTCCAAGGGCGCGGTCGCGATCATCGACACCTGCGACTTCGACTACTCCTTCCCCGCGACGAACGCCGCAAGGGCGCACAAGGTGCCCGCCATCGCGCTGTGTGCGTCCTCGCCGAAGGCCGCGACTCCCGCGATCGTCGGCCCCTACGGCGGTTCGATGGGGCTCGGCTCCGACACGGAGGGCTCGGCCGGGGCCGAGTGGTTCCGGAAGAACAAGCCGTCCCTCAAGCGGGCGTACATCGTCAAGGACACGTCGATCGAGTACTCGAAGGCGACGGCGGACTACTTCAAGGCCCGCTGGACGCAGCTCGGCGGCAAGGTCTGCGGCGAGGACACCTTCGTCGGCGGCCCGAACCTCGACCTCTCCTCGCAGATCACGCGCCTGCGCGGCAAGATCAAGGGCTGTGACGTGATCTACGACGGGTCGTGGCAGCCGTTCGGATCGCAGCTGGTCCGGGCAATCCGCGACGCGGGCGTGAAGACGGCGATCCTGACGAATGCGTCGGTGAACGGGACGCTCGTCCGCCAGATCGGCGGCAAGGTATCGAACTTCTATGCGCTCGGGTTCGCCTGCCTGCCCACGTACTGCACCGGGACGCAGACTCCGCAGGTGCGCACGATCGCGACCCAGTTCCGGGCGGCCTACAAGACCCCGCTCGGCAATCACTACGCGCTGCCGGGCTACGCGCTCGCAGACGCGGTGGTGGCGGCGATCAGGACGGCGAAGGGCACGGACGGCACCAAGATGGCGAACGCGCTCTTCGGCGGTCCGGTGACGGTGAACTACTTCGGCAGCAGGATGAAGTTCACCGCGAAGTGCCACCGGCCGCAGCCGGCGGTCTACTCGGTGGAGCTGTGGACGAACGGCGTCGACAAGCAGATCGACACCCACAAGGTCCAGACGGTCGCGAACATCGGCGACGGCAGCCCGTGCTTCGGCAAGCCAGCGGCGGTCAAGTAGCGAGTCGACCGGAGTCGCTGAACGTGGAAAGCGCCGTCGACGGCCCTGAGCCTGCGAAGCTGGTCGCGGAGGGCATCCGTGTCCACTTCGAGGGCGTCAGGGCCGTCGACGGCGTCGACCTGACGCTCGAGCAGGGACAGATCATGGGGCTGATCGGCCCGAACGGTGCGGGCAAGACGACGTTCATGAACGCCGTCAGCGGGTTCGTCCCGCTCAACGGCGGGACGGTCACGGTGGACGGCGTGGACATGAGTCATTGGCCGCCGCACCGACGCGTCGCGAACGGGCTCGTCCGTACGTTCCAGGACGTCGCGACATTTCCGGAGCTGTCGGTGTTCGAGAACGTCGAGCTGGGCGCGCTCGGCGCGGGGCTCAACCGCCGAGCGGCGAGGCGGCGAGCGTCGGAGCTGATCGAGGGACTCGGCCTGCAGCATGTCGCCCGCTTGCCCGCGAGCGCGCTTCCGCACGGCGACGAGCGGCGAGTCGGGATCGCTCGGGCGGTCGCGGTCGCACCGCGGTTCCTGCTGCTGGATGAACCAGCTGCGGGGCTGGACGATGCCGAGAGCCGCGCTTTGACGACCTCGATCGCGACGTTGCGCGACCAGCTCGGCTGCGGCGTGCTCCTCGTCGAGCACGACATGCGGATCATCTTCCGGGTGTGCGAGCACATCCAGGTGCTCGACTACGGGAAGACGATCGCCGTCGGCACGCCGGAGGAGATCAGAACGGACAGGCGGGTGGTGGCTGCATACCTCGGCGCGAAGGGAGCGAAGCTTGCTGCGTCTCATTGACGTGTCTGTCCACTACGGTCGGGTCGCGGCCGTCAACGACCTCACGCTCGAGGTCAATCAGGGCGAGCTCGTCGGCCTCATCGGACACAACGGCGCGGGCAAGTCGACGACGCTGTGGACGATCACCGGTGTCCAGCGGCCATCGGCGGGGCAGATCACCTTCGAGGGGCGCTCGGTCGTCGGCGTGTCGCCCGACGGGATCCTCCGGCGGGGCATCGCGCTCGTTCCGGAGAACCGCCGAATCTTCAGTCGGCTTTCGGTGGGCGAGAACCTGCATATCGGCACGTCCGCCCGGCGCGACCGGCGCGCGGCACAGGCCGACGTCAAGAGGATGTGTGAGCGCTTTCCGGTCCTGGGGTCGCTCTACGACCGGCAGGGCTCGAAGCTCTCGGGTGGCGAGCAGCAGCAGCTCGCGATCGCACGCGCGCTGCTGGCGCGCCCTCGGCTTCTGCTCCTGGACGAGCCGACGCTCGGTCTCGCTCCGCTGATCGTCGACCAGGTGTTCGAGATCCTGCAGGAGCTGAAGGAGGAAGGGGTGACGATCCTGCTTGTCGAGCAGAACGCGGCGCGGACGATCGAGGTCGCCGACCGGACCTACGTGATGCGCTCGGGCGGGCGGATCCAGTTCCAGGGAACGGCCGACGAGCTCGCCAGCATGGGCGACTTCGAGACGGCCTACATCGGGCTGGCGGAGACGGCCTGATGAACGAGGCATCCCGGCGCTACGCCGCCGTCTCGGGCGGGTTCGTCGCCACCGTCCTCCTCGTCGTGCTCGTGCTGTCCCTGATCGTCGGTGCGGGCGAGGGCATCCAGTACACGCTCGACTCGCTCGCCTACGGCAGCCTCTTCGCGGTGATGGCGCTGGGGCTCGCGCTCCTCTTCAACGTGATGGGCTTGATGAACTTCGCCTACGGCGAGCTGATCATGGCCGGGGCGTACGTCATGTACTTCACCCGGAGCTGGGGCTGGCTCGGAATGATCCTGATGACCGTCCTGGTCGTGACGATCCTCTCGCTGCTGATGGAGCTGATCGCGTTCCGGCCTGTGCGGGACGCCTCGCCGGTCGTGCTGCTCGTCACGTCGTTCGCAGTCAGCTACGGGATCCAGCAGCTCGCCTGGACCGATGTCTTCGGCCTTGCCCATCGCTTCGACTCGACGATCGGAACAGGGCCGCAGAAGGGAGTCGAGCCCTACCCGTGGCTGACCAACCAATTCGACGTCGGCGGCGTGCTTGTCTCCCGGCTGGAGATCGCGACCTTCATCGTCACGGGCGTCCTCCTCGTCGGGTTGACCCTGCTGCTCAAGAAGACGACGCTCGGGATCCAGCTGCGGGCGTCGTCGGAGGACTTCCGGATGGCCCAGCTGACCGGGGTACGGGCGAACTGGGTGATCTCGGCCGCCTTCGGGATCACCGGTGTGCTCGCGGGCGCCGTTGCCATCCTCTACATCCTGCGCACCGGCGCCGTCGCGCCCGACATCGGCCAGGGGCCGCTGTTCGTCGCCTTCGTCGGCGGGGTGATCGGCGGTCTCGGGAGCCTCGGCGGCGCGGCTCTCGGCGGATTCGTGCTGGGCGCGATCATCAACGCGCTTTCGGCCACGCTCCCGATCACGCTGAAGAGCCACACGCAGCTCTTCGCGTTTCTCGTGGTGATCGCGATCCTCGTCCTGGTCCCGAACGGCCTCGTCTCGATCCGCGGTGACGCGGTCAAGCGTCTCTGGCGCCGCGTGCGCCGTAGCCCTGCGCCGGCCGAAGGCGCGGCGTGACGGCGCTGCGGCGAGTCGAGCCCGCGGCCCGCGTCGTCTGGCCGCCGCTCGCGCTTTGCGCGCTTCTCGTCGTCACCTGGGCTCTCGTCGACGGCTTCGGCGACGTCGTCTACAAGGACACTGCCGTCCGGCTCTTCCTGACGCTGATCATCGTTCTCGGTCTCCAGATCTTCAGCGGCAACTCGGGCGTCCTCTCGTTCGGCCACATCGCATTCATGGCGATCGGCGCCTACATGTCCGCGCTGCTGACCATCCCGCCCGACATCAAGAAGTTCACGTATCTGTCGATGCCGAGCTGGCTGGGCTCCTGGATCCTCCCTGCGAAGCTCAGCCCGCTCGAGGCGACCCTCGCCGGTGCGGGAGTCGCGACCCTCTTCGCCCTGATCACGGCGGCGCCGATCGTCCGGCTGGCCGGCGTCGAGGCAGGGATCGGGACGCTCGCGCTGCTCATCATCGTCTACGTCTTCGACGTCCAGACGTCTGCGATCACGCGCGGGACGAGCACGCAGATCGGCGTTCCGCAGACTACGACCTTCGTCTCGGTGCTCGTCTGGGCACTGATCTTCATCGGCGTCGCGTTCGCGTTCAAGCAGTCGCGCCGAGGGCTGCGGCTTCGCGCCTCGCGCGAGAACGTGCGGGCCGCCAAGTCGGTGGGCGTCCGGGTCTCGGTCGAGCGGGCGGTCGCGTGGGTCCTTTCCGGCTTCGTCGTCGGAGTCGCCGGAGCGCTCTACGGCCACTACTTCGTCACGTTCGGGCCCGACGACTTCTTCTTCAACCAGGGTTTCAACATCGTCCTGCTCACGATCGTGATGCTCGTCGTCGGCGGCATGACGAGCGTCACAGGCGCCGTTGTGGGCTGCTACTTCGTCACGGTCATCTACGAAGCCTTTCGGCGCTGGGAGGTGAACGGCCTCGGGGACGTCAGACCGCCGTCCGGGACGGGGAACTTCGTGCTCGCCGTGGTCCTGATCCTGACGCTCGTCCTCCGCCCGAACGGGATCACCGGCGGCCGGGAGCTGGCCTGGCCCGGCGACTGGTCGCTCGACTCGCTGCGCCGACTCAAGGCCCGCTCGGGCGGCGGGGATTCAGTGGCCGCGGAGTCCGCGAAGTGACGAGCGTGATGCGCGACACGATCTGGCGCCAGCCGGATGACCTGAGGACGCTGCTCGGCGACGTCGACCCCGTCGAGTCGCAGGCAGAGCGGCTCCGAGGCCGGCGTCTCGTCGTCGTCGGCACCGGGACGAGCTGGCATGCGGCGAATCACGCGGACTGGCTGTTCCGCGCGGCCGGCGTCGAGGCTTTGGCTCTCCAGGCGATGGACGCGGCCCAGTACGGACTGCCGGTGGACGGCGAGGACGCCGTCCTCGTGATGAGCCACCGAAACACGAAGCGGTTCTCGACCGAGGTACTGGAACGCGAGCGCGGTGCCGGTGCCGTGCCCGTCGTCGTCATCGGCGGCCGTGGCTCGCCCGGCGTCGACCTCGAGACGGTCGAGCAAGAGCGGTGCGCGGCCTTCACCGCGAGCCATCTCGGCGCGCTGATGCGGCTCGCGCAGCTCGCCGTCGCCCTTGGCGCATCACTGGACGGGCTGGACGACGTGCCGGACGCGGTTGAGGCGGCGCTGACGCGCGACCTCGGCGTCCAGGTGCCGCACCGGCTGCTCGAGCTGATCGGTGCCGGCCCCAACCAGTGGACGGCCGCGGAGGGAGCGTTGAAGATCCGCGAGACTTCACGGGTAGCGACCGAAGGGCTGTCGGTGGAGCAGTTCTTCCATGGTCCGTCGGTCGCCGTCGACGAACGCGACACACTCGTGTGCCTCGACGGCGGCGGGCCGGGGCAGGAACGGCTGCTGGCAGTCGCCCGCGCGACCGAGCAGTGCGGGGGGCGTGTCCACGTGCTGTCCGAGGCGGCGCTGCCCGAGCCGCTCTCGATCTTCCCGCTGACGGTGCTCGTGCAGCGGATCGCGCTCGAGCTCGCGGAGCAGGTGGGGTCCGACCCGGACGCGTTCGGCTACGACGTTCCCGGGCGCAAGGAAGCCTGGACTGCCCTCACGCTCTGAACGGGCGGAACGCCCGGGTGTGATGATCCGGACGACGTCGTCGAGAGGAGGAGTCAGGCATGGCCAAGCAACTCGTGCTGCTCACGTACACGCCTCGCGAGCTGAGCGAGGACGAGTACGCGAAGTTCATCCGGGAGATCGACTACCCGGCGTTTCGCCAGAATCCGCACATCATCGACTACTCGTGCTGGCGTGTCGCCGACAGTGTCCAGGGCCGCGAGGAGTTCACGCACTTCGATCTGATGGCGGTCGACGACCTCGCCAACTGGGAGGCGATCGTCTCCGACCCGGCCGTGGCGGGGAACGTCGCCCGCTGGACGAAGGACTGGTCACGGCATGGCCCCGACCACTTCTGTCGCCGCTACTGGGGGTAGTCCGCGCTAGCCCGCCGTCACCGCGACTCCGGCGTCGATCGCCGCCAGGATGTCGCAGGGCCGGAGCGGGGTGCGGTCGATCGAGACGCCGAACGGCGAGAGCGCGTCGGCGATCGCGTTCACGATCGCGGCCGGCGCACCGATCAGGCCACCCTCGCCCATGCCCTTGATCCCGCCCTCGGTGAGGGGCGAGGGCGTGACGAGATGGTCGACCTCCACGTCCGGGAGCTCCGGTGCGGTCGGATAGAGGAACTCGCCCAGGCTTCCCGCGAGGAACTGGCCGTCCTCGGCGTACGGCAGCCCCTCGTACAGGACCGCCCCGACGCCCTGGGCGACCGCGCCGGCGACCTGCCCGTCGACGAGAAGTGGGTTCAGGACGGTGCCGCAGTCCTCGACTGCGACGATCCGCTCGATCGTCACCCTGCCCGTGTCGGCGTCGACCTCGACGATGCACGCGATGCAGGCGTTCGAGTACGTCGCCGGTGGGTCGTAGCTGCGCGTCGCGGTGAGGCTCGGGTCGACGCCGGCCGGCGCCCGCGCCGCGTAAGCGGCCGCCGCGACTTCCGCGACGGTCAGCTTCCGGTTGGGCGAGCCGCGCACGGTGATGGTCCCGTCCTCGAGCTCGAGGTCGTCCTCGTTCGCCTCCAGCTCGCTCGCCGCGATCTGCAGCAGCTTCAGGCGGACGTCGGCCGTGGCCCGCAGGATCGAGCCGCCCGCGATCACGGCGGTGCGGCTTCCCCAGCTCCCGGTCGAGTACGCCGTGGTCGAGGTGTCTCCCTGCACCACACGCACGTCCTCGGGCCGCACGCCGAGGCCGTCCGCGGTGAGCTGGGACAGGACGGTCGCATGTCCCTGTCCGTTCGACTGGAGCCCGGTCGTGACCGTGACCGAGCCGTCCGGCTCGACCGTGACGGAGACCGAATCGAGGTAGCCGGCTCCCGGAAAGCCCATGTCGACGGCGATCTCCGCCGCCCACCCGCCCTGCTCGACGAACGGGCTAAAGCCGACCCCGACGTATCTGCTCTCCGCGCGGAGCCGTGCCTGGCGCTCCCGGAGAGCCTCGTAGTCCACGAGCTCCCGGGCGCGGCGGATCGACGCGGCGTAGCTGCCTCCGTCGTAGCGGCAGCCCGTCGCGGAGACGGCAGGCTCGCCGTCGGGGAGGCAGTTCCGCAGCCTCAGCTCCAGGGGGTCGACGTCGAGCAGCCGCGCGGCATCGTCGATCAGAGCCTCGCGGGCGGTGTGGCCGGACGTCCAGCCCACGCCGCGGTAGGCGGTGCTCGGGCACTTGTTCGTCGCCGCTGCGTCGACCTCGTAGCGGACGGCAGGGATCCCGTAGATGCCGGGCAGCATCGATGCCGCGCAGAGCGGGTCGATCAGGCTCGTCCACGGGTGTCCTTGATGCGCCCCGCCGTCGCCGATCAGCCGCCCGCGGATGGCCAGGAACGTGCCGTCCTCGCCGAGCGCGAGCTCGAGGTCGCAGACCACCTCCTTCGAGTGGCCGCTTGCCGCGAGGTGCTCGTAGCGGTCCTCGGCCCACTTGACCGGCGCGCCCGCGAGCCGCGAGAGGAACGGGAGGATCGCCTCCTCGACGTAGAGGTGCACCTTCAGCCCGAAGCCTCCGCCGACGGCTGGGACGAGCACGCGGACCTGCGTCTCGGCCAAGCCGTAGAGGCCGGCCAGCATGGAGCGGACGAGGAACGGCATCTGCGTGGACGACCAGAACGTCAGGTCGCGCGACCAGTCGGCGATGCCGCCGCGGCCCTCCAGCGGGGCCGCGTGCGTCCGCCCGAAGTGGAAGCGCTTCGCGACGACGTTAGCTGCGCGTGCGAAGGCGTCCTCGACGTCGCCGTGCTCGAATTCGATGTGGGCGAAGTTGTTCGAGTGCTCGTGCAGCAGCGGCGCGTCCGCCGTGAGCGCCTGCTCGGGGTCGACGACGGCGTCGAGCGGCTTGTAGTCGACCTCGATCGCCTCGCACGCGTCCTCGGCGACGTATCGGGTCGAGGCGACGACGGCTGCGACCGGCTCGCCGACGTAGCGGACGCGGTCGCACGGGAGGAGTGGCCGCCGCCAGGTGCCCGCCTCCGGGCGTGACGAGGCGGTGACGAGCTCCGGCGCGTCGCCGAGTTCGTCGCCCGTGACGACGAGTGCGACGCCGTCGAGGGCCCGCGCCGTGTCGGCGCGGATCTCGACGAGACGGGCGTGGGCGTACGGGCTGCGGACGAACGCCACCTCGAGCATCGCCGGCAGCCGTACGTCGTCCAGGTAGCGGGCCCGGCCGGAGAGGAGCTCCGGATCCTCGACTCTCGGGACGCTGCGTCCGACGTACCGGAACGGCCTGCTCACGAGTGCTCCTCCCGGAGCAGCCGTGCGGCCTCCCGGACCGAGGCCACGATGCCGGCATACCCGGTGCAGCGGCAGACGTTGCCCGACAGGTGGTCGCGAATCTCGTCGTCCGTCGGGTCCGGTGCCTGCTGGAGCAGCACCTGGGCCGTCAGCAGCATCCCGGGCGTGCAGAAGCCGCACTGGAGCCCGTGGTGGGCTTGGAACGCCTGTTGAATCGGGTGGAGCCCGCCGTCGCGACCGAGCCCTTCGACCGTGTCGATCCTCGATCCGTCCGCCTGCACCGCGAGCGTTAGGCAGGAGAGAGCGAGCCGGCCGTCGAGCAGCACGATGCAGGCGCCACAGCCGCCCTGCTCGCAGGCGACGTGCACGCCGGTCAGGCCCAGCTCGTGCCGGAGGAAGTCGCTGAGCAGGAGCCGAGGCTCGGCGAGGCCGGTCCGCGCGCGACCGTCGACCGAGACCGTCACGGCACGGGCATCAGCCACGCGAACGTGCCTCCTGGATAGCACGGCGGACGAGGACCGCGGCGATGCGACGTCGGTACGCGCCGTCGGCGTGGACGTCGTCGACCGGGCTGAGGTCGCGTGTGGCAGCCTCGGCGACCTCGGCCGCGGGCGCGCCTTCGTCCAGCGCCCGCTCCGCCACCGGCGCTCGCTCCGGTGCGCCGCCGAGACCGAAGAGCACCAGCCGCGCAGGACGGAGGAGCACGATCGCCCCCGCGAGGGCGAAGTCGCCGTGACGGCGCGACAGCTCCGCGAAGCCGAACGGCCGCGAGTCGGGCCGCGGCAGGACGACGTCGGTCAGCAGCTCGTCCGCCCGGAGGGCTGTCGTGAACGGCCCCGTGAAGAACGCTTCGGCGGCGATCTTGCGCTCGCCCGTCCTGCTGCGGGCGACGACCTCGCCGTCGAGGGCGAGCAGGATGGCGGGCAGCTCGGCGGCCGGATCCGCATGCGCGAGGGAGCCGCCGATCGTCCCGCGGCTGCGGGTGGCGGGATGCCCGACGTGCCGCAGTGCGGCGGCGAGCAGGGGCACCGCAGCGGCGGCCGGCGACGCGAGCACGTCTGCCTGCCGCGCCAGGGCGCCGATCCGCACGGCCTCGTCCAGCTCCACGCGGTCGAGGCCGGGGACGCGGTTGACGTCGACGAGCAAGGACGGGCGGGCGAGGCGCATGTTCAGCAACGGGACGAGGCTCTGCCCTCCGGCGAGTACCTTCGCCTCGTCGGCCAGGGCGTCGAGCGCCTCGTCGGTCGACGCCACCGCGACGTAGTCGAACCGCGCCGGTTTCACTGCAACGGCGCCGCCTGGAGTGCGGCCGCCGCCGGCAGCACTTCCGCCGCGAACCGCTCGACGATCTCGAACAGCTCCTCGATCGATCCGGAGGCGACCTCGAAATGCATCGTCAGGTGCGAGTATCCATGGGCGGCGAAGCGCTCCAGGTCGCCGAGCACCTGGTCGGCGCTGCCGGTCAGCGTCCGTCGGGGGCCGTCCGCGACTGGATCGGCGACGAGGCCGGACGCGAACCCGTAGAGGCGAAAGCCCGAGAGGTCGCGACTGACGCGCTCGGCCTCGCGGAGGACGACCTCGCGGAGCGGGTCGAAGCGGCCCGGGTCGGCGTAGGCGTCGAGGAACATCGGATAGAGGCCGTCGCTCGTCCGCGCCGCGCGGCGCGCGCCCGCCTCGGTGACGGCGCCGAACACGATCGGCGGGTGCGGCTTCTGCACGGGCTTGGGCTCGAGCGACACGTCCGTGATCTCGTAGAACCGGCCGTGCCAGTCGAGCCAGGGCGCGGTCCACGCGTGCTTCCAGATCTCGATCTGCTCCTCGGTGACCGCGCCTCGGTGTTCGAAGTCGGCGCCGAGTGCCGCAAACTCCTCCGGGTCCCACCCCGAGCCCGCCGTCATGATCAGGCGTCCGCCGGAGAGGACGTCGAGTGTCGCGAACTGGTGCGCGATAGTCAGCGGATGCCGGTACGGCGCGATCAGCACCGACGGGGCCAGGCGCACGCGCTCAGTCACCGCGGCGAGCGCACCGATCGTCGCGACGACGTCGAGCATCACCGGTCGCTCCGGATAGGCGCGGGTGCCGGACTCGTTCGCTGTGTGCTTCGCGCCGAGGTCGCGGCCCATGCAGACGTGGTCGGAGAACCACAGCGAGTGGTATCCGAGCCGCTCCGCGAGTTGCGCGAGCTCGATCGGCCTCATCGCGTCCGCCTCGAGGCGCTGGAGGAAGAAGTCGCGCTCGTCACGCGCGAGCAGGCCGTGCGTCGACATCGCCAGCCCGATGTCCATTTACCGGCGGGGCGCCCAGCCGAGCGCCCGCTCGCACGTGGCGGCGATCGAGAGCAGCTTCGCGTCGTCGAAGTGTCGCCCGACGAGCATCACGCCCACCGGAAGCCCAGCTGCCGCAGCCAGGGGGAGCGACAGCGCCGGGTGCCCGGTCATGTCGGTCGGGTAGGTGTTCGAGAGGTTCGCCCACCCTCGCAGCACCTTGTCGGCGAGCGGGGGCTCGGGCGCCAGCTCGTGGGCGCGCCAGGGCGTGGTCGGCAGGAGCAGGACGTCGACGCCCGCGAGCGCACGGTCGTACGCTTTCCGCAGACACGGGCGGAGGTTCTGCGCCTTTGCGTACAGGGCGCCGGAATAGCGCGATCGAAGCCAGCGGCCGGCGATCAACGTCACCTTCATCTGGGGCGAGAGCGCCTGCGCGTGCTCGGACAGGCCTGCGGCGAGTGCGGGGGCGAGGTCGTCCCAGTAGCGACCGCGCCAGGAGTACCCGTTCCCACCGGTCTCCATCAGGTTCGTCATGCCCTCGACGAAGCCGATGAAGGCGATGCCGCCCGCCTGCAGGTGCTCGGGTAGCGAGACCTCGACGGGCTCGGCGCCGAGTGCGCGAAGCCGATCGATCGTCTCCCGCACGGCCTCGGCCGTCTCGGGCTCGATTCCGATCCCCTCGCCGAACCCCTCGGCGACGACGCCGAGGCGCGTTCCGGCGAGCGAGTCCGTCGCCCGATCAACGGCCGCGACGTAGTCGATCGTCGGCACCTCTCGCTGCCTCGGATCCCCCTCGTCCCGGCCGGCGATCGCCTGCAGCAGCGCGGCCAGGCCGGCTGTGGTGCGCGCGAGCGGGCCGCAGTGGTCGAAGGTCTGGTCGATGCCGCCGACGCCGACGTAGGGAACCAGTCCGTGCGTCGGCTTCAGCCCGAGGACGCCGCACCACGACGCCGGCGCGCGGATCGAGCCGCCCTGGTCCCCGCCGATCGCGACGTCGATGCCGTCGTAGAAGAGTGCGGCCGCCGAGCCGCTCGACGAGCCGCCGGCCGTACGCGCGTGATCCCAGGGATTGAGCGTCGGCCCGTACCAGCTCGACTCGCCGCCGCCGGAGAAGGCGAGGTCGTCCATGTTCGTGATCGCGACCACCTCGGCGCCGGCACGCAGCAGCCGGTCGGCGACGACACTGTCCTCGCCCGGCACGTACCCCTGGAGGATGCGCGATCCGCAGGTGAGGGGGATGCCGGCGATCGCGACCGCGTCCTTGACCGCCACGCGCGTGCCCGAGAGCACTCCCTCGCAGCCCTCGGCGCGGACGCGGCAGAAGCGGACGATCGCGTTCAGCGGATCGTCGGTGGCCTCCGGCGGACGGCCGGGATCGCGAATCGCGTCCACCGGCGCGACCGACGCGCGCTCCTGCGAGTCCAGCAGGTCGAACAACTGGAAGACGGCCTCGGCCACCGCGAGCAGCTGCTCGGCTTCCTCGGTCTCGAGCGAGAACCCCCAGGAGCGCGCCAGCTCGTGGATCTCGTCCGGCTGGATGCGCGGAATCACCGCCGCGCTACTCGCTCCAGAACGGAGTCCGGACCCAGCCCTCGTCGAGCGGGCTGAGCGTCTGGCAGTCGAGCACGACCTCCGAGAACTTCCACCCGCCCGGCTCGAGCCGGTAGCGGTCCGCATAGCGGCCTGTGATCACCATCGCCCGCGGTCCCGCGCTCGTCGCGATCGTGCACGGCTCCAGCAGGTACCAGCTGCCCGTCGCCGTGCGGCCATCGTCGGCGATCTCGATGATCGGCGCGACCATGTAGTGCAGCGCCCAGGTGATCGCGCTCGAGATCCCGCCGAAGAACTCGCACACCGCGTCGACGCCCTCGTGGCGGCCGAAGCGCGGGCCGCCGTCCCAGACGGCGTCGTACGTGAAGAAGGGCCGCATCCGCACCGGGTCGTACCCCGTGTCGCACACGTCCGCGTAGCGTGCCTTCAGCACCTGGATCGCCTCGACAGCCTCCAGCCGCGCGATCCGGGCTTCCACCGCACCGTCCACGGACGCGATCATCGCACGCCTGTTAGAACAGACGGGCCGTGACGTGGGACGAGCTGCCGGTCGTGATCACCGTCGCGCCCACCGGGGCCGAAGTCACACGGGCGGACAATCCCGCGCTGCCGCACACAGCGTCCGAGATCGCAGCCGACGTGGCCGCGTGCGCCGACGCGGGCGCCTCGGTCTGCCACCTGCACGTCCGCGAGGACGACGGCTCGCCCAGCAGCCGCCCCGAGCTCTTCGAGGAGGCGGTCGCGCTGATCGGAGACCGGACGCCGATCGTGACCATGGTCTCGACTGGCGGGGCGGTGTGGATGTCGATCGAGGAGCGGATCACGGGATTGGAGGCCCGACCCGACCTGGCAGGCGTCGAGACCGGCTCGATGAACTTCGGCGAGGATCTCTTCGTGACGAGCCCGCCCGACGCGCGGCGCGTGATCGAGCGTGCAACGGAGCTCGGCATCGGGCTCGAGGCCGAGATGTTCGACGTCGGGCACCTGGTCCAGGGCGTGCGTATGCTCGAGCGGGGCGAGCTCCCGCCGCCGCTGCGCGCGAATCTCGTCTTCGGCGTGCCCGGCGGGATCGATGCGACACCGGAGGCGCTGGAAGCGATGCTCCGGCCGCTCCCCAGGGACACGCACTGGTCGATCACGGCCGTCGGGCGCCACCAGCGGCGGATGCTCGCGCTGGCGATCCTGCGGGGCGCGGGTGGGATCCGGGTCGGCTTCGAGGACGGGGTGTATCTGCGCCGCGGCGTGCTCGCGTCATCGAACGCGGAGCTCGTCGGCGACGCCCGCACGCTCGTCGAGACGCTCGGCCGGCGGGTCGCGACGATCGGCGAGGCGCGAGAGCTGCTCGCGTGCCCGGCACGGTAAGCGGCATGTTCGACCTGTCCGGACGTACCGCACTCGTCACCGGCGGCTCACGCGGGATCGGGCGCGCCGCCTGTCTCGGCTTCGCCCATGCAGGTGCGGACGTCGTCGTCCACTACCGATCAAGCGGAGCGGAGGCGGAAGCCGTCGCCGCCGAGGTCCGAGCACTCGGTCGCCGCGCGAAGACGGTGCAGGCGGACGTGACCCGCCCGGAGGAGGTGAGGCGGGCGCTCGCCGGCCTCGACCAGCTCGACGTCCTCTTCAACAGCGCCGGGGTCTACCCGCCCGGCGCGCTGGACTCGCTGACGGTGGAGGAGTGGGACGAGGTCTTCGCGGTGAACGCGCGTGGGCCGTTCCTCGTCAGCCAGGCGGCGCTGCCGCTGCTGAGTGCGGCCGACGAGGCGCGCGTGATCAACATCGGGACGGGCGCACCGCGGCGGCCCTGGGAATCTCCACTACGCCGCTGCGAAGTCGTCCCTGATCGGGCTCACCCGTGTGCTCGCGCGTGAGCTGGCGCCACGCGGGATCACCGTGAACATGATCGTCCCGAGCATGGTCGGGACGGAGACGGCGGAGCGCGACTACCCGGGGATCTCCGACGCGATCGTCGATGACCAGGCGATCCGCCGCTACGAGCAGCCCGAGGATCTCGTCGGCCTGCTCGTCTTCCTCGCCGCGCGCGAGAGCGCCTTCGTCACCGGCCAGACCATCCTGATCGACGGGGGGCGTACATTCCTCTGATGGGGATCAGGGTGGGCATCGACACCGGCGGGACGTTCACCGACCTGGTCGCGGTCGACGACGACGGCCGCTCGTTCCTCGCGAAGGTGCCCTCCGATCCTGCCGACCCCGTCGCGACCGTCGCCGCGGCACTGCGGGAGGCATCGATCGATCCGAGGGAGATCGAATCGGTCGTCGTCGGAACGACGATCGGCATCAACGCCGTCCTCACCCGCCGCGGCGCCCGGGTGCTCTACCTGACGACCAGGGGCTTCGAGGACATCCCGTACATCCAGCGCATCAACCGCAAGCACCACTACGACTTCCACTGGCGCAAGCCGACGCCTCTCGTCCGCCGACGCGACTGCCTCGGGGTCACGGAACGGGTGGACGAGGCCGGCAAGGTGCTGGTGCCGTTCGATGTCCAGGCGCTCGACGAGGCGCTCGATCAGGTCGAACTGGACGGCAACGGCGTCGCGGTCGCCGTCTGCCTGCTCTTCTCGTACCTGAACCCCGAGCACGAGCTGCGCGTACGCGAGGCTATCGCCGCCCGTCGCCCGGAGCTCCCGGTTTCACTCTCGCACGAGGTCGCGCCGATCTGGCGGGAGTACGAGCGCGGCACCACCGTGACCGTCGACGCGTTCACGAAGCCGCTCTTCGACGGCTACGTGGACGGCCTCTCACGCGCCCTCGAAGAGGCCGGAGCGGGCGGCAAGTGGTCGCTCCTGAAGTCGAACGGCGGTCGCGCCGTTGCGTCCGAGGCCCGCTCGCGCCCGGCGCACCTGCTCCTCTCCGGAATTGCAGGCGGTGGCATCGGCGGGGCCTACGTCGCGCGGGCTGCGGGCGTGGACCGTGCACTCGCACTCGACATGGGCGGAACGAGCTGCGATGTCTGCGTCGTCCTCGAGGGCGAGCCTCTCTATTCGTCCGACTTCGAGCTCGAGTTCGGCTTCCCAGTCAGCGTGCCAAGCGTCTCGACGAGGACGATCGGGGCGGGCGGCGGCTCGATCGGATGGGTCGACCCCGGCGGCTTCCTCCAGGTCGGGCCTCAGAGCGCTGGCGCCGTTCCGGGACCTGCCTGCTACGGCCGCGGCGGCGAGGAGGCGACGATCACCGACGCGAACCTCGTGCTCGGCAGGCTCGATCCCGCATTCTTCCTCGGCGGACAACTCCCGCTCGACCGGGCGCTCGCCTCCCGCGCCCTGGGACGACTGGGAAAGCGGCTCGAGTACCCCGAGCTCGAGACCGCATCCGCCATGGTGCGGGTTTGCAACGAGAACATGGCGAACGCGATCCGGATCCTGACCGTCGAGCAGGGCACCGACCCGAGAGAGCATTCCCTCATCGCCTTCGGCGGCGCCGGCCCCACGCACGCGTGTGAGATCGCAGAGGCGCTCGACATCCGCCACGTGCTCGTTCCACCCGCGCCCGGTCTGTGCTCTGCCTTCGGCGCGCTCGCCGCCGGCGTCCGGATCGACGCCGTCCGTAGCGTCCATCTCACCGACGTCAACGCTACAGCCGCCGAGGTCGCGGCGGTGTTCGCCGAGCTCGAGCAGCAGGCGCGTGCGGACTTCGCGGCCCAGGGGGTCGGGGAGGAGCCGGTCGTGCGTCGGCTCGCGGCGATGCGCTACCAGGGCCAGAACTACGAGCAGGAGGTTCTCTTCCCGTCGGGCGAGATCGACGACGAGGCACTCCGCGACGCGTACGAGCGCTATGGCGGTCTCTACCACGAGTTCTACGGCTATCGCCTTGACGGGATCCCGATCGAGCTCGTCCGGCTGGCAGTCATCGCCACGGGCGAGACCCCTTCCTTTCCCCGTCTGCCCGGCGTGCCCGAGGCGGCCGACGCCCGTTCGGCGACGAGAGACGTGTTCTTCCCCGCCGCCGGGATCGTCGCCGCAAGGATCGTGCGCCGGGAGGCGCTCGGGCCGGGAGCCGAGCTGGCCGGGCCTGCGATCGTCGAGTTCATTGATTCGACGGTCGTCGTCCCGCCCGGCTGGGCCCTTCTGACCCGTGAGGACGGAATTCTCGAGGTGACGCGCTGATGGCCATCGACCCGGTGACGCTGACGGTGCTCGGGAATGCGTTCGTGAACGTCTGTCGCGAGATGGGCGTGACGATGACGCGCACCGCCTTCTCGCCGATCTTCAACGAGGGGCTCGATTTCTCGTGCGTGCTGTTCGACCGGCGCGGCAACATGATCGGGCAGGCCGAGTTCTGCCCGGCCCAGATCGGCGCCAGCCTCTTCATCGTCCGGTGGACACTGGAGGAGCTCGGGGTCGACGCCTTCGAGCCCGGCGACGTCGTCCTCCACAACGACCCGTACCGCGGGGGGGCTCATATTCCCGAGCACAGCGTGATCCGGGCGGTCTTCCACGAAGGGGAGCTCTTCGGCTTCGTGGCGAACGTCGGGCACCTCGCCGAGATCGGCGGCAAGGCAGTCGGCTCGTTCGCCGCCGATGCCACGGAGGTCTTCCAGGAGGGACTGCGGATCCCGCCGGTGAAGATCGTCAAGCGCGACGAGAACGACCTTGAGCTGTGGCGGCTGATCATGGCGAATCACCGTACGCCGCGGAACACGTGGGGCGACCTGAACGCGCAGATCGGATCGCTGCGGGTCGCCGAGCGGCGCGTGCTGGAGTTGCTCGACCGGTACGGGCGCGAGTTCGTGGAGCAGGCCGCCGACGAGCTGATGGACTACTCCGAGCGCTGGATGCGCGCCGAGATCGCCGCGATCCCCGACGGCACCTACGAGTTCACCGAGCGGATGGAAGACGACGGCGTCGTCGACCGGCCGGTCACCTTCCAGGTCACCGTGACCGTCCGCGGGGACGAGCTGGTGGTCGACTGGACCGGTACTGACCCACAGGTACGCGGGCCGATCAACGCGACCTACGGTGTCACCGCCGGCGCGACGTACAACGCGATCTTCCATCTGACCGACATGGGGATCCCGAAGAACTCGGGTGCGTACCGGCCGATCCGGATCATCGCACCGCCCGGATCGGCCGTGAACGTCGTCTATCCCGGGGCTTCGGTCGGTGGCAACACAGAGACCCACCCCAAGCTCGCCGACATGGTCATCGCCGCGCTCGCGTCCGCGCTGCCCGACCGCGTCGCGGCGGCGGAGGGCGGCACCGCCTGCAACTTCCTCTTCGGCGGCCTCCATCCGAGGACCGGCGACTACTACGCCAATTACCACCTCGAGGGCGGCGGTTGGGGAGCGAAGTCCTACGACGACGGCAACGACGCCATCGTCGTCAAGAACGGCAACTGCCGCAACACGCCGGTCGAGATCTTCGAGACCCGCTACCCGCTGCGGGTGCTGGAGTACTCCCTCATCCCCGACTCCGGGGGCGCCGGGCGCATGCGAGGCGGCCTCGGTACGCGCCGGATCCTGCGTGTCGAACCCGGCGCCGAGGTGACGGTGAACGCGCTGTTCGATCGCACGAAGCCCGGCTTCGGCGCCTACGGCCTGGACGGCGGATCCAAGGGCGGCCCGGCGGCGATCCTCGTCAAGCGGGCCGGAGACAGCGCGTTCCGGACGTTCTCCGAGGTCTTCGGCACCGTCTCGCCGTCGAAGTTCACGAACATCGTGCTGATGGAGGGCGATGAGGTGCTGATTGCCTCGCCGGGCGGCGGTGGCTACGGCGAGGCGCGGGAGCGCGACCGGGAGCGCGTCGCCGAGGACGTCGAGCAGGGCTTCGTCTCGGCGAGCGCTGCCCGTGACATCTACGGCTCGAGACCGTAGGGTCCCGC
>Ga0068856_100002535_pt1 | contig 18828 bp, 13 predicted proteins | sample KBSCornC62_FD_66595 | JGI IMG/M metagenome (GOLD analysis project Ga0068856, IMG submission 66595) | Corn rhizosphere microbial communities from Kellogg Biological Station, Michigan, USA - KBS Corn C6-2 | ecosystem: Host-associated > Plants > Roots > Rhizosphere > Soil ...
GTCTCGAAGTAGTCGGAGCCAACCGCTCGCCCGAACGGCATCGGCTGGCCGGGTGCCGGAGGGGGGCCGCCTCGACGCTGGAGGCTGATTGCCCATCCACTCGCCAGCGGTTCGCCGGCGGTGAGCGTCGCCCGGGCCACACCCGGTACGGCGCGTACCCGCTCGACCATCGTGTTGTACGTCGCCCGCATGACAGCGGCGGCGGCCGGGTCGTTTCGCCTGGCGCGAGAACCGGCGTCGAGCTGCACGTACATGATGTGATCGACATCCACGCCGAGGTCGATGCCGCGCACGTTTCGCAGACTCGTCACGAAGAGACCGGCGCCGATGAGCAGCATCGTCGCCAATGCGACCTGACTGCCGATGAGCGTGCGCAGGAGACGCAGCCGTTCTCGCGTGCCCGACGTGCGCCCGGCGCTGACCAACGGACCGAAGTCGCGACGCGCCGTGACGATGGCCGGCACGATCGACGCGAGGATACCGGTGATCACGGTAGCGGCCAGCATGAACGCGAGCACACGTCCATTGAGGACGGCCGACGCTCCCGCCTTGGGGAGAAGAAAGGTGCGCAGCGTCGCCCCGCTCCAGCGCGCGACGAGCAGCGCGCCAATCGCACCAACAACGGCCAGTAACACGCCTTCGACCAATGACTGTCGGACGAGACGCGCTCGTGTCGCACCGAGCGAGAGTCGAAGCGCCGTTTCGCGCGCACGCGTCAGGCCGCGCAGAAGCAGCAGGTTCGCGACGTTGGCGCACGCGATCAGCAATACGACGATCGAGACCGCGGCCAACCAGAGCGAGACGCGCGCGTCGGCTTCACGCGCCGGCCCGCGCGCGACAATGATCGGTCCGACCACTGCTTTGGCCTTTGCATACGTCGACTCGTAGCGGGGAGAGTCGCGATTTGCCTCGCGGTACTCGCGTGTGATCTCGTCCTCGAGTCGCGCAACGGTCACACCGTCGCGTCGCTTCCCGATGCACTCGAGCCAAAAGCTCGAGCTGGTGGGATCGAGCGCGCGCGGGCTGAAAAGCCGTCGCGCGACGCCGAGCGGGAGCCAGAGGTCCACACGGTTCGTGTTCACGCCGGTGAATCCTTCCGGCGCGACACCGATGATCGTGTGCGGCACCCCCGACACGTCGATCGTCTTCCCGAGGATCGCGGCGTCGCCGCCGTACTGCGTCTGCCACAGCTCGTGGCTCACCACCGCCACATGTTCGTTCTCGTCCCGCTCCTCGGCGGGGGCGAAGAAGCGTCCGATCGCGGGGCGCACCCCGAGCATCGTCATGTAACTCGGCGTGACGAGAACGCCTTCGAACTTTCGCGCGTCGGCACCCCGTCCACTGGAGATCGATTGCGCGGCGAACGCCGCGACCGCCTCGAAGCCGTGGACGCGGTCGCGGAGCATCGTGTAGACCTTGTAGCCCTGCGTCGGGAACGGCTGCGCGACGCCATCCGGACCCGGTACGGCGAAATAGACGCGATTGATGGTTCCGGCATTCTGCACGTGCGCCGGTGTCTTGAGCAGGATCGCGTCGATCACGCTGAACATCGTCGTGTTTGCGCCGATCCCCAGCGCGAGCGAAATGACGGCGATGAACGTGAACGCCGGATTGCGGCGCATCGCCCGCAGGCTGTATCGCACGTCCTGTCCGATCGATTCCATGGTCCACCCCGGACGGTGTTCGCGGAAGTGCTCGCGCGCCGCTGTCGTGTTGCCGAACGCCCGTCGCGCCGCGAATTGGGCTTCCTCGGCGCTCATCCCGGCGCGCATCAAGCGCTCTACTTCCATCGCGATGTGCGATTCGATCTCCGCGGCGAAGTCGTTCGACGAACGCCGAGTCCACCACTTCCAGAAGCCCCAGCGCATGGCGAGTTAGCCTCCGTTCAGCTCCGGTCCGAGTACTAGACCAACCGCCTTGGCCAGCCGGCGCCACTCCCCGGCCTCTTTCACGAGCTGTTTTCTGCCGGCCGCCGTGAGCTCATAGAACCGCGCGCGCCGATTGTTGTCCGACACGCCCCAGTCGGCACGCAACCATCCCGCGGCCTCGAGCCGTTGCAGCGCCGGATAGAGCGACCCGTGGTCGACGAGCAGCGCGCCCTGTGACGAATGCTGAATGGCGAGGGCGATCCCGTGACCGTGGTGCGGCCCTATCGCCAGCGTGCGCAGCACGAGAAGATCGAGGGTTCCCTGGAGGAGCGCGGCGCGCTCTTTCTCGTTTCTAGTAGACATTCTACTAGATCGTACGGGGCGTCGGAGAGGAAGTCAACTGGTGCGAACTGCGCGAACGTCGCTGTCGGCTATGGTCGGCGGGTTCGGCTGTCGGCTACTCAACATCGGCTGTTGTCATCCTGAGCGAGGGATCTCCTATCCTGGTTTAGTGGCAATAGGTCCTTCGCTCGCTGCGCTCGCTCAGGATGACAAACGAGGTTTGGCCGACGGCTGAGCGCACCGCCGCTAGCCGCAGCCGATAGCCTCAGAGCCGCAAGCCGTGCGCACCGCCGCCGGCTGCAAGCCAGCCGCCCACCGCCGCCGCCGACCATAGCCGAAAGCGACGTTGCGCCGTTAGTTCAGGAAACCAGGGTCGTTGCCATGCCGTAGTGGCCGGTGGTAACGCCCCATCGAGTCCAACATGAACGGTCTCAACCGCCTGTCCTACGCCTGGCGTTCGCTGCGGCGTGCCCCGCTGTTCAGCATCACTGTCGTCCTCGCGCTGACCGTCGGCATCGGCTCGGCAGCAGCAATCTTCGCGATCGTGGATGGCGTGCTTCTTCGACCGCTCGCTTTCGGCCGCCCCGAGCAGCTCGTCGGCGCCTGGCACGACCTTCCGCCGCTCTCTCTCTTCCACGCCGAGCAGACCCCCGGCACGTACCTGACGTACAAGCGGTTTGCTCATTCACTCGCCGGAATCGGCATCTATCAGGAATCGTCGGTCAACATCGCCGATCCGAACGGGACCGGTGATCCGGAGCGGATCGTCGGCACGTACACGACGCGCGAGGTGATTCCGCTCCTCGAGGTGACACCCCTCCTCGGCCGCACGTTCACGGAGGAAGAAGACGCGCCGCGCGGCCCCAATGTCGCGATCATCAGCGAGGGAATGTGGCGCTCGCGCTACGGTGGGTCGAAGAACGTGATCGGGCAGAAGCTGCTGGTCTTCGGACGCTCGACGGAGATTGTCGGCGTGATGCCGGAGCGTTTCCGATTTCCGACCCGGGAGACGCAGATCTGGATGCCGAGACAGCTCGACCCGAGCGCCGAGTTTCTCGGCGGCTTCAGCTTCGGCGGCGTGGCCAGACTCAAGCCGGGGATCACTGTTCAGGCCGCGCAGCGCGAGCTGACGAACATTCTTCCGCGCATGGCTCAAGTCACACCGATGTTGGCTCCGGGCATCACGACCCAGATGATGCTGGATCAGGCGAAGCCGGTGCCGCGACTCATCCCGATGCGCGAGGACATCGTTGGCGGTGTTGCGCGGACGCTGTGGATCGTCGCCGCGGCGGCGCTGCTCGTGCTCCTCGTGACGTGCGCGAACGTGGCCAACCTGCTTCTCGTTCGCGCCGATGCGCGCCATCGCGAGCTCTCGGTGCGGTCCGCGCTCGGCGCGAGCCGCGGCCGTGTCATGATTCATTTCTTCACCGAAACGGCATTGCTCGCCCTCGTGTCGGCGGCGCTCGGTCTCGGCGCGGCATACGCGGCCATTCGCGTACTCGTCGCGGCGGGACCGGCCGGCATTCCGCGACTGGCCGAGATTCGCGTCGATGCGGCGGTCGTCGGCTTCACGCTACTCGTGGCTGCCCTCGTGTCGGTGGCATGCAGCGCGATTCCGGCGATTCGATTCATGCGCAGCGACACACTGACGGGGCTGCGCGAAGGCGGCCGCGGAGGCACGGCGGGCGCCAGCCGTCAGCGCGCGCGCGGCATGCTCGTGGCGCTGCAAATGGCGCTCGCTCTCGTCGTTCTCGCAGCATCCGGACTGCTCATGCGCACCTTCCAGCGGCTCCACGCGGTTCACCCGGGATTCAATCCGGATGGCGTCGCAACGCTGTGGGTATCGACGCCCGGCCTCCGCTACTCGAACGACACGCTCGTCGCGCGTTTCTATTCACAGCTGGTCGAGCGTTCGTCGAAGATTCCCGGCGTCACCGCGGTCGGTGTGACCTCACATTTGCCGCTCCAGTCCAGCGGCAGCGATAACGATCCCTTCTACGTCGAAGGCGACGCGAGCACGGCAACGAAGATTCCACCGCTCGAGGTGTACGCGAGCACCGACTCAGGCTATTTCCGCGCGATGCAGATCCCGCTGATCGCCGGGCACACGTTCGACCGGCTCGAGCGGCAGAACGGCCGAGAGGCGATCATCAGCCGGGCGACGGCGATCCACTTCTTCCACGACTCGACGGGGCGCGCGGCGATCGGTAAGCGCTTCCGCGAGTTGCCGAGCGGCGACTGGAATACGGTGATCGGCGTCGTCGGGGACGTGCGCGATACGTCGTTGATGGCCGCGCCGGCTCGTGCGGTCTATTTCCCGGAAGCGGCAACGAACGACACGCTCAATGGTCCGGTGCATCGCACGATGGCGCTCGTCGCCCGCACGAGCGGCGACCCGATCGCCGTCACGCGCGAGATGCAACGCGTAGTGCGCGAGCTTGATCCGTCGCTGCCCACCTTCCAGATGCGCACGATGCGGCAGGTGACTGAGGCGTCGATCGCGCGGTTGTCGTTCACGATGATGCTGCTCGGCGTCGCCGCGGCCGTGACGCTCGTTCTCGGCGTAGTCGGCTTGTACGGCGTCATCGCGTACATCGTGACGCTGCGTACTCGCGAGCTGGGTGTTCGCATTGCGCTCGGCGCGCAACCGCGCTCCGTCGCGGCAATGGTCACGCGCCAAGGACTCGGGTTGAGCGCGGCGGGAATCGTCGTGGGATTGATTCTCGTCGTCGGGCTCGCGCGGTTTCTGAAATCGCTGCTCTACGAGGTCGCTCCGACGGATCCCGCAACCCTCGGCGGCGCGGCGCTCATACTGCTTGCATTTGCGCTCGTCGCGAGCTGGATTCCAGCCAGGCGGGCGGCTAGGGTGGATCCCATGGAAGCGTTGCGGGCTGATTGAAGCGGCCGTATCGTTTTTGCAGCCTGATCTGTTGTTAAATCAATCCTTTGGCCTCGGAGCCAACATGCACGTCACGCGTCGCGTCGTATTCGCTTGCAGTACGTCTCTCTTCCTCGTCGCCTGCAGCAAGGGTGAACAGGCCGCGAAGGACACCACGCCACCGGCCGCCGCCGCCGCCCCCGCTCCGCCGCCGGCAGCGACCATGGCGGATTTCGCCGGAAAGTGGGACGTCGTCGCGACGCCGACGAGTGGCAAAGACACGTCGGTCACGAAGTACGTGCTGACCGTTGCGGACACGAATTGGACGCTCGCCTTCCCGTCGGGCCTCAAGGTCCCGATGCACGCGACGCTCTCCGGTGACAGCGTCATGTTCAAGACCGACGAGTTCTCCAGCCAACGCCGCAAGGGAGTGAAGGTCTGGACGGAAGGATCGTCGAGGATTCAGGGCGGGAAGATGGTCGGCATGACGACGGCACACTACAAAGGTGCAGGCGCCGATTCGGTTCTCACGCTGAAGATCGAAGGAAACAAGGCGCCGTAAGCAAAGTCGGGTGAGGAACGTCTCGTTCCTCACCCGTTTCTTTCTCGGTTCGCGGCTGTGCCTTCCCACAGCCCCCGCAAATACGTCGCGCCCAACGCGCGATCATAGAGCCCGTACCCGGGACGTCCCTGCTCGCCCCAGATCATCCGGCCGTGGTCCGGGCGCATTGGTCCGTCGAAGCGGACGTCCCTCAGCGCACGCATGACTTCGAGCATGTCCACGCTCCCGTGCTCCGTGGGATGCGGGCTCTCGTGAAACCGACGATTCCCGGTTCGTCGCACGTTGCGGCAGTGCATAAAATGAATTCGCCCACGCGAGCCGAGCGAACGAATCATTGCCGGGAGATCATTGTTTGCGTCGGCGCCGAGTGAGCCGGTGCAGAACGTCACGCCGTTCGCGGGATGATCGGCGATCCCGGTCAGACGTTCGAGTGCCGTCGCGTTTGTAATGATCCGCGGGAGGCCGAAGATCGGCCACGGTGGATCGTCGGGATGAATGGCGAGTTTTACGCCGGCACTGGCGGCGACGGGAACGACGCGCTCGAGGAAGAAGGCGAGATTCTCCCACAGTCGCTCGCCATCCACCGCGCGATATGCCTCGAGCAGGGCGCGCAGCGTCGTCGCGTCGTACGCGGTCGCCCAACCGGGTAGATCGCCCGTACCGCGCGACAGATCGATGCGTTCGAGCGCCGCGTCGTCGTAGGCGAGCGCCGTCGAGCCGTCCGGCAGCGGCATCGCGAGATCGGTGCGCGTCCAATCGAAGATCGGCATGAAGTTGTAGCAGAGCACCGGCACGCCGACCTCGCCCATCGCGCGCACGCTCTCGCAGTACTGATCGACCAGTCGATCGCGTGTCGGCCGACCGAGCTTGATGTCCTCGTGCACGGGAATGCTCTCGATCACGGCCAGCTCGAGACCCGCGTCAACGATCTCGCCTTTCAGCCGCGCGATCGCTTCTCGAGACCACGCATCACCGACTGGAACGTCGTACAGCGCGCTCACGATTCCGCGCACGCCAGGAATCTGCCGGATGTGCGCGAGCGGAATGGGGTCACTCGGTCCGAACCAGCGAAACGTCATTTGCACGAGTCGGCCCCGTGATGGCTCAAGGACTGTTTTGCTTGACGACCGGCACCCATCCTCCGAGTACCGCCGTCGGCGTGAATCGCTTCGCCTCCGCCGCCGTCAACGTGCGACGCGACGCGCTCGCGACGGCACCCGGTCCCTTCGTTCCAAACTCGACGAGCCGCGCCGACGCAGGCTCGTACCAGATCCGTGTGCCCGTCGAATCGACCGACGACATCCGGTCCCAACCTTTCTCACCGATGTGGTCGTCCATCCAACAGTCGATGAACGCCACACTCGCATTCGCTCGCGGGTTGGCAAACGGATGCCACGGCCGGCCGAGCGTGACGCTGTTCGGCGCCATCGAGGCCGACTGTTTCTTGAGCCGGCTGTTGACGAACAAGAATCCGAATGTCTGGGCGGTGTCGGTGCTCGCCGCGGTCACGTAACCATTGTTCGTCTTGCTGCCGCGATCGAGCGAGACGATGTCGCAGTCGTCGAACACCGCCTGCCCCGCCCCGAAGATGAAATCGACGTTGCCGTGGATCTCGCTCTTGTAGAAGTAGCTGCGGCCGGAGTTCGGGAAGAGCGTGTCCTGGTTTCCGAGAATCTTCACGTTCACGAACGTCGCGCGATCGGAGCCGAGATCGAGCATCAGCGCGACGCCCTGGATGTTCTTGAGTTTCGTCTTGTCGCTGTCCGGCTTCGCGACGCTCGCCATGTAGTCGAACGAATTCTCGATCGTGAGATTCTCGGCGCGGAAGTCCGGCGCGACGATGCGCAGCGTGAAGCTGCCGCGCGTGCCGTACGTTCCACCCCCGGGGTTCGGCGTGTCGGCGACGGCGTCATACGTGAGCACGGCTCCGTCGCGACTCTCGCCGACCAGGGTGAGATACGGCCGATCGACGGTGAGCTTCTCGCGATAGCGGCCGTTCTTGATCAGGATCGAGACTCGCCCGACACCGTTCGGCGGGAGCGCCGTGAGCGCCGCGCCCAGACTGCGGAACGTGGCGGCGCCGGACGAGGTGTCGCCGTCTGTCCCGCGAAATCCGCCATCGACCACCGCCGTGAATCGGCCGCTCGCCGCGGACGCGGACGACGTGGTCGGCATCGGTACGAACTTGCCGGTGCACGCGTTCTGAGGCGCATCGGACGGCGTCCCGGTGACCTGCACGTCCTCGCCGGCAATCACGAGGTTCATCGGACCCGGCCCGCGCGCGATCGTCGTGTGCGATGCGCTCACCGTCATCTTCGCCGGCTCATCGAACAGGACGTTGTCGAACACCATCGCGAGCCGCCGCTTCGCGTCGTATCCCTCGAGGATGACCTTGCCGCCGTCGAGGACGCGGACGTCCTTGAGCCGGATGTCGCGGAGCTCGGGGACGAGATCGCCCGTCGTTTTCGGCGACGCGCTATAGTGCGTGTCCATCTCGATCACATTCTTGGTCCGGCGAATACACACATCGCGGTATTCGATGTCGTGCACCAACCCGCCTCGAGCAGAGTTCGACTTGATGCGTAACCCATTGTCGGCGCCCTCGATCGACAGGTCGAACACGCGAATCGCGCTCGCGCCACCGTCCGTCTCACTACCGATCGACACGCCGTGCCCGCGATAAAAATGGTTGTGCGACACGGTGATGTGCGAGCTCGGCTTGTTGCCCGCCTTGATGGCGACGTTGTCGTCGCCCGTGTTGATGTAGCTGCGCGTGATCGTGACGTTCGTCGCGCTCATCGGATCGATGCCGTCGGTATTCCGCGCACGAGGATCACGCGTGTCGATCCGAATGCCCCAGACGGTGAAGCCGGTTCCGCGGTCGAACACGACGTGGAAGTTGGCCGAGTTTTTGAGCGTCACGTCGTAGAGCACGGCGTCGTTCGACTGCGTGAGCACGATCAGCCGTGGGCAGCTCTGGCTCAGATTTCTGACCTTGGCCTCTTGCGCCAGGTCCCACCACGACACGTCCCTGCCGAGCAGCTTCGCCCAGCCGCGGCCGTCGATCGTACCGGGACCCATCACGGCGACGCCGTTCGCCTTGTCCGACGAGATGAGTGGACGGCACCCGTGACCCTTCTCGTCGACGGTGCCGCATCGCCCCCGCCCGTCCATGTCGTAGACCTTCGGGTCGCGCGAGCCGAAGACCACCGCGTTCGTATCGACGACCAGCGTCACGCCTGCCTTGAGCGTGATCGGCCCAATCAGAAATCCGCGCGCTTTTCCAACTGCCTTCAGCACAACAGCCCGTCCGCGCGCACATGAATCAATCGCGCCTTGGACGCGCTTTGTGTCGAGCTTTCCTTCGTCCTGATCGGCAAGCGTTGTGTCTGCCACCGGCGTCAGCTCGGCCGTCAGCACCGTACACGCCGCCGGCCTCTTAGGCTCGGCGACAGTTCGCGCGTCCTGCGCGGCGAGAGACGAGCCGACGAGAATGACCGCTGCGAACGCCGACCGAACGCTCATGGCGACGATGTCTCGAGGAAGGTCTTGATCGGCATCGAGAGCCGCTGGGAGAACTGGTCGAGATAATTCCACCAGTCGCGAACGTCGCGGTAATCGCCGCTGTCCGTCCAGCCCGCGCCAATCCAGTAATTCACCGGCTCGCCCGGCTTCGTGTGCGAGACGAGGAAATAGTGGTCGTCATTCTCCCGCCACTCCGACACCGCGTCGCGTGGAATGATCACCGCCGTCCCCAAATCGCCATGCCCGCCATCCTTTGGGACAACAGGCCCCCACACCGACAGCCAAGCCCACGGACGCGCCTTGCTCTCCGAGCCGACGACGCTCGGGCGCTTCACGAGACCCGTCACCCATGGCAGATCGTTCACCGGCGATTCCGAGCGAAAGATGCTCGTGACGTGATTGAGATTCTGTCCGGCGTCGAGCGCGATGCGCTTCGTCTCCGTCACCCGCTGGCCGCTGCCCGCGTCCCACGGCTGATACTGGAGCTCGAAAATCGCGCGCACCGGGCCGTTGGCGATGATCTTCCACGATTTGAAGTTCCACGCGCGGTACATCTTGCCGTCGCGCCAAATCGCCGTGCCGCCAGCGCCAAGCGTCTGCCCGACGTCGAAGAAGTCTGCGCCCTCGCCGGTATCGCGATGGTATTCGTCGTGTCCTTTCGCGTACCACTTCTCGACGATCGGCGTGCGGACGCGTTTGACCCAGACGTCCACGCCGCTGCTCAACAGCGAATCGACCTTCCAGAGGCCCTGTCCATAAATGCGAAACGCGATGCGGTCGCTCTCCCACGCGACGTCGTCGCGCGGATCCTGGTGCGACGCGTACACACGGACTTTGTCCGGCTTGTACGGCGCCGCCGCCTCGATAACGAAGCGCTTCACGTCATTGGGCGCGAATGTCGCCTGAAAGATCAGCTCGTCCATCGTGCCATCGCCGTCGTTGTCCACGACCTGCGACACGACGGCGCGACCCGACGCGAAATCACGCACGCGTACTTGTGTGGCCGAGGCATTCGGCAGCTTCGCCTTCACGTCGTTCCAGGCGAGCCCGATCGTCTCGTCCGTCCGCGTCAGGGCGAGCGGATTTTCGGCTCGGACGACGAACGAGGGTTGTGCGCCGACTACGATCGGGATCGCCAATGCGGCAAGTCCAACACGAATCGATTTCATCGCAGGTCTCCCATGGCGACTTGCTGCATGTCTGTGTAATCCCTGTTCTCACCGCCCATCGCCCAACAGAACGTGTATGCCGACGTCCCGCACCCCGAGTGAATCGACCACGGCGGCGACAGGACGACTTCCTCGTTTCGGACGATCAGATGGCGCGTCTCGTTCGGCTCGCCCATCAGGTGCACCACGACGCCGTCGTCGGGAACGTCGAAGTACAGGTAGACCTCGGTGCGCCGGAAATGCGAATGCACCGGCATCGTGTTCCACACACTTCCCGACGCGAGCTGCGTCACGCCCATGACCAGTTGCGCGCTCTGGGCGCCGTCGGCGTGGATGTACTTGGCGATCTTGCGCGCGTTCGCCCGCTCGGCGCTACCGATCGGACTCCCTGTCACCGACGCGCCATCGATGTAGCTCGTCGGATGCGACGCATGCGCCGGATAGCTGATCAGGTAGAACTTGGCCGTCTGCTCGACACTGTCGCTCTCGAAGCGAACGTCGCGGGCGCCCCGGCCGACGTAGAGGACGTCGAGCTTTTTGAGAGCGTGCTTGGTTCCGTCGACCGACACGCTGCCGGGCGCGCCGATGTTCAGCACGCCCAGCTCGCGACGCTCGAGAAAGTACGCCGCGGCCAGCGAAGCCGGCACGGCGAGCGACAGCGTGTCGCAGCACGGCACCGCGCCGCCGAGCACGACCCGGTCGAGATCGACGTGCCGCAGCGTCACCGTGTCGGCCTTGAAGAGGCCCTGCAGCAGGAATGCGTCTCGGAGCTCTTGAGTCGAGAGCGTGCGCGCGCGAATCGAATCGGGGAGAAGGTGCATTCGAGAGATTGTTTTACCGCGCCATCCACCCGCCGTCGACGAGCAGGATGTGGCCGTTGACGTAGTTGCTCGCCGCCGACGCCAGAAAAACCACGGTGCCAGCGAGCTCGTTGGGAATGCCCCAGCGACCCGCCGGGATTCGCGACGTGATCTCGGCGAAGCGCGTCGTGTCGTCGCGGAGGCGTTGGGTGTTGTCGGTGGCGAAATAGCCGGGAGCGATCGCATTCACCTGCACGTTGTGCCTGGCCCACTCGTTGGCGAGCGCCTTGGTCAGTCCCGCCACCGCATGCTTGCTCGCCGTATACGCCGGCACGGTGATTCCGCCGCTGAACGAAAGCACCGACGCGATGTTGATGATCTTCCCTGTCCGCCGCTCGACCATGCCGCGGCCGAAGTACTGCGAGAGAAACCACACCGAATCGAGATCGGTGTTGACGACCCGGTCCCACTCGGCTTCCGAGTAGTCGACCGCCGGCTGCCGCGCGATCGTGCCGCCATTGTTGACGAGAATGTCGATGGCGCCCGCCTGACTCTGCGCATCGTCAGCCATGCGCAGGACGGCTTGTCGATCGGCCAGATCGGCGCTGACTTGCCATGCCCGCCGGCCAAGGGACTCGACGCACTTTGCGGTTTCGTCGGCGCCGCCCGTCTTGGAGCTGGCGCATACGACGTCGGCGCCGGCCTCGGCGAGCGCGATTGCCATCGCCTTGCCGAGTCCGCGGCTCGATCCGGTGACGAGCGCGCGCTTTCCCTCGAGCGCAAACTGATCGAGGACGCTCATCGGCCGAGCTCCACGGCGGCGAGAAGGAACGCGCCCACGCCTTTGTAATCGTCGTCGACGATCGGCTCGGAAACGTAGTACTCATAGTTCACGCCGCGCACCGGTTCTCCGCCCAAGCCTGCCACCTTGCAAATGTTGGTGATCGAAACCGTACCGTCGGCGTTGGTTCGGACGAAGTTGGCGAGCATGCCGTCGAACGCACGGTTCGCGCGCGCGCGAAAACTCGCCGGAAGTATTCCGACGCGGGCACCCTTCGCGAACGCGTAGGCGAACATCGACGACCCCGACGCCTCGAGGTAGTTGCGCTCGCGATTCGGCTGGTCGAGCACTTGCCACCAGACCCCGCGCACCGGATCCTGCACCGCGGCGACGGCCTCGGCGAGTTCCTGCGTGATTCGCACGATCTCCGCACGATCGCGATGGCTCTTCGGCAAGTCGTCCAGCACATCCAGCGCAGCCATCAGGTACCAACCAACGGCACGTCCCCAGAAGACCCGCGAGACGCCGGTCTTGGGGTCGGCCCACGTCTGCGAGCGCGTCGCGTCCCAGCCGTGATAGAACAACCCCGTTGCGGGATCGCGCAGATGACGCGCGGCGAGGAGGAACTGTCGCGCCACGTCGCTGATCGCCGCGGTGTCGTTGTGGCGCACGGCGTAGCGTACGTAAAACGGCTCGGCCATGTACAGGCCGTCCAGCCACATCTGCTGCGGATAGATCTTCTTATGCCAAAAGCCGCCTTCCGACGTGCGTGGGTGCGTGCGAAGCTGCTCGCGCAGCTTGTCGGTGGCGCGCGCATAGCGTGAGTCTTTCGTGCGATCGTACAGTCCGAAGAGCACGCGGCCTTCGTTGATCTGATCGAGATTGTATTCGCCGGCGGTGTACGTCGCGATCTCGCCGTTCGGCTTGACCAGCGAATCGACGCTTCGTTTGACGTACGCGGCGTATTTCGAATCAGCCGTAACCGCCCCGAGCCGTTCGAAGCCCAGCAGCATCAGGCCGGCCGTGTAATCCCACTTCTCGTACACCGCGTTCGGACTCCGCTTCATCACGGATTCCGCGACGCGCACGGACCAGGGCCGGCTCGATTGCGCGAGAGCCGGGGTGAGCGCGAGCACCGATACCAGTGCGGCTCGAAGGAAGCTCACGAGACCTCGACTCCATTGATCTTCGTCCGCACGAAGCGAACGTCGGTCGCATTCTCGAGCACGTTCCCTTTGGCCACGTTGTCGAATCGGCAGTCGACGACGCGCACGTGTTCGATCGGCGCGTTAGCGAATCCTTTGAGGTAAACACCATACGGGCTCTTCTGACTCGTCACGCGCAGCAGCTCGACGTCGCGCGCGACTGGAGTGAACGATCCCTTGGCCCCTTCTTCATACGTGAAATCAATCGAAAGAATCGAGTCCGAAACTTGGCCTACGGTCACGTCCCTCATATAGATGTCATGGAGAAGCCCGCCGCGCATCGCGTTGTTCTTCAATCTCAACGCGCGATCGAGCCGCGGGCTGTCCATGCGGCAGTCGTAGGCGAACACGTTCCAACACCCGCCCGAGATCTCACTGCCGACGGTGACGCCGCCATGCCCGTCGCGCATCTCGCAGTTTCGGACGATGATGTTCTCGCTCGGCACGTTCATCCGCCGGCCGTCGGCGTTGCGGCCCGACTTGATCGCGATGCAATCGTCGCCGGTGTCGAACGTACAATGCTCGATTAGGACATCGTGGCACGATTCGGGGTCGCAGCCGTCGTTGTTCGGGCCGTGCGTCGAGATCTTCACGCCGCGGACGGTGACGTTCGTGCAGAGCACCGGGTGAATCTCCCACATCGGCGAGTTCACGATCGTCACGTTCTCGATCAGCACGTTCTTGCAGCGGTAGGGCTGTATGAACTGAGGACGAAAATAGGCGTCCGCGCCGAACACGCGCTGCGGCACGGGCGCGCCCTGTTCGGCCATGGCCAGCAGCCGCTGGCGCGCCGCGGTGTAGTTGGGCATTCCCTGCTTCCAACCGAAATCCGCGATTCCCTTCCACGGCCACCAGTACTGCTCGTCCGCCTGGCCGTCGAGCGTTCCCTCTCCGCTCACGCCGACGTTTTCCTGCCCGAACGCGTAAATGAGCGGCGACAACCCCATGAGCTCCGTGCCCTCGAACCGCGTCAGCACGGCCGGCAGATACTTGGCGACATCGCGTGTGAACGCCAGCGTCGCGTCGCGCGCGATGTGGAGGTTCACGTTGCTCACGAGGTGCACCGGACCCGTCACGAAGCGCCCCGCCGGAACGACGACGCGGCCACCGCCTGCCGCGCTGCAGGCCTGGATCGCGCGATGAATGGCGTCGGTGTTGTCGAACGACGCGTCGGCTCTCGCGCCATATCGGGTGATGTCGAAGTCGCGGTCCCGAAATTTGGGCGCAACGATGCGCGACAGAATTCCGGGAACGAGGTCCCACCCCGCGGACTGCGGCGCGGTGTTCACCTGCGCTGCGGGCCTGCAGGCCAGCGGGCCGAGTGGAGACGCCAGTGCCGCTCCGGCGCCGAGGGTCCGCAGAAACTCCCGACGATTGCTCACGGGTTGAGCGGATGCTGTCGCGACCACTTTTCGAACGTCGCGAGGGTTTGCGCGGGTACGGTCGTGTACCAGCCGTACCCCGATCGCCGATCGGTCAGCTGGTTCCAGTCGTACTGCTTGACGCCGTCGCGGTTCGCCATGATGACGCGATTGGTCCCGATCTCATAAAGTCGGCCCCAGAGCGGCGGCGCCTTATCGTCGCGCGTCAGGACGTAGCCCTGGTAACGCAGACCGTGCAGCGGCCGATCGCGCAGCCACTCCGCTCCCGCGTACACTGCCTCGACGATCCGCTGGTTCGGCGTCGGCAACGTCATGAGGAAATCGAGCACGCCTGCGCTCTCGAGCGCCGACAGCGACGTCAGCTCGTACGTTCTCGCGGCTATGGGTGCGAGCGTCAGCGGATCGTGCTGCTGTCCCCAGATCGTTCGCTTCCCGCCGACGACGACTTGTGAGGCGAGCAGACAGGCCAAGCCCTTACTCACCGCCACGTTCGCGCGGCGCTGTTCGGCCGCCGTCGCTTCTGCCACTTTGCCGTCCGAAACGTCGTGAAGCACGATCAACGCGTGCGTCATCGCGTCATCGTTGATTGTCACCGCGTCGTGATAGCTGCCCTGGAGCGGATAGACCTGCGGGAAGCATCCGTTGGGCATCTGCATGTCGAGCAGGTAGTCCAACCCGCGCCGAATCGCTTCGGTGTACTTGGCGCTCGGCTTCGCACGGTTCATCCCGTGCAGAAACCGGATCTCTTCCGTGGTTGACCCGTTGTCGATCGTCGAGATGTATTCCCACTCCGCGCTTTCCGCGTAGTAGCTCTCCCCGGGCTGCCGTATGTGGTGCGAGAAATCGACGTGCTTGGACCAGCCGCCGTTCGACGCCTGGAAGCTCAGGATGACGTCCGCCATCCGACGCGCCGAATCGGTCGCGAACCACTTGGCCGTCATCGCGACCCCGACTTCGAAACCGTGCGTGTACGGCGCGCGCGTCATTGCCGACTTGCCGGCCGCGCGAAGCTCCCGCTGCATGGCGACCGTATCTCGCACATACTGCGCTCGCGACCGCGCGACATATGCTGTCCAGAGCGGCCGCTCGATCGGTGCCACGAGCCGCTCGATACGGTCAGGAGCGAGATAGTGGATGGTGTCCGCGGCCGGCCGATAGCCGGGCAGCTTCCGAATCGAATCCATCGGATTCGGATTCTGCGCCACAACCATCGCCGACAGTCCGACAACCAGCTGAGTAGCCACGCGCCCGCAAGCGGGGACCCGGCCGAGCAGCCGAGCAGCCGAGCAGCCGAGCAGCCAGCTCACACCAGCTCTCCCTTCGTCAGGTCGACACGGTCCAGCTTTGGCGACAGCAGGTGAATCACGACCAACGCCGAGACGTAGGCAAAGCCGCAGACCAAGAACACCGGCGTGTAATTGCTGCCATTGTGCTGTAAGACCCAACCGGTGGCGCGCTGGAACAGGAACCCACCCATCGCCCCCGTGAACCCGCCGATGCCGACCACCGATCCCACGGCGTAACGCGGGAACATGTCGCTCGCCAGGGTGAAGATGTTCGCCGACCACCACTGGTGTGCCGCCGCGGCCACGCCGACGATCAGAACCGCCGTCCACATGCTCGGCATGTACGGTGCGAAGACCGTCGGCACGATGAGGAGCGCCGCGACGAGCATTGTCGTCTTCCGTCCGGCATTCACCTTCCATCCGCGCTTGATCAGCGCACCCGACAACCACCCGCCAAAGATCGAGCCGACGTCAGCGAGCAGATAGATCACGATCAACGGCGCCGCGACGTTCGCCAGCTTGATGCCGTACTTCGTGTCCAGGAACTTCGGCAGCCAGTAGAGATAGAACCACCAGATCGGATCGGTCATCAGCTTGCCGATCGCGAACGCCCACGTCTGCCGATAACGCAACAGGCGCATCCACTTCACCGGACGCGCGGCTTCGTCGCCGTCTCCGCAGATGTGCGCCAGCTCGGCCTTGCCACACTTCGGATGCTCCTGCGGCGGCCGATAAATCGCCAGCCAGAACGCCAGCCAAATAAAGCCGATCGCGCCGGTCGTAATGAACGCCGCACGCCAACCCCATGTCAGCGTGATCCACGGGACAAGGATCGGCGTGATGACCGCGCCAACGTTCGATCCGGCGTTGAAGATCCCGGTCGCCAGCGCGCGCTCCTTCGACGGGAACCACTCGGCGACGGTCTTGATCGATGCCGGGAAGTTGCCCGATTCGCCGAAGCCGAGCGCGAAGCGCGCGGCGCTGAAGCCGGCGGTCGTCTTGGCGAGCGCCGTCGACATCGCCGAGATGCTCCAGATGACGACCGACGCCGCAAAACCGCGTCTCGTGCCGATCCGGTCCATCACTCTGCCCGCGAGGAGCAGTCCGAACGCGTACGAGATCGTAAACCAGGAGACGACATCGGCGAACTGCTGCTCGTTCCAGCTCATGTCGCGGGAAAGCGTCGGCCCGAGAATCCCGAGCACTTGCCGGTCGATGTAGTTGATCGTCGTCGCGAAGAAAAGCAGCGCGCAGATCGTCCACCGGTAGTGACCGACCTTGCCGAGCGCTCCTGAGGCGGCGAGCTCCGTCGCGCCGGCCGCCGCGGGTTTGGTCGCAACTGTCATATCTACCTCTGCACGCGACCGCTCGCGTCACCAGCCATGAGAGCCTCCACTTCGCTTACGCTTACCCGATTGATGTCGCCGAGGATCGAGTGCTTGAGGCACGACGCCGCCGTCGCGAACTCGAGCCCACGTTGGTCGTCGCGATACGCGCGCAAACCGTAGATCAGCCCCGCGGCGAACGAATCGCCGCCGCCGACGCGATCGACGATGTCCGTGATGTCGTAGTGACGGCTGGTCAGGAACTGTTTTCGGTTGTGCAGCACAGCGCTCCAGCCGTTGTGATCGGCGCTATGGCTCTCGCGAAGCGTGATCACCTGCTTCTCGAGATTGGGGAACTGTTTCAGCACACACTCGGCGAGCACGCTGTACTGGGCGTGCTCCAGCTCACCCGACTCGACTTTTACGTCGGCCTCGATGCCGAGCGCTTTTTGGCAATCTTCCTCGTTCGCGATACCGACCGTCGCGTGGCTGACCAGCTCTCGCATGACGTCGGGCGCTCTCTTGCCGTACTTCCAGAGGTTCTTTCTGTAGTTGTAGTCGCAGGAGACGGTGAGCTTCCGCTCCCGCGCCGCCTTCGCCGCGGCGATCGACAGCTCGGCCGCCGTCTCGCTGATCGCGGGTGTGACGCCGCTGATGTGGAACCAGTCCGCGCCGGCGAACACGGCGTCCCAGTCGAAATCGGCCGCCTTCGCCGTCGAGATCGAGGAGCCGGCGCGGTCGTATGTCACGCGCGACGGGCGCTGGTTGGCGCCATTCTCCAGGAAGTAGACGCCGAGACGCTCGCCCTGTCGCTTGATACACGATGTGTCGATGCCGAAACCGCGCAGGGTGGCGACGCACGCATCGCCAACATTGTTGGCCGGTACGACGGACACGAAGCGCGCGTCCACACCGAACTGCGCGAGCGACGCCGCCACATTCGCCTCCGCGCCGCCGAACGTCGCCTCGAGCATCGGTGATTGAAATAGCCGCTCGAAGCCCGGCGATTTTAGCCGCAGCATGACCTCGCCGAGCGTCACGACGCGAGTCATACCGTGACTCCGGCGGCGACGGCCACACCGCCGCGCGCGATCTCGGTCGCGCGCGCGGCCGCGTCACGAATGCGGGGAAACTGCTTCGCCGCGATCCAGTCGCTCAGCACCATCCACGATCCGCCACAAGCGACAACCCGCTTGAACGCGAGATACTTCGCGACATTCTCGGCGTTGATGCCACCCGTCGGCATGAAGCTCACGTCGACGTACGGCGCGGCGATCGCTTTGAGGTACTCCAAGCCGCCCGACTGCTCGGCCGGAAAGAACTTGAGCGTGGTCAATCCCTTGTCGAGCGCGGCCTCGACCTCCGTTGGCGTGGCAACGCCCGGGAATACGGGGATCTCGTGCTCTAGGCAATACTCGACCATTCGCGGGCCGAAGCCCGGCGCGACGATGAACTGCGCGCCCGCCTGGCGCGCCCGCTTCGCCTGCTCCGGCGTCAGTACCGTGCCGGCGCCGACGAACATGTCCGGGACCTCGGCGGTGATCCGTTGCAGTGCCTCGGGAGCTCGGGGTGTACGGAAGGTGATCTCCGCGCACGCGAGGCCACCATCCATCAGCGCGCGCGCCAGGGGAATCGCGTCGTCCGGGTCGTCGATCGTGATCACCGGAACGATGCGCACGGCGCGCAGTCGGGCCAACACGTCGCC
>Ga0068856_100002536_pt1 | contig 18825 bp, 17 predicted proteins | sample KBSCornC62_FD_66595 | JGI IMG/M metagenome (GOLD analysis project Ga0068856, IMG submission 66595) | Corn rhizosphere microbial communities from Kellogg Biological Station, Michigan, USA - KBS Corn C6-2 | ecosystem: Host-associated > Plants > Roots > Rhizosphere > Soil ...
AACATCAAAAGCACCGACAAAATCAGCAAGGCGAGACTACGGTATGTGACCGTCGTCCACGCCACGTGGATCCCTGGTTTGCGATCGTCGGAAGACACTTTGACCTGAGAATTCCTCGTATAGCTTTTGTGAATATCCGCTAGAAGAAAACGTAGCACAGGAAAAACCGAGGAACGAACACGTAATGAAGTTGGAGGGTTACCGAAGTGCCAAGCCAATGCTGGCGGAGTCCAGTCCCATTCCTGAATTGAGAAAACCTGCTTAAGTCTTGCGCTTGCAAGCTTCTCCAGAGTTATGCTTATAGCCCATGGGCACCTCGAGTTCGACGCTCCCCGCGACGGAGGTCAGCCAACGATCGTGGCTGAGCAACGGCATGGCGGTGATCTGGGCCATCGCGTTAGCCAAACTCATCTTCCACATCTACTTCAACAACCAGTATGGCTATTTCCGCGACGAGTTCGACTACATGTCTTGCGGCGACCATCTGCAATCGGGCTACGTGGACCAGCCGCCCATGATTCCATTTCTGATCCACATCTGCCGCGCAGTGCTGGGGGATTCCCTGCGCAGCATTCGTTTTATTCCGGCGCTCGCGTCCTCATTACTGGTCGTACAGACGGCCGTCCTCGCGCGTGAACTCGGCGGCCGAAGTTATGCCGTGCTGCTCAGCGCAATCTGTGCGGTGATTGCGCCGCAGTATCTCTCTAACGGAAGCCTGCTCACCACCAACTGCCTTGAACCTAACCTCTGGATGGGTTGCGTGTATTTCGCCATACTCGCGATCAAACACCAGAACCCACGCTATTGGCTGTGGTTCGGCGTGGCTGCTGGTCTCGGCTTGGAAGAAAAGTATTCGATTGCTGTTTTCGGGTTGGGAATTGTTGTGGGATTGCTGCTGACCGAGCACCGCCGCGTATTTCTTAACAAGTGGATCTGGATCGGGGGGATCGCCTCTTTCCTGATAATTCTGCCCAATGTCTTGTGGAACATTCATTACGACTGGCCATTCGTGCAGTTGATGCGCGCCATCCGGGCAGAAGGTCGGGACGTAGTGTTGGGCCCAGTGCATTTCTTCGTGCAACAAACACTGCTTTTAGATCCCATCACTGCCCCCATTTGGCTTGCAGGATTACTAGGCCTCATGTTCTCGGCTCGACTGCGGCCCTATCGCATGCTGGGTTGGTGTTATCTGGTGTGCTATGCAGCGTTTTTCGCGTTGCACGGGAAGGCCTATTACCTTGCCCCGATCTATCCCATGCTGCTAGCCGCCGGCGCGGTAATCATTGAACGTGCTCTCGATGGGCCATCACCTACTCAGAAGCGCCTGCGATGGTTAAAGCCTGCGATCGCCGTCATCGTGCTGGCGAGCGGTGCGCATTTAGTTCCCATCACGGTTCCGGTTCTTACCCCGGAAGGATTTCTCGCTTACACGAAGACGCTGCCCTTTAAGCTGCCGGTGACGGAGCACTCGCATGCCCGCGCCCCTTTGCCGCAGTGGTATTCAGACCAGTTTGGCTGGGAAGAAATCGCGAATGAGACTGAAATTGCGTGGAACCGAATTCCCGCTGGTGAGCGCTCCGATTGCGGCATCTTCGCGCAGGATTACGGCCAGGCCGGAGCCATCGACTTCTTCGGCCGCCGGCGCGGCTTACCCGGAGCCATGAGCGGCGATCGTACGTACTGGCTCTGGGGGCCGCACAGCTACTCTGGCAATTGCATGATCGTGCTCGACGATCGCGAGGAAGTTCTCGCGCGCTACTGGCACGACGTCGAACTCGTCGGTGTCTCAGCGCCAAACACCTACGCGTTGGAGCAACAGATCCCGGTCTTCCTGTGCAAAGGTAAGAAGTTTGACTCCTGGGCGAACGTGTGGCCGCATTTGAAACGCTGGCGATGACGCCAAACAAAACATACATTGCGTGCTTCTGTTGAAAGCGGCCTACGGGCTTGACTTTCGCGCGCATGCTCTAAAACAATCCCGAATTCAAGCTTTCTTCGCACAGTCACTCACGTCAAAATTTCAGAGAGGTCCCATGCACTCGCTCGAACGCACCGCAGGTTGCTTTCTACTCATGAGTTTTCTCGGTCTCCATCTGTTCGCCCAAACCATTTCACAGCCCACCGTCTGGGCCACCAAACCGGATGTGAGTGCTTTCGAAAAGATGGAGAACGACCGATTGGCTGCGGCGCAACGTGAGGTCAATACGCTGGTCGCTGTCAAAAATGCGCGAAACGTCGAGAACACACTTGTACCCTTTGATGAGGCAATTCGCCAGATCAATTCCGCGGCGTATCTGGCCGGACTGATGCAGCAGGTGCATCCGGATGCGACTTTTCGCGATCACGCAACCGCCTTGGTGACCAAAGCTTCAGCCGCGCAGACCTCGCTTGCGCTCAATCATGAGGTCTACAACGCACTTGCCGCTCTCGACCTCTCTCACGTGGACAATGCCACTCGCTATTACGTGCAGCGGCAGTTGCTCGAATTTCGCCTGGCGGGAGTCGACAAAGACGAGGCCACTCGCACGCGGATCCGAAAACTCAATGATCAGGCCTCTGAACAGAATTCAATGTTCGACCGCAATATCTCGGATGACCAGAAGAGTGTAGAGGCAGATCCCAGCGAATTAGAGGGGCTCCCGCAAGATTTCATCGACAACCACAAGCCGGGTCCGGACGGAAAGGTTCGCATCAGCACGAATTACCCCGATGCTTTTCCGGTGCTCACCTTCTGCAAGAGCGATGCCCTGCGCCGCCGGCTCTATCTCGCTTACCAGACCCGCGCCTATCCAAAGAACCAGGAAGTCCTGACCAATCTGTTGAAGACGCGATACGAGATCGCAACGCTGCTGGGATACTCCAACTGGGCCGACTATAATGCCGCCGACAAAATGATTTTGAGGGGCCAGAACATCGGCGACTTTATCAAGAGCGTCAACGATGCGGCGCGGCCACTGGCGGAGCGTGAGTTCCAGATGCTTTTGGCGGAAAAGCGGAAGACTGCTCCCAGCGCCAAAGAAATCTGGGACTATGAATCCGGGTACGTCTCCGAGCAACTCCGTCGCTCGGAGTACAACTTCGATTCGCAGTCAGTGCGGCCGTATTTCCCCTTTCCCCAGGTGAAGCAGGGCATCCTGGATGCGGCAAGCGAACTCTTCCATCTCAGCTTCCAGCGGGAGCCGAACGTGCCGGCATGGGATCCGGCGGTAGAGACCTGGATTGTTTTGGACAAGGGTAAGCCGATCGGGCGTTTTTATTTTGATATGCATCCGCGGCCGGGGAAGTTCAGCCACGCCGAGATGGCGCCCGTGCTAGACGGGATTCGTGGCAAGCAATTGCCTGAAGCAGTTCTTGTCTGCAATTTTCCCCAGCCGACAGCGACCGATCCGGGGCTGATGACCTACGACGATGTACAAGTCTTCTTCCACGAGTTCGGGCATCTGGTGCACCACATTCTCGGCGGGCAACAGCAGTGGGCCGGAATTAGCGGCATCACCATGGAATCGGATTTCGGCGAGGCTCCGTCGCAAATGCTCGAGGAATGGATCCGCAGTCCGCAGGTGCTCGCCAACTTCGCGCGCCACTACAAGACGGGAGAACCGATTCCCGCGGAACTGGTGACCCGCATGAACCGGGCTTCAGCGTTCGGGCGCGCCGCATGGGTCTGCCGGCAGAACGATTACACCGCAATTTCGTATGACGCTTACAAAGACAAACCGGAAAATGTGGACCTGGATGCCATCAGCACCAATGCCGAGCGGCAATATACGACATTGACGCCATTGCCCGGCACTCACATGTGGGCGTCATTCGGGCACCTCGGCGGATATTCCTCTGCCTACTACACCTATCTGTGGGACAAAGTCATCGCAGAAGATTTCTTTCTTCAGTTCGATCAGAAGAATTTGCTGGCCGGAAACGCTCCGGGGCGTTACCGGCAGCTGGTGCTTGAGCCCGGAGGGTCGATGTCGGCCAATGACTTGGTCAAGAACTTCCTGGGCCGCCCTCAGAACATGACTGCGCTGCAGCACTGGATGCAAGAGGAGTTCCAGAGGGCGGGAGAATCCGCCAAGGTAGCGGGCCAGTAACCAATTCACGTAGGGACAGCCCGTTGGGCTGTCCTGCGATCTGCGAGCATGTGCAGGCCACGGTTTCCTCGCGCTAAAATCAGAGACAGCCAACACAACCGCCCTTACGCGACCGCTCGCCTTGCCGCTCCTTCCCGCAAGTTGTAGCATCAAAAGGTTTGGGCAATCATTGATTTCGGGCAAGGAGACGTTATGGCGACCGATACATTAGCCACCCCCGCAAGCCTCAGCGCAAGCCAGACGCGGGTCTTCAAGAACTTCATTGACGGCGAGTGGGTTGATGCCTCGACCGGAGAAACGTTTGAAAATCGCAATCCCGCCGACACCCGCGACCTCGTCGGCATTTTCCAGAAATCAGGACGCGACGACGTAAACACAGCAGTAGAGGCGGCCAAGCGCGCATTCCAGAAATGGCGGCTGGTGCCGGCACCCCGGCGCGCCGAAATCGTTTTCCGGGCCGCCGAAATTCTTATTGAGCGCAAAGAAGAATACGCGCGCGATATGACTCGAGAAATGGGTAAGGTCCTGGCCGAGACTCGGGGGGATGTGCAGGAAGCTATTGACGCCGCCTATTACAACGCCGGTGAAGGCCGGCGTCTGTTCGGCCCCACGGTCCCCTCGGAGATGCCGAACAAGTTCGCCATGGCGGTGCGGCAGCCCATCGGCGTCTGCGGCATGATCACACCATGGAATTTCCCGATGGCGATCTCGTCATGGAAGCTGCTGCCGGCGGTGGTTTGCGGCAATACTTGTGTGATCAAGCCGGCACAGGACACCCCACTCTCGACTTTCAATTTGGTACGGGCACTGGCCGACGCTGGTCTGCCCAAAGGCGTGATCAACATCGTCACAGGTTTCGGTGCCGAGGTCGGCACTCCGCTCGCCGAACATCCGGATGTACGCGCAATCTCTTTGACTGGATCGTCGGCTGTCGGCAGAATTGTGGGCGGGATCGCCGCACAGAGCTTCAAGCATTGCTCGCTGGAACTCGGCGGAAAGAATCCTATGATCGTCCTTGATGATGCCAACCTCGACCTCGCTGTCGAAGGCGCGCTCTGGGGAGCCTTCGGCACCACCGGCCAGCGCTGCACCGCAACCAGTCGCATCATCGTGCAGAAAGGCGTGTACCGCGAGTTTGTGGATCAGTTAATTGATCGCGCAAAGAAGCTGAAAGTCGGCAATGGCCTGGACGAAACTGTGCAGATGGGTCCCGCGATCAACCAGAAACAGCTCGAGACCGATCTTAGCTATGTGGAAATCGGCAAGAACGAGGGTGCCAGGATGTTGTGCGGCGGCAATCGCCTGAATAAAGGCGAGCACCAGTACGGCTGGTTCATGGAACCCACGGTCTTCGTCGATGTCGATCCGAAGATGCGGATAGCGCAAGAGGAAATCTTTGGCCCTGTAGTCTCGATCATCGCCTGTGACGGGATGGAGGACGCGGTCGAAATTGCGAATGGTATCGAGTACGGCCTGTCGTCCGCGATTTACACCAAGGATGTGAACAAAGCGTTCACGGCCATGCGCGACCTGTATGCCGGAATCACATACATCAACGCTCCGACCATCGGCGCCGAAGTGCATCTGCCGTTTGGCGGCACTAAAGCCACGGGTAACGGTCACCGCGAGGGCGGAATCGGAGCTATCGACTTCTACACGGAGTGGAAGTCTGTCTATGTCGACTACTCCGATAAGCTTCAGAAAGCGCAGATCGATCGACCCGAGTAATCACTCATTCCGGGGGCACGGCGGAACACAGAGGAAAAACTTCCCTGTTAACGTTAGTGTCCCCCGCGGTGAACTCTTTTCGCTGTCTCGACGGCGCTCGCTGCGATTAGAATTTGACTATGCCGCTGACTCAAGCTCGCGAGATCTGCTCTGCTTCCCGCCTCAATAACGTTCGCTATGCGATCCGCGATCTGGCCTGCGTAGCCGATGAAGTCACGAAACAGGGCCACAAAGTCCTGCCGCTGAATATCGGCGATCCCCTGAGCTTCGATTTTGAGACTCCGGCGCACATCATCGAAGCCGTCCACAAGGCGATGCTCGATGGCAAGAACGGCTATGCGCCTTCCGAGGGAGTGCACGAAGCACTTGAAGCCATTCGTGGTGAGGCAGCGCGCAAGGGAATCACAACCGTTCGGGATGTATTCGTAACTTCAGGAGTCAGCGAAACGGTTGATGTTTGCCTGTCAGCCTTGGTGAATCCCGGCGAGGATTTCCTGACCCCGAGCCCCGACTACCCCCTCTACTCGGCTGTACTCTGCAAGCTGGGCAACCGTCTGAACGCGTACGATCTCAACGAAGAAGACGGCTGGCAGCCTGAGTTGGCCGACATCGAGCGCAAGATCACTCCGGGTACGCGCGGCATTGTCATCATCAACCCTAATAATCCCACGGGTTCGCTCTGCACCCGCCAGATGCTTGAGCAGATCGCCGAACTGGCGCGCCGGCACAGCCTGATCGTCTTCTCCGATGAGATCTATGACAAGCTGATTCTGGACGGCACCCCGCATATCGCTTTCGCGTCCGTGGCGCCCGATGTTCCCTGCGTAACTTTCGGCGGCATGTCAAAGAATTACCTGGTTCCAGGATGGCGCATCGGATGGGGCATCGTCTCGGGAGATGCGGGCACAGTAAAAACTTATGCGGAAGGCGTACACCGCCTTTTGCGCGCGCGCCTGTGCGCAAATCATCCCGAGCAGTACGCAATCAAAGCTGCGCTCGAAGGCCCGCAAGATCATCTTCCGGAAGTGCAACGCAAGCTTCGTTCACGCCGCGATCTCACGCAAAAATGGTGCGAAGCCACACCGCGCGTAAGCTGTGTAACGCCGCGAGGAGCATTCTATGCATACCCGCGCATCGACATCCCAGAGAGCGACGAGGTCTTCGTCAAGGAACTCATCCGCCAGAAGCATGTGATGGTAGTCCACGGCTCAGGCTTCGGGCAAAAGCCCGGCACCCAGCACTTCCGCATTGTATTTCTTCCGGAAGAGCGAACCTTGACGACGGCGTACGCGGGAATCGCAGACTTCATTCGCGAGCATTACAACTGACGCGGCTGAGGGAACACAGTAATTTCCCGAAGAGTATCCTCCGCACGCCGAAATCGTAGAAGCGAAGCTGGCCCAGACTTCCTCATACGCACAACTAGGAACAGGCTGCCCAAGGTTCTAGGTCTTCAATGCGTGGGAATGGCCACGGCCGCGTGGGACCTTCTCAGATGCACCCCATCCCCGCCCGTTGACATGTGCATAACATGAAAGTATGCTTTGCACCATGGCGAAGATGATTCAGCTTCGGAATGTACCGGATGCCCTTCATCGGGGCCTGAAGGCTCGCGCCGCGATGGCAGGGATGTCACTTTCCGACTATCTCCTGGCGGAGATCAAGGAAATCGCAGAGAGGCCCACGCTCGCGGAATTGCGGGAGCGCTTGCATAAACGTAAGCCGGTTTAAGGGCGGATTGATACCGCTCACTTGATTCGAGAAGAGCGCGACGCACGATGATTGTGCTGGATGCTTCAGCCGCAATTGACTGGCTGCTTCAAACATCTGCCGGGCAGCACATCGAGAAACGTATTTATTCGCGTGGCGAAACCCTGCACGCTCCTCATCTTCTAGATCTTGAGGTCACGCAAGTATTGCGGCGTCTGGCATTGCAACGAGTCATCTCTGCACATCGTGCTGACGAGGCGGTCCGTGATCTGCTGGATCTGCGGATTACTCGATATCCCCATCAGGTGCTCCTGCCGCGCATCTGGCAACTCCGTCACAATCTTTCTGCCTGTGATGCTGCCTACATCGTGCTTGCCGAGAAACTGAGAGCTCCGTTAGTCACGAGGGATGCTCGACTCGCTTCTGCTTCGGGCCACGCGGCACCCGTCGAAGTCTTTTAATATGCGAACTCCTGCGTTATTCACATACCCCCAGAGTCACAACGGGCGTGCCTCTCAATTCGAGTGAGCGGCTATTAGACGACTGGAAGCCGTTCTCGACTACGATCTGCACCCATCAATGACTTGCCGGCAACGACCTCAAAGGAAAATACTGGTGTATGACCATGGTACAATGACCATGATCAAAACGCATGATGAAGACGAAAACCATTCCTGCCGGCACCTTCAAGGCTCAGTGTCTCGCCATCATGGATGAGGTCCATGCCAAGCGCCAAGCCGTCGTTATTACCAAGCGCGGTAAGCCGGTTGCCAAACTTGTGCCCATCGAAGAAGAGAAGGACGAGATCTTCGGATTCCTTAGGGGCAAAGGCAAAGTTGTCGGAGACGTTGTATCGCCCGCAATAACGCGTGAGGAATGGGGCGATTTATATTGATCCTCCTCGATACCCATGTAGTCCTCTGGCTCGCATTCGAGGAGAACCGCATAACGAGAAAAGCACGGGCTGCAATTGCCGAGGCCCGTCAGACGGAGCGCGGACTGGCTATCTCCGATTTCACGCTTTATGAGTTGTCCCTGCTGTTCCGGAAGAAACAGTTCTTGCTCGACATAAGTCCTGACTCTTTTCTCAATGAAGTTGAGAGCCATTTCGTGGTTCTGCCCATCACCGGTTCAATCTGCGTAACAGCGTTGTCGCTTCCAGCCGGCTATCCGAAAGACCCGGCCGATCGAATCATAGGCGCTACCGCGGTGGTGGAGGGACTTGAGTTGGTCACCGCCGACGCTCAAATCCGCAGTTCACAGGCCGTGGCAACGGTCTGGTGAACGTCGAGCGCCGACAGCTGATCTTTCGCTTTCCCGGCGAATCTGCTTAAATCAACTCTTGTCAATATTGCTGCCATCGTGTCTACCTGTGTGATCGATATCCACTCCCACATCCTGCCAGAGGTCGACGACGGCCCGAAATCTTGGGACGTATGCGTGGAGATGTGTCGAACAGCCGCCGCCGACGGCATTACCCACATGGTCGCCACGCCTCATGCCAATGATCGCTATCATTACGACCGCGAATACCTGAAAGGATTGGTCGAGCACCTGCAAAAACTTGCCGGAGATACTCCGAAAATCAGCCTGGGCTGCGACTTCCACCTGTCCTATGAGAACGTGCAAGACGCCCTTGCCAATCCTAAGCGATACGTTATCGACAACACCCGTTATCTGCTCGTGGAATTCAGCAACTACAGCATCCCCCAGCAGATGACCGAGTCGTTCCGCAAATTGTGGGAGAGCGGAATGACGGTAATCGTGACGCATCCGGAGCGCAATCCTATTCTGCGGGAAGATCCGCAGCGCATTGCGGAGTGGGCTGAACAGGGTTGCGTTATCCAGATGACCGGCTCTGCCCTTACCGGTTTTTGGGGCGAACGCAGCCGCCGGGTGGCGCACTGGCTGCTCGAAAACCAAGCGGTTCACGTGTTAGCGACAGACGCGCACGATACTCAGAAACGTGTCCCGATCCTCTCGACAGCACGAGATGCCGCGGCCGCAATCTGCGGAGAAGAAATTGCAGAGGCCCTCACAGAGTCCAACCCGCGCGCCATTCTGAATAATGAACCGCTCCCCTATTTCCCTCGGCCGAGTAATGCGGGAAAGGCAAACAGCAGTTAAGCACTTCAGCCACATCCCATCCTGGGCCAGCTACAGGGATCGTTCGCAGATACTAACCTATAGAGGCGTAGGTTGCTACGCCTTAGCTAGCAAGACGCAGCAAGCTGCGTTTCTACGGGGAGCTGAAGAGATTATTGGGGTCTGGACGTATCGCTCGATACAGGAGTCGAGCTCGGCACGGATGCCTGAGGAGCATTCGACACAGCGGGAGAACTATGAGAAGTGGTGGGCACAGAATCAGCCTTGGGAGGATCGGGCACCGTCGTCATCGCGCTCTCCGGATTCAGCAAATGATCCTTGCTCGGGCCCAGGCCCAGCTTGATCAGCGCGCGCGAATCAGGAACGGTCTTGTTCTGCCATCCGTTGTCCGCTTGATAACGCCGCATGGCTTCTTCGCTTGCCTGATCCCATTTGCCGGTCGCTTCCCCTCTCAGATAGTGCTCGCGGATTAGCGCTTCCTGGATAGACTGTACGCGCTGGGAATCAATCTTCTGCTGTCCTCGCACGCGAGACGATTTCTTGCGCCGCTTCGAAGTAGCCGTTCGCGTCTTCGTTGACGCAGCTGAAGTATGAGCTTTCTTCGTTTTGCTCGTCGAAGTACTCGTCGCAGCATCATTACGGGCATTTGCCGGCAGGGCAGAGACACAAGCTAAGAACACGATGCAGAGACCAAGCCCCACCGCCTTCCGAATTCCCGTTCCCAGACTCATTCGCGATAACCTGCAAAAAAAAATTAAAGGCCTAACCGGATCTAGCACCAGTGTTCGGCTTAAAGAGCACAGTACCAGTCCTGCCAGGCCAGATCGCGTTACGGAAGTGTACCGGCCAGGAAGATAGTTCCATCCTGCCGGGATGAGCCCCGTTGCCGCACCAGGAACACCACGTCTTGGCCGCTCTTCAGGCTCGACTCAATCCGTGCAAAATCTTCTTCGCTGTTAACTGGTTGTTTGTTCACTTCGAGGATAATGTCGCCACGCGCGAGATTGACGTCCTCGGCGAACGAACCAGGCTTTACGTCCTGCACGATTACTCCTTTGCCGGACGCAATGTCGAGCCGGTCAGCCATGTCCGGAGTCACCTTTCGCACGGTCACACCAAACTTGCTCGGCTTGGGCGCATTCTCATCCTCGTTGCCCTGATCCTCGCCCAGGCGCTGAGCAAAGAGTTTGGCACGATCTGCAATGGTCACCGTAGTGTCTTGCGCTTTCCCATTTCGCAGGAACCCTAATGCCACTTTCGATCCCGGCTTGCGGGAAGCGATGTCCGCCACCAGTTCAGAGCCTTTGCTGACCTTCTTGCCGTCTACGGTGGTGATCGTATCTCCGACTTTCAAGCCAGCCTGATCTGCGGGGCTGCCTGCCACCACGCTCGAAACTGTCACGCCGCTGCCCGCTCCATAGACCCGGGCGATCGCGGGATTCTCTACTGCATCGAACATGATTCCAATCGAACCGCGCGAAACTTTGTGTTCCGGCCCGGTCAACTGGTTGTATACCTCGATCACGGTTTTCGAAGGAAGCGCAAAACCAATGCCCGCATAAGCGTTGGTTTCACTCAGAATGGCGGTATTGATCCCAATTACTTCCCCGTTCAGGTTTACTAGTGGCCCACCCGAATTGCCAGGATTGATAGCAGCATCGGTCTGAATGAAGGTCTGAAATTGTCGTCCAGGAACGATGTCCCGCCCCTTGGCCGAAACGATTCCGGCAGTCACGGTTCCGGCCTGACCAAATGGGCTTCCGATTGCCAAAACCCAATCGCCCACCTGAATGGAATCGGAGTTACCCATCTTCGCCAGAGGTAGAGGGTGTTCCACTTCCACCTTAATGACGGCCAGATCCGTTTCCTGATCCGTCCCAATCACTTTCGCATCGTGCTGCACACCGGGAGGATCGTCCTGGAAACGCACCCGAATGCGGTCCGCCTTCTCCACCACGTGCCGGTTCGTCAGGATGTAGCCTTTGGGATCAACCACGACTCCAGAACCGAGCGAGCGCTCCCGTATAGCGCCGCCGTCGGGTCCAGCTGGGCCACCTTGGCCCCCGGGCCCACCTGGTCCGGCTCCCTGTCCACCGGGGCCTCCAAAGAAGCGGTTGAAGAAATCCTCCATGCTGCCGCTATCGTCGTCATCCCCGCCGCCTTGTCCACCCCGGCGCCGGTGCACATTCTTGATCGTTGATTCCGTGTTGATGTTGACAACACTGGGCTCGAGCTGTTTCGCGATCTGCGAAAAGGTGTTGGACATCTGCTGCGGAGAGGGCATGCTGAGCTGCGCCACGTCGCCCTTCTGCCCCTCTTTGCCTTTGACGCCCTGGTTGATGACGGTACCAATAAGAATTCCGACCGCCAGAGTTGCCAGGATACTCAAGGTGTAGGCCGCCCGATGTGCCTTCACGCGCATCCACATTGCGCCCATATGTCACTTCCTCCGAACTTGTAAACCCTCAATAGTATACCGATTTGCGAAAAGGTCACCGTGAGGTGCACGTTCTTTAGCTGAATGTACACTGCGACCCTGGCTCTTCAGACGGTTAGACGCACAAATCGGGCAAACCGTTTGATCGCACATGAAAGAGGAAGTGCAGCCGTGCCTGATGTTTACCTGCAGCAACGAACTTTCGAGGTGAAGATCACTTTGTCTCGTATACCGTTTTGCCTCCAACCACAGTCCGCAGCACCTTAGTGCCAAGCACCTTTTCTGCCGCAATTGAGGTCAGGTCGCGATCCAGCACAACAAAATCTGCCAGCATGCCGGGCGCCAGCTTACCTTTTTCCTTCTCTTTGAATTCCGCGAATGCGGAACCGGCAGTGTAAGCTGCGATTGCCTGATCCATGGTCAACCGCTGCGCGGCAAAGTATTGTTGCTTCCCGTTCTCGCTTTGTCGTGTTACTGCCGCATAGAGTCCCCGAAATGGTGTTACCGGTTCCACCGGGTAGTCGGTTCCAAACGCCAGCGTTATCCCTTGGCTTAAGAACGCGAGCCAGGCATAGGAAGTCGCGGACCGCTTCGGCCCCAAACGGTCCTGAGCCCAACGCATGTCGGTGAGCAGGTGATTGGGCTGCATCGATGCGATCACTCTCAACTGCTTGAACTGGGCAATCTGTGCCGTAGTGGTGACCTGCGCGTGTTCAATCCGCAAGCGGAAGTCGTCTCCACCATTCGCGGCTTTCACATGCCCCTCTTTGCCTGCCTTTTCGGCTCCCGCGAAGGCATCGAGCGCCATCTGTACGCCTCGATCTCCAATGGCATGAAATCCGATTTGGAAGCCGGCCAGCACGCGCTCCCGGGTCATGTCGTTCAACTTCGCCGCGTCATAGCGTGGAATTCCAGAGTTCTTGGGATCGTCGGCGTAGGGCTCGAGCATGGCCGCGGTGTGCGATCCCAGGGAACCATCCATAAATCCCTTCAGCATTGCGGTGTGCAGCATCAGATCGGACTGCGGATGCGAGTCGCGCTTCGTGGTTAACTCCTCGATCGATTCGTCGAACGGCAGCCATTCGGTTACGCGCGCAGTGAGCTTGCCCTCCTTCTCCAACTCCTGGAAGATCCGGAAATTTTCCCAGGCAGGCGAATAGTCCTGCGCCGAAGTGATGCCGTGTTCGGCCAAATCCGCTAAAGCAAGCTGCAAAGCTTCCCGGCGCTGATCGTGGTTCGGCTTCGGAACAACGCTGAGCACCGCCGATTGTGCCGTCTCCCTAAGAATTCCCGTGGGTTCCCCAGAATCATTCCTATCAATGTGTCCGCCCTGGGGATCGCGGCTGGCCAGATTGACGCTGCCCAACTGCAGCGCGCGCGTATTGGCGACGCCGATGTGTCCGTCGATGCGCACCAGAAATACAGGGTGGCCATTCGAAACCTCATCCAGATCCCAACGAGTTGGAGTCACTTTGACGGGCCAAAACGTCTCATCCCAGCCAGCACCCTGAATCCACTCCCCCGCCTTGGCCTGTTCCACTTTTTTGCGCAAGCGCTCGCGCAAGTCATCCAGAGATTTCACTCCGGTGAGATCGACGCTGAGCTTCGTCGCTCCGGCATCCTCTAGATGCAGGTGCGCATCGTTGAAGCCAGGCATCACGAAGTGTCCTTGCAGGTCGACCAGTTGTGTCTGATCACCCTTGAACTTCTGCAAGTCCGCCAACTTCCCGATCGCCTGAATGCGGTCGCCACGCACCGCAATGGCCTCCGCTCGAACGATGGAACTGAATGCCCCTTCGGCTGGCACCCCCGTGTACACATTCCCATGCATGAAGATGATGTCGGCCTTTGGTCTTGAGGTCTCTTCCCCCGGTGTTTGCGCCACGCTCATCACTATGCCAGCAATCGAAAACATAAGTGCTCCGCCCAGGGTCGCTCGTCGCCCCACGTTCATTCGCCCACCCCCGCCAGCGCCAACATGGTGAGTAAAATTCTCTTTAGCGCCAACTCGCGTCCATTCGAATCGAACCACTCCTGCAGAGTATGTGCCCCTCCACCTGAACCGCCACCGCCGATCGCCACAGCCTCCAATCCCAAGGACAACGGAACATTGGCGTCGGTCGACGCGCGCTGCACTTGCGCGGCATTCGACAGTTGCGCATCGACAGCACGCACTGCCTGCAGAATGCGCGCGCCCGAGGGCAACTCGCCGGCAGGACGGTTGCCAATCACCACTATTTCGCAATTCACTCCGGAAGGCCGCTTCTGCGCCACGGAACGCATTTCTGAGGTCATGGTTTCGTCTTCCACTGCACGATTCAGGGCCCGCCGCAGCGACTGCTCCAGCCGCTCCATCTCCGCCATGGACGTGGACCGGATGTCGACTTTCATGCTCGCCGACTCAGGAATGGAATTCACGGAAGTGCCTCCGCGAATCACGCCAATATTGAACGTAGTCTTGGGAGCTGTGGGAACAGTAGTTGCCGCAAAGGTCTCAATGGCCCTTCCCAAAATCACAATAGGATTGGGTGCGCCAAAATCGCTCCACGAGTGCCCACCGGGGCCGCGCACAATCACTTCGAAGCGCCGGCTCCCCAGGGCCTCGGCGACGATGGTGTCGGAACCTGCGCCATCTAATACGAGCGTGTGGGCGATCGAATCTTTCCAGCGCGGCGCGGAAAAGATGTGCCGCATCCCTCTCAGATCGCCTTCTCCCTCTTCGCCAACATTGCCAATGAACACGAACGGCAAGGCATGGCGGATGCGCACCGATCGCAACAACGAGGCGATCGCCAGCATCGCCACGACTCCAGCTCCGTTGTCGGAGACGCCTGGCCCGTAAATGCGGCTCCCCTGCTGGCGAATGTTGAGTGGAGTATTGGCCGGAAACACCGTATCGATGTGCGCGGTGAGCGCAACATAGCGCCGCCCAAACCCCGGATGCGTGCCGAAGACATTGCCTACATCGTCGATGCGAACATCGTCCAGCCCAATCTCGCGAAAGCGCTCCTGTAGCCATGCGGCGCGCGCGGACTCGCCAAACGGGGGCGCCCCAATCCGTGCCATCTCCATCTGCCACTGCAATAGCTGGGGCTCCTGCGTCCGAAACCAGTTGTAGGCCGAACGCACCTCGGGTGAGGCGGCGAGACGCGCCACTTCCTGCTGCAGCGAGGGGGTTACGTCCGACAGATCCGGGCGCGGGGGGTTCGGGCTCATGCCAGTTTGCGTTAGTTTACAACCTGTTGCCAGGTAAGGCGATTACCGAAGACGGTAGTCAGCGCTGCGCAGGAAAGCTCTCGGATGCGCCGGGGTTCTACTGCTTTCGAGCCTGAACGCGCGTCTGAACAGACGCTACTAGCGACCTGGTCGCGGGGATATCGATGCGGTGGCGTTCTGCTCCTCGCAGGATCGGCCCTGCGATCGCATCCAGTTCCGGCAGCCGGCCCTGTTCCACATCCTTCTGCATCGAGCTGCGCATGTTACCGGGCATCTTCGCGAGCCCAGCGATCACGGCATCTGCGTTGAGCTTTGCGCCTTCCGCAACAGCCACCGCACATGCTTCTCGAATGCATGCCATGCCTAGTTCCCTCCAATGCGGATCAGAAAGGATTTCCCCCGTCCCTTTGTCGGATGCGGTTGTGGTCAGCGCAAATGGGCCGAGAAAAACGAGCTTGCTCCACATCAGCGTGGGTTCGTGATCCATAAAGCGGCAGTCGAATCCAAGCTTTTGAAGCTCATCCAGAGTGGAACTGAGCAGATTGCGCCCTGCCGATGAAACATTCAGGCGCGCAAATGACGAGCGATGCACGATGTGTGCCGGAGCGACTCGCTCCGACTCAACTGCAATCGTCGCCGGAATTGTTCGCTCCGCACCGCACCGCTGTCGCAAGAAAGCGAGGTGATCGATCCCGTTCAGCAACGGGACAATCGCCTTCACCGAATCGGGGTTCTTCAGGGCAAGGAGAGAATCCTGCAACTGTGTCGCTTTGACCGTAAGCCACAGCACGTCACACGCAGGAACTTCTGGGCTAACGGCCACCGCAGCCGTAATATTGCCGAACGGACTCTCCAACTTGAGTTGACGGGGATACTCGGCGAGTGCAGCCGCCCGGACCACCATCGTGACCGGCGCCCCGCTTCGAGCCAGGCAAGCTCCCATCAGGCCGCCTACCCCGCCCGCTCCCAGAATTGCGTGTCGTAGTTGCGCTGGCGTGGGTTGGTCAGGCATGCGAGCTATTTCTGTCTGGCGACATCAGCCGGAATACACCCCAGGATTTCTGCTTCGCTAAGCGTATGATCGCTTGTCTTGGCCCGCTGGTAGATACGATCCACAATATCGTCCGTCGCCGCTATCCCATGCCGTTCAAGCCAGAACAGCACGTTCGATTTGCCGCTCATGGGCCCGACATCGATAATCTGATCCAGCCCGAACACGTGTGAGGGCACGCCAGAGTAAACCGTGTTGGCGAGCACGACGTCATTCTTGTGATACGCCTTGATGATCGCCGCCGCATGCACACCCGTTGCGGTGCGAAAGGCGTCATCGCCGACCACCGGATAATTCGCCGGAATGGGCACTCCTGTGGCTCGCGACACCGACTGGCAGTAATGCTTGAGCTTGGTCAAATCCTGCTGATCCCAAGGCGGAAGTCCCATCAACTTCAAATTAACCAGCATCTGATCGATCTGCGTATTGCCCACGCGCTCGCCCAATCCAATGGCACATCCATGCACGCAATTCGCGCCAGCAACGATTGCCGCCATTGAATTCGCGATGGCAAGCCCTCGATCGCTGTGCCCATGCCAGTCCACGCGAATCTTCTCGCCCGAGGGCTTCACTACCTGTTCGATTACGAATCGCACCAGCGCCAGCGCGCCCATTGGAGTGGCATGTCCCGCCGTGTCGCAGATGCAAATGGCCCGCGCTCCGCAGTTAATGGCCGCGGCATACAGGCGCTTCACCGTCTCCGGATCGCAGCGGCTCGTGTCCTCGGTGACGTACATCACGTCAAGCCCGAGCGAAACGGCATATCTGACGGCCTTCTCCGTGGTCTGCAGAAGAAAGTGGTCCGTCCACCCTTCGGTGAATCGGCGGATCGGGCTCGATCCAATGAATGTCGCGGCCTCGATGCGCAATCCGGTCTTCTGCACGACCTCCGCAATCGGACGAATATCGTTCTCGTGCGTGCGCGCCGCACAGTTCGGCTGGATCTTCATCTTATGCGCCACGATCTCGCGCGCCAGCGCAGTCACAGCCTCCACCGCACGTTGCCCCGCACCCGGCAACCCAAGGTCGAGAGAGTTGATCCCCAGCGCCTCCATCAAATGCAGGATTTCAATTTTTTCCGGAATCGAAGGATCGCGTACCGAGGGCGACTGCAGCCCGTCGCGCAGGCTCTCATCGTTGAGCAACACCGGCCCCGGCGGCAAAAGGCTCGGCGGATAATTCTTGTTCCAGTCGTAGATGAGGTCGGGAGTGTTCATGGGAAGAAGCTCTTAGCCGTTAGCTCTTAGCCATTAGCTCGGAGCTGGTCGGGCGCGCGGAAGCAATCGAGAATTTCCCTCAGTTGAAGTTAATGATCAGCAATACCCCAGCAAAAAGGACAGTCCAAGCTAACGGGTAAAAGCTAACAGCCGGTTCTATTTCTCTTTCGGCGGAAGCGTCAATCCAAACACCGAAATCATGCCCTGACCTGCCACATTGATCTTCGCCTCAGCAGGATTCGGAAGGTACAAGGTCTTGCAGTGTTCGCAGCGATAGACCTCCGCGTCGCGGCCCCAGGCCTTTTCCGCATCTCCGCAAGCCTGCTCCAAAACGTCTTCGCTATAGAACCAGCGCTTCAGGTGTCCGCCGCAAAATTTACCCTTCTCGTTTTTTTCGTTGCAGGCGCGCTGACCCTCTTTCTTGATCTTCACTTTGTGATTTGGAAGTTGCGGAACGTTCTGAGCGCCGGAAGTGGTCACTTCGCCAGTAGCCAAGGACGTACTCCTTTTTTATGTGCCGGGATGCCCTACCCTTCGCTGTTTCCGAAGTATAGGATTCCGCGCTCATTGTAACCAGTTCGCCCACGCCTCTGCTAGTCTTGGCATCCAAGCAGAGCAAAGGCAAGCACATGGCCAAGATTGCGAAGGATCCGAAAACTGGCGCGCGGCGCCCGGTGGCACACTCGACGATCAGCCGCGAAAACGCCGAGCACTACCGCTGGGGACTTGATTGCGACGGCTGGTATCTAGTCCGAGACAAGAATCTTAGCGTCATTGAAGAATTCATGCCCCCAGGCTCAGCCGAGGTTCGCCACCACCATGCACACGCCCAGCAGTTCTTCTACATCCTTGATGGCGAAGTTCTCATGGAGATCGACGGCGAGAAACACTTGCTCTCCGCAGGAAGCGGAATCCACATACTTCCCGGCACACGGCACCAGATCCGAAATCCATCTCCGCATCCAGTTCGCTTCCTGGTGATCTCGCAACCCTCAAGCCGAGGTGACCGCATCGACGAATAACTCGCGACATTAGACCGAAAACCTGATCTGGTGACTACAATCTTTTTCGCCGAACCACTCCTGCCGCCCGCAGCGCACCACGCAGGCGGGCTCGCACTCCCCGCCCGAACTGCATGTCCAGAAATCCTTCCATCTGCCGGCGGAAACTTTCCCCGTACCCGTGCCACCACACCTTCTTCATCCCGGGGAGCCGATCCATGTCGAGATACTTCACGCGTACCATCTCATCGAGCCCGAACCGTCCATGGGT
>Ga0068856_100002538_pt1 | contig 18824 bp, 20 predicted proteins | sample KBSCornC62_FD_66595 | JGI IMG/M metagenome (GOLD analysis project Ga0068856, IMG submission 66595) | Corn rhizosphere microbial communities from Kellogg Biological Station, Michigan, USA - KBS Corn C6-2 | ecosystem: Host-associated > Plants > Roots > Rhizosphere > Soil ...
ATCGGGCGTGAACTCAACGTTCGCTACGTGCTGGAAGGCTCGATCCAGCGCAGCGGCAACCGGCTTCGGATCAACGTGCAATTGATCGACGCCGCGACCGGCAATCATCTGTGGGCCGAGCGGTTCGACAAGCCGGCCGCCGGCCTGTTCGAGATGCAGGACGAAATCGTCTCGCGGCTCGCCAATCAGCTGGATGCGCAGCTGGTCGAGGCCGAGGCGCGGCAGGCCGAGCGCTCGCCGCATCCCGACGCCATGGACCTGTATTTCCAGGGCCGCGCTTGCTGGAACAAGGGAATGACGCCGGAATATCTGACCCAGGCGACCGGCTTCTTCGAGCGCGCGCTGGCGCTCGATGACGGCAATGTCGATGCGCTGGTCGGCTGGGCCGTGGTCCTTGCAACCATTGCCGGCTCGTTCGCCAGCGACACCCGCCCCGCCCAGCTCGCGGCCGCGGAGGCGGCCTTGACCAGGGCGTTGTCGATGGCGCCACGGCATGCCGGAGCCTACCTGGCGCTCGGCGCGGTGCAGATGTTCAGTAATCGCGCCGCCCAGGGCATCGCCGCATGCGAGCGGGCGCTGGCGCTCGACCACAATCTGGCGGACGCCCATGGCTGCATCGGCATGGCCAAGTATTTTGCCGGCCGCCCGGAACAGACCGAAGCGCATATAAGGGAGGCGCTGCGGCTCTCGCCGCTCGACGTCCATGCTTACCGCTGGCTGCAATACGCGGGAATTGCCAAGGCGCAGTTGGGCGCCGACGCGGAGGCTGCCAGCTGGTTGCGGCGCAGCATCGAAGCCAACCGCAATTTCCCGCTGGCGCATTTTCACCTCGCGGGGGTGCTGGCGTGGCTCGGCCAGCTCGACGAGGCCAGGGTTGTTGCCCGGGCAGGCCTTGCCTTGCAACCGGACTTCACCCTGCGCCGCTATCGCATGAACGCGCTCGGCGACAATCCGGCCTATCTTGCCGGCCGCGACCGGAGCTGCGAGGGCATGCGGCGCGCCGGCGTGCCGGAAGGTTGAAGCGCGATGAATCCGGCGCGCCCGGAGGCGTTGCCGGGTCCGGTTTGCGTATCAGGAAGCGCCGACATCAAGGAGTTGGATGAAGTGTCAGCCCTTGATGGCGGCGTCCAATCTTCAGGGAATCGCGGAGCCGCAGCGACGATATCGCGCGGTCGACAGCAACGAGAAAGCAATCAGATTGTGGATGAAGGTTGGACTCTTTGCAGATGAATTGGCTCGGCTTTTGCCGGCTGAGAGTCTGCGTGAATTACTTCAGACCAAGGATGCGGATGAACGGTCAGTTCTTCAAACCTGAACCGGCACCTTAACCGGCGTCGCCACTCGCGCTCGACTTGAGAAACCGGATCAAGCCGCAAAAAAGCGAGACCGCGCGGGCGATCTCGCTTTGCAATATGGCAGCCGGGGCTTAATTTTTCGTTGGCCGTCCGAAGCCTCAGTTCTTCGACTTGTCGACCAGGGCGCCCTTCTTGATCCATGGCATCATGTCGCGGAGCTTCTCGCCAACCTGCTCGATCGGGTGCTGCGCCAGCTTGGCGCGGGTCGCCTTGAACGAGGTCTGGTTGACCTTGTTCTCCAGCATCCAGTCGCGGGCGAACTTGCCGGACTGGATATCGCTCAGCACCCGCTTCATCTCCTTCTTGGTCTCCTCGGTGACGATCCGCGGCCCGGTGACGTATTCGCCGTATTCGGCGGTGTTGGAGATCGAGTAGTTCATGTTGGCGATGCCGCCTTCATAGATCAGGTCGACGATCAGCTTCACCTCATGGAGGCACTCGAAATAGGCCATCTCGGGCGCGTAGCCGGCTTCCACCAGGGTCTCGTAACCGCCCTTGATCAGTTCGACCAGGCCGCCGCACAGCACCACCTGCTCGCCGAACAGGTCGGTCTCGCACTCTTCCTTGAACGAGGTCTCGATGATGCCGGCGCGGCCGCCGCCGATCGCCGAGGCATAGCTCAGGCCGAGGTCATGGGCGTTGCCGGAGACGTCCTTGGCGATCGCGATCAGGCAGGGCACGCCGCCGCCGCGCTGGTATTCCGAGCGCACGGTGTGGCCGGGGCCTTTCGGAGCGATCATCAGCACGTCGAGATCGGCGCGCGGGTCGAGCAGGTTGAAATGCACGTTGAGGCCGTGGGCGAACACCAGCGCCGCGCCCTTCTTCATGTTGTCGTGCAGGTGCTCGCGGTAGATGTCGCCCTGCAATTCGTCAGGGGTCAGCATCATCACGAGGTCGGCCCATTTGGCGGCTTCGGCGACTTCCATCACCTTGAAGCCGGCGGCTTCCGCCTTCTTGGCCGAGGCCGAACCCTTGCGCAGCGCAATCGCCACCTCCTTGACGCCGGAATCCTTCAGGTTCAGCGCATGGGCGTGGCCCTGGCTGCCATAGCCGACGATGACGACCTTCTTGCCCTTGATCAGGTTCAGGTCGGCGTCGCGATCGTAATAAACACGCATGGTCGTTTCCTCAAGAAGTGGCCAAAATCGGCCGGTTAATCAGGCATTTGGGTTAAGCGAGACCGCCGGTTGCCCGCGAATTTCCGGCGTTGTCTAGTCCATTTATCCCCGGGGGGAAACCCTCCTTCCGCATGGCGCGCTGCGGCATCATGCGTCCGTGAATACGGGATAGAGCGAAGAAAGCAGCAGCAGCGCCATTACCACGTTGAACGCCCGCACCTTGCCGGGCGAGGTCAGGATCGGCCGCAGCGAATGGCCGAACAGCGTCCAGGAAATGGTCGCCACAATTCCCACCAGGAAACAGATGCCGGTCTGGATCGCGATATTCCAGGGATAGGCGGCAATGGCGGCATAGGCGGTGATGGTTCCGATGATCATCACCCACGCCTTGATGTTGATCCACTGGAACACCGCGGCGCCCCAGAACGTCATCGGACCCCGCCGGTTGTCCTGATCCATTCTGGTCGCGCCCGACATCGCGATCCCGATCGCGAGATAGATCAAATAGGCCGCGCCGGCATATTTCAGGATCGTCTTCAGCACGGGATAGCTGATGAAGACCGCGCCGAGGCCGACGCCGACCGCGGCGATCATGAAACAGCCGCCGATGATGATGCCCGCGATATGCGGCAGAGTGCGGCGAAAGCCGTAGGTCAGCCCCGACGACAGCAGCATGACGTTGTTCGGTCCCGGCGTGAACGACATCACCGCGACAAAGACCAGAAAGGCATAGAGCAGCGATTGCGACATGGTTTTGCGATCAGGCGATTTCTGCAACGACGGACTTCGATACGGCCTTCGGCCGCCTTGCCAGCAACATCACGGCGATGCCGCCGATCACGGTGCCCATGCCTGCCAGCCGCAGCGGCCCAAAGCGTTCGCCGAATATGATGCTGGACGCCGCGGAGCCGACGAACGGCACCAATAGCGCGAACGGCACGACTTGCGCCGCCGGATAATCGCGCAGCAGCCGGCCCCACAGCCAATAGGCGATGCAGGTGGAAATGCCGCCGATCCAGAGCATGGCGACAAAGCCGGTCAGCGACATGTGCCACAGCGCCTGCCAGGTGGCCTGCGGCCCGTCGAGCGCGACGGTCAACGGAACCAGCGGAATCGCCGCGACCAGACATAGCCAAGCGAACAGGTCGAACATCGGCACATCGGCGGCACGGCGCAGCAGCAGATTGCCGATCGCAAAACAGACGGGGGAAATCGCGATGACGGCAAACGCATCGACGCTGAAATCGTAACCGACGGTGCCGCAGATCATCAAAAGGCCGATCACCGCAATGCCGATGCCGACGCCCTGCATCGGCGACGGCACTTCGCGGAACAGGATCGCGGCAAAACCGATCGTGAACAGCGCCTGGCTCTGCACGATCACGCTGGAGAGGCCGACGGGAACGCCATGGCCGATGCCATAGGCCTGCGCCAGGAACTGGCCGAGGAACAGGGTAAAGCTGATCGCGATCAGCACCGGCCACGACACTTTCGGGCGCGGCACGAACAGGCACGGCAACGCCGCGAACACGAAGCGCAGCGTCGTCATCAGCGGCGGCGAGAATTCGTCGAGCGCGATCCGGCTCGCGATAAAGCCGAACCCCCAGATCACCGCGACCGTCACGGCAAGGCAGACGTCAGCGGGCTTCATAATGTTGCTAACTCTGCTCGCCGAATTTGGGTTTGCGCAGCAGATAAGCGCCATGCAGCGGGGCGTGATAGTCGGCCGAGACCATCGCAAAGCCGACATCGGTCAGCATGCGTTCCATCACCCAGCCGAAGGTCGAATATTCGTCGCGCATGTGGGTGACGACGCTGTCGCGGGCAAAGCCGTGGTTCTTGATGTTGAAGTCGGCCCAGGCCTCGACGTCGCGCTCGGAGCCATCGGGCATGCTGACGAACACGACATCGCGCAGGAAAAACCGTCCGCCCGGTTTCAGCGCGTGATAGATCCGCGACATCGCCACCGCCTTCCAGAAATCCGGCAGATGATGCAGCGTGAACTCGCTGACCACGAGGTCGTAGGAATTGGGCTGATAGGCAAAGCTCAACAGCCCCGCCGACTGGGTGCGGATCGGAACCTTGCGGCCGCTGGCTTGCAGCTCCGCCAGCGCCAGCATCGCGGGCGAGATGTCGATGGCATCGACCTCGGCGCCCAGCATCGCCGCCTCGCAGGCCAGGACGCCGTTGCCGCAGCCGATATCGGCGACCCGCCAGCCGGACTGCACGTTCAGCATGTCGAGCGTCGCCCTCGCGCGGGCATCGCGATCGTCGTTCAGCTCGTAGATCGAGGCGACCGCCCTATCGAGGCCGATCTGCCGCCGTTCGTTGTAGTACCAGTCGCGCGCCAGCATGGTTCACATCCCCTCCGGCCCGCGCCCGATCGCGGCAACACCCGTGCGCGACACCTCGACAAGGCCGAGCGGGCGCATCAGGTCGATGAATTGACTGATCTTGGCGGAATTGCCGGTGATCTCGAACACGAAGCTTTCGGTGGTGGCGTCGATGACGCGGGCGCGGAATGCATCCGCCAGCCGCAGCGCCTCGACCCGGTTGTCGCCGCCGCCGCGCACCTTCACCATCGCCAGTTCGCGCTCGATCGAGCGGCCGGTCAGCGTCATGTCGACGACGCGGTAGACCGGGATCATGCGGTCGAGCTGGTGCTTGATCTGCTCGATCACCATCGGCGTGCCCGTGGTGACGATGGTGATACGCGACAGGTGTTTCTGGCTCTCGGTCTCGGAGACGGTGAGGCTTTCGATGTTGTAGCCGCGTCCCGAAAACAGCCCGATCACGCGCGCGAGCACGCCCGGCTCGTTCTGCACCAGTACCGAGAGCGTGTGGGCTTCGACCGGATCATGGCGCTCTTCCATGAAATAGGCGGATGCGGGCTGGTTCATTTCATTCCCCTTGGTCTTGTTCGTCACACCGGCACCCGTTCGGATGCGGCGGTGGCGTCCGTTCCCACCCAGCGGCGGAACAGATCGAAATCGATATTGCCGCCGCTCAGGATCAGGCCGATCCGCTTGCCGCGGTTTTTCGCCTTTTCCTGCAGCGCGGCAGCAAGCGGCGCGGCGCCGGCGCCCTCAGTGAGATTGTGCGTGTCGGTCCAGTAGATGCGGATCGCCTGCCCGATCTCGTCGTCGCTGACCTGCACGACGTGCGAGGCGCCCTTGCGGATGATGGCGAGCGCCTCGGCGTCGGGAATCCGCGTTGCCATGCCGTCGGCGAGCGTGTTGCAGGTTTCAGTCGTCACGATCGTGCCGGCGCCGAACGATAGCGCGTAGGACGGCGCGAGCGACGCTTGCACGCCGACGATCTCGGTTTTCAGCCCGAGCAGGTCGCGCGCCATGATGCAGCCGCAGATACCGGAGCCCATCCCGATCGGCACATAGAGCACGTCGAGGCCGGGCGCCGCGCGGAAAAATTCGAGCGCGTAGGTCGCAACCCCCAGCACCAAGTCGGGATGGAACGAGGGCACGAATTCCAGTCCGTCACGCGCGGCGCGGCGCTCGGCTTCCTCGCGCGCGGCCTGATAATCAGCGCCGTGTTCGACAAGATCCGCCCCAAAGGCCCGCATCGCGCGGTTCTTCTCGACCGAGTTGCCATGCGGGGCATAGATCGTCACCGGCACGCCATAGCGGCGGCCTGCGAAAGCCAGGCTCTGGCCGTGATTGCCGGTGGTCGCCGAAATCAGCCCGGCGACCTGCGGCCGCTCACGCTTGAGGCGTTCGGCATAAACAAGCCCGCCGCGCACCTTGAAGGCGCCGGTCGGCGTATGGTTCTCATGCTTGACCACGACCTCAGCGCCGAGCCGCTGCGCCAGCAACGGCCACGCATGCGCCGGTGTCGGCGGCACCGCCGTCCCGACAATCTCATGCGCGCGCTCAAGCTGCCTCAGGTCAAACATCTACGGCCTCGCTCCCTCGCCCCGCTCTTGCGGGGAGAGGGTTGGGGTGAGGGGCTCTTGCGCGAATGCTGAGAACGTGATCGAGGCCGGCGCCCCCTCACCCGGATCGCCAAGGCGATCCGACCTCTCCCCGCAAGCGGGGAGAGGTTAAGAAAAGACGTCGCGGCGATGGTCTTCATGGTCACACCAAAGCCTTGCCGCCGGCAAACGCGATCGCCGTGGCTTCGTCATTGGCCTCAGCCGGCAGCAGCATTTCGTTATGCGCCTTGCCGGACGGAATCATCGGGAAGCAATTTTCCAGCGCGGCGACCCGGCAATCGAACAGCACCGGCCGCTTGACCGAAATCATCTCCTTGAGCGCACCATCGAGATCGCCGGGCTTGACCGCCTGCAGGCCGACGCAGCCGAACGCGTCCGCGAGCTTGACGAAATCAGGCAGCGCTTCCGAATAGGTGTGCGACAGCCGGTTGCCGTGCAGCAGCTGCTGCCATTGCCGCACCATGCCCATGTACTGGTTGTTGAGGATGAAGATCTTGATCGGCAGCTCATACTGAACCGCCGTCGCCATCTCCTGCATCGTCATCTGCACCGACGCATCGCCGGCGATATCGATCACCAGGCTGTCGCGATGCGCGACTTGGACGCCGACCGCTGCCGGCAGGCCGTAGCCCATGGTGCCAAGACCGCCCGAGGTCATCCAGCGATGCGGCTCTTCAAAACCGAAGAACTGCGCGGCCCACATCTGGTGCTGGCCGACTTCGGTCGTGATGTAGGTGTCGCGGCCGCGCGTCGCCGCGAACAGCCGCTCGATGGCGTATTGCGGCAGGATGACGTCGTTGTTCTTCTTGTACGACAGCGAATTGCGCGCGCGCCATTTCGCGATGTCCTGCCACCACGGCTTGATGTCGGGCTTTTTCGCTTCCGCCTTGAACACCTGCAGGAGATCGCCGAGCACGTTGGCGGCGTCGCCGATGATCGGGATGTCGACCCGGATGTTCTTGTTGATCGAGGACGGATCGATGTCGATGTGGATCTTCTTCGAGCCGGGCGAGAACGCGTCGATCCGGCCGGTGATGCGGTCGTCGAACCGCGCGCCGACGCACAGCATGGCGTCGCAGCCATGCATCGCCATGTTGGCCTCGTAGGTGCCGTGCATGCCGAGCATGCCGAGCCAGTTCTTGCCCGACGCCGGATAGGCGCCGAGCCCCATCAGCGTCGAGGTGATCGGAATGCCCGTGACCTCGACCAGCTCGCGCAGCAGTTTTGAAGCTTCAGGCCCGGAATTGATCACGCCGCCGCCACTATAGATCACCGGCCGTTTTGCCGATGCCAGCAGCGCCACCGCTTTGCGGATTTGCGCGGCGTCGCCCTTGATACGCGGCACATAGGACACGTGCACGTCGGCCTTGCGCGGCGGATGATAGGTGCCGACCGCGAACTGCACGTCCTTGGGCACGTCGACCACGACCGGCCCGGGACGCCCGGTGCTGGCGACGTAAAACGCCTCGTGCAGCACTTTGGCGAGATCGTTGACGTCGCGCACCAGCCAGTTGTGCTTGGTGCAGGGACGGGTGATGCCGACCGTGTCGCATTCCTGGAACGCGTCATTGCCGATCAAATGGGTTGGGACTTGCCCGGTGATGCAGACCAGCGGGATCGAATCCATCAGCGCGTCGGTCAGCGGCGTCACCATGTTGGTGGCGCCCGGCCCCGACGTCACCAGCACCACGCCCGGCTTGCCGGTGGAGCGCGCATAGCCTTCGGCCGCATGGCCGGCGCCCTGCTCGTGCCGCACCAGAATGTGCTCGACGTCGCTCTGCTGGAACAGTTCGTCATAGATCGGAAGCACCGCGCCGCCGGGATAGCCGAAGATGTGTTGGACGCCATGATCGACGAGCGCGCGCACGATCATCGCTGCACCGGTCATCTGGTTGGGGTCGTGTTTCTCGTTACTCATGGCTGGCTCCGGATCCGCTGTTGTCAGCGTCGTTTTCAGTTGGCTCGTTTCGGAAAATAAAAAGGGGCCCAAGAGGACCCCTGCACACCGCCCGATTTTGGATGGCCTTAGCCATCCCCGGCGGTGCGCCTGGGTACGACTACGATAAGGAGTTTGGTAATAATATTACGCATTTCGCGGCTCGGACTTCCCGAAGGTTGCGCGGAACATAGCGGCCCGACCCAAAAAGTCAAGGGAGCAGGCCCACTTGGCGCGATTTCGGCACTCTAGCGGGGTTCCGGGCATTCGGCGAGCGCTTTTAGCTGGGGTCTGGCATTCCAGGGGGCCCTCATGAGGAGGAGCGCCTTTCGGCGCGTCTCGAACCATCAGGATGGGGTTGGTGCGCGTGCCGCCAGCCATCTCCTCGCATCGTCCGGCTTGACCCACTCGAATTCCGGCAATTGGTGCCGGAACCAGGTGAATTGTCGTTTTGCGTAGTGACGGGTGTCGGCGCGGCCGATCTCGGCCGCCTGCTCCAGCGTGATCTCGCCGTTGAGATGCGACAGCAGCGCCGGCACGCCATGGGCCTTCATCGCCGGCAGCAGCGGATCGAGCTGGCGGGCACCCAGCTTTGCAACCTCGTCCAGTGCGCCCGCGGCCAGCATTGTATCGAAACGCGCATCGATCCGCGCATACAGCGCGTCGCGCTCGGGCGCCAGGAACACGGCGCTGAATCGTCCCGGCGGCAACAGCGGCGGCAGCCCGTCGCGATGCCAGTCGGTGAGCGAACGGCCGGTGGCCTCGACCACTTCAAGCGCGCGCGCGATGCGGGTGCGATCGCGCGGTTTCAGGCGCTCGGCGGAAGCCGGATCGCGCTCGGCGAGTTCGGCATGCAATGCCTCGACGCCGTTGCGTTCGAGCCGCGCGCGAACGCGCTCGCGCACTTCAGGTGGGACCGGCGGCACCGCGGACAGTCCGCACGTCAGCGCCTTGAAGTAAAGTCCGGAGCCGCCGGTGAAAACCGCGAGCCGATTTTGCGCGCGCGCTTCCGAAAGCGCGATCGCTGCGTCCGTCACCCAGTGTCCGGCTGAGCAATTCACCGCGGCGTCGACATGGCCATAAAGCCGGTGCGGCACGCGCGCCTCCTCATCCAGCGTCGGCCGCGCCGTGAGGATGCGGAGGTCGCGATAGACCTGCATCGAATCGGTATTGACGACGATGCCGCCGGTTTTTTCCGCGAGCCAAAGCGCCAGCGCCGACTTGCCGCTGGCGGTCGGCCCTGCGATAAGCACCGCAAGTCTACCGTCAGTTTTCACGCTTTCCGGATGCGAATTCGCCTGCATGTCCCTGGTCGCCACGCTGATCTGCAATCCCGCCAATCCCGCGCTCGATAGCACGGTCGTCGACGGCGCGCGCGCAATTCTTGAGCAGGCCGGCCCCGCGCATTGGTTGTTCGACGAGGTCGCCGTCGACATCCCCTTTGCCGGCACCGAGGATAGCGCCACCGTCGTCAAGCGCCTGCGTGAGGCGCGCGGCGACCTGCCGATCGACATCGTGGTGCAGCCGCAGATCGACCGGCGCAAGAAGCTTTTCCTCGCCGACATGGATTCCACCATGATCGGCCAGGAATGCATCGACGAGCTGGCGGATTTCGCCGGGCTGAAGGCCCATGTCGCCGGGATCACCGAACGCGCGATGCGCGGCGAGATCGCGTTCGAGCCCGCGTTGCGCGAGCGCGTCGCGCTGCTGAAAAACCTGCCGGTCGGCGTGGTCGACGAGGTTTTGAAGCAGCGCATCACCGCGACGCCGGGCGGCCGCCAACTGGTGATGACCATGCGCGCGCACGGCGCCTACACCTGCCTGATCTCCGGCGGTTTTACGCTTTTCACCAAAGCGGTCGCCGCGATGATCGGTTTCCAGGAGAACCGCGCCAACGAATTGAAGGTCGCCGACGGCAAGCTGACCGGCGAGGTCACTGAACCGATCCTGGGGCGCGCGACAAAACTCGCCACGTTGGTCGAACTGCGCGAAGCCTTCGATCTCGACAATCTCGACACGCTGGTGGTCGGCGACGGCGCCAACGACCTCGGCATGATCGAGGCGGCGGGCCTCGGCGTCGCCTACCACGCCAAGCCCGCGGTCGCGGCCGCCGCCGCCGCGCGGATCGACCATGGCGACCTCACGGCGCTGTTGTACGCGCAGGGCTATAAGCGCGCGGAGTTTGTGGAGGGGTAGGCGCAATGCCAACCGTACTGCGTTGGGGATCGTACCGCGCGTTCTTCTATTCAAACGAACGCGGTGAACCACCCCATATCCACGTGCGCTCAGGAGATTTCGAAGCCAAATTCTGGCTGCACGACCTCTCCGTCGCCGTCAACGCGGGATTTCCCGCGCACGAAATCGGCGCTATTATCCGGCATCTGAGACCGCAGCGCGACCTTCTCGAAAGCAAATGGCATGAGCACTTTGGAAATTGACGTCGGCGATATCAGGCCGATCTCGGTTGCCTTTACCACCGACGAACTGGTGGTGACGCTTGCTGACGGCCGCAGGATCGCTACCCCGTTGGCCTGGTATCCGAGGCTGAAAAATGCGAGTGCCGCGGCACGCGAGCACCTCGAATTAATGCCGCTCGGCATTCATTGGCCTGAACTCGACGAAGACCTTGGCATTGCCGGAATGCTGCAGGGGCGTCGGGCCGGTTGAGCCGTCGTAGCGAAATCCGGCTACAAAGCCTATTGCACGCTCAGCGCCACGAAACGCAATTCGCCGTCGCTGTTGGCGACCAGCAGCAGGACGGATTTTTTGCCGTCCTTCTTGAGCTGCTCGATGCGCTTCTTGACGTCGGCGGCGCTGTTGACCGCTTCCTGCGCCACCTCGACGATCACCTCGCCCGGGCTCAGGCGTTTCTCGGCGGCGTCGGAGGCGCTATCGACATTGGTGATGATGACGCCCTTGACGCTGTCTTTAATCTTGTAGCGGCTGCGCAAATCCTTGCTCAGGGTCGCGAGATCGAGCCCAAGCGCCTTTTGCGTCACCGGCTTTTCCGCCGGCTCCTGGGTCTTGGCGGCAACCGGCACCGCCTTGTCGCCATCCTCGAGCCGGCCGAGCGTGACTTTTACCGTCTGCTCGGCGCCCTTGCGGATGATGACGACGTCGACCTCCTTGCCGACCGCGGTGTCGGCGACCACGCGCGACAAATCCTTCGGCTCCTTGATCTCCTTGCCGTCGAACGTCACCACGACGTCGCCCGGCTCGATGCCCGCCGGCTTGGCCGGGCCCTTGTCGTCGACGCCGGCGATCAACGCACCGCGCGCCGGCTTGATGTTGAGGCTCTCGGCGATCTCGTCGGTGACCTGCTGGATGCGGACGCCGAGCCAGCCACGGCGAAGCTCGCCGAATTGCCGGAGCTGCGCCACCACGCCGGCCACCGTCTTCGACGGCACGGCAAAGCCGATGCCGATCGAGCCGCCGGTCGGCGAGATGATCAGCGTGTTGACCCCGATCACGTCGCCGTCGAGATTGAACAGCGGACCGCCGGAATTGCCGCGGTTGATCGCGGCGTCGGTCTGGATGTAGTTGTCGTAGGGGCCCTGGCTGATGTCGCGGTTGCGCGCCGACACGATGCCGGCGGTGACGGTGCCGCCGAGGCTGAACGGGTTGCCGATCGCGATCACCCATTCGCCGAGCCGCAGCTTGTCGGAATCGCCGAACTTGACCGCGACCAGCGGCTTGTTCGGCGTGAATTTCAAGACCGCGAGATCGGTCTTCTTGTCGACGCCGACCAGTTCGGCCTTGAACTTGCTGCCGTCGTTCATGATCACGTTGATCTCGTCAGCGCCGTCGATGACGTGATTGTTGGTCACGACGATGCCCGAGGGATCGATGATGAAGCCGGAGCCGAGCGAGGTGGTCTTGTGCGGCTGCAGGTCGCCGCCGCCGCCCGGACCGCCGCGGCGGTTCTTGAAGAAGTCGTCGAAGAACTCCTCGAACGGCGAGCCCGGCGGCAATTTCGGCATCGCGTTCTTGTCGGTCGGGCCGGTGTTCTTGGCCTCGACGGTCTGCGAGGTCGAGATGTTGACCACCGCGTCGATCACCTTCTCGGCGACATCGGCGATGCCGTCGGGGCCGCGGGCAAACGCCGGCGGCGCAATGGCGAAGCTGGCGGCGCCGAGGCAGATCGCGGCCAGCCAGGGGCGCAGGCGATGAGTCAGGGCCGGGATCGCAGCGGTCATTTCGGGTCTCTCTGTGCAAAAACGGGGCGGAATCTTTCGTCCACAGTGCGCCCGAACGGGGTGACGGCGCAAGCATCGGCCGGACATTTCACGGTCATCAGCGCGTGACAAATGCGGCAAAAAACCGGCCAGGAAACTGGCGGCGCTGGTCAATTTGACGTTGATCCACGGCCGAGCAGACGGCGGCCGCATCCGGCAAGAAGCTAGCGCCGCACGATCCAGATCAGGATCAGGCCGGCCACCGCCGATCCGATGCCGACGATGCGCAGGATGTTATCCGGCGTCGCCAGCGCGCTCTTCATTGCCCGCCGCATCCAGGCCGGGCTGGCCGCGAACATCAGGCCTTCCAGCACAAACAGAACACCCACACCGATGAGGAAGTCGGCGAACGCTATGGACCTCATCGGACTGGAACCTCCCGCATGCTGTTGTTTTTGGCTTTTGTATTCAGGCCGAAGCGATGCCGCTTCGGCCCCTTGGAAATCCGGCAGGCGTCAGGGCTTTGCCGCCGCCGCTGCCGCTGGCGCGGGAGTGGCCGCGGCCGCTGCACCGGACGGGCTGTTGAAGAACTTGAAGAAATCCGAATCCGGCCGCAGCAGGAAGCGGGTGTCGTTGCTCTTCAGGCCGTTTTCATAGGCCGTCATCGAACGATAGAACGCGAAGAAGTCCGGATCCTTGCCATAGGCTTCGGCGAACAGCCGGTTGCGTTCGCCGTCGCCCTCGCCGCGGATCTGCTCCGCCTTGGAGTTGGCTTCGGCGACGATCACGGTGGCTTCGCGGTCGGCGTTGGACCTGATCTCCTGCGCCTTCTGTCCGCCCTGGGCGCGGAATTCCGCGGCCTCGCGTTGCCGCTCGGTCTGCATGCGCTGGTAGACCGCCTGGCTGTTCTGCTCCGGCAAATCGGCGCGCCTGATCCGCACGTCGACCACCTGGATGCCGTAGGCGTCGGCTTCCTTGTCGACCTGGTCGCGGATCCGCCCCATCAGGGCCTCGCGCTCGTCGCGCACGACCTGGATGAAGGTGACTTCGCCGAGCACGCGGCGCAGCGACGCGTTGAGGATCGTCGTCAACTGGATGTTGGCGGCCTGGATCGAACCGACGCTCTGGTAAAACCGCAGCGGCGTCTTGATCCGATAGCGCGCGAAGGCGTCCACCACCAATCGCTTCTGGTCGGAAGCGATGATTTCCTGCGACGGATTTTCCAGATCGAGAATCCGCTTGTCGATCGCGATCACGGTATCGATGAACGGCGCCTTGAAGTGCAGGCCGGGGTCGGTCACCACGTCGACCGGCTTGCCGAACCTGACCACCAGCGCCTGCTCGGTCTGGTCGACGGTGAACACCGAACCGTAGCCGACGATGATCGCCAGCAATACCAGCAGCAGTACGATAATGCCTGTAACCGGGGATCTCATCTTGTGCTCCCGCTCTGCTGCTGCGGCTGGCCGGTAGAAGCCGCCGGCGGACGCCGCGGCGTCAACTCGCTGAGCGGCAGATAAGGCACGACGCCCTGCGCGCCGGCACCGCCGCCGTCATAGATCAGCTTTTCCGAGCCGCCGAGCACGCGCTCCATCGTCTCCAGATAAATGCGCTGCCGGGTGACGTCGGGAGCCTTCTTGTACTCGTCGTACACTTTGAGGAAGCGCGAGCTCTGGCCCTTGGCCTCGGCGACCGCCTGCTGCTTGTAGCCTTCGGCGACCTGCAGGATTTGCGCGGCGCGCCCCTTGGCGTCGGGAACGACGCGGTTGGCGTAGGTCTGCGCTTCGTTCTGCAGCCGCTCGAGGTCGGCGCGCGCCGCCTGCACGTCGCGGAATGAATCGATCACCTGCGCGGGCGGGTCGACCTTCTGCATCTGCACCTGCTGGATCAGGATGCCCGAGCCGTAATTGTCGAGCGTCTTCTGCATCAGTTCCTGCACCGCGGTTTCGGTCGAGGTCCGGGCGCCGGTCAGGATCGGCTGGATGTTGGACTTGCCGACCACCTCGCGCATCGCGCTTTCGGCGACCGCCTTCACGGTGCCTTCGGGGCTCTGGATATTGAACAGGTAATCGGCGACGCCCTTCGGCTTGATGCGCCACAAAACCGTGAAGTCGACGTCGACGATGTTTTCGTCGCCGGTCAGCATCAGGCTTTCCTCGGGAACGTCGCGCATGGTGCGGCCGCGCCGCCCCGGATCGTCGATCAGCGTCATGCCGATGCTCAAGGTCGAAACCCGCAGCGCCTTCGGCAACAGCACGGTCTCGATCGGATACGGCAGATGATATCTCAGGCCGGGACCGGCATCGCCGATATATTTGCCGAAGCGCAGTATGATGCCCTGCTCTTCGGACTGCACGCGATAGAAGCCGGTCATCGCCCAGATCGCGATGATGCCGAGCAGCACCAGCGCGATGCCGGCGCCGCTGAAACTGCCGCCCGGCATCCACTGCTGGAGGCGGTCCTGCAACCGCCGCAAAAGGTCTTCAAGGTCGGGCGGCCGCGGTCCCACCGGTTGCGGTCCGGAACCCCATGGTCCTTTCGGACCGGAGCCCCACGGGCCTCCGCCTTGATTCTTCCACGGCATCGACAATCTCCTCCGCAAGGCTCGAGGGCCAAATCCCGGATGACCAGGACGCCCGGCCTTGCAATCTGGACGGCTTTATAGGGGACGGCCCCTGCCCTTACAACGCAAGCTTCCGGTTCGAAGCAGCTATGCCGCAGGCCGCAATTGTCAATGTAAACATTAACCGGGGCGGTTAATGCGACTTTTCGCCTATAGCTGCCGTGTAGGAAAAGCCGGCCGCCTTATGTAGGTGACATAGGAAAAGTCGGCGCTGTCGTCGGGTCCGGCCGGATGGCGCACGCGGGCGACCTCCTGCCACACCGTCTTGTCGATGGCGGCAAAACGCGTGTCGCCGTCGGGCCGGGCATGGACTTCGGTCAATTCCAGCCGATCGGCGATATCCATCCATTGCGCATAAATCTCGGCGCCGCCAATCACCGCGATCTCGGTGGCGAAACGCCGCAGCGCATCGCCGGTCGCGACCGCGCGCGCGTCCGCAAACGAAGTCGTCACCACCGCGCCCGGCGCGCGATAGCTTTGATCGCGGGTGACGACGATGTTGGTGCGATGAGGCAACGGCCGGCGCAGCGAGACAAAAGTCTTGCGGCCCATCACCACCGGCTTGTTGATGGTCATCGCCTTGAGGCGCTGCTGATCGGTCTTGAGGCGCCAGGGAATCGTGCCGCCGGCGCCGATCACACCATTCTCCGCCACCGCGACGATCAGAACCACTTCCATCACCGCGTTTCCCCTGCCAGAGCCGCGAGCGCCGTTCCCGAAAGCCGGCACACCGTCCACTCGTCCATCAGTAGGGCGCCGAGCGATTTGTAGAATTCGATCGACGGCGTATTCCAGTCCAGCACCGACCATTGCAGCCGCGACCAGCCGTTCGCCACGCAGGCTTTGGCGAGATGCGCCAGCAGCGCCTTGCCGATGCCCTTGCCGCGATGTGCCGGACGAACGAACAGATCCTCGAGATAGAGGCCGGGCTTGCCGCTGAAGGTCGAGAAATTGAGGAACCAGACCGCAAAGCCGACCGGCTCGCCCTGCCACTCCGCGATCTCGCAGAACAGCCGCGGGTTGTCGTCGAATAATGCCGCGTCGATGTCGGCTTCGGTCGCTTCGACCTCATGCAGCAATTTTTCGTATTCGGCGAGTTCGCGGACCAGCGTCAGGACAAGCGGGGCTTCACCGGGACGGGCGCGACGAATGTGAAGGGACATTCAATCGCTCATACCGCGACTTCAGCCTTGATGTGCGGATGCGGGTCGTAGCCTTCGAGCACGAAGTCCTCGTAGCGGAAGCCAAAGATATCTTTCACGTCCGGATTGATCTTCATCACCGGCAGTTTTCGCGTCGGGCGCGTCAATTGCAGCCGCGCCTGTTCGAGATGGTTGGAATACAGATGCGTGTCGCCGAGGCTGTGGACGAAATCGCCCGGCTTCAGTCCCGTCACCTGCGCCACCATCATGGTCAATAGCGCGTAGGACGCGATGTTGAAGGGCACGCCGAGGAAAACGTCGGCCGAGCGCTGGTAGAGCTGGCACGACAATTTGCCGTTGGCGACATAGAACTGGAACAGGCAATGGCAGGGCGGCAGCGCCATCTTGTCGACGTCGGCCGGATTCCATGCGCTGACGATCAGCCGCCGCGAATCCGGATTGCGCTTGATCATCTCGATGACATTGGAGATCTGGTCGATGCTGCGGCCGTCCGGCGCCGGCCAGGAGCGCCATTGCGAGCCATAGACCGGGCCGAGATCGCCATTGGCGTCGGCCCATTCGTCCCAGATCGAAACGCCGTTGTCTTTCAGGTATTTGATATTGGTGTCGCCGGCCAGAAACCACAGCAGCTCGTGCGCGATGGCCTTCAGCGGCAGCTTCTTGGTGGTCAGCATCGGGAAGCCGGCCGACAGGTTGAAGCGCATCTGGTGGCCGAAGATCGACAAGGTGCCGGTGCCGGTGCGGTCGCTCTTTTCAGCGCCGTCGGCGAGTATCCGTTCGAGCAGGTCGTGATACTGGTTCATGGCGTGATGGTGCGATCCTTTGGAGTGCCGAAATCTCTAGCGCCCGGACCGGGCAACCGACACACCGATCCGGCTCCGGACAACCATTATACCCTGAAAAATGAGCATCCGGCTTAGTCCGGACAAGGGTCAGACGACCGGTTCCGTTAACCCAAAACGCCGGCAAACCCCAAAAGCCCGCCCGCGAGTAGCAGCCAGAGCGGATTGAGCCGGGTGGTCGAGGCCAATATCGCCGCGCCCGCCGTGACCAAGGCGGCGGCCCAGGTTCGGTCCGAGGTCAGCGCCAGGATCAGCCCGCTGGCGCCCATCAGGCCGATCGACAACGGGACCAAAGCGGCCTGGATGATCGCGGGCCAGCGCGAATGGCTCCTTTGGCGCAGGAACCGGCTGACATAGAAGGCCAGCACGGCGGTCGGCACGCACATCGAAAGCGTCGCAACCAGGGCGCCACCGACGCCCGCGACCGCATAGCCGATCAGGGTGACGATCAGCACGTTCGGTCCCGGCGACAATTGCGCGATCGCGAACACATCGGCGAACTGCTTGTCGGTCAGCCAATGGTGAACGTCGACCGCGACCCGGTGCATCTCGGGAATCGCCGAATTGGCGCCGCCGACCGCGAACAGCGACATCACCCCGAAGGTCAAAGCCAGCGTCAGGATCGGGTTGCCGCTGTCGTTCATGAAGCGGCCCGCCGGCGCACGACCATGGTGATGGCGAGGCTCGCCGGGATCGCCACCAGCAGCACCGCCGGCAGAGGCCATCGCACGAGCCCGATCGCAATGAACACCGCGATCATGACGGTCAGCGCCACCAGATCGCGCCGTTTGACCAGCGGCATCATCATCCTGAACACCACCGAGATCAGAAGCCCGACCGCGGCGCAGGAGACGCCCGCCAGAATGCGCCGCAAGGCGTCGACCTGACCGAAATGCGCATAGAGCACGGCGAGGATGGTCACGATCACGACCGGAGGGCCGACCAGTCCGGCAAACGCCGCGACGCCGCCGGCAAGCCCGCGAAACCGCGCGCCGAACACCACGGACAGATTGACGATGTTCGGCCCGGGCAGGAAATGGCAGAGCGCAAACGTCTCGTTGAATTCGTCCGCCGTCATCCAGCGGTGCTGTTCGACGATGCCGCGCCGCGCGAACACCAGAACGCCGCCGAAGCCGGCCAGCGACATCTTGGCGAACGCGACAAATAACGCGAACAGACCAGGTGGCGGCGATGTGGGGCTTGCCGGCGCGGAACCCTGAACGGGAACGGCAGCCGGCGGCGAATCCGGGGGCATGCGCCAGATTTAGAACGGCGAACCGCGCAGGGCCAACCGATATTCGGCGATTTCCACCCGGAACGGGCGCGTGGCAGCCATTCCGGCGCCGTATTGCCCTCGATGCCGCTGAGGACGGGGCCGCCGCGGCTCTATTTTTCTCAACTTTTGCACCCTATATTGGGGGTGCCGGTTCGCCGGCTATGGAAATAAATTGCCGTCGCAATAAACCATTCGGACCCGGGGGCAGTACCCGGCGCCTCCACCCAAGTCCACCGCTAAACGTGGGCTTCGGCGGGGGCGAAACAGGATCGACGAGGGCGTAAAGGGCGTGTTTTTTCTCGGTATGGTTCCGCCGTTATCGGGCTATGCAATAGTTGCAAACGACAACTATGCTCCGGTTGCTCAGGCTGCGTAACGCAGTTTGAA
>Ga0068856_100002544_pt1 | contig 18785 bp, 16 predicted proteins | sample KBSCornC62_FD_66595 | JGI IMG/M metagenome (GOLD analysis project Ga0068856, IMG submission 66595) | Corn rhizosphere microbial communities from Kellogg Biological Station, Michigan, USA - KBS Corn C6-2 | ecosystem: Host-associated > Plants > Roots > Rhizosphere > Soil ...
CGCTGGTTCATGCTCGCCACCGGCTCGCCGTGGTCGGCCCGCCGGGTCGGTCACGCGGTGCTGGAGGAGATCGTCCGCAAGGTCCTGCTGACGTACTGGAACACTGCCTCGTTCCTCACCCTGTACGCCGGGGCCGCCGGCTGGGAGCCGGGCACGCCGGTGGCCGAGGTCGCCCACCGCCCGCTGCTGGACCGGTGGGCGCTGTCCGAGCTGCACCGGACCGTGGCCGAGGTGGACGCGGCGATGGAGGGCTTCGACACCGCCAGGGCCGGCAAGCGGCTGGCGGCGTTCATCGACGACCTCTCGAACTGGTACGTGCGGCGGTCGCGGCGGCGGTTCTGGGACGGCGACCCGGCCGCGCTCGCCACCCTGCACGAGTGCCTCGAGGTGCTGACCCGGCTGCTCGCGCCGTTCACGCCGTTCGTGACCGAGGTGGTGCACCGGGCGCTGGTCAGCTCGGTCCGGCCGGACCTGCCCGACTCGGTGCACCTGCGCGAGTGGCCGGAGGTCGGCCCGGACGCCGGTCTGTACGACCCGGTGTTGGCCGAGCAGGTCGCGCTGGTGCGGCGGCTGGTCGAGCTCGGCCGGTCGGCCCGGACCGCGTCGAAGGTGCGGACCAGGCAGCCGCTCGGCCGGGCGCTGGTCGGCACCGGTGGCGGCTCGGCCGGTTGGGCGGCGCTGCCGGGCGAGCTGAAGGCGCAGGTCGCCGACGAGCTCAACGTGCAGTCTGTGGAGGCACTCGGGTCGGCCGGCGGCGAGCTGGTCGACGTGACCGTGAAGCCGAACTTCCGCGCGCTGGGCCGGCGGTTCGGCTCGGGCACCAAGGCGGTCGCCGCGGCGGTCGCGGACGCGGATCCGGCCGCGCTGGCCGACGCGGTCCGGGACGGCGGCACCGCGACGGTGACGGTGGACGGTGCACCGGTGTCGCTGTCGGCCGAGGAACTGGTCGTCACCGAGACGCCGCGGACGGGCTGGGCGGTGGCCGCGGACGGCGGCGAGACCGTCGCGCTCGACCTGACCGTGACGCCGCAGCTGCGCCGGGCCGGGATCGCCCGCGAGGTGGTCCGGCTGGTGCAGGACGCGCGCAAGGCCAGCGGGCTCGAGGTGACCGACCGGATCGCGCTGACCTGGTCGGCGTCCGAGCCGGAGGTGGCCGAGGCGGTGCGCGAGCACGCGGCCGCGGTGGCCGGCGAGGTCCTCGCGACCTCGTTCACCGAGGGCAGCGTCGTCGGCGGCCGGCGGGACGACGAGCTCGGGCTGGAGTTCTCGCTCGCCAAGGCGTGAGGTGCGTGGGGCAGAGCCGATCGGCGCAACGGCCGTACGCCCGTCGGCGCGCCACTCGGGTGACGACTACGCAGAGCTAAAGTTGCTGACCCTCGTCGGTGGGCCGTTCGGTCGCGTAATCCTCGGGCCACTGCTGGGCCTTCTGCCGCGTCCGATCACGCGAACGGGCCAGCAGGGTGGCGTCCGGAGCGCAGACGGCGCACGGGGTGAAGCCCCCGCGGCGGGCGGCCGACACGGCCAGCGGGACGGTCCCGGCGCCGGCCACGGCCGGGCAACCGGCGAGGTGGTAGCGAGGGTGGCCGTCGACGACGAGGATCTCGTCGTCGAGTTGTGCCACCCGCAGCGCATCCCGGACCGCGACCTGCTCGATCCCCGGCTCACCGGCCGGCTCGGCCGGCGGAGCCTCGGGTTCCGCGGCGGGTGCCTCGTCCGCCGGCGGCGCCTGCGGTTCGGCGGCGGGTGCCTCGTCCGCGGGCGGCGGGGGCACCGGGACGGGACCGGTCCAGCCGGAGCGGGCGCCGGTCTCGGGCGTGGCGGGCGGTCGGGTGGACCAGGGCCACGACTGACCACCCGGCTGTGTGCCCGGCGGTGTGCCCGGCGGTGTGCCCGGCGGTGCGGCCGGCTCGGACGCCGGCCAGGTCCCGGACGGGGCCACGGGCCCGGCGGCGGGTGGCGCGGCCGCTGACGGTGCCGGTCGGGACGGCGTCGGGGAAGGCGCCGGGTCGACCCCGGCTGACGCTGCACCGACCGCTGTGGAGCCGGTTGCCCGCTGACCGGCCTCTGGAACCGCCTCCGGCGCCAGGCGCCGGCGGTGACGTACGACGGAGCCGGCGACCGACGCGATCGCGCCGAGGCCGGCGGCCAGCGACACCCAGATGAACGGGTCGCTGGAGGCGAGCACCCCCCACGCCAGCGTCGCCGCGGTGGCGACGACGAGAGCGAGGCTGAGCAGGATCACGGACGACCGCCGGGCAGTGACCCGGGGCCGGGCCGTGACCGGGCGGGTGGGTCGGCGCGAGCGTCAGTTTCCGCCGCGACCGTCGCCCTCGCCCCGCCCACCGTAGGCACCGGCGTAGCCCGCGCCCGCGACCGCGGCGACGGCGGCCGGCTCGGCCGAACCACGGCCGTCCAGGTCCCGCAGCTGCGACTCGAGGTAGGACTTCAGCCGCGTCCGGTACTCCCGCTCGAAGGTGCGCAGCTCCTCGATGCGCTTCTCGAGGGTGCCCTTGCGCTCCTCCAGACCGCCGATGATCTCGTTGTGCCGCCGCTCGGCGTCCTGCACCATCGTCGTCGCCTTGCCCCGGGCCTCGCGCTCGACGGAGGAGGCCTGCGTGCGGGCCTCGCCCACCATCGAGTCGGCCTTGCTCCTGGCCTCGCCGATCATGCGGTCGGCGGCGGACCGGGCGTCGCCGATCATCCGGTCGGCCTCGGACTTGGCGTCGGAGACGTACTTCTCAGCGGTCTCCTGGGCCATCGCCAGCACCTTGACGACCTGGCTGTTCTCGTCGATCCGAGGCGGCTGCGGCGGCACGGGCGCTGCCATCGGCATCGGCTCGGGAGCCGGCGGGGGCGGCTGCTGGCGCAGCTGCTGCGGACCGCGCGGCGGGCCCGACCGGGCCATCTCGTCGACCTGCTGCTTCAGGTCGTTGTTCTCCTCGATGAGCCGGGCCAGCTCGGCCTCGATCAGGTCGAGGAAGGCGTCCACCTCGTCTTCGTCGTAACCGCGCTTCCCTATAGGCGGTTTCTTGAACGCGACGTTGTGCACGTCCGCTGGGGTCAGGGGCATCGGATCACCTCGGGTCGACGGGACACGGGCCAGACTACGGCCTCGGCAGACGGTACCCGTTCAGGCAGCGGCTGATTGCACGACCTGCATCAGCACGTACACCACGAACAGCAGGACCATGAAGCCGAGATCGATGCTGAAGTTTCCCAGACGCAGCGGCGGGATGACGCGCCGGAGTGCCTTGAGTGGCGGATCGGTGACGGAGTAGACGACCTCCAGCCCAACCGCCGCTACGCCGGATGGACGCCACGAGCGGGCGAACATCATGACGTAGTCGAACACCAACCTGGCGATGAGCAGGATGAAGAAGACGAGGAGGACGAAGGACGCCACCTCAAGGACTACGCGCACCGATCTCCTGTGTCAGCTCTGGTTGAAGAACCCGCCCTCGGCGATGCGGGCCTTGTCTTCCGCGGTGACGTGGACGTTCTGCGGGGAAAGCAGGAACACCTTGTTCGTCACGCGCTCGATGCTACCGCGCAGTCCGAAGATCAGTCCCGCCGCGAAGTCGACGAGGCGCTTGGCGTCGGTGTCGTCGAGGTCGGTGAGGTTCATGATGACCGGCACGCCCTCGCGGAAGTGCTCCCCGATCGTCCTGGCCTCGTTGTAGGTCCGGGGGTGGAGCGTGGTGATCCGGTGGCTGATCGGCTCCTCGGCCATCTCCCGGTACGCCGGCTCACGGTAGCCCTCGTGCACGGGCGGCGGCACGGCGGCACGCGGCTCGACGTCCTCCCAGCCGCGGCCGGCGGCGACCCGGCGGACGGGCACGACCTCGGCCTCCGCGTACTCGTCGTATTCCTCGTACTCGGCCATCTCGCGGCGGTCGTCGTCCTCGACGAGGCCGAGGTAGACCCCCATCTTGCGCATGGCTCCCGCCACCAGGACCCTCCTCCACGCCGGAACGGACTGCGTACCAGGTCGATCCAGACCCAGCCGCGGGCCGACATTACCTCCGAAGAGGCGGCCGACCGCCGAGCAACGCCGTACCGATTCGAAGGTGTGTCGCGCCGTTTCTGACCGCGGCTTCCAGGTCAGCGCTCATCCCCGCCGAGATCACCGTCGCGCCCGGGTGCGCCGCCCGCAGCGTCGCGGCGATCTCGCGCAGGGCCGCGAACGCCCCGTCCGGGTCGGCCTCGATCGGCGCGACCGTCATCACCCCGGCCGGGCGCAGCAGCCCGGTCGCCGCGGCGGCGTCGGCGATCGCGACCACCTCGGCGGCCGGCGCGCCGCCGCGGTCCGGGTCGCCGTCGATGCTGACCTGCACCAGCACGTCGAGCGGATCCCGCTCGGCCCGCCGGACGCCGTTGGCCAGCGCCGGGACGAGCTCGGGCCGGTCGAGCGAGTGCACGACCGCCGCGTACGCCGCGACCGAGCCGGCCTTGTTGCGCTGCAGCCGACCGACGAAGTGCCAGCGGGCCTCGGGCACCTCCCGCGCCTTGACCCGCGCCTCCTGCTCCCGGTTCTCACCGAGGTCGGGCACACCCAGCTCGACCAGCCGGCGGGCGTCCTCGACCGGGAAGGTCTTGGTGATCCCGATCAGCGTGAGCTCGGCCGGGTCGCGCCCGGCCGCCTTGGCCGCCGCCGCCATCCGATCCCGCACCTGCGCGACGTTGGCCGCGATCTGCGCGGTCCGCGGATCCTCCCTCACACCCCGATCCTGCCAGCCCCGACCCGCGATCCCGCTGCGCCCCGCCCGATCACGCCGTGCTCGCGGCCACCCCCGCTTGCGCTCCCGCCCGACGCCGCTGCGCCATCGGCCAGGGCGGAGACGCAGACGTAGCCGACCCAGGGGCGTCAACGGCGGGCGATGGCGAGGCAGTGGTGTCCGGTCGGGCGAGCGGTGAAGATCAGTCGATCCAGGCGACGGCGGCCTGGCGGCCGGTGACCCCGTCGCGGCGGTGGCTGTAGAGCTCGGGATCCTCGGACGTGCAGCGCGGGTCGGTGACGATCCGGTCGACGCCGAGCCCGGCCAGCTGCCGGGCCAGCCCGGCCCGCAGGTCGAGGCCAGCCGTCCCGGCCCGGGTGCGTACGGCGCTGCCGGGCAGCCGGGACTCGACGGCGGCCTGCATGTCCGGCGGGACCTCGTAGCAGGCGCCGCAGATCGCCGGGCCGAGCAGCGCGTCGGCGACGGCCGGGTCGCCGCCGGCGGACCGGAACGCCTCGACCGCCCGCGGCACCACCCCGGCGGCGGCGCCGACCCGGCCGGCGTGCACCGCGGCCACCACCCCGTTGGCCGGGTCGGCCAGCAGGATCGGCACGCAGTCGGCCACCAGCGCCGCGACCGCGATGCCGGGCGTGGCGGTCACCAGCCCGTCGGTCGCCTCCACCGGCGAGGTCCGCGGACCGTCGACGACCTGGACGGTCGCGCCGTGGATCTGCTCCATCCAGATCAGGTGGTCCGGTTCCAGCCCGGCCGCGCCGGCCAGCCGGAGGCGGTTCGCCGCCACCGCGGCCGGATCGTCGCCGACGTGGTCGCCCAGGTTGAACGACGCGTACGGGCCGGTGCTCACGCCGCCGGAGCGCGAGGTGACGATCCGCCGGACGGTCACCCCTTGAGGAAGTCCGGGATGTCGAGCTCGTCGTCTAGCTCGACCGTGCGCCGGACGTGACCGCCGTTGGTGGTGCCGGACGAGGGACGGACGCCGGCATTTGCCGGCGGGCCGTAGCGCGAGGTGACGGTCGGGGTGGTCGAGCCGGCCGGCGGGAGCGGCGCGGGCGGGCGCTCGGCCGCCTGCTCGCGACGCTGCTGCTCGACCGGCTTGTGCTTGGGCGCTCCGCCGTCGAATCCGGCCGCGATGACCGTCACCCGCACCTCGTCGCCGAGGGCGTCGTCGATGATCGCGCCGAAGATGATGTTGGCCTCGGGGTGGGCCGCGTCGGCGACCATCGACGCGGCCTCGTTGATCTCGAAGATCCCGAGGTCGGAGCCGCCGGAGATGGAGAGCAACACCCCGTGCGCGCCCTCCATGGACGCCTCCAGCAGCGGCGAGGCGATCGCCAGCTCGGCCGCGGACACCGCCCGGTTATCGCCGCGCGAACTGCCGATGCCCATCAGCGCCGAGCCGGCGCCGCTCATCACCGACTTCACGTCGGCGAAGTCGAGGTTGATCAGGCCGGGCGTGGTGATCAGGTCGGTGATGCCCTGGACGCCGGAGAGCAGCACCTGGTCCGCGCTCTTGAACGCGTCCATCACCGAGACGCTGCGGTCGCTGATCTGCAGCAGCCGGTCGTTCGGGATCACTATCAGCGTGTCGCACTCGTTGCGCAGCTGCTCGATGCCGAGCTCCGCCTGCGCGGCCCGCTTCCGGCCCTCGAACGAGAACGGCCGGGTCACCACGCCGATGGTCAGCGCGCCGAGCTTGCGGGCGATGCTCGCGATGACGGGCGCCCCACCGGTGCCGGTGCCGCCGCCCTCGCCGGCGGTGACGAAGACCATATCGGCCCCCTTGAGGACCTCCTCGATCTCCTCCCGGTGGTCCTCGGCCGCCTTCCGGCCGACCTCGGGGTTGGCGCCGGCGCCGAGGCCGCGGGTGAGCTCGCGACCGACGTCCAGCTTGACGTCGGCATCGCTCATCAGCAGCGCCTGGGCGTCGGTGTTGATCGCAATGAACTCGACGCCCTTGAGGCCGACCTCGATCATCCGGTTGACGGCGTTGACGCCGCCGCCGCCGATACCGACGACCTTGATGACCGCCAGGTAGTTGTGCGGTGGTGTCATCGACTGTGCCTTCCGTCGCTGGTGGTCGCCGGGCTGCCCGTCCGTCAGGTCTCACCCTCAGGTGAACGGTTAACGTTATGTCAACCTCTCCGCTGCCGGGACACTAAGCAGCAGCTACCGGAGGGTCCACTACCTGCGCGGCGTGTCGGCGCAATCGGTCCGGCTCCCGTACGGTCATGACCGACCAGCTCGTGATCACCGAACGGGGGACGCGATGACGAGCGAGCGGCGAACCGCGGTCGTCGTCGTCCTGATGCTGCTCGCCGCGGCCGGCGTCGGGCTGGCGGTGGGCGCCCTGACGAGTCGCTCCGACCGGACGTCCGGGATCTCGGCGCAGGCCGCGCCGCCGGCCGGCCCGACCCTGGCGCCCGGCCCGACCCCGGCGTCATCCACGGCGCCGACGCCGAGCGCCCGCGCCGTGCCCGTCTACGTGCTCGGCCCGACCACAACCGGCCCCCGCCTGTACCGCGAGTTCCGCACTTCGGCCGCGGCCGACCCGGTCGAGGGCGCGGTGGCCGGGCTGGCGCTCGCGCCGCGGGACCCGGACTACCGCTCGCCCTGGCTCGGCCTGCCCGGGCGGGTCAGCCGGGCCGGGACGACCGCGACCGTGACGTTCGGCCGGCCGCCGGCGCTGGCCGACGTGTCCGGGGAACTGGCCGCCCAGCAGGTCGTCTACACGGTGACCGCGGCCGACCCGCGGATCCGCGCGGTGCGGGTGGTCGCCCCTGGCCTGCCGGCGGGCGCCGCGGTCGGCCGGGCCGCCCAGTCCAGGATGCTCGCGCCCGTCTGGCTGCTCGCCCCGGTCGACGGCGGCACTGCCGGCTCGCGGCTGTCCGTGTCCGGCACCGCGTCGGTGTTCGAGGCCGCGGTCGGGATCGAGGTCCGCCGTGGCGCCGAGGTGCTGGCCCGGACGACCGCGACGGCGTCGGCGAGCGCGCCCGGCCGGGGCAACTGGGCCGCGACGCTCTCGGTGCCGCCGGGCCGCTACGTGGTCGCGGCGTTCGAGCTGTCCGCGAAGGACGGCGCCGAGGTCGCGGTCGACACCAAGCGGGTCACGGTCAGCGGACGGTGACCACCGACGGGGTGCTCACGTCGTAGTGCCGGCCGGGCCGGCTGAGCAGTGCGCCGAGCACCGAGGCCTTGGCGGCCGAGTCCTCGCCGCCGCCCCAGAACACGGTGCGGCCGTCGGTGAGGGTGAGCGTGACCTGCTCAGGGGTCGCCGCCCGGACCGTGGCGACCGCGGTCAGCAGCCGCGACGGGAGCGCGGTGACCGCGGCCAGCGCCGCCGTCGCGGTCGGGCTGTCCCGCCCGATGTCGGTGAGGTCGAACAGCGGCAGCTTCGGCCGGGCGGCCACCCGCTGGAAGACGACCCCGTCCGGGTCGACCAGCCAGTACGCGCCGGCCCGCTTGACCACCGCCACCCCGTGCCGCTCGGTGATCGTGATCCGCAGCGTCCGCGGCCAGGACCGGGCGACGGCGACCCGCTCGACCCCGGGCAACGCGCGGACGTGGTCGGCGACCGCCCCGGTGTCCACCCGGGCCAGCGGCTGGCCGTCCGGCACCCCGGCCGCGGCCCGGACCTCGTCCGCGGACAGCGCCCGCACGCCGGTCACCGTGACGTGCCGGACGCCGAGCACGCCGGTGAAGCCGACCACGTACACGGCGGCCCCGACGGCGACCAGGAACGCGGCCACGATGCCGAGCACCAGGCGCCGCCGGGAGGAGCGGGCCGGCCGGGCCGCCGTCGGCCGCGGCGGCGCGACCCGGGTCGGCGGGCTCACCGGCGCGTCCGGGTGCCGGCCAGCGCCGCAAGGATGTCGGGGGCGAGCGCGGTCACGTCGCCCGCGCCCATCGTGATCACCAGGTCGCCGGGGCGGGCGCGGCGGGCCAGCGCGGCGGCCACCTCCGACCGGTCCGGGGCGAACAACACCCGGTCGGCCGGCAGCGGCACGGCGTCGGCCACCAGCGCGCCGGTGATGCCGGCCACGGGGTCCTCGCGGGCCCCGTACACGTCCAGCACGACGACCTCGTCGGCCAGCCCGAGCGCGTCGCCGAAGTCCTTGGCGAACGCCGCCGTCCGGCTGAACAGGTGCGGCTGGAACGCGACCAGCACCCGCCCGGCGCCGGCGACCGTGCGGGCCGCCCGCAGCTGCGCCGCGACCTCGGTCGGGTGGTGGGCGTAGTCGTCGTACACGGTCACGCCGCCGGCCTCACCGCGGCGCTCGAACCGACGCCGCACGCCGCCGTACCGGCCGAGGCCGGCGACCAGGCAGCCCGCCGCGAGGCCGAGCTCGATGCCGGTGAGCAGCACGGCGGCCGAGTTGAGGGCCATGTGCCGGCCGGGCACCGGGATGCGGGCCGGGGGCAGCGGCGCCCCGTCGAGCACCGGCCGCCAGCTCGTGCCGGTCGCGTCCTCGGCCAGGTCGGTCAGCCGCAGGTCGCCGGCGTCCACCCCGTACCCCCGGGTGCGCAGCCCCGCGCTCACGGCGGCTCGGGCGGTGCGCCGAGCACCGGGATCGTCGGCGCAGTAGACGAGGAAGCCGTCCGGGTCGATCCGGCGGGCGAACTGCTCGAAGACCACCGCGACCTGCTCGGCCGTGCCGTGCTGGTCCAGGTGGTCGGCCTCGACGTTGGTGACCACCGCCGCGTACGGCGAGAGCAGCAGGAACGAGCCGTCGCTCTCGTCGGCCTCGGCCACGAACAGGTCGCCGGTGCCGTCGGCGGCGTTGACGCCGGAACCGGCAAGGTCGCCGCCGATCGCGTACGCCGGGTCGGCACCGCAGCTCTGCGCCGCGGTCACCAGCATCGAGGTCGTCGAGGTCTTGCCGTGCGTGCCGGCGATGGCGATCCCCCGCCGGCCGGCCATCACCGCGGCCAGCGCCGCGGCCCGGCGCAGCACCCGCAGCCCGAGCCGGTGCGCCTCGACCACCTCGGGGTTGGCGTCCCGGATCGCGGTCGAGACGACCACCGTGTCGGCCCCGGCGACGTTCGTGGCGTCGTGTCCGATGTGGACGGTCGCGCCGGCGTCCCGGAGCGCGGCCGAGGTGGCCGACTCGCGGGTGTCGCTACCGGACACCGGCACGTCGCGGGCGAGCAGGATCCGGGCGATCCCGCTCATCCCGGCGCCGCCGATGCCGACGAAGTGCACCTTGCCGAGCTCGGCTCCTGCGGTCCTGTTCATCCCGGCGACCCGGTGCCGTCGCCCGGCGCGGCCGCCTCAGGGGCGCCGGCGAGCTCGAGGACGAGCCGGGCCAGCGCCACGTCCGCGTCCCGGTGCCCGAGCCCGCTCGCCGCCTTGGCCATGGCCTCCAGCCGCGCCGGGTCGGCCAGGATCGGCGGCAGGGTGTCCGCAAGCCACTCCGGCGTGCACTGCGCGTCGGTCACCATCAGCCCGCCGCCGGCGGCGACGATCGGCTCGGCCAGCAGGCGCTGCTCGCCGTTGCCGTGCGGCAGCGGCACGTAGGCCGCGGGCAGGCCGACCGCGGTCAGCTCGGCGCAGGTGTTCGCCCCGGACCGGCACAGCACCAGGTCGGCGGCCGCGTAGCCCAGCTCCATCCGGTCCAGGTACGGCACCAGCACGTACGGAGGGTCGCCCGGGGCCACGGTCGGCGCCGGCAGCTCGTTGCGCGGGCCGGCCGCGTGCAGCACCTGGACGCCGGCTCGGGCCAGGGCACCGGCCGCCCCGATCGCCGCGTTGTTGAGCGTCCGCGCGCCCTGCGAGCCGCCGGTGACCAGCAGCGTCGGCAGGTCGTCGCGCAGCCCGAACGCGGCCAGGCCCTCGTCCCGGCGGGCGGCCCGGTCGAGGGTCGCGATCTCCGTCCGCATCGGCAGGCCGAGCGTCACGGTGTTGCGCAGGCCGGTGGCGCCGTCGGTGGCCACCACGACGCTGGCCGCGTACCGGGCGCCGAGCCGGTTGGCCAGCCCGGCGCGCGGGTTGGCCTCGTGCACGACGATCGGGATCCGGCGGCGCCGGGCGGCCAGATAGGCCGGCGCCGAGACGTAGCCGCCGAAGCCGACCACGGCGTCCGCCCGCACCCGGTCGAGCACCGCTCCGGCCGCCTTCACCGCGGCCCTCAGCCGGGCGGGCATGGCCAGCCACTCGGTGCTCGGCTTGCGCGGCACCCGCACCCGCGGAATCAGCTCCAGCGGGTAGCCGCGCGCGGGCACGAGGCTCTCCTCGAGCCCGCGGGAGGTGCCGAGCGCGGTGATCACGGTGCCAGGGGCCAGCCGGCGCAGCGCGTCGGCGGTGGCCAACAACGGTGTGACATGCCCGGCCGAGCCGCCGCCGGCGAGCACGACGGAGACATCTCCGGTCATCGGCGGCGGGCCTCCCGGCGCGGGCTGGTCTGGCGGGGCGGTCGGCTCGATCCTGCCGTCTTCGGCGCCGACCGGCCCACCCGCCTCCCGGCCAGGTCACCCGATCGGTCGACCCGCTGGCGGCCCCGCTCCCGCGGCACCCGCGGCGCCGGCATGCCAAGCAGCTTGGCGATTCGGCCGCGCCGGGCGAGCTGTGCCGCCGCGTCCGGTTCGTACCGGGCGAACGAGGTCAGCATGCCCAGCGCGAAGACCGTCACCAGCAGCGACGTACCGCCGGCCGAGATCAGCGGCAGCGGCACGCCGGTGACCGGCAGCATGCCGCTGACGTAACCGATGTTGAGCACGGCCTGCCCGACGACCCAGACCGTCACCGCGGCCGCGGCCAGCCGGGCGAACGGGTCGGCCGAGCGCCGGGCGACCCGCAGCCCTGCGTACGCCAGCGCCGCGTACAGCAGCAGCACGACCAGGCCGCCGATCAGGCCGAGCTCCTCGCCGATCACCGCGAAGATGTAGTCGGTGTGCGCCTCGGGCAGGTTGAGCCACTTCGCCCGCCCCTGGCCGAGACCGACCCCGAACAGCCCGCCGGAGGACAGCGAGGACAGCCCGAGCAGCGGCTGGAAACCGGTGCCGGTCGGGTCGGCGGTCGGGTCGAGGAAGTGCGTCACCCGGGCGAACCGGTAGGGCTCGACCACGGCCAGCGCGGCGGTCGCGGCGGCGGCCAGCCCGAGCAGCAGGCCGAAGATCCGCCCGGGCGCGCCGACCGTCCACAGCAGACCGAACAGCACCATCGCGAAGCACATCGAGGTGCCGAGGTCGGGCTCGAGCACCACCAGCGCGGCCATCAGCACGGCGACCGGCACCAGCGGCATGAGCAGGTGCCTGGCCTGGCCGAGCAGCCGCTGCTTGCGGACCAGGAGGTCGGCGCCCCACAGCACCAGCGCGAGCTTGGCCAGCTCGGCCGGCTGCATCTGGAGCGGACCGACGGCCAGCCAGCGCTGCGCGCCGTTGACGTTGAGCCCGACCCCGGGCACAAGCACGGCGGCCAGCAGTACGAGGCTCACCAGCAGCGCCGGGTGGGCGAGCCGCCGGTAGGCCCGGGGCGGGAGCCGCACGCCGAGCCAGAACGCCGGCACCGCCAGCGCGACCCAGACCGCCTGCCCGGTGAACACCGAGTAGGCGCTGCCGGTCTCCTGGTACGACTTGACCATCGAGGCCGACAGCACCATCACCAGGCCGAGCCCGAGCAGCAGCCCGGTGCAGACGAGGATCAGGTGCAGCGAGGTCAGCGGGCGGTGCAGGAGCGACGGTGAGTCGTCGGCCGGCTCGGTGGGCGCCTGCGCGGTCGCGGTCACCGGTCCGCCAGCGCTCGCACCGCCGCGACGAACGCGTCCCCGCGGGCTTTGTAGTCCCGGAACATGTCCATCGAGGCGGCGGCCGGCGCCAGCAGCACCGTGTCACCGGGCCCGGCCAGGGCCGCGGCCACCTCCACCACCTCGGACATCGCACCATCGTCGGTCCTGGAGACGGTCACGACCGGGAGGCTGGGGGCGTGTCGCGCGATCGCCGTGGCCAGCGCGGCCCGGTCGGCGCCCAGCAGCACCGCGCCGGCGAGCCGGCCGGCCACCCGCGCGACCAGCTCGTCCACTGGCGCTCCCTTGAGCAGCCCGCCGGCGATCCAGACAACCCGGTCGTACGAGGTGAGCGAGGCCAGGGCCGCGTGCGGGTTGGTCGCCTTGCTGTCGTCGACGTACCGGACCCCGCAGACGTCGGCGACCGGCTCGTTGCGGTGCGGGTCGGGGACGAACTCCCGCAGACCCCGGGCGACCGCGGCCGGCTCGACGCCCTGCGCGCGGGCCAGCGCGGCGGCGGCCAGCGCGTTGGCGACGTTGTGCGGTCCGGCCGGGCGGACCTCGGCGGCGGCGGCCAGCTCGCCCCCGCCGAACGCGCGGTCGACCAGCGCGCCGGCGACCAGGCCGAGCTGGTCCGGACCGGGCTCGGCCAGGGTGAACGAGACCTGCCGGCCGGGCGCGGCGGCCAGCCGGCGGGCGACCTCGTGGTCGTCGGCGTTGCCGATCGCCACCGTCTTCTCGCCGGCCCAGATCAGCTCCTTGGCCGCCGCGTACGCGTCGAAGCCGCCGTGCCAGTCGAGGTGGTCCGGGGCGAGGTTGAGGATGGCGGCCGCGGCCGGGCGCACCGACGGGGCCGAGTGCAGCTGGAAGCTGGACAGCTCGACGGCGAGCACGCCGTACGGCGGCTCGGCGGTGACCGCGTCGACCACCGCCAGGCCGACGTTGCCGGTGGCGACCGCACGCTCACCGGCGGCGCGCAGCATCGCCTCCAGCATCCGTACGGTGGTCGTCTTGCCGTTGGTGCCGGTCAGGGCCAGCCAGGGCGCAGGGTCGGGGCCGCGCAGCCGCCAGGCCAGCTCGACCTCGCCGATCACCTCGACGCCGGCCGCGGCGGCCGCGGTCAGCAGCGGGGCGTCCGGCCGCCAGCCCGGCGAGACGACGAGCAGGTCGGTGCCGACCGGCGGAGCGGCCGCGTCGAGCGCGATCGTCGCTCCGGCGGCCGCCAGCGCCTCGGTCCGCTCCGAGGGCGCCCGGTCGACCACGGTCACTTCGGCACCCAGCCGCAGCAGCGCCCGCGCCGCCGCCTCCCCCGACGCCCCGGCCCCGGCGACCACCACCAGCCGCCCCGCCCAGCCCGTCATCACCACCCCGGCACGTGGTCCACGGGGGCCCGACGGACGGGACGCGGAGCTCAACCCGGTAGCCCGTACGAGATGAACTCGGCGTAGAAGAGGCCGAGCCCGAAGGCGACGGCGAGGCCGGCGATGATCCAGAAGCGGACGATGACCGTCGTCTCGGCCCAGCCGAGCAGTTCGAAGTGGTGGTGGATGGGGGCGATCTTGAACACCCGTTTCCGGCGCGTCTTGAACACCGCGACCTGGATGATCACCGACAGCGTCTCGACCACGAAGAGGCCGCCCAGCACGACCAGGAGCAGCTCGGTCCGGGACACGATGGCGATCCCGGCCAGCAAACCGCCCAGCGCCAGCGAGCCGGTGTCGCCCATGAAGATCCGGGCCGGCGCCGCGTTCCACCACAGGAAGCCGAAGCAGGCCGCCATCGCCGACGCCGCGATCAGCGCGGTGTCAAGCGGGTCGCGCGCCTCGTAGCAGCCGGCCCGCTGGATCGTCTCGCACGCGTTGCGGAACTGGTAGAACGAGATCGCCGTGTACGCGCCGAACACCATCGCGGACGCGCCCGCGCACAGCCCGTCCAGCCCGTCGGTGAGGTTGACCGCATTGGACGTACCGCTGATCACCAGGTAGGCGAAGACGACGAACAGGATCGCGCCGAAGCTGATCTGCGGGATGTCCCGGACGTACGAGAGGTGTACCGAGGCCGGGCTCAGCCCGGCCGCGTCCTTGAACTGCAGCGCCAGCACGGCGAACGAGATCCCGACCGCAAGCTGGCCGATCAGCTTCGCGGTGGCCGACAGGCCCAGGCTGCGCTGATTGCGGACCTTGATGAAGTCGTCCAGGAACCCGACCACGCCCATGCCGGTGAACAGGTAGAGCAGCAGCAGCCCGGTCGCGGTCGGGCCGGAGCCGGAAGAGAACAGGTGCGAGGCGAAGTAGCCGACCAGGGTGGCGATCACGATGACCGTGCCGCCCATGGTCGGCGTGCCCCGCTTCGCCAGGTGCGACTGGGGGCCGTCGTCCCGGATCATCTGGCCGAATCCCTGCCGGCGGAACAGCCGTATTGCCAGCGGCGTGCAGAGGATCGAGACGAGCAGCGACACCAGGGCCGCGACGAGGACAGACCTCACGAAGCCGCCCCGACCGGCTCGGCCAGCGCGAGCGCGACCCGTTCCAGGCCGGCCGCCCGGCTCGCCTTGACCAGCACCACGTCCTCCGGGCGCACCTGGGCCCGCAGCAGCGCGATGGCCGCGTCCGCGTCGTCTACCTGCACAGCTCCTTCACGCGCCGCGGCGTGAATCGGTTGCGCCGCCGGCCCGACGACCACCACCCGGTCGACGCCGAGCTCGGCGGTCAGCTCGCCGACGCGCCGGTGCTGGTCGGCCGCGGACGGCCCGAGCTCGGCCATCTCGCCGAGCACCGCCCAGGACCGGCGGCCCCTGGCCATCGTGGTCAGCGCCCGCAGCGCCGCGGCCATCGACTCCGGGTTGGCGTTGTAGGCGTCGTTGACTACGAGCACCCCGTCCGGCCGCTCGGTCACCTCCATCCGCCACCGGGACAGCGCCCGGGCGCGGCCGAGCGCACCGGCCACCGCCGGCAGCGGCATGCCGAGCTCCAGCGCGACGGCGGCGGCGGCCAGCGAGTTGCCGACCTGGTGCTCGCCGTGCACGGCCAGCGTGACCGGCACCGACCCGGCCGCGGTGACCAGCTCGTACGAGGCGGTGCCGCGGTCGTCCAGGGTCACGTCCACCGCCCGGACGCCGGCGGTCTCGGCCAGCCCGACGGTCACGACCCGGGCGGCGGTCCGGTCGGCCATCGCCAGCACCAGCGGGTCGTCGGCGTTGAGCACGGCGACGCCGCCCGCCGGCAGCGCCTCGACCAGCTCGCCCTTGGCCCGGGCGATGTTCTCCCGGCTGCCGAACTCGCCCAGGTGCGCGGTGCCGACGTTGAGCACCACTCCGATCCGGGGCCTGGCGATCCGGGTCAGCCAGGCCACGTGCCCGATCCCGCGGGCGGACTTCTCCAGCACGAGGTAGCGAGTGTCCACAGTGGACCGAAGGACGGTGTAGGGGTGGCCGAGCTCGTTGTTGAACGATCCCGGCGGCGCCACCGTCGGCCCCAGCTCGGCCAGCAGCTGCGCCAGCAGGTCCTTTGTCGATGTCTTGCCGCTCGACCCGGTTATGCCGACGACCGTGATCTCCGGCAGCCGGTCCAGCACCGAGCGGGCCAGGTCGGCCAGCGCCGCCGGCACGTCCGGCACGACGACCGCGGGCACCCCGACCGGCCGGACCGCGAGCACGCCGACCGCACCGGCCCCGACCGCGCCGGCGGCGTGCTCGTGCCCGTCGACCCGCTCGCCGGCCAGCGCGACGAACAGCCCGCCGGGGCGGATGCGGCGCGAGTCCAGCTCGACGTCGCCGGTCACCGCGACCCGCGGGTCGGGAACGTCGACCAGCTCGCCGCCCACCGCGTCGGCGACCTCCGCCAGCGTCAGCGGGATCACCGGCCGACGCTCCCGGTCAGCTCCTCCAGCGCGGCCCGCAGCACCGTCCGGTCGTCGAACGGGTGCACGACGCCGGCGATCTCCTGCCCTTGCTCGTGCCCCTTGCCGGCCACGACGACCGCGTCCCCGGGCCGGGCCCGGCGTACGGCCTCGACGATCGCCGTGCGCCGGCCCTCGACCTCGACCACCTCGGCCCGGTCCGGCACGCCGAGCGCGCCGGCCAGCACGGCGGACCGGATCGCCGCCGGGTCCTCCGAGCGCGGGTTGTCGTCGGTGACAAGCAGGACGTCCGCGCCGGCCGCGCCGGCCGCGCCCATCAGCGGCCGCTTCTCGCGGTCCCGGTCGCCACCGGCGCCGAGCACGAGGATGATCCGGCCGGTCACGACCGGGCGGAGCGCGTCGAGCAGACGCTGCACCGCGTCCGGGCTGTGCGCGTAGTCGACCACCGCGACGTACCCCTGGCCGAAGTCGACCTTCTCCATCCGGCCCGGTACGCCGCGGCTGGCCACGCCGCCGGCGGCGGTCAGCGCGGGCACGCCGACGGCGACCAGCGTGGCGATCGCCAGCAGCCCGTTGGCCACGTTGAACAGGCCGGGCATCCGGACCAACGCCGGCAGATCGACCCCGTCCGGCCCGAGCACGCGGAAGCCGGTCGAGCCCCCGGCGCCCGGCCCGATCTCGACCGCGCGCCAGTCCGCGGCCGCGTCGCCGGTCGCGGACACGGTCACCGTGCCCGGTTTCACCAGCCGCCGTCCGTACGGGTCGTCGACGGTGACGACTTCGTGCTCGCAGCGCCCGTCGAACAGCAACGCCTTGGCCGCGAAGTAGCTTTCCATGTCGCGGTGGAAGTCCAGGTGATCCTGGGAGAGGTTGGTGAACGCGCCGGCCGTGAACCGGGTGCCGTCGACCCGGCCGAGCGCCAGTGCGTGGCTGGAGACCTCGATCGCGACCGCGGTCACCCCGCGCTCGGCCATCGCCGCGAAGGCCGCCTGCAGGTCGGTCGCCTCCGGCGTGGTGCGGATGCTCGGCACCGACTCGCCGGCCACTCTGGTCTCGATCGTGCCGACCAGCCCGGTGGTGTGGCCGGCCGCCCGCAGCCCCTCCTCCAGCAGGTATGCGGTGGTGGTCTTGCCGTTTGTGCCGGTCACGCCGAGCACGAGCATGCCGGCCGTCGGGTCGCCCCATACGGCCGCGGACAGCGCACCGAGCAGCGCCCGCGGCTCGTCGGCGACCAGCACGGGCAGGCCGGTCGGCGCGGCCAGTTCGGCGCCGGCGCGGTCGGTGAACACAGCGGTGGCGCCGGCGGCCGCGGCCACGCCGGCAAACCGGGCACCGTGCGTGCGAGCCCCCGGAAGCGCCGCCAGCAGGTCACCCGGGCGTACCGCGGACGAGTCGTGCGTGATGCCCGAGACGACCGCATCACGGTCGGGAACCGGCAGGCCGAGGACGGTCGCGAGCTCGGCCAGGTGGCGCGGCCGCGGTCGGAGTGGCCGCAGCGGCGTGGTCCCGGACACGGGGGGCAACCCTAGTCCACGTACAACTTCAGGTTCGGTACGGGCGTGCCGGTCGGCGGCACCTTGCGGGCGGTCAGGGCGTACGACATCACGTCGTGGAACAGCGGCGCCGCGACCGCGCCGCCCTCGCCGCCGCCCGGCGGCTCGGTGATGACCACGGACATGACCAGCTCCGGCTTGTCCGCCGGCGCCATCCCCGCGAACGTCGCCCAGTAGCCGCCACCCGAGTAGCACTTGCAGGCCGGGTTCGGTCGCTGCGCGGTGCCGGTCTTTCCGGCGACGCGGTACTGGTCGATCGCCGCCTTCGGCGCCGTCCCGCCCTTGGCCACGACGGCCTCGAGCATGGTCCGTACGGTGCGGGCGGCCTGCGGTGAGACGACCGTGGTCCGCTGCGCCGCGCTGGTCGCGGTGGTCGTGCCGTCCGGGGCGATGATCGACTTGACGATCCGCGGCTGCACCCTGACGCCGTCGTTGGCGATGGCCTGATACATCCCGGCCAGCTGGAGTGGGGTCATCGACAGACCCTGACCGATCGGCAGGTTGCCGAACGTCGTGCCCGACCAGGTGTCCGGCGAGGGCAGGATGCCCGGGCTCTCCCCCGGCAGCTCGATGCCGGACTTCTGGCCGATCCCGAACTTCCGCTCGGTGTCGTAGAACTCGGCCGGGCCGACCCGGTCCCTGGCGATCATGAGCGTGCCGACGTTGCTCGACTTCGCCAGCACTCCGGTCGCGGTCCAGTGCTGTGGGGCGTGGTACCAGGCGTCGTGCACGACGTGGTCGGCTATCCGGATCGAGTCCGGCACGACCATCGGGGTGGTCGGGGTGATCTCCTTGTGCTCGACGGCGGCCGAGAACGTGACGACCTTGTTGGCCGAGCCGGGCTCGACCGGCGCCTGCACGGCCGGGTTCATCCGGTTCTGCGGGGCGGACTTCGACGGGTTCTGCGCGTCGTACGTCGG
>Ga0068856_100002545_pt1 | contig 18784 bp, 17 predicted proteins | sample KBSCornC62_FD_66595 | JGI IMG/M metagenome (GOLD analysis project Ga0068856, IMG submission 66595) | Corn rhizosphere microbial communities from Kellogg Biological Station, Michigan, USA - KBS Corn C6-2 | ecosystem: Host-associated > Plants > Roots > Rhizosphere > Soil ...
GTAGAGCGCCGTTTTTTTGCTCGTGCCAGAGCGGCTCTCCGGCAACGGTAATGAGCCCGCCCTGGATCTTCTCGAGCGTCATGAGGATGCGCAGGACGGTCGATTTTCCCGACCCGGACGGCCCGATGATCGTCACCTTCTCGCCGGGCGCAACCGCGAAGTCGAGCTCGTTGATGACGACAAGACTGCCGTAGCGCTTCACGACCTTGTCGAAGCGGATGATTGGTTCCGTCATCTCAAGGGGAGTCCTGTTTTTGGGAGGCTGACATCGATCAGACGAACAATGGTCGAGGCGACGAGCGTCAGCAGCAGATAGAGCCCGCCGACCATCGACAGCGGCACGATGTAGTCGAAGGTCTGGTCGCCGATGATCTTGGCCACATTGAGCATTTCGAGGACCGTCACCACCGACAGGACGGGGACGTCCTTCATGATCGAGACGAGATAATTGCCCAGCGCCGGCACCACCCGCGGCACGGCCTGCGGGAGGATCACATGGGTAAAGGTGCGGGCGTTCGTCAGGTCCAGCGCGTGCGCCGCTTCCCGCTGACCTTTCGGCACAGCTTCGATGCCCGCCCGGTACACCTCGGCCATGTAGGCGCTGTACTGCACGCCGAGCGCCAGTGCGCCGGTCAGGAAGGCCGGCAGGATGATGCCGATATCGGCGAGCACGTAATAGAGGAAGAACAGTTGCACCAGGAGCGGCGTATCGCGGCAGAACTCGGCGATCGCGATCGCCGGCCAGGAAATCCAGCGCGAGCGCGCCGATTTGAGGATCGCAAAAATCAGCCCGAGGACCAGCGCGACGGCGAACCCGGCAATCGACGCCTCGAGGGTGACCAGCAGCCCTCTCAGCAGGATCGGGAGGATCGAGATTGCGAACGCCAGTTCGCCATGGTCCGTGTCCCAACTCAGGCCGAACAGCATGGCGTCAGCTCCCTGCCCGCTGCCAGCGCGTGACCGTGCGCTCGAGCAGCCGCATCAGAGCCGTCAGCACCAGCGCCATGCCGAAATACATGAACAGGATGATCGTATAGACCGTCGTCGAATCCTGCGTGTAATTGCGAATCTGCTCGGCGCGGAACGACAGGTCGCCCAGGCTGATCAGCGAGGCGAGCGCAGTATCCTTGAGGTTCTGCACGGCGAGGTTGCCGAACGACGGCATCATCTCGGGGATTGCCTGTGGCAGGATCACGCGCCAGAGCGCCTGCCGCCGGGTGAAATTGAGCGCCGCGGCGGCTTCATGCTGAGCCGGGCGCACAGCCTGGATGGCGCCGCGCACGACCTCCGCTCCGTAGGCGCCGATATTGAGTCCCAGGGCCGCGACACCGGCCTCGACCGGTGGCAGCCGCAGGTCGAGCCCGATCGCGGCGCCGGCGATCGGCAGCGCGAAATAGAGCCAGAACAGTTGCACCAGGAGCGAGGTGCCGCGAAAGACCTCGATGTAGACGATTGCGACGGAGCGGATGGCCCAGTTGCTCGAAATCTTGCCGATGCCGGCGGCGAACGACAACACCCCGCCGAGCAGCGTCGAGAACACCGCCAGCTGGACGGTCACCCAGGCGCCTTGGGACAACGGCTTCAGATAGTCGACCCACGACATGAGCTGAGCCTCCGCGTCTGATACGATCGGGTCAACGATCTAGGCCACGAGAGGATATGGCAAGGGGGCCGACGATTTCGGCCCCCTCCCCGCGTCCAGCTTATTTCGTGCAGAGCTGTTCGGTCGTCTTGGCGCTGGCGCCGGCGATGTCCTCGGGCGTGAAGCCATAGCTCGTGAGGATCTGCTTCCAGGCGTCGGTCTTCTTGAACTTCACGAGCTCCGCATTGAATGCGTCGCGCAGATCGGTTGACTTCTGGGCGAAGTTGAAGCCGCCCCAGCTCCGCGCCGCCGCGCCGTCGATCACCGGATCGGTGAAGTCCGGGGCCAGTGCGACCTTGTCGCTCTTCTGGGCCAGCGACCCGGCAGTGAGGCCGGTCGCCGCGTAGGCGTCGGCACGACCGTCGGCAACCGTCGAGATGGCATCGGCATTGGCGTTGATGGTGACGATGTTCGCTTCGGGCACGCCCAGCTTCTGCATCATGCCGAGCTGATCGGCCCCGGCCATTACGGCTACCTTCATGCCGGGCTTGGTGAAATCGGCGTAGGTGTGGACGCCCTTGGGGTCACCCTTGAGCACCAGCAGGCCCTCGCCATACGAGGTATCCGGCTCCGAATAGATGACCTTGTCGCAGCGCTCGGGACGAATCGCCATTTCGGCGGCCGTCATGTCGAAGCGGTCGGCCTGCAGGCCGGGAATGAGAGAGCTGAAATTGGTGACCACCCACTGGATGTTCTCCGGCGCGATACCCAGCGCCTTCACCACCGCGGTGGCGACTTCCGGACCGGCGCCTTTGGCGTCGCCGTTGGGATCGACGAAGCCGTAGGGGATCTCGTTCGCGACCGCGATGCGGATATAGCCGCGGTCCTTGATCTCCTTGAGTGTGGCGGCGCTGCTTGCCGTCGCCGCCAGTGACAGTGCGACGAGCGCCAGCGCCGTGGTGCCCGTCCAGCGTTTCAGTTTTCCGATGTTGCTCATGGATGAAGTCTCCCCTTCTCCGTTGCCGATTAATGCGTCGAGACCGGCGATGCGCGATGGACTGTGCGGCTTACGCGTGCAGAACCAAACGATACGGTCCCGCGGTCTCCTCCTCATCTACAGCGTCGAAAATTGTGTCGCTGGAGTCGAGCGACGATGTCTCTATATGTCGCGGCGACGGCAGCAGGAACGGCTACCGCAATGGCGTAGATTGGAAGGATCGCCTGCCGGGGTGAACGCCATAGTGGGGATGTCGTGCAAGGCTGGCGCCGGCGCACTGTGCGGCGAGAATGAGGGCTGCGGCAGCATGTTGGCATTCACGGAAGTGCTCGAAGCGCGCAAGCGTATCGGCGATCTCGTGCTGCGCACGCCGCTACGCGAGGCGGCCGGCCTGTCGCGTCGAGCGGGCGTGCCGGTCCGCCTCAAATGCGAGCATCACCAGACCACCGGAAGCTTCAAGCTGCGCGGCGCAACCAACGCCCTGCTCTCCTTGAGCCGGCAAGGGCAGCAGGCCGGAGTGGTCACCGCATCGACCGGCAATCACGGCCGCGCGGTGGCGTTTGCCGCCCGGCGGCTCGGCGTCCGCACCGTGGTTTGCATGTCACACCTGGTGCCCGGCAACAAGGTTGAGGCTGTGCGGTCTCTGGGCGCCGCCGTGAGGATCGTCGGCCAGAGCCAGGACGACGCGCAGCGTGAGGTCGACCGGCTGGTGGCCGACGAGGGAATGGCGATGGTGCCGCCCTTCGACGATCCAAATGTGATCGCCGGCCAGGGCACGCTTGGGCTCGAAACGCTGGAGCAGGCGCCCGACACCATGGTGCTGCTGGTTCCGCTCTCGGGCGGTGGATTGATTTCCGGTGTCGCCCTGGCAGCCAAGACCCTGAATCCGAAAGTCCGCATCGTCGGCGTCAGCATGGAGCGCGGTGCCGCCATGCAGGCAAGCCTCGCCGCCGGCCGTCCCGTGGAAATCGAGGAACTACCGACACTTGCCGATTCCCTCGGCGGTGGCATCGGCCTCGGCAATCGCTACACGTTTGGAATAGCTCAGGCGCTGGTCGACGAGGTGGTGACCGTCTCCGAGGCGGAGATCGCCGGGGCGATCCGAACGGCCTATTTCGAGGAGGGCGAAGTGATCGAAGGCGCGGCCGCCGTCGGCATCGCCGCTCTCGCCAGCGGGAAGGTGCGCCCCGCAGGGCCAGCGACCGTGCTGCTCACCGGCAGGAATATCGACATGACGCTGCACGCCCGTATTGTCGGCGGCGAGACCCCAGATCTCGCAGGAGGAGCCGCGCATGCCTGAGATCACCATGCTCTCGGAGGCGCACCTGCGGGGCCTGGTTCCGCTCGACCTCGGCGCCATCGCCTGCGTCGAGGAGGCGTTCCGTGCGCTGGCAACCCAGCCCGTCGTGATGCCACCGATCCTTCGCCTCGACCTCAAGGACGCGCGCGGCGAGGTCGACGTCAAGACCGCCTACGTTCCGGGATTGACCCGATTTGCCATCAAGATCAGCCCGGGCTTTTTCGACAACCCAAGGCTTGGACTGCCGTCGGTGAACGGCCTGATGGTTGTGCTGAGCGCCAGGACCGGCCTGCTCGAGGCGGCGCTCTTCGACAATGGCTATCTGACGGACGTTCGCACCGCGGCGGCCGGTGCCGTTGCGGCAAAGCACCTGTCGCGGCCCGACGCCTCGAGCGTCGCCATCCTCGGGGCCGGGGTGCAGGCGCGGCTGCAGCTCAAGGCCCTGACGCTCGTGCGTCCCATCAAGCGGGCCCGGCTCTGGGCGCGGAACACCGACAGGGCCGATGCGGCGGCACGCGAGCTGTCCGACGAGCTTGGCCTGCCGGTGGTCCCCGCGATCAGCGCGCTGGAGGCCGTTAAGGGCGCAGACATCATCGTCACCACCACCCCGGCACAGGAGCCGATCTTGATGGCGGACTGGCTCGAGCCCGGCCAGCACATCACCGCGATGGGGTCGGACGCCGAGCACAAGAACGAAATCGAACCGGCCGCTTTCTCGCGGCTCGACCTGTACGTTCCCGACCGCCTGAGCCAGACGCGGACGTTGGGTGAGTTGCATCACGCCATCAGCGCCGGATCGGCCAGGCCGGACGCCGGCTTTGCCGAGCTCGGCGCGGTGCTGGCCGGCCACGCCTCCGGCCGCCGCAATGACCGCGAGATCACGCTGTGCGACCTGACCGGCACCGGCGTCCAGGACACCGCCATCGCCAATTTCGCCGTGACCCGCGCCCAGGAGCAGGGCGTCGGAGAACGCTTTTCCAGTTGAACCTTCGGGGAGTTACTTGATGTCCGAAACCGTGCCCGCCTTCGAGCGGGCTGAATATACCGCACGCCAGGCCAAAACGCGTGCCGCCATGGAAAAAGCCGGCGTCGAGGTGCTGGTTGCAACCGATCCGTCGAACATGAACTGGCTGACCGGCTACGACGGCTGGTCGTTCTATGTGCATCAGGCGGTGATCCTGGTGCCCGAGGGCGAGCCGCTATGGTTCGGGCGGCCGATCGACAAGGCGGGCGTCCGGCTCACCACCTTCCTCGATGCTGCGTCGGCGTTCTCCTATCCCGATCACTACGTGCAGAACCCGAAGGTTCACCCGTACCAGATCCTGGCCGCTGTCCTGCGGGACAAAGGGCTGGGCAAGGCGCGCATCGGCGTCGAAATGGACAACTATTATTTCTCGGCCAAGTGCCTCGAGGTGCTGCGCGCTGAACTGCCCGACGCCAAAATCGTCGACGTCACCGCGCTGGTGAACTGGCAGCGCGCCGTGAAGTCGGCGCGCGAGCTCGACTACATGCGCCGCGCGGCGCGGGTCGTGGAGTCCATTCACGCCCGCATCCGCGAGGTGGCCGATGTCGGACTCAGGAAATGCGACCTCGTTGCGCAGATCTATGACGCGGCGCTGACCGGGCCCGAAGGCGGCGACTACGCGGCGATCGTGCCGCTGACGCCGTCGGGCGCCGATGCGTCGGCCGCGCACCTGACCTGGGACGACCGCAAGATGAAGCGTGGCGAAGGCACCTTCTTCGAAGTGGCCGGCTGCTATCGCCGCTACCACGTGCCGCTGTCGCGCACGATGTTTCTGGGCGAGCCGCCCGAAGCGATGCTGCGGGCCCAGGATGCGGTGTTCGAAGGGCTGCAGGCCGGGCTCGAAATGGCGCGGCCGGGGAACACCTGCGGACAGGTCGCCGAAGCGTTTTTTGCGGTCCTGCGCAAATACGGGATCGAGAAAGATAACCGCACCGGCTATCCTGTCGGCGTTTCCTATCCCCCGGACTGGGGCGAGCGGACGATGAGCCTCAGGCCCGGCGATCCCAGTATCCTGGAAGAAAACATGACGTTCCACTTCATGCCCGCGATCTGGACCGACGAATGGGGCTACGAATCGTCGGAGACCATCCGGATCAGGTCCGGCGCCGCCGCCGAGTGCCTGTCGGACGTCGCGCGCGAATTGACCGTCAAGCGGTAACCGGGGGCCTTCCGTGCCGCATACCTTGTTGCCCGAGACCGTTGACCTGCTGGGTGACCTCGTCGCCTTCCCGACGGTCTCGGCCGACCCGAACCTTGACCTCATCCACTTCGTCGGCGAGCGGCTCGACCGCCTCGGCGCGCGGGTGCGCATCACCCACGATGCGGGGCGACGCAAGGCGAACATCTTTGCGACCTTCGGCCCCGATGCCGACGGCGGCATCGTGCTCTCCGGCCACACCGACGTGGTGCCGGTCGAGGGGCAGGACTGGCAGAGCGACCCCTTCGCGCTGACGGAACTCGACGGACGGCTCTATGGCCGGGGCACCTGCGACATGAAGGGCTTCATCGCGGCGACGCTGACATTGGCACCCTCATTCGCCGCCCTCGAGCTGAAACGGCCGCTGCACTTCGCGTTCACCTATGACGAGGAGGTGGGCTGCCTCGGCGCGCAGATCATGCTGGCCGACCTTGCCGCCGCCGGTATCCGTCCGTCGCGCTGTATCGTCGGCGAGCCGACGCAGATGAGGATCATCGACGGCCACAAGGGCTGCTGCGAATACACCACCACATTCACCGGCACCGAGGGCCACGCCTCGCGCATCGACCTGGGCGTCAATGCCATTCACTATGCCGCACGCTATATCGACCACCTGACATCGATCGGCGAGGAGCTGGTGCGGCGGGCTCCGGCGGGCTCCGAGTTTTCCCCGCCCTGGTCCACCGTGCAGGTCGGCCGTATCACTGGCGGTGTGTCCCGCAACACCATCGCCGGCAAATGCGTGGTCGAGTGGGAGCTCCGGCCGGTCAACGGCGACGATTTCCGCTACGCCAGGCAGGCGCTCGATGATCTGGTCGAACACCATCTCTTGCCAGAGATGCGGCGCAACTCGGGGGCCGCCGACATTGTTACCGAAACGATCGGCGAAGTCGGTGGTCTCGTGCCGATGAGCGTGAACGAAGCCGAGCAACTCGTCCGGGCCCTGACCGGCGACACGAGCCCGGCGCAACTGGTGTCGTTCGGCACCGAAGCCGGCCTTTTCCAGGAGCATGGGGTTGCCACCGTCATCTGCGGTCCGGGCTCGATCGAACAGGCGCACAAGCCGAACGAGTTCATTGAATTGAGTCAGCTCGATGCCTGCCTGATCATGATCGAGAGATTGCAGAGCCACCTGACGTAGCGACCGTCCGCCGCGCCGCCGGCTGTATACTAGAGACCTGTTCCACCTCGAATTCACCCTGCTGTTTCCGTGGGCTTTCCGTGACCTCCCTGGCACAACGCGACGCCACTCCTTTGCGCGGGATCGTACTGGGGGCGCTCTCGTATTCGCTGTTTGCCTTCCACGATGCCGTCGTCAAATCGGTCATCTCGGAGCTGCCCGTCGTGCAGATCCTGTTTGTCCGCAGCCTCGTGATCGTCGCCGGTTGCCTGCTGATCGGCCGGACATCGGTGGTCGCCGATTTCCGGCGCGCCACGGGCAAGCGCCTGATGCTGCTGCGTGCGGTGCTGACACTTGCGGCGTGGTGCATGTACTACTCGATGGGCCGCTATCTTCAGCTCGCCGAGATGACGACCCTCTACTATGTCGCTCCGGTGATCACGATCGTCCTTGCCGTAATCCTGCTCGGCGAGCGCTTGACCCTGGCGCGCGTGTTCGCCGCCGGCCTCGGATTCGTCGGAATCATCGTCGCCTGCAACCCGGCAGGTCTCAGCATCGCGTGGCCGGAGGCCTTGTGCCTGGGCGCAGCCTTTCTTTGGGCCGTCGCCATGATCGCCATGCGCCGTATCCCGAAGACCGACAGCGCACTGGCGCAGATCCTTGCGATCAATGTGGTCTATGTGCTGGCCATGGGGGTCGCCTCGGCGTTCGTCTGGCAGCAGATGGACCCCCGCACGATCGCCTTGGTCGTCCTGACCGGCCTGCTGGGCGGGGCCGCCCAGTACATCCTGGTCGACGCCGCGCGCCTGGTCCCTGCCAGCGTTCTGGGCACGGTGGAATATTCGGCTCTCGCCTGGTCGTTTCTATTCGGCTTTCTGGGATGGGGCGAAACGCCGGCCCTCTACGTCTATGTCGGCGCGGCGCTCGTCGTGGTGGCCGGAGCTTTCGTCGCCTACACGGAAAGCCGGCGCGGCGCGATTATCGAGACACCGTAAGTCCGCCCTCGGGTCAGCAAGAACCGAGAGATGCATCCTTGACAGGCCTCCCTCGCCCGCGCCAATGTTCCATCTGGATGGAGTATATTCCGCAACACTGGAATAATGGGAGAGACCAGATGGTACAGCGCAGAACAGTCCTGGGACTTATGGGCGGCCTCGCAATCGCCGGGGTATCGGGTGTCAGCTTCGCAGCGGGGGATGCGACCGGCAAGAAGGGTGGTACGATCACCGTCGCCATCATCGGCGAGCCGCCGACCCTCGATCCGATGCTGTCGACGGCGGACGTGGTCAGCACCGTGACGCAGCACTTCTTCGACACGCTCTACACGTTCGACTCCCACTGGAATGTGGTTCCGCTGCTGGCGAGCGACATGCCGAAGATCTCCGACGACGGCAAGACCTATGTTATCCCGCTGCGCCAGGGCATCAAGTTCCACGACGGCTCGACCATGACCGCCGACGACGTCGTCGCCTGCCTGCAGCGCTGGACCAAGCTCGCGACCCGCGGCAAGGGCGTCGCCGCCAAGATCGATTCGATCACCGCGACCGACGACCACACGGTGACCATCGCGATGAACACGCCCTATTCGCCGATGATGTCGCTGCTGGCTTTTTCCAACTCGGCCTGCATGATCACTCCCAAGAGCAACCTTGGTGACCAGCTCACGGCGATCATCGGCACCGGCCCGTACAAGCTCGCCGACCACAAGCCCGACCAGTATATCCAGGTGGTCCGGTTCGACGACTACCAGTCGCGCACCGAGCCCTCCGATGGCTCGTTCGGCCAGCGCAACCAGTATCTCGACGAAATCCGCTTCGTGCCGGTGCCGGACACCAACACCCGCGTCGAAGGCGTGATCTCCGGGCAGTTCGCCTTCGCCGACAGCCTCTCGAACGAAGCCTATGACCGGCTCGCCAAGAGCGACGTATCGATGCCGGTGCTGCTCAATTCGTTCGGCTGGCCGGTGTTCGCGATGAACACCAAGAAGGGCCTGATGTCCAAGCTCGAGATCAGGCAGGCCGTCGAGGCGGCGCTGGCGCCGGAGGATATGCTGACCGCCGCGTTCGGCGACAAGAAGTTCTTCACCGTTGACGGACCGATGTATCCGGAGGGCTGGGCGTGGCGCAACGATGCCGGCGTCGAACTCTACAACCAGGCCAATCCGGAGAAGGCCGCCGGCCTGCTCAAGCAGGGCAATTACGACGGCTCGCCCCTCCGTATCCTGACCTCGCACCAGTACGAGTTCCACTACCAGATGGCGGTGGTAGCGCAGGCCTATCTGCAGCAGGCCGGCTTCAAGGTCGAGCTCGACGTCGTCGACTGGGCGACGCTGACGCAGCGCCGCGCCAATCCGGATCTGTGGGACATCTACATTTCGCACTCGCCATTCCTGCCCGAGCCGGCGCTCAACAGCACCTACGATGCCAACTCGCCGGTCGGCTGGAACGATCCGGACAAGAACAAGGTTCTCGACCAGTTCACCACGGTGAGCGACCAGAAGCAGCGCCAGGCGCTCTTCGCGCAATTGCAGAAGATGGTGTTCGAGCAGGTGCCGTTCTACAAGGTAGGCGACTTCAATGCCCTGCTCGGGCAGAGCAAGAAGCTAAGCGGCGTGCCGCAGACGCCTTGGCCGTTCTTCTGGAACGCGCAGGTTTCGGCCTAAAGCATCGATCGGCCGGCCCGCGGGCCGGCCACTCCCATCAGGAGAGCCTATGGCGCGCTACATCGCCAACCGCGTCCTCGGCATGATCGTGGTGATGTTCCTCGTGCTCACCGCCACGTTCATCATCGTACGGCTCGCGCCGGGCGATCCGGCCGGGCTGATGCTGGGGCCGGACGCGACCCCCGCCGATGTGATTGAGTTGCGCCACGCCATGGGCCTCGACCAGCCGATCCCGGTGCAGTTCGTGAGCTTTCTGGCGCAGGCGGTCCGCGGTGATCTCGGCCAGTCGATCTTCTTCAACCAGCCGGTGCTGCAGGTGATCACGGCGCGGGCGGAGCCGACCGTGCTGCTGACGCTGTTTTCGATCGTCATCGCCGTGGGGATCGCGCTGCCCGTCGGCATCCTTTCGGCCTATTGGCGCGGTTCGTGGTTCGACCAAGGCGCGCTGTCGACGGCCATGCTCCTCGCTTCGATCCCGAGCTTCTGGCTCGGGCTGATGTTCCAGCAGCACCTGACCGGCGGCGGCGTGCTGCCGGTCTCCGGCTTCGGCGACCCCGGCAGCAGCTTTTTCGAGCACATGCGCTACCTCATCCTGCCCTCGCTGGTGCTGGGGCTGGTCAATTCAGCGCTGATCATTCGCTTTTCGCGCGCCTCGATGCTCGACGTACTGTCCGACGACTACATCCGCACCGCCCGTTCCAAGGGCATGAGCGAATGGCGCGTCGTCCTGAAGCATGCGTTCAAGAACGCGCTGATCCCGATCATCACCGTGGTGGGCCTGACCTTCGCACTACTCATCTCCGGCGCCGTGGTGACCGAGCGCGTGTTCAACCTGCCCGGCGTCGGTTCGCTGGTGGTGGGCGCGGTGCTGCGCCGCGACTATCCGCTGATCCAGGGCACGCTGGTCGTCATCGCCGGACTCTATATCCTCATCAATTTCGCGATCGACATGCTCTATCTGCTGGTCGATCCGCGGGTGCGGTACTAGCCATGGCCACCGCGTCCATCTCGACGTCCCTACCGGGCGAGGCCGGGCTGTTCCGGGTGATGCTGCGACGGCCGGCGGTCGCGATCGGCTTGACGATCTTCGCCATCCTGGTGCTGACGGCGGTGTTCGCGCCGTTCATCGCGCCGCACGATCCCAACAAGCTGTCGATCGCACACAGGCTGCGGCCGCCGTCGGGCGACAACTGGTTCGGCACCGACGAATTCGGCCGCGACGTGTTCAGCCGCGCGATCTTTGCCGGCCGCATCTCGCTGTCGGTGGGCTTGGGCGTCGCGGTCCTCGCGTCGATCCTGGGGGTAGTGCTCGGGTTGGTCGGCGGCTTCTTCCGGCGGCTCGACGCGCCGGTGTCGCGCATCATCGATGCGATGATGGCCTTCCCCGACATCCTGCTTGCGATCGCATTGGTCGCGGCGCTCGGCGCCTCGCTGGTCAACGTCATCATCGCGCTCGCGATCGTCTATACGCCGCGCATCGCCCGCGTCATCCGCGCCGCAACGCTGGTGATCCGCGAACTAACCTATGTCGAGGCGGCGCGGGCGCTCGGCGTCGCGACCTGGCGGATTCTTGGCAATCACATCCTGCGCAACGTCGCCTCGCCGATCATCGTACAGGCGACGTTCGTTTTTGCCTACGCCATGCTGGCGGAAGCGGGTCTGTCGTTCCTCGGCGTTGGCGTCGATGCCTCGACCCCAACCTGGGGTACGATGATCAACGAAGGCAGCCAGTATGTCGGCAATGCCGACTGGATCATTTTCTTTCCGGGCATCGCGATTACGCTCTGCGTGCTGTCGCTGCAGATCGCCGGCGACGGCCTGCGCGACGCGCTTGATCCGCGCCTTTCGAGGGAGCTCTGACATGGCGGGCCTGACGCTCACCCACTTCAATCCAGTCGGTTTCGACGGCCCCGTGCCTGATACGCTGCATGTCGGCGCCGACGGCATATTGCGTGCTGCCCCCGAGCCCGGCGCCGAAACGCTCGACTGCAAGGGCAGCTGGCTGTCGCCGGGCTGGGCCGACCTGCACGTCCATGTCTGGCATGGCGGCACCGACATCTCCGTGCGCGCCGACCAGGGCGGGCTCGCGCACGGCGTCACCGCGATGGCCGACGCCGGCTCGGCCGGCGAAGCCAATTTCCACGGCCTGCGCGAATATGTGCTCGACCGCCAGCCCGAGACCATCCGGGCCTTCCTCAACATCGGCTCGATCGGCCTCGTCGCCTGCAACCGAGTGTCCGAGCTCATCGACATGCGCTCGATCGACGTCGACCGCACGCTCAAGGTGATCGAGGACAACCGCGACGTGATCTGCGGCATCAAAGTGCGCGCCAGCGGCGTCATCGTGGGCGCCTGGGGCATTACGCCACTGAGGATCGGCAAGCGCGTCGCCGAGATCGCCGGCCTGCCGGTGATGGTGCATGTGGGCGAGATGCCGCCGACGCTCGACGAAGTGCTGTCGGTCCTGACGCCGGGTGATGTCGTCACGCACTGCTTCAACGGCAAGCAAGGCGGCTCGATCGCCGACACGCCCCAACTTATGGCGATGGCCAAGCAACTGGCGGCGGCTGGCGTGCTGATGGACATCGGCCATGGTGGCGCCTCGTTCAGCTTCCGCGTCGCCCGCCAGGCGATCGGCGAAGGGTTGAAACCCTATTCCATCTCGACGGACCTGCACCTGCGCAACGTGCACGGCCCGGTCTACGATCTCGCGACCACGGTCTCGAAGGTCCTCGGCTCAGGTCTCGGTTTCGAGGATTGCGTGCGGGCGATCGGCGCGCATCCGCGGGCCTTCCTCAAGCTCGAGAGCACGGCAAAGCCCGGCGCTCGCGCCGACTTCACCCTGTTCGATCTGGTCGATTGCGACGAGACGGTGCGCGACAGCGGCGGCGACACGATGCGACTCACCCGCATGTTCGAGCCGCGCCTCGCGATCCTCGGCACGCATCGCGTCGAGGCGCGCCGGGTCGCGCCGGAAGGCGTCAACGCATGACCATTGCAGCGCTCGACAGGGCTGCCACGACACCACCCGGCGAGGCCCTCGCCGGAGACGTCGTGCTGGGCGTCGAACATCTGAGCGCAGCCTTCGTCTATCGCAGCCGCACCGCGCGCGCGATCCGCGACGTGACCTTCTCGCTGCGCAAGGGCAAGACGCTGGCGCTCGTGGGCGAATCCGGCTCGGGCAAATCGGTCACCTCGCTTGCAATCCTGCGGCTGCTCGCCCATCCCGGCCGGATCGTCGATGGGCGTATTCTTTATCGCACCAGCGTAGGCGAGGTGCTCGACCTCGCGACGGCTGACAACAAGACCATGCGCCGCATTCGCGGCCGCGAGATTTCGATGATCTTCCAGGAGCCGATGAGCTCGCTCAATCCACTGATGACGGTGGGCGAACAGATCGGTGAGGTGGTGCGGCTGCATGAGAACGCCGCTCCAGCCATAGCGCGCGCCCGGGCGCTGGAGATCCTTGAGCATGTCGAGATTCCAGCGGCGGAACAGCGGCTCGACGACTATCCGCACCAGATGTCGGGCGGCATGCGGCAACGGGTGATGATCGCCATGGCGCTGGTCTGCCGGCCGGCGCTCTTGATCGCCGACGAACCGACGACGGCGCTCGATGTCACCATCCAAGCGCAGATTCTCGACCTCCTGAAGCGCCTCCAGGCCGAGTTTGGCATGTCGATCCTGTTCATCACCCACAATATGGGCGTCGTGGCCGAGATCGCCGACGACGTGGCGGTGATGTATGCCGGCGAGGTGCTCGAGCAGGCACCGGTGCGAGCGCTGTTCGCGGCGCCGCGGCACCCCTACACCTCGGGCCTCCTCGCCTCGATCCCGGACTCCAGCCGATACGGGGCAACCAATGGCGAGCGGCAGCGGCTGACGCCGATCCCGGGCACCGTCCCCTCGATCTACGCCCTGCCCCCTGGCTGTCCGTTCGAGCCACGCTGTCCTCTGGCCGAAGCGCGCTGCCGCGAGCCGGTGCACCTGATCGCCGCCGGTCCGGACCACCTCACGCGCTGCTGGAAGAGGGGAGACGCCGCGTGACCGCGCCGCTCGTCAGCATTTCCGGCCTGACCAAGACCTTTGTGACGCTGCGCGGCGACGTGCACGCGCTCGACGATGTGAGCTTCGACATCCCGCGCGGCGCGGTGGTGGGGCTGGTGGGCGAATCCGGTTCCGGCAAGACCACGCTCGGCCGTTGCCTGCTGCGGCTGATCGAGCCGACCTCCGGCTCGGTCCGCTTCGACGGCACCGAGATCACCAAGCTCGATACCAGGGCGATGCAGGCCATGCGCAAGCGCATGCAGATCATCTTCCAGGACCCGTTCTCGAGCCTCAATCCGCGCATGCGGGTGCGCGACATCATCGGCGAGGCGCTGGTCGCGCATCGCATCGGCCGCAGCGGCCGCGAACGCCGCGACATGATCGCCGCGCTGCTCGATGAGGTTGGGCTCAAAGCCGACCAGATGGGCCGGTTTCCACACGAGTTCTCGGGCGGCCAGCGGCAGCGCATCGGCATCGCGCGAGCGCTCGCGGTCGAGCCGGAGTTCATCGTGGCCGACGAGTCGGTGTCGGCTCTAGACGTGTCGGTGCAGGCCCAGATTCTCAACCTGATGCAGGATCTGCGCGACCGGCGCGGGCTCACCATCCTGTTCATCGCGCACGATCTGAGCGTCGTCGAATATCTCTGCGACGAGGTGGTGGTGCTGTATCTGGGGCGCGTCGCCGAGCGCGGCGACGGCCGCTCCATCTATGCCGCGCCGGCGCATCCCTATACGCGCGCGCTGCTCTCGGCGGCCCCGGTGCCCAATCCGGACGCGCAGCGCCAGCGTGAAATCCTGCGCGGCGACATCCCGAGTCCCTTGCATCCGCCATCGGGCTGCGTGTTTCGCACCCGTTGCCGCTACGCCATCGAAAAGTGCGCCGGAACCATACCGCCCGCGGTCGATCTCGGTCCACGGCACGACGCCGCCTGTCTACGTATTGGAGAATTTGCGTGATGACGATTGCAACCCACCGCGAAGCCGGATCGATGTCGCCCGAGGAGCGGCTTGGGCGAATGGGCCTCGTCCTGCCGGATCTGGCGCCGGCGCCGGTCGGCAATTTCGCCAACGCCATCGTCATCGGCTCGATGCTGTTTGTTTCGGGCCAGGGTCCGGTGACGGCGGATGGCCGCGTCATGACCGGCAAGGTGGGTGGCGATGTCGGGGTGGACGAGGCCTATGAGCACGCCCGCCTCGCGGGGCTCAATCTCCTCGCGGTAGCCCGCCAGCAGATGGGCGACCTGTCGACCATCCGGCGGGTGATCAAACTGTTCGGCATGGTCAACGCGGCGCCCGATTTCGCCGATCACCCCAAGGTCATCAACGGCTGCTCCGACCTGTTCACCGAAGTATTCGGCCCGGATGGCATCCATGCCCGCTCGGCCGTGGGCATGGGCTCGCTGCCCAACAACATCACGGTCGAGATCGAGGCGATTTTCGAGATCGGCGATGCGTGAGGGCGGCGCGCCGGAATGGGACTCAGGCGGCTTCGTCGCGGCCGAGGGCGCGCTCGACGGCGGCCGCCGCAGCGCGAACGGCATCGCCGTAGCGCTTGAGGTTGGCCTGCGCCTTCTGCTCGGCGAGGACGATCGAAATGGTCATGGTGCACTCGCCCGCCTGGTTGCGGATCGGCGCGGCGATGCAGGCGACGGCAAAGTCCGAGGCGCCCATCTGCACCGCGAGCCGCTTGCGGAAATCGGCGCCGGCCTGCTCGGCGAGCAGCTCCGGATCGGTTTCGGCAAGGCCTGTGGGCGACGGCCGGGCGATGGCGCGGAACATGTCGAGCCGCTCGCGATCGGGCAGATGGCCGACAAGCAGCCGGCCGGAGGCGGTCCAGTTGAGCGGCACGCGTGTGCCGACGTCCGACGAGACGCGGAAATGCCCCTCACCGTCGCTCATCGCGGCGACCACCATCAGCTCTTCGTCGCGATAGCAGATCTGCACGGTCTCGCCGAGCGAGCGCGACAGCCGCGTCATCTCGTGCTTGGCCTCGGTGAGCGTATCCATCCGGCTTTCGTAAGCGAGGCCGTAGCGCATGACGCGCGGCCCGAGCCAGACCTGCTTGTCCTGCGGGCGCGAAAGCATGCCGCGCTCGGTGAGCTCGTCGACCAGCGTATAGACGGTCGACAGCGGGGCGCCGATCGCCTTGGCGATCTCGTAGGCGCTCGCCGGCCGCCCGCGCGCGCTCAGCAGGTCGAGAATCTGCAGGCTCCGGTCGATGCCGCTGGTGCGGCTGCGACGGACAGAGGCTTCGGCGGTCGAGGCAATTTCATCCATAGCTGTTCCCGTACTATGGAACAGCCCTCATCACAAGCCGGCATGACGTCCGGATCGGAAAGGAACCATCGTGGCCAGTAACTGGGATGCATTTTATGGCGCGGCAGGGCTGAGGCCCGTCGTCAACGTCTCGGGGACGATGACCTCGCTCGGCGCCTCGATCGCGGTGCCCGAAGCGGTAGAGGCGGTGGCCGCGATCCTGCCGCGCTTCGTCCAGATGGGCGAGCTCCACGCCCGGGCGAGCCGCGCCGTGGCGGCGGCGACCGGCGCCGAAGCCGGCTTCATCACAGCATCGGCGAGCGCCGGGATTACGCTCGCGGTCGCCGCGGCCATGACCGGTCCCGACCTCAATCGTATCGAGCAGCTGCCCGATACCACCGGCATGAAGAACCGCGTCGTGCTGCAGGCCGGCCACAACTGCTACTACGGCGCGCCGCTGTCGCAGGCAGCTCGGCTCGCGGGCGCCAAGGTCGACCTCGTGGGGACGGCGACGCTCGTCGCCGAGCACAATGTCGCCGGCGCGATCACTGACGATACCGCCGCGGGACTGTTCGTCGTCTCGCACCATGTCGTCGACTACGGCCAGGTGCCGCTCGAGCGCTTCGCCGAAATCTGCCACGCGCGCGACGTTCCCGTGATCGTCGATGCGGCTTCGGAATATGATCTGCACGGCTTCCTCAGGGCCGGCGCCGATGTCGTCATCTACTCGGCCCACAAATTCCTCGGCGGACCGACCGCCGGCATCGTCGCCGGCCGTCGCGACCTCATCCACGCCGCCTACATGCAGAACGCCGGCATCGGCCGCGGCATGAAGGTGGGCAAGGAATCGATCGCCGGGACGATGGCGGCGCTCAAGGCCTGGGGCACCCGCGATGCTGCCGGCATCCGCGCGCGCGAAGCGGCGGCTCTTGCCCTCTGGCGCGACACGGCGAAGGACTTCGCCGGCATCGATGCAACGATCATCCCCGACCCGACCGACAACCCGCTCGACCGTCTCAAGATCGTGGTCGATCCGACACGGGCCGGTGCGTCGGCGCTCGATATCGCCATCGACCTTGCCACGGGAGATCCGGCGGTCATCGTACGCGACCATGAGGCGGACCACGGTCTGTTCCAGCTCGATCCGTGCAATCTGCATGAGGGCCAGGCCGCCCTGGTCGCGGCGCGCCTGCGCGACACCCTCACGCGCGCGAAAGCCGGCAAGCTCAAGCCGGTGAACGCCGATACCTGGCGGCGCCGCGGCGCTGCGGCATTTGCGAGCTGGGACGCGGAGGACTGACCGCGGCGCGAGATCGGCGCTCGGCGAAGGCCGGGCGCCCCCGGCACTCGCTAGACGTCGATCCGCATTTCCCTTGGCCAGGTGACTGTCGCCGAGAACGCGATCGCCGCAACGTTCGTCCCCACCGACAGCACGAACTCGCCCGGCTCGACCAGCCAGCAGCCGTGTGCGGTCGAATAGTACGCGAAGTCGCGAACGCTCAGTTCCAGCGTCACGCGCTCCGATTTCCCGGCCGCGACCTCGACCTTGGCGAAGGCCTTCAGCTCCTTGTGCGGCCGCGGTACCGAGGCCTGCGGGTCGCCGACATAAAGCTGCACCACCTCACGACCGGTTCGCGCGCCAGTGTTGGCGACCGTCACCGACACACTGACATTGCCGTCAGCCTCGAGCTTGCGATCGTCGATGCTGAAGTCGCTGAGCTCGAAGCTCGTGTAGCCGAGCCCGAAGCCGAACGGGAACAGCGGTGCGATGCTATGCCGTTCGTAGTGCCGGTAGCCGATGAACACGCCCTCTTCATAGCGCACCCGGCCCTCGAGCCCGGGATAGATCTCGCGGTCCTGCGAATGGGTTGGATTATCCGCCATCCGCCGCGGGAAGGTCTGCGGCAACCGCCCGCCCGGCTCGACCGCACCGGTCAGCACGTCGGCGATGGCGTTGCCCGCCTCCTGCCCCGGATACCAAGCCTCGAGTACCGCGGCGACATCGCCGAGCCATGGCATTTCCACCGGCCCGCCGGTCTGCAGCACCACGATGGTTTTCGGGTTGGCCGCCGCGACCGCACGAACGAGATCGTTCTGCAACCCCGGAAGCTCGATACTGTCGAGATCGCTGCCCTCGGTGTCCCACTCCCCATTGCGGCCGATGCAGACGATCGCGATCTCGGCCGCCCTGGCCGCAGCGGCTGCGTCCACGATGGCCTGTTGGCCGAGCGGCAGGCCCAACCCGACGCGGATCGCCGCGAGATCGAGTACTCGCGCTGGCTTCTTGGCGAATTCGATCTCGATGGTGTAGCGGCGCCCGGCCTCCATCGGAATTTCGCCGATAGCCTCGTCCGAGCCCTCTTCGAAATACGTTCGGCCCGGCGTCCAGTTGGTCCAGGCGTCGATCACCAGCTTGCCGTCGACCTTGGCGCGTGCGAAAGCCGCGGCCGCCATACCAAGTCTGTAAGTGCCGGAGACCTCCGGCGTGAACTGCCTCGTCATGCGCGCCGACCAGTGGTTCGGGTCAACCTTGCCGCCGGCGATATTGCCGAACAGGAAAAGCTCGGAGGTCTCCTGCATCTCACTGTGGACGACCGGC
>Ga0068856_100002546_pt1 | contig 18781 bp, 19 predicted proteins | sample KBSCornC62_FD_66595 | JGI IMG/M metagenome (GOLD analysis project Ga0068856, IMG submission 66595) | Corn rhizosphere microbial communities from Kellogg Biological Station, Michigan, USA - KBS Corn C6-2 | ecosystem: Host-associated > Plants > Roots > Rhizosphere > Soil ...
GGATGCGCGGCGTCGCCGAGCAGCGCGACGCGGCCGTCGATCCAGCGCTCGACCGGGTCGCGATCGCACAGCACCCAGAGCCGCCAGTTCTTGCCATGGCGGATGATGGCCTGCGCGCGCTCATGGACATGGGCAAAGCCCTGCATCACCTCGGCGTCGGAGACCGGCTTGCCCGCGACCGGCTCCGGCGCGTCGTTGTGATAGGTGACAACCAGGTTGAACACCTTCCAGCCCGACAGCGGATAATGCACGATGTGGCATTTCGGGCCGGCCCATAACGTCGCTGCGTTCCAGCGCAGATCCTCCGGCATCTCTTCGGTCGGAATCACCGAGCGATAGGTGGTGTGGCCGGACACCCGCGGCGGCCCGTCGGCTACGACCTGCTTGCGGATGTTCGACCACAGCCCGTCGGCGCCGATCAGCAGCGATCCGCTGACGCGCTCGCCGGAGGCAAGCTTTGCGGTCACCGACGCGCCGTCCTGGTCGTAGCCTGTCACCTCGCTGCTGACGCGCAGCTCGATCAGTTCATGCGCCTGGCAGGCTTTCAGGAACACGCCGTGCAGATCGCCGCGATGCACCACCGCATAGGGATTGCCGAACCGGGCGCGAAAGGCGTCGCCGAGATCGACATGCGTGATCTCTTCCGCGGATATCGCATCCATCAATCGCATCTGATCGATATAGACGGCCATGCTTCGGGCGGCCTCGCCAACGCCGAGATAATCGAAGGCATGGAACGCGTTGGGCCCGAGCTGGATGCCGGCGCCGATTTCGCCGAGCGCGGCGGCCTTTTCGAGGAGGATCGAGCGGATGCCCTTTTGCGCGAGGCCGAGCGCCGCCGTGAGGCCGCCGATGCCACCGCCGGCGATCAGGACAGGTCGCGCGCCCGACGCCGCCATCAGCTCGACTTCCTGAAATGTTCGAGCGCGTCCTCGGCGCGCAGCGGCACCCGCGAGGCCTCGTTGTTGAGGTCGACCAGTTGCGTCATCAAAGCCATCAGGGTTTTGCGGTCGGCAGGCTTCAGGGGTTCGAGCATCCGCGCCTGCGCCCGGTCGACCGACGGAATGATGTCGCGCAGCAGCGCCGCGCCGGCCCTGGTCAAATGCAGCAGTTTTACCCGCTTGTCCTCGCGCGCCGGCTTGCGCTCGATCAGGGCCTTGGTCTCCAGCCGCTCGATCACGCTGCCGAGCGTCGAGCGGTCGAACGCGATCACCGCCGAGAGCCGCGTCGCATCGATGCCGGGATGGGTGCGGATCGCGACCAGCGCGGCATATTGCACCGGCGTCAGATCGCGCGACTTGCATTCCTCGACAAAGATCGCGACCGCGATCTGCTGCATCCGGCGGAACAGATAGCCGGGCGCGGTGTAGACCGCGTCCATGGTGATCGCGTCAGTATCGATTTTGCTCATCGCAGCTCTATTCGGCGTCCGGCTGCTTGTCCGGCGCCGCATCCGCGAACGCTTTTACGCCCTTCGCGGCGGCTTCGGCCTTCAGCAGCCGCGGATAGGCCGAGACGTCGACGCCGAAGCGGCGAGCGTTGGCGAGTTGCGGCACGAGACAGAGATCGGCCAGCGTCGGCGCGTCGCCAAAACAGAACGGGCCTTTCTCGGCCGCGATCAGGGTTTCGCAGGCGCCAAGCCCCTCGCGATTGGCCCACGCCGCCCACTCCGTGACCTGCTCCTCGGGCAGGCCGAGCTGGCGCAGCCGGGCCAGCACTTTCAGGTTCTGCACCGGGTGGGTGTCGCAGGCGAGCGCCATCGCGAACGCGCGCACCTTGGCGCGGCGCAACGGATCCTTTGGCAGCACCGGCGGATTGGGATGGGTTTCGTCCAGCCATTCGATGATCGCGAGCGACTGGGTCAGCACGGCGTCATCGGCTTCGAGCGCCGGCACCAGCCCCTGCGGGTTCATGGCAAGGAAGGAAGGCGCGCATTGCTCGCCCTTGCGCAGATGGTGCGGCAGATGCTCTGACGTGAGCCCCTTCAGGTTCAACGCGATCCTGACCCGGTAGGACGCGCTGCTGCGGAAATAGCCATGCAGCTTCATCGGAACCTCCCCTTACGGCTTTTCAGCCGGTCTGCTCTGCCCATTTATTCCCGGTGCAGCATTGACGCTAGCCATATTGTAAGTATGCTGTCAATTAACCGACATAAGAATTTGGGAGGCCCGCATGGAAGCCGTAGCGAAGACCCCGGAGCGCGAGGCGTTCTACAAGAAAATCGACGGCGAAAATCTCTCGGCGCTGTGGAACGTGATGGGCGATCTGATCACGCCGGAGCCGCGCAGCGCCTGCCGCCCGCATCTGTGGAAATTCGACGCTATCCGCGACTACATGACGGAAGCCGGCAAGCTGATCACCGCCAAGGAAGCCGAGCGGCGGGTGCTGGTGCTGGAAAACCCGGGACTGCGCGGCCAGTCCAAGATCACGACCTCGCTGTTTGCCGGCGTGCAGATGGTGGTCCCCGGCGACATCGCGCCGGCGCACCGGCACAGCCAGTCGGCGCTGCGCTTCATCCTCGAGGGCAAGGGCGCCTTCACCGCGGTCGACGGCGAGCGCACCGCGATGGAGCCCGGCGATTTCGTCATTACGCCGTCGATGACCTGGCACGACCATTCCAACGAAACCTCCGAGCCGATGTTCTGGCTCGACGGCCTCGACATTCCCATGGTGCAGTTCTTCGATGCCTCGTTCGCCGAGGGATCGAACGAAGACCAGCAGAAGATCACAAAACCGCCCGGCGACAGTTTTGGGCGCTACGGCCATAACCTTTTGCCGGTCGACCAGAAGCGCGCCTCCAAGACCTCGCCGATCTTCAACTATCCCTACAGCTATACCCGCGAGGCGCTGGAGCAGGCGCGGAAGAGCGGCGAGTGGGACGCCTGCCACGGCCTGAAGCTGAAATTCTCCAATCCCGAGACCGGCGATTTCGCGATGCCGACCATCGGCACCTTCATCCAGCTATTGCCGAAGGGTTTCAAGACCGCGCGTTATCGCTCGACCGACGCCACGGTGTTCGCGGCGATCGAGGGCCACGGCCGCAGCCGGATCGGCGACGAAACCTTCGAGTGGGGCCCGCGCGACCTGTTCGTGGTGCCGAGCTGGCGCTGGGTCACCCACGAAGCCAGCGAGGATTCCGTGCTGTTCAGTTTTTCGGATCGCCCGGTGCAACAAAAACTCGATCTGTTCCGCGAGGACCGCGGCAACGCGTGAGGGCGGGTGCTTTTTCCCTTCTCCCCTTGCGGGAGAAGGTGGCGCGAAGCGCCGGATAAGGGGTAGCCACGGAGCGTGAGGCCCGCACCCCTCACCCGTCTCGCCACCGCTGCGCGGTGTCGATCCACCCTCTCCCACAAGGGGAGAAGGGAAAATACTCACCGCCAGTGCAGCAACCGCGCTTCCAGCCAGTTGATCAATTTTCCGACCGCTAATCCGAACAGCGACAGGATGACGACGCCGGCCAATAGCTGGTCGGTCTGCATCAGATTGCCGGCCTGCAGCACGAAGGCGCCGATGCCGAATTCGGCGCCGATCATTTCGGCGCTGACCACCAGCAACAGCGCCACCGAGGCGGTGATGCGGAATCCCGCCAGGATCGACGGCAGCGCGCCGGGCCAGATCACCCGCCGGACGATGCCATGGAATGGCACGCCAAAACTCTGCGCCATCCGGATTAAATTGCGCGGCACCGCATCGACGCCGCTATAGACCGAGATCGCGGTGGAGAAGAACACGCCAAGCGCGATGGTCGCGATCTTCGGCTCTTCGCCGATGCCGAGCCACAGGATCAACAGCGGCAGCAGCGCGATCTTCGGAATCGGAAACAACGCCGAGATGAAGGTGATGCCGACGCCGCGCGCCCGGCTGGAGAGCCCGATCGCAAAGCCCGTGATCACGCCGGCGACGGTGCCAAGCAGCCAGCCGGCGCCGATCCGCATGATCGAATAGCCGAGATGTTGCCACAGCGTGCCGTTGACTGCGAGTTGCCAGATCGCGCGCGCGATGGCCGTCGGCGCCGGCAGGAACAGCGGGTTGACCCATCCCATGCCGCTCGCCAGTTGCCAGACTGCGATCACAGCGACGAGCGCGGTCCAGCCGGCGCGGCGATCCAGTTTCGGCGCAAAGCCCGCGCCGCGAAACGCGACCGGCCGTGTCCCGTCAGCGGGACCGGCTTTGGCAGCGCCTGACGGCCCGGAGCGCTCAGGCACCCTGCACCTCCCGCTCGGCATCGATCGCTTCCTCGCGGATCAGCGACCACAATTCATCCTGCAGTTTGAGCAAACGTTCGCGGGCGCTGATGTTGCCGCGCTCCACGCGGGTCATCGGAATTTTGACGATCTCCCGGATCCGGCCGGGCCGCCGCGACAGCACCACGATGCGGTCGGCCAGCCGTACCGCTTCCTCCAGATTATGCGTGACATACGCCGCGCCCATCGCGCCGTCGGCGAGCAGGCCGACAAAATCCTCCATCAGCAATTCGCGGGTTTGCGAATCCAGCGCCGACAGCGGCTCGTCCATCAGCAGGATTGCCGGCCGCACGGTGAGCGCGCGCGCGATGCCGACGCGCTGGCGCATGCCGCCGGATAGTTGCTTGGGATACGCGCCGCAGAAATCCGTGAGCCCGGTGCGGCGCAACGCATCGCCGACGATCGCGTTACGCTCGGCGACACCCAGGCCGGTATGCAGCAGCGGAAACGCGACGTTTTCGTCGACCGTGCACCACGGCAGCAGCGCAAAATCCTGAAACACGAAGGTCAGCGGATTAAAACTTCCCGGCGGCGGCGCGCCGCGCAACTCCGCCCGCCCCGTGCTCGGTTGCAGCAGGCCGCCGAGGATCGACAGCAGCGTGCTCTTGCCGCAGCCGGACGGACCCACGATCGCCACCACCTCGCCGGACGAGACCGTGAACGACACGTTGTCGAGCACGTCGAGCGCGCCGAAGCGATGGCTGATATGGTTGGCGATCAGGTCCATTGGTCTCAGTTTTCCTCAACAACTCCAACACCACCGTCATCCTGAGGTGCGAGCCGTCTTCGGCGAGCCTCGAAGGATGGCCGCACGCACTGCCCGTTGCCATCCTTCGAGGCGCGCAAGGACGCGCACCTCTGGATGACGGCGCCGGTATTGTTCCATCAATCCGGCTTCACGAAATCCTTCGCGACAATTGCTTCCGCCCCAAAGCCCTTGTCGACAAAGCCCTGCGCCTGCAGCCATTCGATCTGGTTGGCGACATTCCTGACGTCGAGTCTGCCGTCGGGATCGATATAGGCGCAATTGCCGACCACCTGCTCGACCGGCAGGTTGGTGTATTTGGCGATGATCTCCAGCAGCGGCCTGGTCTTGTCGTCGATCGGCGCCTTGCCGTCCTTGACCTCGGCCAGGATCACGTCGTGGTATTCGCGGTCGGCGCGTTCCAGCGCGCCGACCAGTTTTGTCACCAGCGCCTTGTTGGCGAGCGCCTTTGGCGAGGCGAACACCGCGCCGAGCTGCCACGGCGTTTCGTCGCCGACCCAGCCGAGAAGCTTGGCGCCATGGTCGTCCATCAGCTTGCGCGCGGTCGAAACCGGCAGCAACGCGGCGTCGACGGTTTCGCCTTTCAAGGCAGCCGCGGCATTGGACAGCGATTGCAGCGGCAGCACCTTCACGTCCGAGAGCTTGAAACCGTATTTGTCGGCCAGAAGTCCCAGCGAATAATGGAAGCTGGAGCCGACTTGCGTCACCGCCACGCGCTTGCCGGCGAGATCTTTTGGTGTCTTCAGCCCGGCGGCATAGGCGTTGTTGCTGGCAAAATAGCCGATCAGCGGAAAGCCAGCGCGTTCGCGGCTCATGCCGCCGATCACTTTCAAGGTACCCTTGCCGGCGAGGTTATAAAGCCCGGCGGTGAACGCCGTGATGCCGAAATCGACATCGCCCGACGCGGTCGCGACCGCGATCGGCTGCGCGGCATCGAAGAATTTCAGTTCGACATCGAGCCCGGCGTCACGGAAATAGCCCTTGTCCTGCGCGATGAACACCGGGGCCGACGACGACAGCCTGAGCACGCCGACTTTTGCCTTCAAGAGATCGTCGGCGCGGCTGCCGCCGGCCATCGTCAACACCAGCAGGCCCGCCAAAAGCAGCGCATGTCCGGGCTGTCCGTTCCGCCAAAACTTCATTGCATTCCCTCTTGATTCCTACAGGCCTTCGGGCACCGACTGGTCCCGCCCGATGAACGCGCCCTGATCTTTCAATTTCAGTTGCAGCTTTTCGACGGCAATGTCACGCGGCATCGCGTTGCCGTCCAGCGCCAGCGCCGCGGCGGTTCCCGCCGCTTCGCCCATAGCAAAGCAGGCGCCGGAAACCCGCGCCGCCGACTGGCCCTCATGGGTCATCGAGGCGCAGCGACCGGCTACCAGCAAATTGTCGAGCCCCTCGGGCGTCAGCATGCGATACGGCAATTCATTGAAGCCGCGTGATTGCGGGATCGGCGGAAAGGTGAAGACGACATCGCCCGCTACATGGGATTCCATCGGCCAGCCGTTGACGCCGATCGAGTCCTCGAACGAGGCGCAGCCGAGCACGTCCTCGCCACTGAGCATGTAGCCGCCGATCACGCGCCGCGTCTCGCGGATGCCGAGCTGCGGCGGCAAATCGACGATGTAGGAATTTTCGAAACCCGGCACCGTGCGCAGGAAATTAAAAGCCTCGACCGCCTGGCGGCGGCCGTCGATCTCGCCGCGGGTGAGGTCGTCGGGCTCGAGCCCGTTGATGGCGCCGCCGTCGTTGCGCTTGAGCTGCGTAAAGTTCACCCGCCATTCGATGCCCGACTTCTGCGGCCGCACGATGGCGCCCTTGCGCGGGAAACGATGGCGGCCGGCCGCCTCGGCCTTTTCCATCAGTTGCGGAATGCTGCGCCAGGCGTCGCCCGCTTTGGCGGGATCGATGCCGTTGAGACGGAACATCATCGAGGGATAGAGCATGCTGCCGGCATTGTCGCCGACCTCGAAGCGGGCGCCGGCCCAGGCCGCGAGATCGCCATCGCCGGAACAATCGATGAAGATGTCGGCTCGCACCGCCTGGCGACCGGCCTTGGTCTCGACCATCAGCGCATGGATACGCCTGTCGTCCTGCATCACCACGCCGGCGCCGAGCGCGTGAAAGAGTATATCGACCCTGGAAGCCGCGAGCAGGTCGTCCGCGGCGATCTTGTAGGCCGCGGTGTCGTAGGCTTGGGCGAAGATTTTTCCCAAGATGAGATGCGGCGCGTTCAGCCCGCCGAGATGGTCGATCCGCGCCAGCAAGTCGGAGGCGACGCCCTGCACCACCCGGCGCATCTCGCCATGGACATTGGCATGCAGCCCACAAAAGTTCGTCACACCCGCCGCCGTGCCCATGCCGCCGAGAAAGCCATAGCGTTCGATCAACAGCGTTCGCTTGCCCGCGCGCGCGGCCGCGACCGCCGCGGCGATGCCGGCTGGACCACCGCCGAGTACCGCGACTTCATACTCGCCGTATAGCGGGATTTCGCGAGCGGGTTCGGTGATGGTTTTCGCGGTCAACAGCAGGTTCCCGGCTGGCCTGAGACGCACCGCGCGCCGTACGGCAAATCCAGACTATATCGGCTTGCGATTAGCAGACCGGGCGGGACCGGGAAACGGGCAATAAGCCGTAGAAGGCATGCCGGAGGCGGTGTTGCGCATGCCCGTGCCGATCCGGCCGGGTCTATCGACCGACGCTATCAGGGGTGGCTGGCTGATCCGGCCGCGGCGTCCGCCGCCGCCGCGGCCGGCAGGTAGGGAAGCGTTTTCGGAATGTGATAGATCAAGGGCACGGTGTAGCTCTCGGTCTCCTTGCTGCCGTCGGGCAGCAGCGGAAACGGTTGAGCGCGCTTGACGGTATCGAGCGCTTCCCAATCGAGGACGTTCGATCCGGAACTGGTTACGATGCTGCTAGAGAGCAGCCTGCCGTCTCGCGCCACGACGAACCCGATCTTTGCCGCGCCTTCGGCCTTGTCGCGCACGGCCTGACGCGGAAAACTCGTATGGATCCGCAGCCGCGCGATCAGCATGTTGCGGAAATCTGCCGCGGTTTTGATGTTGTCCCCTTTGGCGTCAACGGCATTGCGGCGGCCGGTTGTCGCTCGCATGTGGTCCGGGTTTATTTGCAGGGCCCGGTCAAAATCAGCGATAGCGAGATCGAATTTGTTCTCCCGGCTGTATGCCGTCCCGCGCTCGACATAGGCCGTCGCCAATTGCGGATCGTTCCCGATAGCCTTCGTCAGGTCGCCGATAGCCGTTGTCAGGTCCGCAATCGCCTTGTCATTTTGCAAAAGGGTGCTGTAGCTCGCGGCGCGGGCCAGAAGATGTCTCGGGCTGGGTTCGAGGCGGACGGCCTCGTCATAATTCAACAGCGCGGTTTCATCCTGGACCTTGGTCCAATAGAAATCACCGCGTTGCAGAAACGCATCTGCGTTGGATGCATCGTCCTTGATCGCCTCGTCATAATCTGTCAGCGCGTGATCGAAATCCTTTTTTCGCAAATAGGCATTGCCGCGGCTGACAAGGATTTGCGACCTTGCATGCGGGTCCTGGCCGCTCTGATCAAGCAGACTGGCGCACGCCGCGATGCGCGCATCGACATCCGCTGCTTTATCGACACAGACAAGTTTATCGTCGCATCGGGCGATGCCTGGCCAGAATCTCGATGCTAGCAGGACGGCTAAGGTAATTTTTCGGAACATCGACTTTTCGATTCCAACTACACAGCTTGCTCGCGTCGCATCGACTGTCGCGAATTCACGCGCCGCCTTTGCCCCAGTTCGCCGCGCGCTTTTCCGCAAACGACGCCAGACCTTCCGACGCCTCGGCGGTTTGCCGTTTCTCCGAATGCATTTTCACCAGCCGCGCATAAACCTCGTCGTCGACGCTCATGCCGCCGAACGAGCTTTCCAGCGCCTGCGCCTTGGTTTCGGCCAGCGCCTCGGGGCCGTTGGCGAGCAATTGCTCGACGACTTGGGCGCCGGCGGATTCGAGTTCGGCCAGCGGCACCACCTCGTGTACGAGGCCGATGCGGCGGGCGTCCGTCGCGCCGAAGCGCTCGCCGGTCAATGCGTAACGGCGCACCTGCCGGACGCCGATGGAATCGCAGAGCTGCGGGATGATGATCGCCGCCGTCAGCCCCCAGCGCACTTCGGTGATCGAGAACAGCGCGTTGTCGGCCGCGATCACCACGTCGCAGGCCGAGATGATGCCGGTGCCCCCGCCGAAGCAACCGCCCTGCACCAGCGCTACCGTCGGGATCGGCAGCGTGTTGAGCCGCTGCACCGCTTCAAAAGTGGCGCGCGACACCGCCTCGTTTTCTTCCGGCGATTTGGGCCTAACGCCATTGATCCATTTCAAATCGGCGCCGGCCTGGAAGTGCTTGCCATTGCCCTTCAGCACCACAACGCGAAGGTTGGGTTTCTTGCCTAACTCCGCCATCGCCGCCAGCACGCCGTTGATCAGGCCGGCATCATAGGCGTTGTTCACTTCCGCTCGATTGAACGTGACAGTGGCGACGCCACGCCCGTCGAGCTCCCACAAAACCGGGCTGGCCATTGCAATTATTCCGCCGCGTCCAGAATGGTTTTGCCGAGGCTGTTGTCGACCACCACGGGCGTCTCGAAGAAGCTGATCTCGGGCGGCGCGCCGTAGCGATCGGCGATCATCTTGCGCCATTCGGCGTTGTAGACCCGCTCGGCTGCCTCGCGGCTTTCCCAGAGATAGCAGCCGCCGCCGGTGCGGCTTTCGGCGTCGAACAGATAATATTTGCGCACCAGGCCTTCGAGGCCCTGGTATTTCGGCGCCGAGCCCTGGAACAATTCGGTGGCCTTGGCGGCATCGATATTCGCCGGCAGTTTGAAGCGGACAATGGCCGTGATCATCGGGATTTCCTCCACCGTTGATGCTTTGCGCCGAGGATGCGGCATTTCCCGCGTGACGGCAAGCTTGGCCTGCGATGCATCGGCATGCGGCGCATGCGGGTTGCACGGCGCGCCCAGGGGAGGGAAACTCACGCCCGTCGTCAGGCCCTAGAGGACAGCTTCATGCGAATATGCGTTTTCGGCGCGGGCGCCGTCGGCAGCCATTTTGCGGTGCGGCTGGCGCTGGCCGGCCACGAGGTGTCCTGCGTGATGCGCGGGCCGCATCTGGCGGCCGTCAAGGCCAATGGCTTGACGCTGCGCTCGGGCGGCGCCGAATTCAACACCAGGGTCAAGGCGTCGGACGATCCCGCCACACTCGGTCCGCAGGATTTTGTCATCAGCACGCTGAAGGCGACCGCGCTCGGCAGTCTGGTCACCGGCCTGCCGCCGCTGATGGATCAGAACACCGCCGTGGTCTTTGCCCAGAACGGGATTCCCTGGTGGTACGACATTGGCCTCGCCGCCGATCATCCGCCACCGCCCGATCTCGGCTTTCTCGACGCCGGCGGAAAATTGCGCGCGGCGGTGCCGATGCGGCGCATCATCGGCGGGGTGATCTTTTCGTCGAATGAAGTGGTCGCGCCCGGCATGGTCGCCAACCTTTCGCCGGAGCGCAACATGCTGCTGGTCGGCGAATGCGACGATCGCGCCAGCGATCGGATCACAAAGCTGCGCACTGCGCTCACCGAGGCGTCGATCGCCTCGGTGCCGGTCGCAAAGATCAGGGAGACGATCTGGTCAAAGCTTCTGACCAACATGTCGATGTCGATACTGTGTTCGCTGACCGGGCAGACCGCGCGTGGGGTGCGGGACGATCCGGCGCTGCAAGGCGTGATCCCGCGCCTGCTCGACGAGGCCAACGGCATCGCGCAGAGTTGCTGTCCCGAGGTCAAGCGCGTCACCCGCACCGGGCCCGCGCCGGACCACAAGCCGTCGATCCTGCAGGATTACGAACTGGGCCGCGCCATGGAGATCGACGTGCTGGTGAAAGCGCCCGCCGCCTTCGCCCGCGCCGCCGGCCTGTCGACGCCGATGCTCGACATGATCGCGGCGCTGGCGATCCGGCAAGCAAGGGACAAGGGACTGTATCAGGGGTGATCTTTCCCCTCCCCCCTTGTGGGGGAGGGTGGATCGACGGAGCGAAGCGACGGCGAGACGGGAGAGGGGTCGACGCATAACGAGAGGCCGCGCCCCCTCTCCCCAACCCTCTCCCACGAGGGGAGAGGGAACTCGCTGCCGCTGCCGAACGACTGTGCCAAATGCTTCAACCTGTGTGAATGAAACAACGGAACATAGCCATGCACATCAAGGACAGGGTTTGTGTCGTCACGGGCGCGGCGAGCGGCATCGGCGAAGCGACCGCGCGGGCCTATGCGGAGGCGGGCGCCCGCGGTGTCGTTGTCGCCGATTTGAAGAACTCGCGCGAGCGGCTGGCAAAGGTTGCGGGCGACATCGACGGGCTCGCCGTGACCTGCGACGTCGGCGAGGAAGCCGACATCCAGGCGCTGGTCGCGGCCGCGGAAGCCAAATACGGCCCGATCGACATCTTCTTCTCCAACGCCGGCCTGTCGCGCAAGGGACAGGAAACGGCGCCGGACGCCGACTGGGACGTCAGCTGGCGCGTGCATGTGATGAGCCACGTCTTCGCGGCCCGCGTGCTGGTGCCGGGCATGCTCGCGCGCGGCTCGGGCTATCTGATCAACACCGCATCCGCCGCCGGCTTGCTGGCCTCGCTCAATTCGATGCCCTACGGCGTCACGAAAAACGCCGCCGTGGCGCTCGCCGAGCATCTCGCCATCCAGTATGGTGACCGCGGCATCCGCATCTCCGTGCTGTGTCCGCAATCGGTGCAGACCGGCATGACCATGCCCGGCCCCAGCGCCGCGCGGGTCGACGGCGTGATGCAGCCGGAGGAAGTCGCGCGCATCGTGATCGAGGCGATGGCGGAGGAGCGCTTTCTGATTCTGTCGCATCCGACGGTGCAGGAATACGTGCTGCGCAAGGCCTCCAACCGCGACCGCTGGCTTGGCGGCATGCGGCGCCTGCGCGACAAGATCTATGGCGCGCCGCAGCAGGGGTAAGGTCCCCCTCACACAATCGCGTCGGCCAGATCCTGCATGGTCGGCACCAGGATATCCGGCTGATGCGGGGTTTCGCCAAACGGGCGGCTGCGGCGGTCGATGAAGGCGGTTTTCATGCCGGCCGATTTGGCGCCGATGCAGTCGAAGGCGTGGTTGGCGACGAACAATATCTGCTCCGGCTTCAACCCGCACAATTCGGCGGCCCTGGTGTAGGTCGCGACATGCGGCTTGAACGAATTCGCTTCCGCCACCGAGATCACCTTGTCGAACGGCACCTTGTGATAGCGTTTCGCGGTCTCCAGCATGTCCTGATCGCCGTTGGACAATACAACGAGCTTGTACCTGGTGCGGAGCTTGTCCAGCGCGGCCGGCACTTCCGGAAACGGCTTTAGCTTTTCGATCTCGCCGACGAGATAGCGAACATCTTCCCTTGAATATTCGATGCCGGCGCGGTCCATCACGTGCGCTACCGCGCGGTGGCCGATCTCCCGGTAGGGCGTGTGCTCGCGATGCAATAGCGCGTCGATCATCGAATTCTCGAAATGGGTGCGCCGCCACCAGGTCACGAACGAGTTCGGATTGCCGCTCCAGCCTTTTTGCTTCAGGAAAGGTGTCGCGATCGCGGTAAGCCCGCCCTGCATGTCGACCACCGTGCCGTATTGGTCGAAGATGCAGACTTTTATGTTGTTCTTGATGGCCTCAAAACTCACGGCGGTTTCCTTCCCGATCCTGGTTTGTTTGACCGCATCCTGCCTGATCAGCCGCCTCCCGCCAACGCCGCGGCCAGGGCGTTGCTGTAGCGCGTCGGCGCGATTTCGCCAATTGTCTCGCCCCCGCGCTTGAACTAGCATCATGCGATGTACGTCACCGCCCAAGAGAGCCGCGCTTTGTCGCGCCTTTTCAGCCTGCTGGCCGAAGACATCGGCGAACGCGAGGTGCGCGAGCGCATCGGGCATCATTTGCTCGAGCTGTTGTCGGCGGATTATTACGCTTCCTTTGTCTGGGATACGCCGTCGCGCAGTTTTGGCGACGGCGTCTGGCTGAACATGAATCCCGACACCATGGCGACCTACGACGCCTATTATCAATACAACGACCCCATCACCTTCAAGCTGCAGGCGCGCCGCGAGCCGACCCTGGTCAACCAGATCATGCCGCAGCGCGATCTGATGCGGACCGAGTTTTTCAACGATTTTCTCGCCCGCGACGGGCTGCACTGGGGCGTCAACGTCTACAGCTATGCCGGGCAGCGCAATATCGGGGACTTGCGGATTTGGCGCGGCCGCCACCGCGAGAACTTTGACCTTCGGACGCTGGACCTGCTGCGGCTGGTTGAGCCGGCCTTCACTGGAGCGTTGATGCGCGCCGGCAACGCACCGGCGCAGCCCGGCCCCGCCGGCGCGCCGCGGCTTTCTCCCAGGGAGCACGAGGTGACGCTGATGATCTGCGAGGGCCTGTCCGACAAGGCCATCGCGCTTCGGCTCGGCGTCGAACCCTCGACCGTCCGCACCTATCTGAAGCGGATCTTCGAGAAGCTCGGCGTTCACCGCCGCAGCGAAGTGCCGATCAAGCTCGCGCGGTCGCGCTAGCGCTAGAGGCTCGGCGGCGGAATCCGTCCCAGCAGCTTTTCCAGCGCCAGCCCGATCGAGAGCAGATGCCGGTCGCTGCCGGCCGGACCGTCCAGCTCCATGCCGACCGGCAGCTTGCTGGTAGCGCCGAGCGCGACCGGAATCTGGATGCCGGGCACGCCGGCATTGCTGCCGGGGTCGGTGTTCTGGATGTAGAGCACGAAATTCGCGAGACTCGAGGAATCCGGATTGGAATCTGCGGCGACATGCGGCACGGTCGGGAACACGATCGCGTCGAGATGATTTTTCGCGAACGTCTCCTTATAGAGCTGCTGCAGCGCCGGACGTGCGGTCTTGATCGCCGCGTCATAGGCGGGCCTGGCATCCACCACCGTGTTGTTCGGCCCCGGCAATTTGCGCGGAATCACGAGGCCATCATAGGTGCCCTTGACGTCGGGACTCGAGATCGCCTTGGCGAGATCCTCGATCGAAATCTTCGGGCCGCGCTTGAGGAAGGCGACCATGTCGTCATTGGCTTCGTAAAGCGCGACCGGAAAACCAACCTGGCCGTTGAGTTCGGCGAGTTTAGGCATGTCGACAGCGACCAACGCGACACCGGCGGCTTTCAATTTGTCCAGCGTCGCGTTGAAGGCGGCTTTGGTGTCGTCGTCGAGATTGGCCTGCATGCTGGCGACAAGGCCGAGCCGGATGCCCTTCAAGCCCGCCGCCTCGACACGGCCGCCGCCGGCGATCACGCGATCGAGCAGCACGACGTCGGCCATCGAATCCGCCATCGGTCCCGCGGTATCGCGGGTATGGGAGATCGGCGCGATGCCGGCTTGCGGATAACGTCCGACCGTCGGCCGCAACGACATGCAGCCGTTGAGCGCGCAGGGAATCCGGACCGATCCGCCGGTGTCGGTCCCGACCGCCGCGGGAATGATATGCGCTGCAATCGCCGCGCCATTTCCGGACGACGAGCCGCCGGCGATCTTGGCCTTGTTGTAGGCGTTGCGGACGCCGAATTCCGCTCCGGTCTTGAAGGCGGTGTTGTAGCCGGAGATGCCGAACGCCAGTTCGTGCATGCTGGTCTTGCCGATGATGATGGCGCCGGCGCCACGCAGCTTTGCCGCCACCGGCGCATCCTCCTTGGGCACATAGTTCTTCAGCGCCGGCGTCCCAGCGCTGGCTGGCAGGCCGGCAACCTCGATATTGTCCTTGATCGCGATCGGCACGCCGCCGAGCGGCTCGCAGTGGCGATGTTTGGCGTGGGTCTTGTCGTAGGCGCGAGCGGCCTTCATGGCGCCGGCCTCATCGAGCGTGATGAAGGCGTTGAGTTCGGCGCGGGCTTTTGCGCGGGCCAGCGCCGCGGAAACCAGTTCTGCGCTGGTGTATTTGCCGGCGCAAATATCAGCTGCCGCCTGCGTCGCGGTCAGATGGTCGAGGTCGATCGCCGATGCGGCCTGCGCTGCGCCCGCGATGCCCGCGAGAGCGATCGATGTTGCATAAAGATATTGGCTGGCGCGGCGCATGGATCATCTCCCCCTCAGAGACCGGAACTTCGGCGCCGATCATAGGGCGGGCAAGTAGCGGCCGTCTGTCCCCATTTTCGGGGACAAGACTATGCCCCGATCTCGCCGACCCAGGTTTCGAAGGCATCCAGGATTTCGGTCATGACTTCACTGTCCTTGCGGCCCGAACGGGCCGGTACGTGGAAGGAATGATCGGCCTCCTTCACGACATGCAAAGTCGCCCGGCGCTTCAATCCCTTGACCACGGGTTCGAGCAGGCTCAATTCCGCGAGGCTGTCGCGGCCGCCCTGCAGGAAAAGCATCGGGACTTTGATATCGCCGAGATGGTTCGCGCGTTCGCTCGACGGTTTGCCGGCCGGGTGCAGCGGGAAGCCGAAAAACGCCAGGCCGCGCACGCCATCCAGCGGAACTGACGCCTGCGCCTGCGATGTCATCCGTCCGCCGAACGATTTGCCGCCGGCGACCAGCGGCAGGCGCGGGCAGCATCGCGCGGCTTCCGCGACCGCGACCCGTACCGCGGCATGCGCCACCACCGGCGCATCCGGCCGCTTGCTGCCTTTCTCCATATAGGGGAACTGATAACGCAGGGTCGCAATGCCGCGCTCGGCGAGGCCGGCTGCCACCGTCGCCATGAACGGATGGTTCATCCCGGCACCTGCGCCATGGGCAAATACGAAACACGCCGTTGCGCGCGCCGGTTTGGTGAGCAGCGCGGTGATCGAGCCGTGACTTCCGATGTCGATCGTAAGCTGTTGCGGGCTGATGCCGGTCATGACCCCTGAAACCTAGCGAAGATCAGACCGGACGGGAAGCGGCAGAGCTTCGAATTTCGCGAAGTAGAATTTTCGCACGGGCGGCGCGCGGCTGCTCCGCAACATCCGACATTGACGACGCCACGACGCTTGAGGCTCAATCAATGCTGACATTGCAACCGGCGGAGACCGGCAGCCAAAGTTCGGGAGGTCCTGATGACGATCAATGCTCGCCTCACAACGATACTGCTGATGCTGGCAGCCGTTGCCTGCACCGGACCCGCCTTCGCCGAGGATTATCCGGGCTCGCGCGCGATCCACATCGTCGTGCCCTATGGCCCCGGAGCCTCGACCGACCTGCTGGCGCGCGCGGTGGCTGACGTGACCTCGAGAAAATACGGCTGGACCTTCGTGATCGAGAGCCGTCCCGGCGCCGGTACCCTGCTCGGCACGCGCCTCGTCAAGAGCGCCGAGCCCGACGGCTATACCATCCTGTTTCAGGTCACCAACTTCCTCAACAATTTGCACACGCTGAAAGAGCCGGGCTACCGCATGGAGGATTTTTCCGTGATCGGGTTGCTCGGACAAACCGGCTACGTGCTGATCATCCCGTCGAACATCCCGGCCAAGACCCTGCCGGAATTCATCGACTACGCACGCTCCAGGAACGGCACGCTGAATTTCGCTTCGCTCGGCCACGGCACAAGGCAACATCTGTTGGCCGAACATCTCAAGGTCGACGGCAAGTTCGACTGGAAAGAGGTTCCCTATCGCGGTGGCATCGAAGGCGTGCAGGGCATCCTCAGCGGCCAGGTCTCCGGCTATTTCGTCACGGTCTCGCTGGCGCAGGCCCAATCGCAATCGCCGGCGATCCGCGAACTCGCCATCACCAGCGAAGAGCGCTCGGCATTCCTGCCCGACATCCCGACGTTCAGGGAGCTCGGCTTTCCCGATATCACCGAAAAAAGCTGGTTCGTGCTGTTCGCGCGCTCCGATACGCCAAAGCCCATCATCGACAAGTTGCGCAGCACATTTGCCGACGTCGTAGCCACGCCCGAGTTCGCCGCGGCGCTGAAAACCATCTCGATGGAGCCGCTGAAGACGACGTACGAAAAATTCACCGGCGACATGAAGACCACGTCCGAGCAACTGGCCAGGGAACAGATCGAATTCAAGATCGAGAAACAGTGAATGATTCTTCTTGTGACGCGTTTTCTTCACGCGAACTGGAGTCCACTTCGCTCGAAAACGCCATAGCCGCCGTCACTTCCCGCACGGCATCGGCTCCTGTTCAATCTCCGCCGGGATGGCGGCGACGAGTTCGAGCTTGTCGCACATGTCGGCTTCCTTCGAGCAGGCGCCGAGTTCGATGTGAAGGGTCTGCGCTTCGGTGCTGGCGCGGGGTTCGCAGGTCGAATCTGGCCGGCAGTTCGAAATAATAGCCTGTTGCCGTCACGACCTTCGGCAATCGTTCCTTCCAGGCCGAGGCGCTGCCCTTTTCGAGACTGAACTCCACCCCGAATTCCGACGAGATCTTGTGGTGCCGATCCGTGTTCACGCAAAACGAAACGCGGTCGGCCAATCGCTGCACCCGAATTGAGACACCGCCATTTTCCAGCACCGGGCGATCTTCCGCATTCGCCGCGCACCGGGCCGACCTTCGAAGTGGCCAGGGACGGCGCGATCAATGCCTGTATCGGCCACGGCGGCCAGCCGGCCTGCTGTTCTACCGGAAAATCTAGCACGATAACCGGCGGCAGCGACCCGGCGGAGCTACTTGCCCTCGCCCGCCGCCTCGTGCGGCACCTTTGTATCGATGCGATATCCACGTATGGAAATGGCGATCCCGGCATGACTCGAACATGCGACCTACGGTTTAGGAAACCGTCGCTCTATCCGGCTGAGCTACGGGACCGAAGAGGCTGCCAGACGAAGGCGGGCTCTTGCCGACTACATAGCAGAGCGAATGCCCGATCGCCAGTCTTGCGGCCGACCGGTTTCGGTGGAATCGCAAGACTAAAGCAGACCCCGATAAATCCCCGGCCCGGATCCCTCGATGGCAATTGCGCCGACGGTTTTTGCATAAAACTCGCCCGGGCCGACGCCACCGATGATGGCATAGCCATATCCGGCGTGCCGCATGTCCTCGAGGCACGCGAACAGCAGCGCCGCGCCGATTCCCTTGTTGCGCGCCGCCGGGTCCACCCCGGTCGGGCCGAAGAAATTCGGACAGGTCGCATCGTGGCAGGCGAAGCCCACGATCTTGCCGCGCTCGATCGCAATGAAGCAGGCCACCGGTTGGCGGCTGAACGCGACATCGGCCTCGCTCGCCCATGCCTCGCTGAAATTCTTGCGTACCCAGGCGATGACCTTGTGCTTCTCGGGCGCCAGCGCCCGCCGCAGCTCGATCTCCCCCTCGCGCACCTTTTCGAAAGCGGCGCGGGAATCCGGCAGATCGTACAGTTTGACCAGCATGTCCATCGCCTTCGGGTCCCTTCGAGCCGCGCGCCCACGCGAAAAACGATTCCGCGCAGCTGACGCCAGCGTCGGGGCGTCAGAACCACACGACTTCGCCGTGCGCGATCGCATCAAATCGTCTTGTGATGCCGCCGCGCCCAACGTTTCGTGACGTCGACACGCCCCTCTTGCGGGCACGGGATGGCGCTATTGAGCCGGTGATTTGCGATCGAGACAACAAAAAACTGCGACAATTTAGCGCGACGGGCAAATCAGCAAAATGGTGTCAAGGGACTTCTTCTTTCCCTTCTCCCCTCGTCGGAGAAGGTGCCTTCTGTCCAGACCGGATAGATAGGTAACACAGTAGACCGGATGGATGGGTGACAGTTCTCTATCGGCTGGGAGGATCAGCCGATGCCTTGGCGAGAGAGCTGTGCAATGGACGAACGAGTTA
>Ga0068856_100002549_pt1 | contig 18773 bp, 18 predicted proteins | sample KBSCornC62_FD_66595 | JGI IMG/M metagenome (GOLD analysis project Ga0068856, IMG submission 66595) | Corn rhizosphere microbial communities from Kellogg Biological Station, Michigan, USA - KBS Corn C6-2 | ecosystem: Host-associated > Plants > Roots > Rhizosphere > Soil ...
GTGGACGGCGCGCTCGGGGAATTGACCGACGGCCTAAAGCAGCGCGGCATCGACGCCAATCTCGTGATCGTCTCGGACCACGGCATGACGCCGACGAGTCCCACGCACATGATCGTGCTCGACGAGCTACTCGACGTCGAACGGGACGTGGATGTCGTCACTACCGGCATCCTGGCCGGCCTGGTGCCGAAGCCGGGCCACGACGCCGCCGCACGCCACGCGCTGCTCGCGCCGCACGAACACATGCAGTGCTGGGACAAGTCCGCCGTGCCGGCGCGTCTGCACTACGGCAGCAACCCGCGCATCCCGCCCCTGCTCTGCCTCGCCGACGACGGCTGGCTGATCAACACGCGCGCCTACCTCGCACGCCCGAACCGCCATATCTCCGCAGGCGAACACGGCTACGACAACGCCGACCCCGCGATGCGCGCGACGTTCGTCGCGAACGGACCGGCGTTCCGGCACGGGCTGGAAATCCCTGAGTTCGACAACGTGGACGTGTATCCGCTGCTGGCAAGGTTGCTCGGCATCGCGCCGGCGCCGAACGACGGGAATGCGAAGACGCTGGAGACGGTGCTGAGTCGCTGAACAATGTCGTCGTTCCAGCGCAGGCGGGAATCACGTTCGTCGCTTGATCCGAATTGGTGGAAAATCAAGAACTGGATTCCCGCCTGCGCGGGAATGACGAACGCTTGAAGTACGCTTCAACGGAAGCTCAAACTTCCCCTTCCCCCAACTCCGCCGCCAACGCTCGAATCAACGCCGCACGCTCGCTGCCGATGCGCTGCATCACTTGGCGCTGCGCGCGTTCCCATTGCGGCCGGGCGCGCTCGATCGCGGCGCGGCCGCGCGCGGTCAGCGTCACCTCGGTGACGCGCCGGTCCGCGCCGTCCGACAGCGCCACCAATCCATCGCGTTGCAGCGGAGTGAGATTGCGTGCGAGCGTGGTGCGGTCGAGGTCGACCTCGTACGCCAGCGCGCTCATCGCCGCCGGTTCGTTGCGTGCGATCGCGCACAGCAACGAATACTGCGTGATCTTGAGCCCGCTCTCGGCCATCGCTTCGTCGTACAGCTGCGTAGTCAGACGCGCCAGGCGGCGCAGGTTGATGCAGACGCAGTGCGGTTGCCGGCGCATCTCAGCGGCCGCTCCGCTGGGGTGTCGCGATTCGCCTCGTTCCTGTCGCAGATTTACGTGCATATACGCGCATAAAGGTGTATATACTCCTTTCAGCCCGGAATGCAAGACCGCCTTCACCGCAGGAGCCCGCATGAAACTGGTCCTCGCCCGCCGTCTCGCCGGCCGCATGCACTATGCCTGGATCGTGGCCGCGCTGACGTTCCTGACGCTGCTGGTGGTCGCGGGCATCCGCGCCGCGCCGGGCGTGCTGATCGTGCCGCTGGAACATGCCTTCGGCTGGCGGCGCGACCAGATCACGGTGGCGGTCTCGGTCGGGCTGTGTCTGTTCGGCTTGATGGGACCGTTCGCCGCAGCCGCGATGCAGCGCTTCGGCGTGCGCAACACGATGCTGGTCGCGCTCGCGCTGCTGGCCGCCGCGATGGGCGGCAGTGCGTTCGTCTCCAGCCCGCTGGGTCTGGTGCTCACCTGGGGCGTTCTCGCCGGCATCGGCACCGGCACCATGGCGATGGTGCTCGGCGTCACCATCGTCAATCGCTGGTTCGACGCGCGCCGCGGCGCGGTACTCGGACTTTTGACAGCGAGCACGGCGACCGGCTCGCTCGTGTTCCTGCCGTTGCTTGCCTGGGTGGTCGAACACGCCGACTGGCGCGCGGTGGTCGCGATCGTGGCCTGCGCCGCGCTCGGACTGATGCCGCTGGTTGCGCTGCTGATGCCGGAGCGGCCGGCGGATCTCGCGCTGCCGCGCTACGGCGCCGACACGGTCGACAGCACGCCGCCCGCATCGGCGCAGAACCCGCTCGCGGCGGCGTTCGCCGCACTCGGCGTGGCCGCACGCACGCGCACGTTCTGGCTCCTGTTCGCAACCTTTTTCGTCTGTGGCCTGAGCACGAACGGCCTGATCGGCACGCACCTGATCGCGTTCTGCGCGGACAATGCGATCCCGGAAGTGCAGGCAGCCGGACTGCTCGCCGCGATGGGGGTGTTCGACATCATCGGCACCACATTTTCCGGCTGGCTCTCGGACCGCTACGACAACCGCGTGCTGCTGTGCGTGTACTACGGCTTGCGTGGCCTGTCGCTGCTGTACCTGCCGTTTGCCGAATTCAATTTCTACAACCTGGGCATCTTCGGCGTGTTCTATGGGCTGGACTGGATCGCGACCGTGCCGCCGACCGTGCGCCTGACGGTCGAACGTTTCGGCCTGGAACGCGGCCCGCTCGTGTACGGCTGGATCGGCGCCGGCCATCAGCTCGGCGCCGCGGTCGCGGCGTTCGGCGCCGGCGTGCTGCGCGTGCAGACGAACCGCTACGTCGAAGCGTTCCTGGCCGCCGGCATGGCGTGCCTGATCGCCGCCTCGCTCGCGCTGCTGATCCGCCGCCCCGCGCCGGCACCGGCGCTGCAAGCGGCCTGACTCAGCGGTTGATCCAGCTCATCGCCTGCGGCGGATAGCGTTCGCCCGCGACGGCGTCGGGCGGGAACACCGCCTCGATCGCGGCCAGCTCGGACGCGCTCAGGCGCAGCTCCGCGGCATCCGCGTTTTCGTCCAGCGTCGTGCGCCGGCGCGTGCCGGGGATCGGCACCAAATGTGGATCGCGCGACAACACCCAGGCGAGCGCGAGCTGCGCCGCGGTGCAGCCCTTTTCCGCCGCGAGCGCACGCACCTTTTCCACCAGCGCGAGATTCTTGTCGAAATTCGCGCCCTGGAAACGCGGACTGTTGCGGCGGTAATCGTCGGCGTCGAAATCGTCCGGCGTGCGGATCGTCCCGGTCAGGAAGCCGCGCCCGAGCGGCGAATACGCGACGAAGCCGATGCCGAGCTCGCGGCATTTGTCGAGCATGCCGTTCGCTTCCGGATCGCGCGTCCAAAGCGAATACTCGCTTTGCAGCGCGGTGATCGGATGGATCTTGTGCGCGCGCGCGATCGTCGCCGCCGACGCTTCGGACAGTCCCAGATAGCGCACCTTGCCGGCGCGCACGAGGTCGCTCATCGCGCCGACGGTGTCTTCGATCGGCACACTCGTATCGACGCGGTGCTGGTAATAAAGATCGATGTGATCCGTGCCCAGCCGCTTCAGGCTCGCATCGCACGCACTGCGCACATACTCCGGCCGGCCGCTGATCGTGCGCAGGCCCGGATTGGCCGGATCGACCACGAAGCCGAACTTGGTCGCGAGAAACACCGCGTCGCGCTTGCCCGCGATCGCCTTGCCGACCAGCACTTCGTTCGTGTGCGGACCGTAGATGTCGGCGGTGTCGAGGAAATTCACGCCGCGCGCGATCGCGTGTGCGAGGGTGTCGAGCGACTCCGCGTCGTCGCGCGCGCCGTAGAACGCGCTCATGCCCATGCAGCCGAGCCCGACCGCGGAGACGCGCGGTCCATTGGGTCCGAGGGTGCGTTGTTCCATGTCGCTCTCCTTGTCTAATGGATGAAGCGGCGCGAGCCGGCGCGCCGAAAGAATAAACCGCGGCTTCAGACCTCGCGGGCGAGCCGCTCGACCGCGGTGCGGTATGCCGCGGCGATGCGCTGCGCATCGCGATGGCGACCGCCCCGCACGCACCAGTCGCCGGCGACCATCACGTCGCGCACGAGATTGGAATTGCCGGCGAACAGGAACGTGTCGAGCGCGTGCTCGGGCGTGCGCGCAGCGAGCAGCGGCGCGTCGTCGTCGAGCACGATCAGGTCGGCGCGCGCGGCGACGTCGCCTTCGAGCGCACCGAGCGCCGCACCGCTCGCGGCCGCGCCGCCGAACAGCGCGTTGCCCCACAGCGTTTCGCCGACGCTGTCGGTCAGCTCCGACACCGCGATGTTGCGGTGGCGCGTGTGCAGGCGCTGGCCGTATTCGAGCCAGCGCAGCTCCTCCACGGGCGAGACCGAAATGTGCGAATCCGAGCCGATGCCGAATGTGCCGTCGGCATCGAGGAAATCCTTCAGCGGAAACAGACCGTCGCCGAGATTCGCCTCGGTCGTCGGGCACAGGCCCGCGACGGCGCCGGACTGCGCCACGCGCCGCGTTTCGTCCGGCGTCATGTGTGTCGCATGCACCAGGCACCAGCGTGCGTCGAGCGGCGCGTGATCGAGCAGCCATTCGACCGGCCGCGCGCCGCGCAGCGCGAGGCAATCCTGGACTTCGCCGATCTGTTCCGCGATGTGGATGTGCACCGGCCGCGTCGCGTGTGGCGGCTGGGCCAGCCAGTCGAACACCGCGCGCAACGCATCGGGCGGGACCGCGCGCAGCGAGTGCAACGCGACGCCGATGCGCAGCGTCGGACTCTCGCGCTGCGCCAGGTCTTCGATCAGGCGCAAGTAGGTGTCGAGCGCATGGCCGAAACGCCGCTGCCGCTCCGACAGCGGGCGGCCGTCGAAACCTCCGGTCATGTACAGCGTCGGCAGAAGCGTCAAGCCGATCCCGGCCTGCGCGGCGGCGTCGATCAGCGCGTGCGACATCGCGGCATGATCGGCATATGGCCGCCCGTCGGGCTGGTGATGCAGGTAATGGAATTCGCACACCTGCGTGTAGCCGGCCTGCAGCATCTCGACGTAAAGCTGCGCCGCTACCGCGCGCAGTTCGTCCGGACCGATGCGGCCGGCGAACGCGTACATGGTTTCGCGCCAGGTCCAGAAGCTGTCCTGCTGCGGCGACGTGCGGCCGGGAACGCTGCCTTTTTGCTCGTCGCGTTCCGCGCCGAACGCGGAAGACTGCCGGCGTTCGGCCAAACCGGCCATCGCGCGCTGGAATGCGTGCGAATGCAGGTTCGGCATGCCGGGGAGCACGAAGCGGCCGAGACGCTTGGTGTTTTCGTGCACCGCATCTTCGTCGACGCGCACGAACGCGCCTGCTGCGCATTCCAGTTGCACGGCGGCGCCCCATCCGTGCGGCAACCAGGCGTAATCGGCGAAATACGAGCTCATGCGGCGATCCTGTGCGAGCGTCGCAGTATAAGCCACGCACAGGGCGTGGCGCTTTCCGGCGCACACGCAATCGCCGACAATAGCGCCATGTCCGAAGCGCCGCTGCCGACCGTCGACGAACACGTGCTGCTGTCTTCGGCGCGCTGGCGCCGGCGTCTCGCCTTGTGGATCGGCGCGATCGTCGTCGCCCTGGCGGCAATCGCCTTTGCGCGCGGCAGCGATCTGAGCTACCGCGCGTTCACCCTGCTGCTGGCGCAGTCGCGGTACTGGCCGCTTGCAGTCACGCCGCTCGGCTTCGCTCTGCTGGCGTGGCTCACCGAAGGCGCGCTACGCGCGACGCGCGGCAGCGGCATCCCGCAGGTCATCGCCGCACTGCAGGCCGAAGGCGACGTTGCCTGGCGCACGCGCCTGCTGTCCTTGCCGATATCCGCCGGCAAACTGGCGTTGACGTTGTTCGCGATGCTGATCGGCGCGTCGGTCGGCCGCGAAGGTCCGACCGTGCACGTCGGCGCCGGCCTGATGGCGTCGATCGCACGCCGTTTCGGTTTCCGCGACGAAGCGTCCGTGTCGCGTTTCGCGCTGGCCGGAGGGGCCGCCGGCATTGCGGCCGCATTCAACACACCGCTGGCCGGCGTGATGTTCGCGATCGAGGAACTCGCCGGTGCGTTCGAGCACCGTTTCAGCGGTGCGCTGCTGACCGCGGTGATGATCGGCGGCGTGGTCTCGCTCGGCCTGGTCGGCGACTACGCGTATTTCGGCAAACTCGGCACCACGCTGCCGTTCGGCCAGGCGTGGCTCGCGGTGCTGGCCGTGGGTCTGGTCGGAGGTCTCGCCGGCGGCGTGTTCGCGCGCGTCACACTGGCCGCCGCCGCACCGCTGCCGGGGATGCTCGGTGCGTGGCGCCGTCGCGCGCCCGTGACATTCGCCGCGGCCTGCGGCCTGCTGCTCGCGTTGCTCGGCCTCGCCAGTCACGACGCGGTCTACGGCACGGGCTACGCGCAGGCACGCGAAATCCTGGCCGGCAGCCACGCAATCACGCCCTGGTTCGGCATCGACAAATGGTGCGCGAACGTGATCTCGTACGCGGCGGGAATTCCGGGCGGCATCTTTTCGCCGGCACTCGCGGTCGGCGCCGGCATCGGCGCGAATCTCGCGCCGTTGCTGCCGCACACCGATCCGACCGCCGTCGTGCTGCTTGGCATGGCCGCCTATCTCGCGGGTGTCACGCAGGCGCCGCTGACGTCGGCGGTGATCTCGATGGAGCTCACCGACAATCACGATTTCGTGTTGCCGGTGATGGCCGCGTGTCTGCTCGCCCGCGCCGCGTCCAGCCTCGTCTGCCGCACGCCGGTGTATCGCGCACTGGCGCAGCGCCTGCTCGACGCACGGGCGGCAAATGCATCGAACACCGTTGCCGCGCCGAGCACGACGGATACGCCCGCTCTCCCGCCGACGGGAGAGGACAAGGGGTAAGGGTGGCGCAGAAGATTGCCCATCCTCAACGGATAACGCTCAACGGAGCACACGCATGAACGCACGCTGGGATGGACTGCTGACCGACTGCCGCCTCGCCACGCTGCGCGACGACGGCACGCCATACGGCGCGATCGAGCGCGCCGCGCTCGGATGGCACCAGGGCCGCATCGTGTTCGCCGGCGCGCAGTCCGAATTGCCGGGCGCGCCGGATGCGCTCGCGACGCACGTCGAATCCGCCGCCGGCGCCTGGATCACGCCCGGGCTGATCGACTGCCACACGCACCTCGTGTTCGGCGGCGACCGCGCCGGCGAATTCGAATTGCGCTTGAACGGCGCGAGCTACGAGGAAATCGCACGCGCCGGCGGCGGCATCGTGTCGAGCGTGGAAAAAACGCGCGCCGTCAATCCCGAAGCGCTGCTGGCGTCGTCCCTGCGGCGCGCGCGTGCGCTGCTGCGCGACGGCGTGACAACCCTGGAGATCAAGTCCGGCTACGGCCTTGATCTCGACAGCGAGACGAAAATGCTCGAAGTCGCGCGCGGCGTCGGCGCGGTGCTCGGCGTGGACGTGCGCACCACGTTCCTGGGCGCGCACGCCGTGCCGCCGGAGTTCGCCGGGCGGCAATCGGACTACGTCGACGAGATCTGCATCCGCATGCTCCCTGCCATCGCGCGCAGCGGCGTGGCCGACGCGGTCGATGCGTTCTGCGAAAACATCGCTTTCACCCCGGGCGAGACGCGGCGCGTGTTCGAAGCGGCGCGCGCGCTCGGTCTACCGGTGAAACTGCACGCCGACCAGCTCAGCGACAGCGGCGGCGCGGCGCTCGCGGCCGAATTCGGCGCGCTTTCGGCCGACCACCTGGAATTCACCAGCGAAGCGGGCGTGCGCGCGATGGCCGCCGCGGGCAGCGTCGCCGTGTTGCTGCCGGCCGCGTTCTACGCCCTGCGCGAGACGCAATTGCCGCCGGTCGCGAGCCTGCGCGCACACGGCGTGCCGATCGCCGTCGCGAGCGATCTCAATCCCGGCACTTCGCCGATGCTGTCGCTGCGCCTGGCGCTCAACATGGCCTGCACCCTGTTCCGGCTGACGCCCGCCGAGGCACTGCGCGGCGCGACCGTAAACGCCGCGCGTGCATTGGGCTTGAGCGATCGCGGCCTGCTCGTGCCCGGACTGCGCGCGGACTTCACGGTCTGGAACATCGACCATCCGGCGGAGCTGTGCTACTGGATCGGCGGCGATCTGGCGCGAGCCGTGTATGCCGGGGGGATGCGGCGGCACTGAGTCGACGGCAGCGGTATGCAGAAACGAAAAACCCCGCTTGCTGCGGGGTTTTTTTATTCTTTCGGCGAGCGGGACTCAGGCCTTTTTCGGCGCCGCTTTCTTCACCGCCGGAGCCGCTTTCTTGGCCGGCGCCGGCTTCGGCGCAGCGGCTTTCTTCACGGTCGCAGCGCCTTTGGCCGCCGTCTTGTGCGGGCGCACGTTGCCGTAGCTGCGGATCGAAGTCTTGCCTTTGCGGGTCTTGCGGTCGCCTCTGCCCATCGAAAAATTCTCCAGAAAAGAAGGTAAAAAGGTGACGTAGCTTACCAGCGCGGGGCTCCGGCGCAAAGGAAGGCGGCCGATCCAGCGGTAGGACGAGGCAACAGTCGGCGGTCGAGCAGTGTGGAGGCGACCCTCACCCTGCCCTCTGCCGCCAGCGGGAGAGGGGCGAGACTTCTCGCTCAATGCGAGTGGTTGCAGGTCGAGCCGTGCGCGTGAACATGGCCGGGATCGTGCTCGTCCGGCTCGGTCCATTGCTCGGTTGTGCCGGCGCCGCAGTCCTCGCCCGCACAGGCCGCACGCTCGATCTGCACGGTCGCGTGGTCGATCGCGAATTGCTCGCGCAGCACGCGGCGCATCGTGCCCAGCGCCGCGTCGGCATCCAAGTCGTCGCGCACACGCGCGTGCAGCGTGGCGATGCGGCGGCCGCCGGCGAGCTGCCAGACGTGCACGTGGTGCACGTCCTCCACGCCGGCCGCTTCGCGCAAGTGGCGCGCGACGTCGTCCGGTTCGATGCCTTCGGGCACGCCTTCGAGCAGGATATGCGCCGACCGCCGCAGCAACTCCCACGCGCTGCGCAGGATCAGCAGCGCGACCAGGATGGACAGCGCCGCATCCGCCCACAACCAGCCGAACGCGAAAATCAGCACCGCCGCCGCCATCGCGCCGAGCGATCCGAGCAGATCGCCCAATACATGCAGGTGCGCGCCGGCGGCATTGACGTCGTCGTGCGCGTGACCGGAGAGCGTGCGCAGCACGAACGCGTTGAGCACCGCACCGCCGGCCGCCACCGCGAACATCAGTCCGGCGCCGACGGCTTCCGGCGCGCGCAGGCGCGAGATCGCTTCGGCGACGATCCAGGCCGTGAGTGCGAACTGCGCCAGCGCATTGGTGTAGCCGACCAGCACTTCGATGCGCGCGTAGCCGAAACTCCTGCGCGTGTCGGCCGGACGCCGCGCGAAATGCGCACCCGCCCAGGCAACCAGCAGCGCGAACGCGTCAACCAGCATGTGGCCGGCGTCGGCGAGCAGTGCGAGCGAGCCCGAAAACCAGCCGCCGAGCGCTTCGCCGCACAGCGTCGCCGCGGTCAGTGCGAACGCGACCAGCAGGCGACGCTCGCCCGGTGCGCCGTGCGCGTGGTCGTGGGCATGCGAATGCGGATGGAAGGACAAGGGGCTTCCGGCGGGAGGGCGCGGCGGGTTGGGATCGTGCGATGGTAGTCGCCGGCGGCGACGTTACACAATCGCGGGATCGGTGCAGCAGTTGGCGTCGCTGCAGGTATCCGCGCTGCGCAGATTGGCGACGTGGGCAAGCGCTAAGCACATGCCGCCGACGCTCACCAGGAGCGCATGCAGCCCGATCGTGTCGTGCCCGTCGACCAGGTAGCCGCCGAGCCAGAGCAACGTGACGCCCGGCGCCAGCCACGCAAGCGGCCGCGGGTTGCGATGCACGCGGTAGGCACGGATCAGCACCGTCAGCGCGAACGCCGTCGCGAACGCGATGAAGATGCGTTCGAACAGGTGATCGGCGAGCCAGCTCAAGCCCAGCGCCGGCAGCACCGCCAGCACGAACGGCAACACTGCGCAGTGCAGCGCGCACAACAGCGAGGCCGTTGCGCCGAGGCGATCCGCGGCGCGCGCGAGCGCGTGCGACTGCGGCAAAGGCGACAAGGACGGGTTCATGAGATAAGTTATAACATAACAAAATCGAGTTTGCAGCCAGGCCGCACCGTTAAGCTGCGGCGACCGCCCACCGCGGCGCCGACACCGCGCCCATCACGCATGAACGACACCCCTGCCATCGACATCGCCGGCCTGCGTTTTGGCTGGACGCGCGACGCCGTGCTGCTCGACGTGCCGGAACTGCGCGTCGCGCGCGGCGAGCGCGTGTTCCTGCACGGCCCGAGCGGCAGCGGGAAAAGCACCCTGCTCGGCCTGCTTGGCGGCGTGCTCACGCCGCAGTCCGGTCGCGTCGGAGTGCTCGGCACCGACCTGGCGACACTGCCGGCGCGTGCCCGCGACCGGTTTCGTGCCGACCACATCGGCATCGTGTTTCAGCAGTTCAACCTACTGCCGTTCCTGAGCGCGCGCGAAAACGTCGAGCTCGCGGTGCGGTTTTCGCCGCGCCGCGCGGCACGGGCCGGCGACGTGCGTGCAACGGCGCTGCGCCTGATCGCGGCGCTGGGACTCGACGCGCCGCGTCTTGCGGCGCTGCCCGCGCACCGGCTCAGCATCGGCGAGCAGCAGCGCGTCGCCGCCGCGCGCGCGTTGATCGGCGCGCCGGAACTCGTGATCGCCGACGAACCGACCTCGGCGCTCGATGCCGACGCGCGCGATACGTTCCTCGACCTGCTGTTCGCCGAATGCGCCGGCGCCGGCAGCACGCTGCTGTTCGTCAGCCACGAACGCGCGCTGGCGCCGCGCTTCACGCGCACGCTCGCGCTGCGCGAGCTCGCCGGAGCTGCCGCATGACGCTGCTGCCGCTCGCACTCAAGAGCCTGCGCAACCGGCGATTTGCCGCGCTGCTGACAATCGCCACGATCGCCTGCAGCGTCGCGCTGCTGCTCGGCGTGGAACGCGTGCGCGACGAGGCGCGGCGCAGTTTCGCGAGCACCGTTTCCGGCACCGACCTGATCGTCGGCGCGCGCACCGGGCCCGTGAACCTGCTGCTCTACGCCGTGTTCCATCTGGGCGAAGCGAACGCCGCGGTGAGCTGGGCGAGCTACCAGGAACTGACCTCGCAGCCCGAGGTCGCCTGGTCCGTGCCGCTGTCGCTCGGCGATTCGCACCGCGGTTTCCGCGTCGTCGGCACGACGGCGGATTTCTTCACGCACTACCGCTACGGCGCGCAGCACCCGCTCGAATTCGCGGCCGGCGATGCATTCGCGGATCTGTACGATGCCGTGATCGGCGCCGATGTCGCGGACAAGCTCGGCTACACGCCGGGCGCGTCGATCGTACTCGCGCACGGCATCGGCTCGCTCGCGGAACAGCACGCGGACAAGCCGTTCCGCGTCGTCGGCGTGCTGGCGCGCAGCGGCACGCCGGTCGATGCCAGCGTGTTCATCGGCCTGCCCGCGGTGGAAGCGCTGCACGCCGATTGGCAATCGGGCACGCATCTGCCGCAACTGGCGGTTTCGGCGGACGCGGCACGCCAGCTGGACCTGACGCCCAAATCCGTCAGTGCGATCCTGGTGGGACTCAAGTCGCGCGCCGCCGCTTTCGCGCTCAAGCGCCGTATCGACGACTACCGCGCCGAACCACTGCTCGCGATCATGCCCGGCGTCACGCTGCAGGAACTGTGGCAGCTGGTCGGCGGCGCGGAAAACGCGCTGCGCGCGACCAGCGCGCTGGTCGTCGTGGCCGGCCTGCTCGGCATGCTGACGGCGCTCGTGACCACGCTCAACGAGCGCCGGCGCGAGATGGCGGTGCTGCGTGCGTTGGGGGCGCCGGCGCGCACGGTGTTCGGCCTGATGCTGCTCGAGGCGCTGCTGCTGACCGCGGGCGGTGCCGCGCTCGGCGTGCTTTTGCTCGGCCTCGCGCTCGTCGCCGGCAGCGATTTCGCCGCAGCACACTACGGGCTGAACCTGACGCGCACGGACGTGAGCGCGCACGAACTCGCACTGCTCGCGGCGGTCCTAGTGGGCGGCCTCGCCGCCGGCGCGATTCCTGCCGCGCTCGCCTACCGGCGCGCGCTTGCCGACGGTCTTTCGTTACGGTGGTGACCATGCGAACCCTGTTCCTGCCGATCGCGCTGGTGTGTGCCCTATTCGCCGCCTGCGGCGAAACAGCCGCGCCCGGCAAGACGACCGCCGACGGCTATCGCGATCTCGAATGGAGCGCGCTGCTGCCCGCGCAGGACGTCGACGTGCTCAAACGCCTGCAGCAGGCGCCGATCGATCACTCCGGCTCGATGAAAGCGCAGCAGGTAGGCACGTTCAACACCGTCGGCGCGCTCGACGGCAGCAAGGTCCGAATCCCGGGCTACATCGTGCCGCTGGAAGCCGACGACCAAGGGCGGCTGACCGAGTTTTTCCTCGTGCCCTACTTCGGCGCCTGCATCCACGTACCGCCGCCGCCGCCGAACCAGATCGTGTACGTGAAACTGCCGCACGGCGTCGAAGCGCCGGAGATCACGGACCCCTACGGCGTCAAAGGCGTGTTGCGCACGCGCAAGACCTCGAACGACCTGGCCGGCTCGGCCTACGTGCTGGAAGACGCCAGCATCGCACCTTGGCAGGGCTGACCTGCCGGACGCGGCGAGTCGCGGACGTCAAGACGGCTGAATGCCCTCGGACGCGTGGGCCGTCTGCCGAACGCGCCGGCACTTGATCCGCGCGCGCGTCGGCGTACGATAGCGCGGCTGCTCGTCCCCGGGGGAATCGCATGAGCACCGAACGCCGCAAGCCGCCGCTAGACGCCGCTCCCGCCAGCTACGAGATGACGCGAGGCCTCAGCGCCCCGCAGTTGACGACGCTCGCCGAACTCGAACAATTCGGCTGGCGCCTGGGCTTCGTCCGCCGGCCGCTGTTCCAGGCAGTCGTGCCGGTCGTGTTCAGTCCGGACCGGGTGAGTTACGCCGTGCTGAGGCCGGACGGGTCGGTGGATGAGCGGCCGGATATCAAGGTGCGGCTGCACTGACTCCTCTCAGCGCGAGCGGCCTCCGAGCAGCCCGGTAGACTGCAGCGACGCCGCCAAGTCCAGTCGCGCGTGTTGAAGCAGTTGGGGAGAGGGGGTTTTCTTGCCGCGTCCACGCCATGCGACACGTAAGTTCCGGAACAGATAAATCGGCGTGATAAACAAGCCGGCCACCGACCACCAGCCGAGCACGAAAGAATACACAGCGGCCAGCGCGGCGCGCCTTTGGCCACAACGGGGGCAACACAGCGTGTGCTTCGTATCGTGCATGCAAACGTAGACGAGTGACACAATGCGGTGACGCGGCCACATCTCGATCGGCGCCGTGTGCTTGCCACATTGCGGGCAGGGCTTCAGCGAGAGAGCCAGCGCGTGTTCCTGGATCAGCTCGGGTGCGATGTCGATCGAAAGCTCGAACAGGCGTACATTGCGACGGCAGGTCTCACCGCAGAACTTTTGCGCGCCGTCCCGCACGTCACTCCATACCGTTGACCGCCCGCAAAAATCGCATTGATTGGTCACGCCGGAGCGACGGACCATGTCCTTGCGCACGTCGTTGACACGCAGTGACAGCCGCTCGCCCTCGATACCGCGTTGCTGGAGCAATTCGCGGATCGCCTGCATGGCTTCGTCCGCGAGTTCGCTCGTCAACGCACGTTCGATCAATTCGGCCGAATCAAGCTGGGAAAAACGTTCGAGGAAATATGCCCTGTCGAAAGCCGGCATCAGCCACCTACTCCTTTGCACACTCCCCACAAACCCCGTGCACCTCGAGCGTCTGCGCCCTCGGCTTGAACCCGAGCGCCTTGGCCTGTTCGCCGAGCAGCTTGGCGACGCGGTCGTCGCAGATTTCGGTGGCGGATTCGCACACGTCGCAGATCAGGAACGGGACGTGGTGCGCCACGCTCGGGTGGTGGCAGCTGACGTACGCGTTGATCGATTCGAGCTTGTGGATGAAGCCGTTCTCGAGCAGGAAATCGAGCGCGCGGTAGACGGTCGGCGGCGCGGCGTTGCTGCGGTCGTCCTTGAGCTTGTCGAGCAGGTCGTAGGCCTTGACCGGCTTGTGTTCGGCGGCGATCAGTTCCAGCACCTGCAGGCGGATCTCGGTCAGGCGCAGGCCGCGCTGCTCGCAGGTGGCCGCGACCTCGCGCACGAACGCACGCGCGTTGTGCGTGTGGTGGTGCGATTCGGCATGGGCGGTTTTCGACATGGCACGGTGACTGCGGCGTCGCGTTCGATGATAGCACCCGAACGTGGGGCGCCGCGGCGCGGGCTCAAGTGCGCAAGGCGGCGCCGCAATGGCGGCAGTGCGCGTCCTTGGCATCGACCTTGCGCTGGCAGGCGGGGCATTTCGGCGCCGGCGCGTGCTTGGGCATGAACGCGGACACGATCCAGCCGATCGGACCGAACGCGGCGCCGAGCACGGTGTCGCGCATGACGGCGTTCTTGTATTTGCCGATCAGCGCGCCGACCGCGGCGCAGACGACGGTACCGAGAATGCCCCAGATCCACAGCTGCGGATCGCTCGCGCACACGGTCAGCGTATCGAGCGCCTCCATCGGATCGGAGGCGCTTTCGATGTGCAGCAGCCCGAGCCAGTCGCAGCTCACGGTCGCGGCCTAGCTACCGGCGCGCGCGAGCGCGTCCTCGATGCGGCGCAACGCGCGCTCGCGTCCGGCCAGGTATACGGTGTGGTCGATCGACGGCGAGACCTGCGTGCCGGTCATCGCCACGCGCAGCGGCTGCGCCACCTTGCCCATGCCGCCGCCGACGGCCTGCGCCGCGGCTTCGATCGCCTTGTGCACGGCAGTCACGGTCCAGTCGGCGACGATCGCGAGTTGCTCGTGTGCCGCCGTCAGCGCCGCGGCGGCGGTCGGCGCCTTCAGGTGCTTGGCGACCGCGGCATCGTCCCAGTGCGTGATCGGGCCGTACCAGATGCTCGCCTTGTCGGCCATTTCCTTCAGCGTCTGCGCGCGCTCGCGCAGCGCGATCACGACGTCGACCGGCGCCGGACCGTCGGCCGGATCGTAGCCCTGCTGGCGCAGCTGCCATTCCAGGTGCTGCGCGATATCGGCCGGATCGTCGTGCTTCAGATAATGCTGGTTGAGCCAGCTCAGTTTCTCGACGTCGAAACGCGCCGCCGCCTTGTTGACGTTGGAGACGTCGAAAAGCGCGATCATTTCCTTGATCGAGAAGATTTCCTGATCACCGTGCGACCAGCCCAGGCGTACGAGGTAATTGAGCAGCGCGTGCGGCAGGAAGCCGTCGTCGCGGTATTGCATCACGCTGACCGCGCCGTGGCGCTTGGACAGCTTCTGCCCGTCGGGGCCAAGGATCATCGGCAGGTGCGCGAATTCCGGCGTCGGCGCGCCGAGCGCCTGGTAGATGTTGATCTGGCGCGGCGTGTTGTTGACGTGGTCGTCGCCGCGGATCACCTCAGTGATCTTCATGTCGATGTCGTCGACCACGACGGCGAAGTTGTACGTCGGGAAACCGTCCGAGCGCACCATCACGAGATCGTCGAGTTCCTCGTTGCTCCACTCGATGCGGCCCTTGACCTTGTCGTTGAACACGACGGTGCCCGACTGCGGATTGCGGAAGCGGATCACCCGGTTCGGATCGTCGCGCAGCGGCGCGTTCTGCTCGCGGTACACGCCGGCGTAGCGCGGCTTGACGTTCGCCGCCATCTGCTGCGCGCGCATCGCCTCGAGTTCTTCTTTCGTTTCGTAGGCGTAGTACGCCTTGCCGGCACGCACCAGATCGTCGGCGACCTTCAGGTACCGGTCCATGCGCAGCGTCTGGTAGAACGGACCTTCGTCGTACGACAGGCCGAGCCAGGCCATGCCGTCCAAGATCGCCTGCACCGCCGCTTCGGTCGAGCGCTCGCGGTCCGTGTCCTCGATGCGCAGGATGAACTGGCCGCCGCGATGGCGCGATTCGAGCCAGCAATACAGCGCGGTGCGCGCGCCGCCGATATGCAGGAAGCCGGTGGGACTGGGAGCGAAACGGGTTCGGACGGTCATCGGAGCGTGCGGCAAAAAACGGGCGGCAAGCGTAGCAGAACCGGGCCGCCGTCCGGCAGTGCGGGCACACGGCGATCGCGGGATCAGCCCGGCTCGGAAGCCGCCGGTCGCGGCGCCGCCGACGGCGCTTCGAGCACGCGCGCGACGCTCGCGAGACTCGCGCCGACCGTGCGTAGGAGGTATTCGGCGATCGGATTCCCGGCGTCGCCGCGTTCCGGCGCGGGTGCGGGCGGCGCCTCCGCATCGATCGCAGCGGTGCCCCGCGCGACGGTTTGCGCAACGGCATCGAAACGCGCCGCGAGCGTCGCCAGTCGCGCATCCAGCGCCGCGGCGTGCGCGTCGTCCAGCTCGCGCAACGGCCGGCGCGTCAGCGCACGCAGCAGGAAACCCAGATCGCCGTGCAGCACCATCAGCGCGCCGAGCAGGCGCTCGCCCGGCCCGCCCGCGCGCCGGCGCCAGCCGCTGCTGCGCGCGAGCACGCCGAGTTCGCGCAGATCCGCGCGCAATTGCTCGCGCAGCGGCTCGGCGCGCGCAGCGTCGCCGCGCACGCGCAACAGTTCCGCCATGCGATGCAGCAGCGTTACCGCGGAATCGCGCGCACGCGCCGTGCCGCGCGCAGGGAACACCACGGCAGCGACCAGCAACGAGCACAGCGCGCCGAGCGCGATTTCGGTCGTGCGCACGATCGCGGTACCGAGCGGGCCCGCGCCGGCGACCGGACCGGAAGACAACACGATCAGCGCGGCGACGGGCGCGGTGCGCAGGCCCGGCCGCAGCGCGACGAGAAGGCACAACGGCGCGAGCACGGCGAACAACAAGATCCCGGGGTCGACCTGCCAGGCGCGCGCCGCGGCCACACTCGCGGCGAGCGCGGCGCCAGCGACCGTCGCGATCAGACGTTCGGCACCGGCGCGGGCCGTGCCGCCGGCCTGCGCGCGGCCTGTGATCAACGCCGTGAGCACGGCCCAGTAGGCTTCATGCAGCGCGAGCCCACGCGCTACCGCGTACGCCAGCATCGCACCGAGCAACATGCGCACGGCGTCCGGCGCGCCGGCGCGCAAGCGGTTCTGCCACGTGAGGTGGCGCTCGAGCGGCGCGCGCTCGGTCAGCGGCGTCGACATGCGCGGACTCCGTCGGGGGGCGGGGCCGCAATTCTGGCATGGGCTCCGCGCGCGCTCGCGTCCGTTTACATTTCCTGACATCGGCGCTGCGCGCGGCGTGCGCTAGACTGCGCGTTTTTTACGGGATGGATCGTATGCACGGTTTCGTTCGCCTGTCGCTATCGCTGCTCGTTTCGGCCGCTCTCGCCGCGTGTGCGTCGACGGGCGACCGCCCGCACGGACACGCGCCGCTACCGCCGGATGGCACGCAGGCGCGCATCGGTGTGCTCGAAACCACCGACCTGCATTCGAACGTGATGAGTTACGACTACTACAGACTGTCGCCGGACGCGGACCTCGGGCTGGAACGCACGGCAACGCTGGTGCGGGCCGCGCGCAAGGAGTTCGCGAACTCGCTGCTGTTCGACGACGGCGACACGATCCAAGGCACGGCGCTCGCCGACTGGCAGGCGCTGGTGCAGCAGCCGACCTGCGCCCAGGAGCTGGCGGTCTACAAAAGCATGGACCTGCTCGGCTACGACGCCGGCACGATCGGCAACCACGAATTCAACTACGGCCTGCAGTTTCTGAGCCAGGTGACGGGCACACCGTTCGATGTCGACGGCGTGAAGCGCGAAACCTGCAAGGGTCCGAATTTTCCGCTCCTGCTGGCGAACGTCGTCAGCGCGCGCAACGGAAAGCCGCTGTACGCGCCGTGGAAACTGTTGACGCGCACGATCCATGTGCAGGCACCGGACGGCAAGCCGCTCGACGCGACGCTCAGGATCGGCGTACTCGGCCTGACGCCGGCAATGATCATGGAGTGGGACAAGCGCAATCTCGAGGGCAAGGTGAACGTCACCGGCGTGGTCGACGCCGCGCGCCACTACGTGCCGGAAATGCGCGCCGCCGGCGCCGACCTCGTGTTCGTGCTGGTGCACGGCGGCTTCAACACCGCGCCGTACACGCCGGACATGGAGAACGCGGGCTACTACCTGGCGGACGTCCCGGGCATCGACGCGCTGCTGCTCGGCCACTCGCACGACATTTTCCCGAACCCAGGCGACGCCAAGTCGCGCTACGCGCATATGGCCGCCGTCGACAACGAGCGCGGCACCATCAAGGGCGTGCCGTCGGTAATGGGCGACTACTACGGCAAGGCGCTCGGCGTGATCGATCTCGCGCTCGCGTTGCACGACGGACACTGGCAGGTCGATCGCGCCGCGACGCACGCCGAGGTGCGCCGGGTGCGCGCGGCGGACGGCAGCCACGTCGCACCGGAGCCGGACATCGGCGCGCGCATCGCGCAAGAACACGAGGCGACCATCGCCTACGTCAAGACGCCGATCGGGCGCAGCGATTTCGAATTGAGCTCCTATTTCGTCGCCGCGGGCGACACGTCGGCGCTGGCGCTGGTCAACGCGGCGCAACGCGACTACACGCAGCAGTACGTGCGCCAGAATCTGCCGCAGTACGCCGGCGTGCCGGTGCTGTCCGCGGCATCGCCGTTCAAGGCCGGTTTCGGCGGCGCGAAGGATTACACCGACGTCGCCGCCGGTGCGCTCGCGATCAACAACGCGGCAGATCTGTACCTTTACCCGAACACAGTGACCGTGGTGAAGACCGACGGCGCCGGCGTGCGCGCGTGGCTGGAAAAATCGGCGGAGTGGTTCAACACGATCGATCCGAAAAAAACCGAGCCGCAGGAGCTGATCAACCGCAAGGTGCCGACGTACAACTTCGACGTGCTGCAGGGCGATCTCACGTACGCGTTCGACCTGACGCAGCCGATCGGCAAACGCGTGGCGAAACTCGAATTCCAGGGCAAGCCCGTAGACGCGGCGCTGCCGTTCCTGGTCGTGACCAACAATTACCGTGCCTCCGGCGGCGGCAAGTTCCCGGGTCTCGATGGCAGCAACATCGTGGTTTCGGCGCCGGACGCCAACCGCGACGTG